>Ga0105239_10000063_pt1 | contig 151845 bp, 125 predicted proteins | sample KBSC44metaG_FD_92761 | JGI IMG/M metagenome (GOLD analysis project Ga0105239, IMG submission 92761) | Corn rhizosphere microbial communities from Kellogg Biological Station, Michigan, USA - KBS C4-4 metaG | ecosystem: Host-associated > Plants > Roots > Rhizosphere > Soil | place: Michigan... | reverse complement strand
GAGCGACTTCAGGGAACCTCGAAAAACCTCTCCTATTCGTCGTCCCGGCGAAGGCCGGAAGCGCTTTACAACAGCGAAGCTGGTCACCCAGCGCCTTACGCCACAACGTGCTGAAGACGCTGGACCCCGGCCTTCGCCGGGGCGACGATAAAAACTGAGGTTTTTCGAGGTTCCCTTCAGTTGCGACAGGCCGTGACGTAACCGCGGGTCGCGACTGAAGTCGCTCCTACAAACTAGGGAACTATTCGCGAAATCGGTGGGTTTTTTTAGAGGTTCCCTTCAGTTACTGGTTCCAACCAGTGATATCGATGACTAACGTGCCGCTGATCCCCGGGGTGCTGCTGCTGGCGAACGGCACCTTCAGAGTGGCGCTTTCATTTGACCAGGGGAGCGGCTGGTAGCCCGCTCCTGTGGGCGCTGCGGCCTGGCTCTGCCAGCGGGTCCGTACTTGCCACGGTTGCGCCGCTGTTGTCGGTGGAAGAATTTCGACGACCAAGGTATCCCGAAACAGATAGCTGCCTTCGTAGTGTTGATCGAACCAGAGAATCTGGTTGACCTTGTAGTCGGGCACGCGCACGCCAAGCGTGAGGCTGTACGACAGAGAAGGATCGTTTGGATTCACTCGCGAGATGTTGGCCAGGAACACACCGGAGAGATAGATCTTTCGCCGGGATGGATTGGCGTCGGTCGCCAGTTCCTGCTGTGTGCGGCAGGCGACGGAGTCTTCTTCGGCCATGCGTCGGGTCAGATACCAGGGCTTTCCTCGCGGCGAGGCGAGTGCTTCGAACTGATATAGCGCATCCACATCGGCCGCATCTTTTTGTATGGCCGGCGGAAGCGTGACGCTCTCTACCTGAGCGAAGATATCCACCCTGACATCGCCAAAAAGAAAGCGCACCAGATTCTGGTAAGCCTCCTCGCTATTGACGATGCCGAAGTACCCCGAGTGGGAGCGATAGGCATAGGCTGCCGCCACAGGTGTCTCGACAGCGTTGGCATCGATGCTGCACAGCGAGGCATTCTCGATTTTTACCAGGCCGTCGCTGCCATGGCCGGCAAAGGTTCGCGACAGGCCTTGCGCTACTTCATAGTCGCCGCGATTGCTGCCGATCATGCAGAAGCAGCGCCGGATGTCGATGTCTTGCCCGCTGCGCAGATAGTCGGACCGTCCCTTGGCGATCAGGTTGGCGTCGTAGCCGAACAGGGACATGAGATTGCCGCGATTGAAGGTGTTGATGTCGAAGAGGCCCAGCCACTTCGGCACATTGATCCCGGCCATGTCGATGCCATTGTGCGGCGTGGCATAGGTAAAGAACTTGTCCACGGCCTTTTGGGATTCCGGCGTATTGAATCGCGGGTTTTGCAAGAAAGCGCGGCAGATCAATCCACCCATCGAGTGAGCTACCAGATAACACTTGAAGTTGGCAGGGTCGACGCAGTTGTCCGTGTTGCCGCAAACATGATCTCTCACCTTGAGGATGAGATCCGAAAGACCCTTCGCAAAGCGTTCCATGGAGGCGCTTTGCTGTCCTCCTATCAAGGGAGCGGTGTCGTCGTAATAGCGGTAGATGATGATGGATCGCGTTGACAGCACGCCCTTGAAACCTTCGTCAGGAAGATCAAGGCCGTTGTTGTAGATGGCGTTGTAGCCAAAGTCCTTCATCAAGCGGACGACCGGCGATTCAAACACGAAGCGCTGGGCGGGTTTGTCCTTGTCGCTCACCGCACGGTAGACCGTGGAGCCCGCATTGAAGCCGCAAAAGGGATCGGCTGCCGTTTCGTTCTTTTCCTCATCCGTCATCGCGTAGCCGCGAACGTAAATGATCGGGTAGCGTACGTCTGGCATGACCACCGTCCTTTTCAGGCGTTATGTGGATTCCATGGCAAAAAGCGTCTGAGTTTTTTGTAGGGTCGGCTTTAGCCGCGACCCACGATTGCGTCACTGCTTGTCGCGGCTGAAGCCGCTCCTACAAAGATGGCACTTTCATCCGCTCAGGTTTCGTCGGCCGTGGTGGCCGTTGGCGCATTGTTCTTTGTCGCTTCAATGCCATGGTCGCGTGCGGCATTGGATGAGTACATCTCGCTGGTGCCGATCGGCTCGCCGTTCGCGGCTTTCAGTACGAAGTATGGGGTGCCGTTGCTGGCCACTTTGTGCTCGTAACGCTGATCGTGCGGAGCGTTGGTCTTGACCGATTCTATGCCGTTTTCCGCGCCTTGCTTGCTGACATAGCGCTCGCTGGTAATAAGCGTTTCGTGGTTGCCGCTGGCCTGCAGTACAAAGTAGAACTGCGCGCCTGACCGCTTCAGAACGAATCTACCTGCCATGGTCATCTCCCTATTCATGGGTGCGGAGCCGCTTCGCCAATCGAGGACGGCAGCGCCGGGGCAACGTATCAGGTTGATTTGTATAGGTCAGGTCGGCTATTAGGGGGATTAAGCGGCTAATGCCTTGAATGAACCTATTGTAGGGTTATGAATTAAGTGGTTTTTAATGCATCGGGGATTTGTAATGAATACACCTTCTGGCACGCTGCAAATCTGGAATCGCTTCGCGTCCATGCCGTGCGGTAAATGGGCGTTTTCGCGCATGCTGTGCTTCAAGGCGCCTTATTTCGGAAGCATTCGTCCGCGCTTCGTGACACTCACGCCGGAACACTGCGAGGTGCGCATTTCCAAGCGTCGGGGCGTCCTCAATCATCTTGGGACGGTGCATGCCATTGCGATGTGCAATATGGCCGAACTGGCAGGCGGCACGATGACCGAGGTCACCGTGCCGTCGACACATCGCTGGATTCCCAAAGGAATGACGGTTCAATACCTGAAAAAAGCGACGACCGACCTGGTTGCTGTCGCCACGCCCGAGTCGGAAGCCGACTGGTCACAGACTGGCGAGTACAAGGTTCGCGTTGTTGTGCGCGACCGGCATGACGAAGCGGTGTTTCAGGCGCTGATCACGATGTGGGTGTCTCCGAAGAAGGAGAAGGCTTAACCGGTGGGATGGTGGATAGCCAGGGTCGCTTGATTTGTATGATTTAATTTGGCGAGCCGTGGGGGCGATTTTTCTAACGCCGTCATCCCAACCCTCAAGCCCAGCCGCTAAGCTACCGATAACAAGACCAGAGCCAGCCATGGAGCAGGGTTAGGGTGGAGCAGCACGGGGTTCAACGGTACCAGCAGACGTTGCTGGACCTCGAAGAACAGGAGCGGATCTCTGCCGAAACGCAGAGGGCGTTGCGTCGCCTTGTCTCCCGTTTGGCGGTATTTGGTGCTGGCCGGCATAAGGCGGCGGATGTATTGCTCGAGCGCATCGGCCAGGAAATGCGCCGCGAGCCGACCATGGATACGCTCGATAGCCTGCTCAGCGATATGGTCGACGCCATCGCCCGGCTGGACGAGGCGACAGCGGCGAGCCCGCCGCCGGCATCCGGACATCGTGCCCTGGCCGTTGCGCTGGACGGTATCGAGCTCGATCCCGCGCTGGGCAGTTCCGCCGAGGTGTTGAAGGTCAGTTTGCAAGATACCGCGACCGATGTCCTGTCCAAGGCGCGCGAGTTAGCCCATCTGGTCAATCGCCATGGCCGATTGCTCAAGGACGATATCGAGATCATGCAGGGCGTGCTGCATTCGGTGGGCAGCCGGCTGGAAGACATCCGTCGTTATATCGACGTCGAGGTCACCGAGCACGAAAGCAACAGCAGCCAAGGCCACGCCTGGGACGCGCTGGTGCGCGAAGAAATGCGCGAGCTTGGTGAGCGCAGCCGGCAGGCGATGGACTTGGCCAGCCTGCGTTCTCAAGTAACGGCACGCCTGGAAACCATCGGGCAGCACTTTCGTTCTTATCGCGCGAGCGAAGATGCGCGTTTCGCATCCTACCTGCAACGTGCCGATCAGATGCGCCAACGCGTCGAAGAACTGGAGACGCAGACGGCCACGCTCAAGGATTCGCTCAAACGCGAACACGAGCGAGCCTCCACCGATCAGTTGACCGGCATTCCTAACCGATTTGCCTACGAGACGCACATCGAAGCGGCGTGGCGGCAATGCACGCTCGAGGGCTCGCCGTTGTGCGTGGCTGCGCTGGATATCGATCACTTCAAGCACATCAACGATAGCCTGGGGCATGCCGCCGGCGACGCGGTGCTGCGCATTGTTGGCCAGACGCTGCATGGCCAGGCCGACGAACGCCTGTTCGTATGCCGCTACGGTGGCGAAGAGTTCGTGCTGGTCTTCGCACGGACCGGCCTGGACGAGGCGTTGCGCCGTAGCGATGCGTTACGCATCCTGGTGGAGCAGCTCGCGTTTCGTGCCAACGGCAAGGCCGTACCGGTCACTCTTTCCGGTGGGCTGGCCGCCTTTCGGCCGGAAGATACTCCCGAAGAGGCCATGCAACGCGCCGATCGAGCCTTGTATGCGGCCAAGGATGCCGGTAGAAATCGCCTGATGAGTTAAGCCGGAGCCGTGGCGCTACGCCCGGTTCAAAGGAATCAGGACGGAGTTGCGAATGACGAAGTGGTTGCTCGGTTTCATGCTTGGCGTGTCTCCACTGTATGTTCTGGCCGATGCCGTCGATGACGCGGCATTGGCGCGCAAGGCCGATGCCATGCTCGATGCCGGCATAGCGTCCGATGCCCCCGGTGCCAGCGTATTGATCGCGCGCGATGACCAGGTCATTTATCGCGGCGCTCGCGGCGAGGCGAATCTCAGTCTGGGTGTGCCGCTGTCGGCACAACACGTTTTTCGCATCGGCAGCATCACCAAGACATTCACCGCGGCGACCGTGCTGAAGCTCGGCACGCAAGGGAAGTTGTCGCTAAACGATCCGCTGTCGAAATTCCTGCCCGATTTCCCCAATGGCGCGCATATCACCGTGGCCCAATTGTTGGACCACACCGCGGGCATCAGTGATAACTGGGACGTCGATCCGGCCAAGCCGCTCGACACAGCGGCCCTGGTCAAGCGTATCGCCGCGCAAGCGCCGGATTTTGCACCGGGCCAGGCATGGGCTTATAGCAATTCGGGTTACATGCTGCTGGGTGCCATCATCGAGAAAGTCACCGGGCGTTCGTGGAGCGACGTGGTGCACACGGAGTTTGTGATTCCCCTGGGACTTGCGCATACCGGTTTTTATGCGGACGACGCACTCGTTCCCGACCTGGTGACCGGTTACAGCCGGGACGGCGACGGCCATGTGGTGTTACCGCCCTATGTCACGATCACCGGCCCTGGCGCCGCCGGTGCGCTGGTCTCCTCGGCCGACGATCTGTTTCGCTGGATGCGCGCGCTGGCGACGGATAGAGCCATGCCTGTCGGCTTGTACCAGACCATGTCGAGCAGCAAGACCACCGATGACGGAGCACCCGTGAATTACGGTTATGGCCTGATGCTGGGTACCGTTCGCGGCGAAGCGGTGGTCGAACACAACGGCGGGATCGAGGGGTTTTCGTCCCAATTGACTTACTTCCCGAAACAGCACGTCACCGTGGTCGTGCTGGCCAATACGGATGCCGGTACGCCCAATCCGCGTGCCCTGGCGCACCGGTTGGGAGCACTGGCGATCGATAAGCCATACACGGATCTGCAACCGATCAAGGCGGGCAGCAAATATCTGCGGGCGCTGCGTGGTACTTACCGTATCAACACGACCGGCAAGCATGTGCTGTCCATCGACGGCGGCAAATTGACCATTCAGCGCGATGGCGGCCCGAAGCGTTTACTGGCGGTCGCACGCGATGACGTACTTTTCTATCCCGATGACGGCACAGATTACATCAAGGTCATTCGTGACAAGCAGGGTTCGGTGGTTGCCCTCGATGTCTATACCGATGGGATGCCGCCAGCCCGGCATGAAGACCGCATTCATTGACATGGACTCGGCCGCCTCATGGGCAAGCGCAAGAATCCACTCGTCGTGAAATGATGCGAGTTACTCGCATTTTGGAAGAAAATCACGCCAATATTTTTATTGTAGCCCTCGTCATCACCATTTCGTGATGAATACCCCGCGTTTGCATAACGGTTCCGTGTGCTCTGATGGCCCTCGAGGCCGCTTCGGCCTGGGAAACTCAGCGGAGGACACATCGCCATGACACCCCTGGACAAGCCGTTACGTCGCGCCATCGTCATCGATGGCACGGAATACACCTTGCTGATCGACCCCGATGGTCTGCGCCTGACCCAGAAGGGACGCCGCAATGGCGTGTCTGTCGGGTGGAAAGATCTGGTCAGCGGCGATGCCACCCTGGCCAAGGCTTCGGTGGCTGACGAACCTGGCGCCGGCTGACGGCGTATCAGTCAGGCTGCGCGTTGCTGAAGTTGCTCGTATTGCGGCGCGAAGCCTGGCTCGGCATTTCCAATGGCAGGACGACAAGCACTCCGTCGCGTGGCGCATCCATGTTAGATATGCGCTACCCGATAGGAGGACCGCGCGATGCTCGATCTTGCTGCCGCCATAGCCCACCATTTGCTGATCTTCGGCTTGTTCGGCGTACTCGCCGCTGAGCTTGTACTGGTTAAACAGAGTATTGACCAGGCCGGTGTCCGCCGCGTGGGGGCGATCGATGCCTGGTATGGCGTTCTGGCTGTGCTTATTCTGGTGGTAGGTTTCAGCCGGGCCATTTATACCGCCAAAGGCTGGCCATACTATTCTCACAACGCCTTTTTCTGGGCAAAGATCGCCACCTTCGGGTTGATCGGCTTGCTATCGGCGCCACCGACGATCGCATTTGCGCGCTGGCGCAAGAGCGGGCAAGCACCCAGCCAGTCACAGGTCGCTTCCATACGGCGTTTTCTCTGGGCGGAAGTTGCATTGTTTCCGTTGCTGCTGGTGTTTGCCGCGGCGATGGCACGCGGCTATGGGGTTATTGGCCCAGGATAGGGCGGGAGGCTTTGCGGCGGCGGATTTCTAGCTATGCTTGAAGCTGCCATTTCACTCAAGAATCGATCATGCTCATTCGACAGGGGACTTCGCGGACTGACGCCACAGACCGCCGACTTGCGTGCACCTTGGCCGCGGTCGCCGGTGCGCTCAATACCGCCGCGTTTTACGCCGTGGGTTTCTTCTCGGCCAATATGACCGGCAATGTTTCATCGCTGTCCGACCATGCCGCGCGTGGCGATTGGCTCACCGGCGTTTTCTATCTGCTGATCGTGGTGATCTTCGTACTGGGCGCCTCCAGCTCGACCTTGTTGATCAACGCGGGCCGGCGCAGGCAGGTCCGCAGCATTTACGCGGTAACCATTCTGATCGAAGGCGTCTTGCTTATCGCGCTGGGATTGGTCGAACTTTGGATCCCGTCCCTGCAGAAAGGCCCGGTATTGATTCTCGGCCTGAGCTACTTGATGGGACTTCAGAACGCGGTCGTCACCCACATATCCAATGCCCGCGTTCGCACCACGCATGTCTCGGGCATGTCCACCGATATCGGTATCGAACTGAGCATGCTTTTCGATATCGCCAGAGGAAAGGAAGAACCGGCCGAGGCTGCGCAATACAAGTCGCGACTGCGGTTGCACACGCAGACGGTATTGTCGTTCCTGGGGGGCGGGGTAGTTGGCGTTTTGCTTTACCAGGCCATCGGCGATCGTCTGCTCTTTGTCACCGGCATCGTGCTCATAAGCATCGCCATAGCGGGAATCGCGCGCACAAAGAGCCCGCTTTTTGTGGGAATGTTGCGCCGATAGCAGGCATGCGGCCGTTTAATGTCACGCACCACATTTGAATGACCGGAATGGATCCGATGATTTCGATACCTATAGGACAACTGCTTGCGCTCACGCCACTCCTGCCATGGTCATTGGCCTGTGCGGCCGCCATGGGCGCTGAGCGCACCACCGGGTCGTCCGTGCGATGGGTCGATCGACGCTTGAACCTGACGGCTGGGGCGTGGGTGCTTCTGGCTATTGTTTTCTGTCAGATACTGCTTCTGGTGCTGTTCGCCCTGATCCACAAGATCGTTCGTCTGGACCGATTTCCCATAGTGTTGGACCACGGGTATCCCGGGGCGGCCGTGGTGGGGGCCTTGCTGTGGATCGTGCTTTACGACCTGGCCTATTACGCGTTCCATCGGGCGCAACACCGGTTCGCATGGTTGTGGCGCTTTCACGCCGTCCACCATTCCGACCCAGCCATGAATGCGACTACTTATGCGCGTCAGCATGTCCTGGAAAGCGTGTTTCAATCAGTGTTGATTCTTTTCCCCATGTTGCTCCTGTTTCGGCTGTCACCGGGCACGGCGCTGGTAGCGGGGCTGCTATCGGCGGTGCTGCAGTTCTGGATTCACGCCGATGTGCGTGTTCACTACGGGCGGTGGTCGACCATTCTGGTCAGTCCGCTTCAGCATCGCTGGCATCACAATCGGGATCAGCGGCATGGGGAGGTTAACTTCGCCGGCGTTTTTCCGTGGATCGATGTGCTCCTGGGTACCTATCGGGCTCCCGATCCGCACATCCGCGTCGACACAGGGCTTTTCGATGGCACCACGTGGAATGACATGCTTGGGCTTCTGACGGCCGATCCGGCGATGCGGACGGATGTTGAAACTCGGGCGATCGATGCTCATGAATTGCCGAGCTTTTCATCTGTGCGTATCGGCGGGATGGTCGCGACTGAAGTCGCTCCTACAAACTCAGACAAGCACAGCTAGCTTGTAGGAGCGACTTCAGTCGCGACAAGCCGCGATGTAACCGCGAATCCTGGAGCGCCCTCAGGTCAGGGTTACTGCCGACGCAAACGTGACCCTCCAAAGAGCCAGCTGAATCACAAGCGTAGGCACAATGGCGCTGATCGAGTGACGTCGCGTAGCCACAAACCAGAACATGATCGGGATCTGCCCGAACATCAGCATGATCGCGATGTGGTCCGATGTCCCTTCGTCGCGACGTGGCGCATGCAGGCCGTGTCTAAAAAGCTCGATGACGATCATCAGCAACACGGTGACGGACATGAGGATAGGCATTGCCCCATCCCATTGTCTGATGGGAGCACCGCTCACGCGCTTTGAAGGAGGAAGTGTGGAGGGCACCGGGAGCTCCCTGGCTGTATCGAGGAAACATTGCCGTCCGTTCATGGCAAAGGGATGGCAACGATCGGTACTGGAAGAGATCAACCCGGGCCAGCACAAAAAAGCCGCCTAAGTGAGTCAATCACATAGACGGCCGGTATTGGTGGAGGTGGCGGGAGTCGAACCCGCGTCCGAAGGCGTTCAACGCCCGGTACTACATGCTTAGCTCACTGTTGAATCTCGTCCCGCGACAGCACAGTGTGCGCGGCGCATCGAAGGACCAGCCCGCTTTATTTAACCCTTGCCGACAGGCGGCAGCTTTGGGCGATCCCGTGATAATGACCCTACATCCACGAGCACAGGCACAAGTGGGTTCGGGGCTAGGCCTTAAGCGGCCAGAGCGTAGTTGTCGTCGTTGGCAACTATAAGTTTTGCGACTGGTTTAACGAGGAAAGTCACCCCCTCGGCATGCACCAAGCTATCTCACTACCCCCGTCGAAGCCATGACACCCCCAGGGAAACTGGGAAAGAAAGCTGGGAAAGGGAACCGGGAAAAGCTGGAACGGGTAAGTATATGTAGCTATTCGGTCATACATCAAGGCTGCGCACGCAGCGGTGTTACGTCTATTGTCATCACCGTGGGCGCCACAAGGGGAAAGTCATGGCACGGATACGTCTGGCCGAGCAGGGCGACGCGGGTTTGTTGACCGAGTTGCGTTGCGCGTTTCTCGAAGAAATGGGGCAGCACCTGCCCGATGGGTTCGCCGACCGGTTGCGCTACTGGATCGAGGACGCCTTGGGCGACGGCAGGCTGATGGCCTGGCTGGCCGAGGTCGACGGCCGGGTGGCGGGCAGCGCGGCGGTCAACCCGTATCCGCATATGCCCTCGCAGGCCTATCCGAACGGGCTGGGCTGGTACGTGCTCAATGTCTATGTGCGGCCGGGCTATCGCCGGAAGGGCGTTGGCGATGCCTTGCTGACCACGGTGGCCTCGGCGGCGCGGGAGCAGGGCGTGGACATGATCAACCTGCACGCTACGGTCAGCGCGCGTGCCTTGTACGAGCGGCATGGATTTGCCGTCTCGGTCGACGCCATGAGCATGCTGCTGGAGTGAAACAGGTCGCTTTCGCGCCGGCCGGGGCAGGGATATAGTCGGGACAGTCCAGGTAAGGGGAGGGCTCGTGATGTGGCAGGAACTGGGACGCGCGATGAAGCGCGCCGGCAAGCTGGCGGGCAATCAGGCCATGATCAACAAGGGGCGCGAATGGCAGTACGGCCATATGTCGCCCGAGCAATTGATGCGGCACCATCCCTCGGCGTTCTTGCGCACCTATGCGGTGCAATCGCATATCGAGCCACCGGACGTGGTGGGCAAGGCCGCGACGACGCAAGCGACCTATCAGTTGCGCCATGACGTGGGTGAAGCGACGACGTTTCCGAATATGCACAGTATCGTCGGCGGCGACGGCGTGACGCGCGCACCCACGGCGCACCTGCATCTGGTGTTCGCCTCGCAAGCGGCAGCCCATCAGGGTGTTCATCAGTCGAACCAGGCAGGGGCGAATTTCGATGCTGCGTTCTTGCCGATGCGGCAGGCCAAGCAGGACAACTTTGCGGGTCAGCTGACGAATAAAAAGGTTACTGGGTGGCAAACCGGGCGGATCACCGAAACCGCTTTGAATCAGCAGCATGAGGATCTCACGCTGACCACCCAGCTCAGCGGCTGCACGATTGCCAAGCGACGCGACAACATGATGCATTTGCGACCCGTAACCGACGGTGCGGCGATGCATACGAGCCTGCCGCGAGCGGAGACGTTCGGACGGCTCGATTACCCGGCGCAGGGCGAGCAGGCGTTCGTGATGATGAAGCGCAAGCCGGATGGGCACACCAGGCTGTATTTCCAGACGCATGACTCGGCTACGGGCACGATGCGGAGCGGGCGCAAGGATTTTTGAGTTTCTGGGAGCCAGCCCCGTTTTTGTAGGAGCGACTTCAGAGAACCTCTAAAAAAAACCCTTCCTATTCGTCATTCCGGCGAAGGCCGGAATCCACTCCTCAGCGCAGGTGTTTTCCACATGCTGTCTGACAAGCGACAACTGAGGAATGGATGACCAGCTTTGCTGTTGAAAAGCGCCTCCGGCCTTCGCCGGGATGACAATAAAAACTGAGGTTATTTGGGGCTCCATTCAGTAGCGATGCCCGGTTAGGTTACGGCTTGTCGCGACTGAAGTCGCTCCTACAAAGATTGCAGTCTCACGGCAATCGTCAGCGGTGAGCATGTATTGATCACCGCGTACTAAGTGCTTGTCGACAAAGCGGTGAATCGTGTTTGTCCACAGGCTTATACGAAGTACATCCACAGCGGCTGTGGAAAACTTCAGGCGTGCTTGTTGTGCGAACGCATCGTGCGCTGCTTTTCGCGCTGCCAGTCGCGATCCTTATCCGCTTCGCGTTTGTCATGCGCTTGCTTGCCGCGTGCGAGGCCGATTTCGACCTTGACCTTGTTGCCTTTCCAGTACATGGCGATCGGCACCATGGTGTAGCCCTTGCGCTCGACGGCGCCGACCAACTGGTCGATCTCTTCCTTGTGCAGCAGCAGCTTGCGTGTGCGGCGGTCGTTGGCGACGACGTGGCTCGACGCGCTGATCAGCGGCGGGATCGATGCGCCGAACAGGAAGATCTCGCCCTGGTTGACGATGGCGTAGCTGTCGCCGAAGTTGATCCGGCCCGCGCGCAACGATTTCACTTCCCACCCTTGCAGGGCGACACCGGCCTCGAAACGGCGGTCGATATGGTATTCGTGGCGCGCGCGTTTGTTCAGCGCGATGGTGCCGCCGGTTTTTTCTTTGTCCTTCGCCTTGGCCATGTCCGTTAAACTTCGGGCTTAACTTGCCCTGTAGTGGTTCGTCCCCACTGATATGGGGGTGAATACGATGAGATTCATGTGAGGCTGACGTGATCGAAATTCGCCGCAGCGCCCTGGTGAAATATTCACCGGCGCAGATGTTCGACCTGGTCAACGATGTTCAAGCATACCCAAAGCGCTTCGCCTGGTGTGCGGGCGCGGAGATATTGGAGCGTGGCGACAACGTGCTGGTGGCGCGGCTGGACCTGACGTTTGCCGGCTTGCGCCATAGCTTTACCACACGCAATACCGTCGATCCGCCGCATCGCCTGCATATGGCCCTGGTCGAAGGCCCGTTTCGTAGCCTTGATGGGGTGTGGGAATTCATTGCGCTGGGCGACGACGGTTGCAAGATCGCCTTTGCGCTGGATTTCGACTACGCCGGCCGCGTGGGCGGGATGGCGTTGAAGCTGGGTTTTCAAGGCCTGGCCAGTCGCATGGTGGACGATTTCTGCCGCGAGGCGGAACGTGCGTATGGCTGAGTCGATCCATGTCGAAGTGATCTATGCCGCAGCCGACCACCAGGAACTGCGTCGCCTTACCGTGCCGGCCGGCACCACCGTGATGCAGGCCATCGTGGCGTCGCAGATCGCCTTGGCCCTGCCCGAAGAGGCGATTGCCACGGACCGTCTGGGGATATTTTCCCGGCGGGTGGCTCCGGACGATGTGCTGGCCGATGGCGATCGGGTGGAAATCTATCGCCCGCTGACCCTGGATCCCAAGGAAGCGCGCCGGCGGCGCGCTTCCAGGGAGCGTTGATCGTGGAGCATCAGTTCCCGCTGTCGCCGCTGTCCTTCTTCTCTTCCTCAGGCGTCTTGGTCTTGTCGCCCTTGGTTTCGTCGACCGGGTAGCTGGCGTGGTACTTCTTGCTGTCGTTGACCAACTGCTGGGCGTCTTCGGCGAAGAAATCGCCTTCCGTACGCACCAGGGTGTCGTTGTTGAAGGTGAGACTCAACGTGCGGACCTTGATCGGGCCGCCGCGGTGCTGCTGGGTCGAGACATAGTCCCAGCGGTCATGGTCAAACGGGCTGCTTACCGACGGCGAACCCATCAGCACCAGCACCTGACGCTTGGTCATGCCGGGCTGTAGCTGGGCTACGTTTTTCTTGTCCAGCAGGTTGCCTTGCTGCACGTCGGGGGTATAAACGAGGCGACAGCTGGCCAGGGAAAGGGCCAGCATGGCGAAACCCAGCGTGCGAATCAGCTTATGCATGCGTCTTGCGTCCGGATCGTAAAGGTTCAGATGATACACTAACGGCTTGCCAGCACGGCGTTTGCCGGGGAAATGCTATGGAACAGGAAACTAAAGAACTGCGCAGGGCCGGGTTGAAAGTGACCCATCCCCGTATGCGCATCCTGCAAATCTTCGAGGACGAGGATGCCCATCACCTCACCGCCGAAGACATCTACAAGAAACTGCTTGCCCACCAGGAAGATATCGGCCTGGCCACAGTCTACCGGGTGCTGACCCAGTTCGAGGCCGCCGGTATCGTGGTCAAGCACAACTTCGAGGGCGGCCAGGCCGTCTACGAACTGGACCGCGGCAAACACCACGATCACATGATCGATGTTGACAGCGGAAAAGTGATCGAGTTCGTCAGCGAAGACATCGAACGCCTGCAGCACGAAATTGCGGCCAAGCACGGGTACGTGCTGGAGGACCACAGTCTGGTGCTTTACGTGCGGCCCAAGCACAAGTCGCGCTGAGCGCGACGAAGAAAAGCCGGCCCGCGAGGGTCGGCTTTTTTGTTGCCCATAAAAAAAGCCGCCGATGGACTCCTGTCCACCTGACGGCTGATCCGCGACCAGACTGGTTGCACTGCATGGCGAGTTGCTCGCGGCGGTACATCCATCGGTAACGGCGGAATGGCATCCTGCCATTCTTCATGCCCACCGTCCCCACGGTTGGCATGGCACACCATCTTGCGATGGTGGCTCCCCCACATCGATGGGAGAATCCTAACGAAGCCTTCACAAGAGCGGTATTGGAAAATTTCCTAGTTATAGATTTACAGGCGATGGCTGTCGGAAGGCGAGTTGTTGCTGCGCAGCAAGATGCGAAGGTGCACGCCTTGTGACTCAGGTCGCAGACGGAACAGCCCGCCTAGTGATGTGACCCGGTCGCGCATGCCTTGCAGGCCGCGTCCGCCGCGTGGCATCCGGCTCGGCAGACCCACCCCATCGTCTCGGATATCCAGTAGCGCCAGCGCTGTTCCCTGGCGTTCGCCGATGCGCAGGCGCAGTTGAAAATGCGTCGCCTGGGCATGCTTCACCGCGTTGGTGGCGCTTTCCTGCACCAGGCGATAAATCGCGGTGCGGGTGTCTTCGTCCAGTAGCCGTGGATCGCCGTGCAGTTCGGTGGTGTAGGTGATGCCGGCCGTGGTCAGCAGGTCGCGGATGGGGCCTTCGTCCAGTGCGCGCAACAAGCCGAATTCGTCGAGCACGGCGGGGCGCAAGTCATCGAGCAGGCGATGCAGGGCGCGGCGCATATGGCCGAGGATCATGTTGATCGAGTTGCCGACGTCTTCCATGCCGACCTGGGCAAGGCGCGATTGCGCGAGCTTCAGATGGGTCTGGATCGCGGTGAGGTTCTGGCCTAGCTCATCGTGCAGCTCGGCAGCCATGTGGCGTCGCTGATTTTCTTCGGCCTGCAGGTTGCCGCGTGCGGCATCGCGCAGTTGGCGGGCAAGATGATCGAGCCGGCGATTGACCGCGGCGAGATAGACGTTCTGTTCGGCTACGCGCTCGCTACTACGGCGTAGAGCATCGGTCGCCGAGCCGAGCATCAAGGCGCCGGTGCCGGCCACTGCCAGGAAAAGCTGCGCGGAGGCATTGGAGGTGCCGTGTCCCGCGAGGCGGTCCACGATCGTCATGCCCAGGCTGGAAATCAGCATCGCCATGCTCGCGCCGCGCCAGCCGTGGCGGAACGCAAAGAACAGCACCGGCGCCAGCGACAGCACGCGGGCGAACTGCGGTTGCGGTGGTGCGTGAGCAGACAGCACCAGCAGGATCGCCATCGCCGGCAGCATCACCAGCAGGCCGTCCATGGTCAGGCGCGCGGTGGCACGGCGACTCAAGTGCGCGCGGGCCAGCATGATCATCAGCGGCACCACCAGCAGGATGCCGACATAGTTGCCGAGCAGGTCCTGTCCTAGCGCCTGCATCAGCATGTCCGACGATGGCGCAGCGTGGACCATCGCCAGCAGAGCGCCGTCGGCGGCGGTGGTGGTAGCGACCGTGAAGGCTGCCGACAACAGCAGGCGCGAGACGTCTTCGGGGTCGCGCAGGCTGGCATGCAGGTTGGCGCGGCGCATCAGCCACATGCAGATGGCCACGATAAACGGCTCGGGCAGCTCGCCGACCACGAAGCCGTACCAGCCCAATGGCATGTGGGTGGCTTCGGTGATGATGCCGGTCGCCGCCAGCTCGGCAACGAGCAGCCAGGGCCAGTAACGCATGGGCGTCAGCAGCAGGGCGCCGAAGCGCAAGCCGTACGGCAGCATCCAATACGGTTGCTCGGTAGGCCACAGAAAGGCCCACAACACGAAATAGCACAGGCCAAGCAGCAGGCCGGCGCCGGGGAAAGATAAGGATTTGGATGCCATGGGGCGCGATGTTACATGTCGGGCAGGGGCGTGCGAGGCCGACTCGGCGTGCTATACATTGCCGTATGTACAGCATCGTTCTGGTCGACGACCACGCCATTGTCCGGGAAGGTTTCAAACGGCTCATCGAAATGGAGCCGGATCTCGAGGTCGTGGCCGAATGCCGGAGCGCCGACGATGCCGTCGAAGCGGTAGGGCAGAAGCGCCCGGACCTGGTGGCGCTGGATCTGTCGTTGCCCGATGGCAGCGGCCTGCCCCTGATCGAACACCTGCTTAGCGTCGCCCACGATACGCGCATCGTGGTGTTGAGCATGCACGACGGCGAACCCTACGTTTCCGAAGCGCTGCGCCGCGGCGCGAGTGGTTACGTGACCAAGGGTGTGGCGCCGGAAGAACTGGTAGCCGGCCTGCGCGCGGTGATGCAGGGCGAGACCTTCCTTAGCTCCGATCTGCGCCAGCGCCGCGCCGATCGTCCCTCCGAAGCGCTCGATCCGATCAATCGCCTGACCGCGCGCGAGCGCGAAGTGTTTCTGTTGCTGGCGGCCGGGCGTGCGCCCAAGCAGGTGGCGGCGGAATTGGGCATCGGGCAGAAGACGATCTATATCCATCGCGCCAGCCTGATGGGCAAGCTTGGGGCGGGGTCGGAACTGGATCTTTATCGGATGGCGAGCGAGCGGGGGTTGTTGCCGCGGCGTAATTGATCCTCAGTGCCGCAGAGTATTTGTAGGAGCGACTTCAGTCGCGACAGGCCGCGACGTAACCGTGGGTCGCGCCTTAGAGGGAGGTTCGAAAAACCTCAGTTTGCATCGTCGTCCCGGCGAAGGCCGGGACCCATTCCTCAGTCTTCGCTCGTCAGTCGACGCACGGCAAGCCTCTGCGCTGAGGAATAGATCCCGGCCTTCGCCGGGATGACGAATAGGAGGGGTTTTCGAGGTTTCCTGAAGTCGCCTCTAAGGGGAATCGAGCCCAAACGATCAGGCCGTCTGCGCCCGCTCCAACATCTGCTTGGCATGCGCCCGCGTTTCCTTGGTGATCTCCACGCCACCCAACATGCGCGCAAGCTCATCACGGCGTCCACCGGCATCGAGCTTGTCGATGCGCGTCTGCGTGCTCTCGCCGTCGCTGTGCTTGGACACGCGCAGATGGGCATGGCCTTGTGCGGCGACCTGCGGCAGATGGGTGACGCAGAGCACCTGGCGTTGACCGCCCAGGGCGCGCAGCTTCTGGCCGACTACTTCGGCCACGGCGCCGCCGATGCCGGTATCGACTTCGTCGAAAACCATGCTGCCCACGGTGTCCTTGCCTAGCGTGGCCACTTCGATGGCCAGACTGATACGGGCCAGTTCGCCACCGGAGGCGACCTTGCGCAGTGCACGCGGCGGCTGCCCCGGGTTGGCGCTGACCAGCAGCTCGCAGCGCTCCTGGCCCTGTGTGTCGGGCTCATCGTTTCCAGTGGACTCCAGGTCCACCACCAAGCGGCCGCCGGCCATGCCCAGCTCGCCCATCAGCACGCTGACTTCCTGACCAAGCCGGGTCGCGGCATCGGTGCGTGCCTGGCTCAATGCGCTGGCGGCCTTGAGATAGTCGCGCTGGTGTTTCTCGCGCTGGCGATCGAGCTGCTCCAGCGCCTCGCCGGCGCCTTCGAGTTGCGCCAGCTCCTCGCCAAGCGAGGCCGCCTTCTCGTGCAGCTCGGCTACCGGCAGGCGGTGGCGGCGAGACAGCTCGTGCAGACGGGTGAGATGAGTGTCCACCTCGTTGTAGCGCTCGGGATCGAGGTCGACGTCCAGCGCATAGCGGCCCAGACCATCGGCAGCTTCGCTCAGCTCGATGCTGGCGTTATCGAGCAGCTCCAGCAGCGGTTGAAGTTTGTCGTCCAGCGCGGCGAGCTTGATCAGCTCGGCCTGCGCGCGGGCCAGCCCACGGCGTAGCGACAGCTCGCTGTCGCCGTCGAGCATCTCGCTGACGCCGGATGCGCCTTCGGCCAGGCGGCCGGCGTTGGCCAGGCGCTTGTGGCTGGCCTCCAGTTCGGCCAGTTCGCCGGCGGGTAGGGCCCATTTTTCCAGCTCGCCGACTTCGTGGCGCAACAGCTCGATGCGCTGATCGCGATCGTCGCCGCCGCTCAACGACTGGATGCGTGCCTGGACGGTCCGCCATTGCTGGGCAGCCTCACGGACCTGGGCAAGCAGCCCCTCATGGCCCGCATAGGCGTCGAGCAGGGCCAGTTGATGGCTGCGCGACAGCAGCGCCTGGTGCTCGTGCTGGCCATGAATCTCCACCAGCATCGAGGCCAGCTCGCTGAGCTGGCTGGCATTGGCCGGGCGGCCGTTGATCCAGGCGCGCGAACTGCCCTCGGCGCGGATCACGCGGCGTAGCTGGCAGGTGCCTTCTTCGTCCAGCTCCTCTTGCGCCAGCCAGGCCCGTGCATCGGGCAGTTCGGCCAGGTCGAACTCGGCGGCCAGCTCGGCGCGGTCGCTGCCGGCCCGCACCATGCCGCTATCGGCGCGGCTGCCGGCGAGCAGCATCAAGGCGTCCACCAGCAGCGACTTGCCGGCGCCGGTTTCCCCGCTGACCACGGTCAGGCCCGGCCCGAAGGCGATCTCGGCTTCTTCGACAACCGCAAAATGGCGAACATAGAGGGAGGTGAGCATGGCGCGCTGTATCAGTGAGTCGGTGGATTGTACGGATTGATGGATGGGGCGGTAAGCAGGCCGTCCAGGGCAACTCGACCTGGGGCGGCCAGGAGGTCGGATCCTGACTTCCTTGCATTCTTCCCCCGCACACCTTATTTCTTCTCTGTCTCACGGATTGCCACAGCAGCGCATGCCCCAACTCTTCGGCCATGAATTAGATGCCCGCGCCCGCAGCTTGCTGCGCACGCTGATTGCGCAGTATCTGGTCGATGGCGAGCCGGTGGGATCGCGCACGCTATCGCGCTCTTCAGGCCTGGATGTCAGCCCGGCCACCATCCGCAACATCATGGCCGATCTGGAAGAGGCGGGCTTGGTGGTATCGCCGCACACCTCGGCGGGCCGCGTGCCGACGCCCCGCGGGCTACGGCTGTTCGTCGACAGCCTGATCGAGCTACAGCCGTTGCCGCGCGAGGACATGGCGCGCCTGCGTCGCGAATTGCCGCCCGGCCCGACGACCACGCGCGATCTGCTGGGCAATGTCTCCACGCTGCTGTCGGCGATGACCCAGTTCGCCGGCGTGGTCACCGTGCCGCGCCAGGCCGATTTCCCGCTGCGCCATATCGACTTCGTGCCCTTGCCCGACAACCAGGTGCTGGTGATCCTGGTGTTCTCCGACAATCAGGTGCAGAACCGTATCGTGCGCCTGGCCAAGCAGCTGGATGCGCGGGAGCTGGAGCAGGCGGCCAATTATCTCAATACCCATTTCGCCGGCCTGCGCGTGGACGATATCCGCACGCATCTGCTGCGCGAGCTCAAAGAGGCCAGCAGCGAGCTCAACCGTCTGTTGTCGAGCACGGTGGAACTGGCCGCCGCCTCGTTTGCGCCGCAAAGCGAAGGCGACGATGTGCTGGTCAGCGGTCAGACCAATCTGATGTCCTATTCGGAGCTGGCCAATCTCGAGCGCCTGCGCGAGCTTTTCGAGGCCTTTCAGAAGAAGAACGAGCTGCTTCAATTGATGGAAGTGTGCGCAAGAGCCCCGGGTGTCCGGCTGTTTATCGGTGAGGAATCGGGCTTTACGGCGCTGGACGGCTGCAGCGTCGTTACCGCCAGTTATGGGGCGCAAGGGCGCGTGCTTGGCGCGGTCGGTGTGATCGGTCCGACCCGAATGGCGTACGAAAGGGTCATCCCTGTGGTACAAGCCACGGCCGGGCTGCTCAGCGATGCCTTGAATCGGGCGGCAACGGCCTCATAAAGCCGTTTGGGAGGCGGGATTCACCCGCATTAAGTTTACTGGTCGGTATGCAAAATCATGCCGGCCCTGGATGAGGCTTGGAGTTTTTCATGCAGAACAACGATTCGCAGGCGCCGGAAAATACGCCGGAAGCCACCGCGGCGAGTGAAGCCATGCAGGCCGATCTCGACGCACTGAAACAGCGTGTCGCTGAATTGGAAGCAGGCAATGCGGAGTTGCGCGATGGCGTATTGCGCGAGCGTGCGGAGCTGGAGAATCAGCGTCGTCGTTTGCAGCGCGATCTGGATCAGGCACGCCGCTTTGCCAACGAAAAATTGCTCAACGAGCTGCTGCCGATCTACGACGGTCTGGAGCGCGGCTTGGCGGTGGAAAGCGGCGATATCGCCACGGTCCGCGAAGGCATCAATCTCACCCTGAAGGAACTGCTGCGCATTGCGCAGAATAACGGTCTGGTACCGGTCGATCCGCTCGGCCAGCCGCTGGATCCGGAGCGTCATCACGCGGTGAGCATGGTCGAAGCGCCGGGGCAGGCGCCGGGTACCGTGGTGAGCGTGTTGCAGAAAGGCTATGTGCTGAACGATCGCTTGTTGCGCCCGGCGCTGGTCGCCGTCGCCAAGGATTGATCGAGCACACACGGCGCGGCCGGCACCTGAATCACCGGTGACGGTAGCGACGAACCCGGGGTTCGGAAATCTTGACGCGATTGAATCGCCAAGGCCGAGCCCCACTTAGAAACCAGTCGCGGCCGCGGGGGCCGCCATTAGAAATTTTTGGAGTCAGAGCACATGGGCAAGATCATTGGTATCGATCTGGGCACGACCAATTCCTGCGTATCCGTCATGGATGGCAGCACCACCCGGGTCATCGAGAATTCGGAAGGCGATCGCACGACGCCGTCCATCGTCGCCTTTACCAAGGACGGCGAAGTCCTGGTGGGTGCGCCGGCCAAGCGCCAGGGCGTGACCAACCCGAAGAACACCTTCTACGCGGTGAAGCGCCTGATCGGCCGCAAGTTCACCGACGCGGAAGTGCAGAAAGACCTGCACATCGTGCCGTACGGCATCGTTGCGCATGAGAATGGCGACGCCTGGGTGCAGACCGCCGACGGCAAGAAGATGGCGCCGCAGGAAATCTCCGCCAAGGTGCTGGCGAAGATGAAGAAGACCGCCGAAGACTATCTCGGCGAGACGGTGACCGAAGCGGTCATCACGGTGCCGGCGTACTTCAACGACAGCCAGCGCCAGGCGACCAAGGACGCCGGCCGCATCGCCGGTCTCGAGGTCAAGCGCATCATCAACGAGCCGACCGCCGCCGCACTGGCTTACGGTCTGGACAAGAAGGGCGGCGACCGCAAGATTGCCGTGTACGACCTGGGTGGCGGTACGTTCGACGTATCGATCATCGAGATCGCCGAAGTCGACGGTGAGAAGCAGTTCGAAGTGCTGGCCACGAACGGCGACACGTTCCTGGGCGGCGAAGACTTCGACATGCGCGTCATCGATTATCTCGTCGAGGAATTCCAGAAGGACCAGGGCATTGATCTGCGCAAGGATCCGCTCGCGTTGCAGCGTCTGAAGGACGCCGCCGAGCGTGCCAAGATCGAGTTGTCCTCTTCGCACCAGACCGAAGTGAACCTGCCGTACGTCACGGCCGATGCCTCCGGTCCGAAGCATCTGAACATCAAGCTGACTCGCGCCAAGCTCGAAGCGCTGGTCGAAGACCTGGTCAAGCGCACCATCGATCCGTGCCGCACCGCGTTGAACGACGCTGGCCTGCGCGTGTCCGACGTCGACGAAGTGATCCTGGTCGGCGGCCAGACGCGTATGCCGAAGGTGCAGGAGTCGGTGAAGGATTTCTTTGGCAAGGAGCCGCGCAAGGACGTCAACCCGGACGAAGCCGTCGCTGTCGGCGCGGCCATCCAGGGCGGCGTGCTGGGCGGTTCGGTCAAGGACGTGCTGCTGCTCGACGTCACCCCGCTGTCGCTCGGTATCGAGACGATGGGTGGCGTGATGACCAAGCTGATCGAAAAGAACACCACGGTGCCGACCAAGGCCTCGCAGGTCTTCTCGACTGCCGACGACAACCAGACCGCCGTGACCGTGCATGTGCTGCAGGGTGAGCGCGACCGTGCCAGCGCGAACAAGTCGCTGGGCAAGTTCGACCTCTCCGGCATCGACGCCGCGCCGCGCGGCATGCCGCAGATCGAAGTCACCTTCGACATCGACGCCAACGGCATCCTGCACGTGTCGGCCAAGGACAAGAAGACCGGCAAGGAACAGAAGATCGAGATCAAGGCCGGCTCGGGTCTGTCCGAGGAAGAGATCCAGCGCATGGTCGCCGACGCCGAGGCGAACAAGGAAGAAGACAAGAAATTCCACGAGCTCGTCGCCACGCGCAACAAGGCCGACCAGCTTGTTCATGCGACGCGTAGCGCGCTCAAGGAACACGGCGGCAAGATTCCGGCCGACCAGCTGAGCACGATCGAAGGCGCGTTGTCGGATCTGGAGAAGGTCAAGGACGGCGACGACAAGGGCGCGATCGAGTCGAAGATCGAGAAACTGGAGCAGTCCGCGCAGTCGCTTTACGCGGCCGCTCAGGGCGGTGCGCAGCCGGACGCTGGCGCGCAGCCGGGCCCGGGTCCGCACGGTTCGGCGCAGCCGGACGACGTGGTCGATGCCGAGTTCACTGAAGTCAAAGACGACAAGAAATAAGGCGTTGAAGCAGCATAACGGGGCCTTGCGGCCCCGTTATGCTGTGAGGAGTTAGGGGTCAGGCGTTAGGGAAGAGCGTGGCACGGTTGCATCATGGCTTGCGGGTTTGGCAGGAAGCTATGGCGCTTGTGACGGAGGTTTACGCTGCTACAGCAACGTTTCCCGAGTCTGAGCGCTTTGGTCTGGTATCGCAGATACGAAGGGCGGCGGTTAGCATTCCTTCCAATATCGCTGAAGGTGCGGCAAGAGGACGAGGAAAGGAGTTCGTACATTTTCTAGTCATTGCTCGTGGCTCTCTGTCCGAACTGGATACTCAGCTCCGAATTGCCGAAAATCTAGGTTTTATTCAAACAGCGCAGCCTTTGATCGTCGAATTTGATCGTCTTCAAGGCATGCTGGGTTCGCTCATCAAAGTACAACGGACACGTATTTCACAATGATTCGCTTTGCTCTTTCTCCTAACCCCTCACAGGCGGATCAGCCGCCGGCCTCACAGGCCGTAGGCCGGCCTAGCTCGCCATGAGCAAGCGTGATTACTACGAAGTCCTCGGTGTCGAACGGACGGTTACCGAGGTCGAGCTGAAGAAGTCGTTTCGTCGCCTGGCGATGAAATACCACCCGGACCGTTGCCCGGACGATCCGCATGCGCAGGAGAAGTTCAAGGAAGCCAAGGAGGCTTACGAGATTCTCGCCGATGCGCAGAAGCGCCAGATGTATGACCAGTACGGCCATGCGGCATTCGAGGGCGGGGCAGGTGGCGGTCGCGGTGGCGCCGGTGGTTTTGGCGACATGGGCGATATCTTCGGGGATATCTTCGGCGACATTTTCGGTATGGGCGGCGGCCGTGGTGGCAGTCGTTCGCGTCGTGGCGCCGATCTTCGCTACATCATGGAGCTCGATCTGGAAGAAGCCGTATTCGGCATCGAAAAGAAGATCGACGTACCCACGCAGGTCAATTGCCAGCATTGCAACGGCTCCGGTTCGGAAGACGGCAAGGTGGCGCAATGCAAGACCTGCCAAGGTCATGGCCGGGTACGCATGCAGAACGGCATCTTTTCGATCCAGCAGGCCTGCCCGCATTGCGGCGGCAGCGGCCAGGCGATCGAAAAGCCGTGCAGGCAGTGTCGTGGTGAAGGCCGCCTGGAAGAAACGCGCACCTTGTCCGTGCGCATTCCGGCAGGTGTCGACAACGGCGACCGCATTCGTTTGACCGGGCAGGGCGAAGCCGGTCCGGCCGGTGGTGAAGCCGGCGATCTTTATGTGGAGATGCGCGTGCGCGAGCACGATATCTTCCAGCGTGACGGCAACGATCTGCATTGCGAGTTGCCGATTCGTTTTTCGCAAGCGGCACTGGGTGCTGAGCTGCCGGTGCCGACGCTCGATGGCGAAGTGCCGATTTCGATTCCGCCGGAGACGCAGACGGGTCAGCAGTTCCGCTTGCGCGGGCGCGGCGTGAAATCGGTGCGCAGCGGGCGTGCGGGTGATCTGATCTGCCGTGTGGTGGTCGAGACGCCGGTGCGTTTGACGAAAGAACAGCGCGATCTGCTTGCGCAGCTTGAGGCGACGTTCAACAACGGCGAAGCGCATAAGCACACGCCGCGCGAGAAATCGTGGGTGGATGGGGTGAAGCAGTTTTGGTCGCGGGTGACGTCTTGAGGCGTTGAGAGCGCCCCCTCACCCCAACCCTCTCCCCCGGCGAAGCCAGGGGAGAGGGAGTCGACCGAGGTAAGCCTCATTGTTTCGCCTTTGCGCAACTTAGCTCCCTCTCCCCTGGCTCTGCCGGGGAGAGGGTTGGGGTGAGGGGGCTTTTGTCTTCCCTCACGCCTCAATAGCATCGACGCTTTAAAGGAAACGCCTCATGCCGTCACCCATCCGCCTCGCAGTCAACGGAGCCACCGGTCGCATGGGGCAGGCATTGCTGGGATTGCTTCGCGACGATGAGCGCTTCGAGTTGTGTGCAGCGATAAGTAGCGAGCGCCATGCAGGTAAGCCTGTATTCCCTGGCAACGATACGTTTTCGTACACCAGCATCTGGCCGAAAACCCTCGACGTCGTAATCGACTTCAGTGGTCCCGCAGGTCTCGCTGCCGCACTGGATTACTGCGAAGCGAATAAGGTCGCCCTGGTCACCGGCACCACTGGGATCGATGCGGCACTTGCTCAGCGCCTAAACGCAGTACCAATCGCTCACCTGCATGCCACCAACTTCAGCCTCGGCGTGGCAGTGCTGACGCGCCTGCTGCGCCAAGCCTCCGCAGCATTGCGTGACTGGGATCTGGAAATCATCGAGGCTCACCACAACCGCAAGGAAGACGCGCCCTCAGGCACCGCGCTCTCGCTCGGCAAGGCCGCAGCGCAGGCACGCGGTACTACCCTGGAACAGGACGCCGTCTACACTCGCGAAGGCCGCCCAGGCCCGCGCAAGGCTGGCACGATTGGCTTTGCCGTAGTTCGCGGCGGCGATATCGTCGGCGAGCACAGTGCGATGCTGATCGGGCAGGGCGAACGTGTGGAACTGGGACATCGCGCCACCGATCGCTCCATCTTCGCCCGCGGCGCCATCGAGGCGGCCAACTGGCTCGCAGGCAAGCCGGCTGGCGCCTATGACCTGGATGCCATGTTGGCCGAGCGCAGCGGCGCTTAAAGCCCTCCAAAGCTTGCCGGCAGCGACAGGCGCCATTACCATGGCGCCCGTTAGTCATTGGGGAGTAGCCATCCTCGCTCCCGGAAGGCCCTACGGCTTTCCTACCCAGAGGAATCCGCGTCAACAGACTTGAAGCGCATGCTTCATGGTGCGGATGGCCCGCGATCTTGAGCTTCAGGATTGCGCCGGCCCGGCGAGACCTTTGGCCACGACTTAGCTCACCTTTAGCCGGGCGAGCGGAGTCGTTGTGCCATGGGTTTACGTTCGCTCGCCCGGCCAAGGATTCATATGCTTATCGCCTCGTTGTTCCTGCTGTCGGCCGGTGCGATCTATCTCGCCTGCGAGTATTTCGTCAACGGCGTCGAATGGTTCGGGCAGAAGCTCAGCCTCGGCGCGACCGCCACCGGTACCGTGCTTGCCGCTTTCGGCACGGCCTTGCCCGAAAGCGCGGTGACCTTTGTCGCGGTGGTATTCGGCCGCACACCCGAGCAAAAAGATATCGGCGTAGGTGCCGCGCTTGGTGGTCCGCTGGTGCTGGCGACGATTGCCTATGCGGTGGTCGGCATTGCGTTGTGGAGCAATCGAAAACGCTTGCAGCGCAAGGACCATCTGGTTCGTGTCAATCATGCGCGGCTCGCTCGCGACCAATCCTGGTTCCTGGCGATCTTCGTGGTGAAGTGCGGCCTGGGTCTGGTGGCGTTCGCAATCAAGCCGTGGCTTGGTGTGTTGTTTATCGCCGCCTATGGGCTCTATGTCTGGCGCGAACTCAAGCACGACGACAGCGTGCCGGACGATGAAGACGCGCTTGAGCCGCTGAAATTTCAACCGCGCGCTGAAAACCCGGCGATGTCGATGATCGCCCTGCAAACCGTGCTCGCGCTGGCCGTCATCGCGATCGCCTCGCATACCTTCGTCAAGCAGATCGAGGCGATCGGCGAAGCGTTTCAGTTATCGCCGCATCTTGTCGCGCTGGTGTTGAGTCCGGTTGCTACCGAATTGCCGGAGACGCTCAATGCACTTATCTGGGTGCGCCAGGGCAAGGAGCGTCTGGCATTGGCCAATATCTCCGGCGCGATGATGATCCAGGCGACCATTCCCAGTTCGCTGGCGCTCTTTGGCACGCCATGGCTGTTCGATGCGCCGCTGATGGTGGCCGGCGTGTTGACCGGCATCGCAGTGATCTTCCTGTGGTGGCTGTTTCGCCGCGGCAACGTGGATGGGCGTCTGCTGATGCCGGTTGGCTTGCTGTACGGGGTGTTTGCTGGTTACGTCGTGTGGCATTTTGCGGCCGGTTGAGGTGCCGCATTTGCCCTTAGAGATTGTGTAGCCCACCGCCCATCATCAGCAAACCAAAGCATGCCGCTACCAGCAGGAGCACCACGGCAACCACGGACGCCAGACCGAGCAGCATGCCTTTGCCGGTTCGTCGCACGCCACGCCTGATCAACGAAATCGCCCAGACCACCACGACCAGCGGAGGAATGAACCAGCCTCCCAGAAAGAGGGGATGGGCCGATACGCCAAGGCCGCCGAACATGATCTCTCCCAGCACCATGACGACCCAGGCAAGCCCGATGCCGGCGGCGAGCGAGCCTTCAGTTTTAAGAGGCTCAGGCTCGATGCCTGGTTCGGGAGACAGCGGCGGTCGGTAAGGATCGGGGGTACGTTCGTCGCTCATGGCGTCGTGCTCTCGATGGCGCGCAATTGGTCGATTTCCTGTCGTAGCGCAGCAAGTTTTTTGGCCTTGTCGTCGCGGTAGAACAGGTTGAAGGTGTCGAACGGAATGATGCGTCCGTCGGGCTGGGCGATATGCACGCAGGATTTTTTCACCGCGCGCAGATCGAAGCCGTGCGCGTCGATAAACTGCATGATCAGCACGCGAAAGACGTTACGGTAGGAGAGATCGGCAGGTGCCTGCACTTGTGGCAGGCAGCACAACAGGTCCGACAACGAACAGGCCTGCGACTCGGGCGAATGATTGGTCGCAAACAGCTCGAATACATGCGCGCGCAGCTCTTCGTCGCGCTCGACCACAATCGTATTGCGACCCTTGCTGACCAGTGTTTCCGGTGATACGAAACGGGTCAGCGGCAGTATCTGGTCGCCGAGTTTCAGTGCGTAGGCCATGGCCAGGCAATCGGGATTGCATGGCACGGGAATCAGGTCGTCCGGTTGAAACAGCGTGCTTTGTTCGAGAATGCGTCGGCGCACTTCGCTCAAGGTCAGGCGGTTGTGTTCGACGTCATAGCCTTCCAGGCGTCCGGCCGCCTGGATCGGCTGGAACGTCACGCCGCGCACGCACGGCTGGGTCAGCGCGAAGTCGATGATCTCGCCAAGTTCGCCGTCATTGAGTCCTTTCTTGACCGTGACCACTAACGTGGTCGAGATGTCGTGGCGATTGAGGTGTTCCAGCGCCTTGAGTCGCACGTCGCGCAGCTTGGCGCCGCGCAGGTCCTTGTGCACCTCATCGCGCAACGAGTCGAACTGAAGGTACAGCTCGAAGCCCGGCTGATACTCGGCCAGGCGTGTGGCGAAATCGGGTTCCTTGGCGATGCGCAGCCCGTTGGTATTGACCATCAAATGGCGGATCGGCCGTTGCCGTGCGGCATCGAGAATGGCAAAGAAATCCGGGTGCAAGGTGGGTTCGCCGCCGGAAAGCTGCACCACGTCCGGCTCGCCCTCGTTGGCCACGACCGCATCGAGCATGCGTTCGACCGTGGCCAGATCGCGAAAACCCGGCCGATGCGGGCCGCTTTCGGCGTAGCAGATGGGGCAGCGCAGATTGCAGTGATCGGTAATCTCGATGAGGGTCAGACACGAATGCTGCATGTGTTCCGGACACAGGCCGCAATCGTAAGGGCAGCCATAGTGCTGCGGCGTATTGAAACGCTGCGGAAGCTCCGGCGGCTTGATGTAGAGCTCGCGGCATTGGCGATAGTAGGCGGCATCGTCGGCGACCAGAACACGTTCGCGGCCATGATGCGGACACCATTTTTCGAGATAGACGCGCTCGTCCTTGATCAGGATTTTCGCTTCCACCCGGCGCAGGCAGGTGCTGCAGATGGAAATGGCGCTGTCGTAAAACAGATACGGCCTTACCTTGGCTCCCATACCTTGCTTCGTCCCCTGAGCAAAAGCCGCGCGACCCGCGGTATGTCCCGATGGTAGTAGAGCAGGCCGGCCACGCACAGTAGCTGCAAGCCGGAGACATGCCCTGGGTAGGTGTAGAAAACCGGCTTGATGAATTCCACCAGCAGGCGAAAGCCGAGATAGCCGATCATGAAGGCACGGAAGCGATCGCCAGGTCGTTCGAAGGCGGCGCGGCGAGCATGGATCCACGCGTACTGTGCGAGCAGAAAAGCGATCTCGTAGAGCTGGGTCGGGTGCCGCGCGACCCCGTCACCGAAATCCACGCCCCACGGCAAGGTGGTGGCAATGCCATAGGTGTGGTCGTTCAAGCCGGCCAGATAGCAGCCAACGCGGCCGATGCACATGCCTACCGTCAACGGCAACACAAAGGCGTCGCCAGTGGATTGCCGCACGCCAGCGATCTTTTTGCACAGCTCCACGCCCAGAAGACCGCCCAGCAGTGCGCCGATGATCGACTTGCCTTCGAGCAGATGGCGCAGATCGGGAAAATTCTGAAACGCGGTCAGCGGGTCGTCCAGCCAGTACGACAGCTTCGCGCCCAGGGCCGCGCCGACGATCGCACCGACGCCAACCCAGGCCACTTCGTCCTCGTGCGCAAAGGCCGAGGGGGCCAGACGTTTGCGTGTCCAGAGGAAGGTACGAAAACCGACCGCATACGCCAGTATCTCGAACACCGTGTGCAGGACGACGGGTGTCATCGCGCGTGGCTTTACGACTCGCCGATTTGGGCCAGTTCGAGCTTGGCCGCTTTCAGCCAGGCCTGCTCCTTGCGGCGGTAGTAGCCAGGCATGGCCTTTGCGCGGCGCAGCTGCGATTGCAAAACGTCACGGGCTTCCTCGGCTCGTTGCACTTGCCGCAACAACCGCGCGTAGCGATAGCGACCTTCCTCACCCGGATAGCTGTCGGCGAGGACGTGATATTCCTCCAGCGCTTTATCCGTTTCGCCGACTTCTTCCAGGCAGCGCGCGTAGAGCAGATGCCCGTCGGGCGAGCGAAATGTCGGGTTGGCGGCGATCAGGCGTTCCAGCGTGTCGCGTGCGGCGACAAAGTCGTTGTTGCCTGCTTGCGACTGCGCCAGTCCAAGCATGAAGTTGGGATCGGTTTCGTACATGCCCGACAGCAGGCTTTGGTACAGCTCCTGCGCGTTGACGTAGTCGCCCACCTGCAGGCTTTCCTCGGCAAGCCTGCGGCGATTTTCGACCGTATTGGCGATATCGAGCTTGCGCTGCAGCTCGCGGCGACGACGCTTCGGGTCGATCGCCTGCAACGCCTTGCTGGTCACCTGACGCCCACGTGGATCGTGGCGCATGTCCGGAATGACCGCGACGAGTACGTAGACGGCGACAGCGAGATACGAGCCGATCAGCAGCAGCCAGATCCAGTAAAGCGGGCGGCCGCTGCGCACGACATGCACGGCGCAGCCGAGCTGCAACAGCACCGAAACGATAAAAACGAGGGACATGCCTTTTCCCCAAAAGAAGCACGCGTCAATGCGTGAAGCTTAACCGATCAGTCGCGATGCGCCGCGCTGCGGTCGCGGTCGGAACCGAGCTTGCGGTCCAGCGAGCCGAACATCCGCTTGAAGACGCGGGAGAACTTGCCGCGCTTGGTCTTGCGCAGCTTCTCCTCTTCGCTGGTCAGCCAGGCCACCTGGATCACCCGGCGCTCGCCCTCGAACGGCAGATGGCCGTGGAAGGAGTTGTCGCAGCGCTTGAACACCGCGAACTCGCCGTAGAGCGGGGTGAGTTCCGGGGCGACCATGTCGTCGATATCGTCGATCTTGCTCAGGAAGCGCAGGCAGCCGTCGCTGGTGTCCGGCCATTGCGTGTTGAGGTAGAGCAGGGCGGTGGCCACCTTGGACTTGCTGTCGGTGTGAATGGTCCCGTGGCGCTTGTTGAGCGAACGGCACAGGGTGACCAGGGTCGGATACTGGCCCAGATTCTCGATGCCCAGCCGGCGGCCGACGGCGCTGGCAAATTCCGGGGTGGTCAGGTTCTGCACCAGGGTGTTGACCGTGGGGCCGCAGTCGCTGGGGTCGTACGGGAAGAAGCCGGCGCTGGCGTAGCGCGGGAAATCCCGCTCGATATCGTTACGGGCGTCGTCCGGCAGCTGGCCGTGCGCAATCATGAAGGGGAACGGCTCGAGCCGAATATCCGTGTCCGGGCGGTCAAGGCGGGCAGGATCGAGCAGGACGGCGGCATTCATGACGGTCAATCTCCTGGAGTCGCGCTAGTGTAGCGCCGCATATGAATTTGCAAGGGGTGTTCTTGCAACGCATTCACGCTTTATCCGGTGGACAGAAAGGCCTCCTGCACCTATCATTTCGACCCGCCCTGAGACTTTCCATTACCAAGGTCCTCAAGCCAGCTTTAGCGCGGCTTGCGGACTTTGCTGCACCTAAAAGGCGGCCTCCATGCCTATTCCCGCTCTGCTTGCCCTCGAAGACGGCAGCGTATTTCACGGCCACGCCGTGGGCGCTACCGGTGAAACCGTCGGCGAGGTGGTTTTCAACACCGCGATGACCGGCTACCAGGAGATCCTCACCGATCCCTCCTACGCCCGCCAAATCGTGACCCTGACATATCCCCATATCGGTAATACCGGCGTGAACGCCGAGGATGCCGAGTCCGACGCGGTGCATGCCGCCGGCCTGATCGTGCGCGACGTGCCGCGCCTGGCCAGCAACTGGCGCAGCACGATGAGCCTGCCCGAGTACCTGAAAAAGCACGGGATCGTGGCCATTGCCGGCATCGATACCCGCCGCCTGACCCGGATCCTGCGCGACAAGGGCGCCCTGAACGGCTGCATCGTGGCCGGCACGGAGATCGACGTCGACGCGGCGCTGGCCAAGGCGCGCGCTTTTCCGGGCCTCAACGGCATGGACCTGGCCAAGGTGGTCAGCGTCAGCAAGAGCTACAGCTGGAGCGAGGGCGTCTACGACCTCGACAGCACGAGCTTCAATCAGCCGTCCAAACGCTTCAAGGTCGTCGCCTACGATTACGGCGTGAAGCTCAATATCTTGCGCCTGCTGGCCGAGCAGGGCTGCGATATCACCGTGGTGCCGGCGCAGACGCCTGCCGCCGAGGTACTGGCGATGAAGCCGGACGGCGTGTTCCTCTCCAACGGCCCGGGCGACCCGGCCGCCTGCGATTACGCGGTTGCCGCCACGCGCGAGCTGCTCGACGCCAGGATCCCGCTGTTCGGCATCTGCCTGGGCCACCAGATCATGGGCCTGGCCCTGGGTGCCAAGACGCTGAAGATGAAGTTCGGCCACCACGGTGCCAACCACCCGGTGAAAGACCTTGATGACGGCCGCGTGCTGATCACCTCGCAGAACCATGGCTTCGCGGTCGACCCGGCCACGCTGCCGGCGAATGTGCGCATCACGCACAGCTCGCTGTTCGACGGTTCGCTGCAAGGTTTTGCGCTGACCGACCGCCCGGCGTTCTGCTTCCAGGGTCACCCGGAAGCCAGCCCCGGCCCCCACGACATCGGTTATCTGTTCGACCGGTTTGCCAAACTGATGCAGGAGGCCCGCTAACGATGGCTAAGCGTACCGATATCAAGAGCGTCCTCATCATCGGCGCCGGCCCGATCGTCATCGGCCAGGCCTGCGAGTTCGACTACTCCGGCGCGCAGGCCTGCAAGGCGCTGAAGGAAGAGGGTTACCGGGTCATCCTGGTGAACTCCAACCCCGCCACGATCATGACCGACCCGGAGACCGCCGACGCGGTCTATATCGAGCCGATCAACTGGCAGACGGTCGAACGCATCATCGCCAAGGAGCGCCCGGATGCGGTGCTGCCGACGATGGGTGGCCAGACCGGCCTCAATTGCGCGCTCGATCTGGCCGACAACGGCGTGCTCGAAAAGTACAACGTCGAGCTGATCGGCGCGTCGCGCGAAGCCATCCGCATGGCCGAAGACCGCGAGCTGTTCCGCGTCGCCATGGCTGAGATCGGCCTGGACTGCCCGAAGGCGGAAGTCGCTCGCACGTACGAGCAAGCCGTGGCCACGCAGGCCAAGGTCGGTTTCCCGACCATCATCCGCCCGAGCTTCACGCTGGGCGGCTCGGGTGGCGGTATCGCCTACAACGTCGAAGAGTTCGAAGAGATCGTCAAACGCGGTCTGGATCTCTCGCCCGTGCACGAGGTGCTGGTCGAAGAATCCGTACTCGGCTGGAAGGAATTCGAGATGGAAGTGGTCCGCGACAAGGCGGACAACTGCATCATCGTGTGCTCGATCGAAAACCTCGATCCGATGGGCGTGCACACCGGTGATTCGATCACGGTCGCGCCGGCGCAGACCCTCACCGACAAGGAATACCAGCGCCTGCGCGATGCCTCCATCGCCGTGCTGCGCAAGATCGGCGTCGACACCGGCGGCTCCAACGTGCAGTTCGGCATCAATGCCGAGACCGGCCGCGTCGTGGTGATCGAAATGAATCCGCGCGTATCGCGTTCGTCGGCGCTGGCCTCCAAGGCCACCGGCTTCCCGATCGCCAAGATCGCCGCCAAGCTGGCGGTGGGCTATACGCTGGACGAACTCAAGAACGACATCACCGGTGGCCTGACCCCGGCCTCGTTCGAGCCGAGCATCGACTACGTCGTCACCAAGATTCCGCGCTTCGCGTTCGAGAAATTCCCGTCCGCCGATGCCCGCCTGACCACGCAGATGAAGTCGGTTGGTGAAGTGATGGCGATGGGCCGTACTTTCCACGAGTCGCTGCAGAAAGCGCTGCGCGGCCTGGAAATCGGCAAGACCGGCCTGAACCCGACCGGTCTGGATCTGAGCAACGACGATGGCCTGGCGATCCTCAAGCGCGAGCTGCGCGAGCCACGCCCGGATCGCGTGTTCCATCTGGCCGATGCCTTCCGCGCCGGCCTGTCGCTGGAAGAGGTGCACAGCCTCAGCCGCGTCGATCCGTGGTTCCTGGCCGCGTTCGAAGACATCGTGCTGGAAGAGGCGATGGTCACCGCACAGGGCATCACCAAGCTCGACGCGCCGCGCATGCGCGAACTCAAGCGCATGGGTTTTGCCGATGCGCGCCTGGCCGAATTGCTCGGTAGCGACGAAGCGGCCCTGCGCCACCTGCGCCATACGCTGGGCGTGCGTCCGGTGTACAAGCGCGTGGACTCCTGCGCGGCGGAATTTGCCACCACCACGGCCTACATGTACTCGACCTATGAGGAAGAGTGCGAGGCACAGCCGACCGATCGCGAGAAGATCATCGTGCTCGGCGGCGGCCCGAACCGTATCGGCCAGGGCATCGAGTTCGACTATTGCTGCGTGCATGCGGCGCTTGCCCTGCGCGAAGATGGTTTTGAAACCATCATGGTCAACTGCAATCCGGAAACCGTTTCGACGGACTACGACACTTCCGATCGTCTGTACTTCGAGCCGCTGACGCTCGAAGACGTGCTGGAAATCGTGGCGCTGGAGAAACCCAAGGGCGTGATCGTGCAGTACGGTGGCCAGACGCCGCTGAAGCTGGCGCGTGCGCTCGAAGCTGCCGGCGTGCCGATCATCGGCACGTCCCCCGATTCGATCGACCTGGCCGAAGACCGCGAGCGCTTCCAGCAGATGATCGAAAAGATCGGCCTGAAGCAGCCGCCGAACCGCACCGCACGCAATGCCGATGAGGCCTTGGCGCTGGCACGCGAGATCGGTTATCCGTTGGTGGTGCGCCCGAGCTACGTGCTGGGCGGCCGCGCGATGGAAGTGGTCTACGACGATGCCGATCTCTCGCGCTACATCCGCGAAGCCGTGCAGGTGTCGAACGATTCGCCGGTGCTGCTCGATCGCTTCCTCGACCACGCGGTCGAGGTCGACGTCGACATCATTGCCGACCAGGAAGGCAATGTGCTAGTTGGCGGCATCATGGAGCATATCGAGGAGGCCGGCGTGCATTCGGGCGATTCGTCCTGCTCGCTGCCGCCATACTCGCTCTCGCAGGAAATCCAGGACGAGATGCGTCGCCAGGTCACTTTGATGGCGAAGGAGCTGAAGGTCATCGGGCTGATGAACACGCAGTTCGCGATCCAGGGCGACACCGTGTTCATTCTCGAGGTCAACCCGCGCGCGTCGCGCACCGTGCCGTTCGTGTCCAAGGCTACCGGCGTACCGCTGGCCAAGATCGCCGCGCGCGCGATGGCCGGCCGTTCGCTGAAAGACCAGAACGCCACGCGTGAAGTGATCCCCGAGTACTACTCGGTCAAGGAAGCGATCTTCCCGTTCCTGAAGTTCCAGAACGTCGACCCGATCCTCGGCCCGGAAATGCGTTCGACCGGTGAAGTGATGGGTGTGGGCCGCAGCTTCGGCGCCGCCTTCGCACGCGGTCACGACGCCGCCGGTATCAAGACGCCGCCGAAGGGCAAGGTGTTCGTGTCGGTGCGCGATGCCGACAAGGACCGCCTGCTGCCGGTAGCGAAAGATGCCCTGGCGCGTGGTTTCAGCCTGGTGGCGACCGCCGGTACGGCGGCTTACCTGGCCGAACATGGCGTGGTCTGCGAGCGCATCAACAAGGTGCTCGAAGGCCGCCCGCACGTCGTCGACCTTATCAAGAACGGCGAAATCGTTTATATCGTGAACACGACCGAGGGCAAGCAGGCCATCGCCGATTCGTTCTCGATCCGGCGCGAGGCTCTGCAGCATCGCGTTACCTATTCCACTACCGTCGCAGGAGCGCGCGCGCTGGTGCACTCGTTGGATTTCCACGGTGCCGGCGAGGTGCACAGCCTGCAAGAGTTGCACAAGGAGCTGAAGGCATGAGTCGCGCCCCCATTACAAAAGCCGGTTCCGAGCGGCTGCGTGGCGAACTGGAGAGACTTAAATCGGTCGATCGCCCGAGGATCATCGCGGCGATTGCCGAAGCGCGTGCGCATGGCGATCTGAAAGAAAACGCCGAGTATCACGCTGCGCGCGAGCAGCAGAGCTTTACCGAAGGCCGTATCGCCGAGCTGGAAGGTGCGTTGTCCACCGCCGAGGTGATCGATATCTCGCGTCTGGCGGCCGGCACCCGCGTGGTGTTCGGTGCCACGGTCGACCTGGAAGACGAAGACAGCGGCGAAGCGGTGACCTACCAGATCGTGGGCGACCTCGAAGCCGACATCAAGCAGCGACTGATCGCCGTGTCGTCGCCGATCGCGCGTGCGTTGATCGGCAAGAGCTCGGGCGACAGCTTCGAGTTCACGGCGCCCAACGGCGTGAAGCACTACGAAATCACTGGCGTTCGGTACGAGTGACGGCATTGGCTTTGCGATGAAGAGGCCCGCTTTGGCGGGCCTTTTTCTTGTACACCCCAACACGGCGATATCGATGACCCAGGCCTTTGACGAGACAGAGCGTGCAGCGGTCTACCGCGCGATTCACGAGCGTCGCGACATGCGCCATTTCAGGCCCGATCCAGTGGAGCCGGAAGTTCTGCATCGCCTGCTCGATGCCGCCCACCACGCTCCGAGTGTTGGCTTCATGCAGCCCTGGCGCATGGTGCGCGTCACCGAGCCTGCGCTACGTCTGTCGCTGCACGCCTGCGTCGAACGCGAGCGTGTGCTCACCGCCGATGCATTGGGCGAACGCAGCGACGAGTTCATGAAGCTCAAGGTCGAGGGTATGCTCGAATGCGGCGAGCTGCTGGTGATGACGTTGATGGACGGTCGCGAACGTCATGTTTTTGGCCGTCGCACCATGCCTGATATGGATCTGGCGTCAGTGGCCTGCGCGATCCAGAACATGTGGCTGGCTGCTCGCGCCGAAGGTCTCGGGATGGGTTGGGTTTCGTTGTTCGATGTCGACGAAGTGCGGCAATTGCTTGGGATGCCGGAGGGTGCGCGACCTGTGGCGATTCTCTGCCTGGGGCATGTGGAGGCGTTTTATCCGCGTCCGATGTTGGAAACGGAGCGGTGGGCGAAGCGGCTGCCGTTGAGCGAATGCGTTTTCGAGAATCAGTGGCCCGCGTGATTCGTAGCTGTCGCTTGGCGCTAGGAACCTCTAAAAACCTTTCCTAATTCGTCATCCCGGCGCAGGCCGGGATCCACTCCTCAGCGCAGATGCTTGTCACACCCTATCTGACAGGCGGGAATTGAGGAATGGATCCCGGCCTTCGCCGGGATGACGGTAAGGGGAGGCGGGTCGATCTGGTAATTGGCAGTTTTTTTTGAGGTATAAAAAAAGCCGCATCAAATGCGGCTTTTTTACGACTCTGCGCGAAACTCAGCGCTGACGAGCCTTGAAACGCGGGTTGCTCTTGCAGATCACGAACACTTTGCCGCGACGGCGCACAACCTTGCAGTCACGGTGCCGCTGCTTGGCGGACTTCAAAGAGGAAAGCACCTTCACGGCCAGCTCCTGAAACAGAAAAAGAGGAATACGAAAAATTGAGCACGCAAGTGTAACCGGTTGAATCGCCTATCACAAGCCCACAGTGGCTTTGGATTCAGCCACCGTGGACAGGAATTTGGCCAGTACCGGCGAGGGATCGTTGCGGCGGGTCGCGACGGCCAGGAGCATGGTGGCGTCCGGGTCGTCCAGCGACGCATAGCTTACCCCAGCCAGGCCGACGGCGCGCATCGAAGCAGGCACCAGGGCCAGGCCCATACCGGCGGCCACCAGCACCAGCAGGCCGTTGATCTGCTGCGCGTGCTGGCGGATCTGCGGGTGAAAATCGGCTTTCATCGCCAGCTGTACCAGGCGATCGTAAAGCGTGGCGGCCAGTTCGCGCGGCTGCACCACAAAGGATTCGCGCGCCACCTCCTGCAGCTTGATGCGGGCACGGCCCGCGAGGCGGTGGCCGGCGGGCAGGGCAAGTACCAGCGGCTCGCGGTCGATGATGTCCAGCTGCAAGGCCTCGCGGTCGCCTTCATGCTTGGGCTCGTCGCGGACAAAGCCGACATCGATCTGGCCGGTCAGCAAGGCGGCAAACTGGGGCTCGGTGTACATCTCGCTCAGAGCGACCCGAACGTTGGGGGCGATCTGGCGATGCTGGAGCAGGGCATGGGGCAGGGCTGGATGAAAGGTGACCGAGACGGTGTAGGCCAGGCGCAGGAGGCCGGTAAAGCCGGCGGCCGCCTCGGCGACCTGGCCGCGCGCTTCCTCCGCTTTCCCCAGGATCTGTCGCGCCTGTTCCAAAAACACCCGACCGGGCTCGGTCAATGCGACGTTGCGCTTGTCCCGATTGAATAAAAGCACTCCAAGATCGCGTTCAAGCGCTTGAATTTGCTGAGATAAAGGGGGCTGCGAGAGGTGCAGGCGCTGGGCTGCGCGGCTGAAGCTCAGCTCTTCCGCGACCGCGATGAAGTAACGCAGCTGGCGAAAATCGAACATGAGGGCGATCCGGGCAGAGGTGAGGTAGCGGCTTTTTCGCCGGCTGGGCGTGATCTTATACGCAAAACGAATAAGTGCAGCGCTAAATATATATTTGCCGACGACCTGGATCGATCCTATCCTACGCATCGTCCCGCCACCTTCCCCTCCCCCAGGTGGCGGTGACCCCCGCTCCGCAGCGACGCTATATCCCCGCGATACTCGGTCTCCCTCCCCCCGAACCGATATCGACGCGTCGTCTAGCGGGGCGCTTTCTTTTTCCGCCCCTCGCTATCGTTCAAAGGTTCGCTGCCAAGCGCGTCCCTTGATCGATGGCGCGCTTGGCATCCAGCTCGGCAGCGACATCCGCGCCGCCGATCACATGAGCCTTGATGCCTGCTGCCAGCAGTTCGTCGGCGAGGCGGCGGTTCGGCTCCTGGCCGGCACACACGATGACGTTGTCGACCGGCAGTACCTGGGATTTACCGTCCACGGTGATATGCAGGCCTTCGGTGTCGAAACGGTCGTAACTGACGCCACCGAGCATCGCGACCTGTTTGGCTTTCAACGTGGCGCGGTGTACCCAGCCGGTGGTCTTGTTCAAGCGTGCGCCGGGGCGGCCCTCGCTGCGCTGTAGCAACCAGATCTGGCGTTCGGGTGCTTCCGGCTGCGCCTTGACCAGGCCGCCGCGCGTTTCCAGTTGGCGATCCACACCCCATTCTCGTGTCCAGCGCACGACATCGGTGGTGGGTGAGGGCGCCGATTCGGCCAGAAACTCGGCGACATCGAAGCCGATCCCGCCGGCACCGACGATGGCTACGCGTGCGCCAACCGTCGCGTTGCGTGCGAGTACATCGATATAGCTGAGCACGCGCGGATCGTCGCTACCGGGGAATTGCGCCTTACGCGGTGTAATGCCGGTGGCCACGATCACTTCGTCATAGCCACCGTTCTTGACGGCCGCGGCATCGACGCGCTGACCGAGTTGCAGCGTCACGCCCAGATCGTCCAGGCGGTGGCGGAAATAGCGCAGCGTTTCCTCGAATTCCTCTTTGCCGGGAATGCGCTTGGCATAGTTGAATTGGCCGCCTATGCGGCTTTCCTGGTCGATCAGCGTAACGGCATGGCCGCGCTCGGCCAGCGTAGCCGCACTGGCCATACCGGCCGGGCCTGCGCCGATGATGGCGATGCGCTTTTTTGCCGTTGTGGGCGCGATGGTCAGTTCGGTCTCATGGCAGGCGCGCGGGTTGACCATGCAGCTGGCGCGGCGTTGCGAAAACACATGATCCAAGCAGGCCTGGTTGCAGGCAATGCAGGTGTTGATGCGATCGCCTTGCCCCGCCTGTGCCTTGCGCGCCCATTGCGGATCGGCCAGCAGTGGTCGTGCCATCGACACCATGTCCGCTTCGCCGGCAGCAAGAATGCGCTCGGCGACGTCAGGCATGTTGATGCGATTGGTGGTGATCAGCGGAATGGCCACCTCGCCCTTGAGCTTGGCCGTGACCCACGAAAACCCCGCGCGCGGCACGCTGGTGACAATGGTGGGGATGCGTGCTTCGTGCCAGCCGATACCGGTGTTGATGATGCTCGCGCCGGCTTTTTCGATGCCCTTGGCCAGCGTCACGATCTCGCTCCAGTCCTGGCCGCCTTCGACCAGGTCGAGCATCGACAGGCGATAGTTGATGATGAAATCGCGGCCCACCGCTTCGCGGGTGCGTTCGACCACTTCCAGCGCAAAGCGCATGCGTCGGGTGGCATCGCCGCCGTATTTGTCGTTGCGTCGATTGCTGCGCTCGGCCAGGAACTGGTTGATCAGATAGCCTTCTGAACCCATCACCTCGACCCCGTCGTAACCGGCGTCGCGCGCGAGCTTTGCGCAATGGGCGAAGTCGCGGATGCTGCGTTCCACACCGCCGGCGGAAAGTGCGCGTGGCGTAAACGGAGTAATCGGCGATTTGATTTTCGAAGGCGCGACCGACAGCGGGTGATAGCCGTAACGACCGGCGTGCAGAATCTGCATGCAGATCAGACCGCCTTCCTTGTGCACGGCCTCGGTGACTTTTTTATGGCGTGCGACATGCCAGGGCATGCTCAACCGGCCGCCGAAAGGTTTGAGCCAACCCTGGATGCTCGGCGCGATGCCTCCGGTGACCATCAGCCCGACGCCACCGCGTGCGCGTTCGGCGAAATAGGCCGCCAGCTTGTCGAAATCCGCCGCCTTGTCTTCCAGGCCGGTATGCATGGAGCCCATCAGGATGCGATTGGGCAGGGTCACATGGCCCAGATCGAGCGGGGCGAACAGGTGCGGATAGGACATGGGGTGGCGGCGGCTCGTTCAAACGATCGTATGAATGTGCCGGGCCGGACTGCGAAAAGCAAGAGCGAGGAGTGAGTTAAGAGGAGTGAGGAGTAAGAGAGAGCAAGGAGTGAGTGGAGAGGAGTGAGGAGTGAGGAGTGAGAGAAAGCAGGCTCTCGCTCCGCTCTTGCTCTCTCTTACTCCTCACTCCTCTCCACTCACTCCTAAAAGGCTTAGCCCAGCAGTTCGCGCACCAGCTCGATGTAGCGCCGCCGAGCCTCCTCCCCATCCACCCCCCGCAACTTCGCCCACGCCTCATACTTGGCGGTGCCGATAAAGTCGAAGAATCCAGGCTGCTGGCCGTGGACGTCGCCCTCGGAGCCCTGCTTGTAGAGGGCATAGAGCTTGAGCAGCGTGTCGTTGTCCGGCCTTTCCCCCAGTTTCTGGATGTCTTCGGCTGCCTGTTCGAACTCGGGACGAAGATCGGTCATGGGGTCTGTACTTTAGGAAAGCTTGCGGAAAGGTGCGCGGCTTGATACCACGCGCTCGGCGTGGGGGTCAACGCGATATCATAAGTGGTTTAGCCCGACCGGAGCCGTCATGACCCCTGCCACCCCCGTTCCCGTACTCACTATCGATGGGCCGTCCGGGTCGGGCAAGGGCACGATCAGCCGCCTGGTCGCCGAGCATCTGGGCTGGCGCCTGCTTGATTCCGGTGCCTTGTACCGGGCCGTCGGTTATGCCGCGGGCGCGGGCGGGCTGGACCTGTCGGACGTGGAGGCGGTCACCCGCTGTGCGCAGACCACCAAGATCCAGTTTCGGGCCGCCCCAGACGGTCAGGACACCCGGGTCATCGTGAACGGGCATGACGCCACCGACGAGCTGCGGACCGAGACGGCTGGCGCCGCGGCCTCGGCGATTGCCTCCGTGCCCTCGGTCCGGGAGGCCCTGGTCGCCATGCAGCTGGGTTTCCGCAAGGCGCCGGGGCTGGTGGCCGATGGTCGGGACATGGGGACGGTGATCTTCCCGGATGCCCCGTTCAAGGTGTTCCTGACCGCCAGTGCCGCGGAACGTGCGAAAAGACGCTATAAGCAGTTGAAGGAAAAGGGACTCAGCGTTACACTTACAAGCCTTCAGCGCGAAATTGAAGCACGTGACACCCGGGATGCATCGAGGGCGGTCGCGCCGCTCAAGCCCGCCGAAGATGCGATTCTGGTGGATAGCACCGGTTTAAGCATCGGGGACGTGGTCGCTAAAGTACTCGCCGTCGTGCAGCCATAAGGCTGCCGATGGCATTCGTGCTCCGTGCTACGGCATGGAGTTGTGGTCAACGGTGTTCGACGGTAGCCAATCCGAAAGACACCCACAGCCGGTGGGCCGATGAGATGCTCGAGCGTTCGTCATAACGCGCGAGGGTCTACGGCCTTTTCCCATTTCTGGAATCAACATGACTGAAAGTTTTGCCGAACTGTTTGAACAGAGCCAACAGGCCATCTCCAAGCTGAAGCCGGGCGCGATCGTCACCGGTATCGTTGTGGAAATCCGCAACGACGTCGTCGTGATCAACGCTGGCCTGAAGAGCGAAGGCATCGTCCCGATCGAGCAGTTCAAGGACGAGAGCGGAGAGTTGGAAGTGCAGGTGGGCGACGAGGTGAAGGTTGCCCTCGACGCACTGGAAGACGGTTTCGGCGAGACCAAGCTCTCCCGTGAGAAGGCCAAGCGTTCGATGGTGTGGGACGACCTCGAGCAGGCGTTCGACAAGGAAGAGACCATCACCGGCAAGATCTCCGGCAAGGTCAAGGGCGGTTTCACTGTCGACATCAAGGACGTCCGCGCATTCCTGCCGGGCTCGCTGGTCGATGTGCGTCCGGTCCGCGATCCGGTTTACCTGGAAGGCAAGGACCTCGAGTTCAAGATCATCAAGCTCGACCGCAAGCGTAACAACGTTGTGGTCAGCCGCCGCGCCGTCGTCGAGACCGAGTTCTCCGAGGAGCGCGAGAAGCTGTTGGAGCGCCTGACCGAGGGCGCAGTGGTCAAGGGTACGGTCAAGAACCTCACCGACTACGGCGCATTCGTGGACCTGGGCGGTATCGACGGCCTGCTGCACATCACCGACATGGCGTGGAAGCGCGTGCGTCATCCGTCCGAAGTCGTCAACGTCGGCGACGAGTTGGATGTCCGCGTGCTGAAGTACGACCGCGAGCGCAACCGCGTGTCGCTTGGCCTGAAGCAGCTGGGCGACGACCCGTGGGTCGCCATCGCTCGCCGCTACCCGGTCGGCAGCCGCCTGTTCGGCAAGGTCTCCAACGTCACCGATTACGGCTGCTTCGTCGAGATCGAGCCGGGCGTGGAAGGCCTGGTCCACGTGTCCGAAATGGACTGGACCAACAAGAACGTCAACCCGGCCAAGGTCGTGCAGGTCGGTGACGAGACCGAAGTGATGGTGCTGGACGTCGATGAAGAGCGTCGCCGCATCTCGCTGGGTATCAAGCAGACCCGCTCGAACCCGTGGGAAGCCTTCGCAGCGATGCACAAGAAGAACGACAAGGTGTCCGGTCAGATCAAGTCGATCACCGACTTCGGCATCTTCATCGGTCTGGACGGTGGCATCGACGGCCTGGTTCACCTGTCCGACATCTCCTGGCAGGCTTCGGGCGAAGACCTCGTTCGCAACTTCAAGAAGGGCGACGAGATCGAAGCCGTGGTTCTGGCGGTCGATCCGGAGCGCGAGCGCATCTCGCTTGGCATCAAGCAGATGGAGCAGGATCCGTTCGGTCAGTTCATGGCGACCAACCCGCGCGGCACCATCGTCAACGGTGTCGTCAAGGAAGTCGACGCCAAGGGTGCAGTCATTGACCTGGGCGAAGGCGTCGAGGGTTACCTGCGCGCCAACGACATCGCCAAGGAGCGCATCGACGACGCTACCCAGCATCTGAAGGTGGGCGACAAGGTCGAAGCCAAGTTCACTGGCATGGACCGTAAGGGCCGCCAGCTGCAGCTGTCGATCCGCGCGAAGGACGAGGAAGATCTGCAGGATGCAATGGCCGAATACTCGTCCGCTTCCGGCGGTACGACCAAGCTCGGTGCGTTGCTGAAAGAGCAGTTGAACAAGGCTGACTAATCTAGCCTGGCGTTGGAGCGGCATTGCGCCGCTCCAACGGTATAGTTGTGTTTTCATGTCACGGACATTGGGGACCATGACCAAATCCGAACTGATCGAAGCGCTGGCTCGGCGCCAAACCCATCTTGCGTTTGGTGACGTCGAACTCGCGGTGAAAAGCGTGATCGAACAGATGAGCCACGCGCTGGCTCATGGTGAGAGGATCGAAGTTCGCGGCTTTGGCAGCTTCGCGCTGCACTATCGGCCGCCGCGTATGGGTCGCAACCCCAAGACCGGCGACGCCGTTGCGCTGCCGGGCAAGCACGTGCCGCATTTCAAGCCGGGCAAGGAATTGCGCGAGCGAGTCAATATGTTGCTGGAGCAAGCCGGCGCGGCCTGAGCCCGTCGAGTCCAGCGGCCATAAAACAAGAAGCGGTCGGCGTGAGCCGGCCGCTTTTTTTTGGGGCCGACCTAAACCTTCCTACGCTGCCACGGCACTCATGGTGGGCATGGGCCGGGCGCATAGGTATGCCATCGATCACAACATCGCTTCCTTGCCCGGCTGTGCCCGGGCCGGTCAATCAGCTAAAGTCACGCGATGCGACTGTTCGTCATCCTGATCCTTCTGTTCTTCGTCGCCGCCGGCATTGTCCTGGGGGCGCTCAACGCCGACTTCGTCAGTTACGACCTGGCGTTTGCCCACGTGCAGCTACCCAAGGGAGCGGCGCTGCTGACCGCCCTGGTGATCGGCTGGTTGCTTGGCGGCCTGACCGCATGGCTCGGCGTGAGCATGAAACATCGCCGCCGTCTCCGTCGGGAGCGCAAGGCTACGGACAAGACGGGGCAGACGGTCGGCACATGACGGGGCTTTATGTGCTTGCTCTGCTGGTTCCCTTGGCATTTGCCAGTGGGTGGTGGAGTGCCCGTCGATCGGGTGCCCGGCGCTCGGGAGCCCAGGTCAGCGAGCTGTCATCGGATTATTTCCGCGGCCTGAACTACCTGCTCAACGAGGAGCAGGACAAGGCGATCGAAGTTTTCCTGCGCCTGGCCGAATACAACCGCGACACGGTGGAGACCCACCTTGCGTTGGGCAATCTGTTCCGCCGCCGGGGCGAGGTCGATCGCGCCATTCGGCTGCATCAACATCTGGTATCGCGTCCCGGCCTGTCCGATGCAATGAAGACCGTCGCGCTGCTGGAGCTGGGCGAGGACTATATGCGCGCCGGTCTGCTCGATCGCGCCGAAACGCTGTTCTCCGATCTTGTGGCGATGGATGCGCATGCGCCATCGGCCTTGCGCCATCTGATTGCGATCTATCAGCACGAGCGCGACTGGCATAAAGCCATCGAACATGCACGCCGGCTCGAGGCGATGATCGGCGAAGACGAGTCGGGCATGATCGCGCAGTTCTACTGCGAGTTGGCCGACCAGTCACGCCAGCACGGCGCGCGTCAGGAAGCACGGGAGTACCTGCAGCAGGCATTCGCCAGCCAGCCCAGTAGCGTGCGTGCTTTCATGCTGACGGGGCGTTTGTTCGCCGACGAAGGCGAGCACGCGCAAGCGGTCAAGGTCTACGAAGAAGCGATCGAAGCGGATATCGCTTTCGTGCCGGAAATCCTGCCGCCTCTGCTCAATAGCTATGCACGTTCGCAGCAGATGGAACGCGCCGAACATTTCCTGCGCGACATGCTTGGCCGTTATCACGGTATTTCGCCGGTGCTGGCGCTGACCAAGCTTTATCAGCAGCGCGATGGCGAACGCACGGCCATCGATTTCCTGACCTCGCAGCTGCGTCAGCGTCCATCGGTACGCGGGCTGATGGCCTTGATCGATGCGACCATGGACAAGATCGACGGTGAGGCGAGGGAGAATTTCCTGATCCTGCGCGACCTCACCAAAAAGTTGCTCGAGGGCCAGGCGATGTATCGCTGCAGCCGTTGTGGCTTCGGTGCCAAGGCACATCATTGGCAGTGTCCAAGCTGCAAAAGCTGGAGCACGATTCGCCCGATCCATGGCGTAGCCAACGAGTGAGTTTCATGCCGAGTTTCGTGCACCTTCTCGTTCTGGCATCGGCGGCCTTGCTGATATCGGTTGCGCTGGTGCGTGGTGCGATCGCTTATGCCCACCGGCGCGGCATGTTTGACCAGCCGGGCCAGCGCCGTTCGCACACCATCCCTACGCCTCGCGGTGGCGGTATCGGGCTCATCATTTCGGCGGTGCTGACCATGCCGGCCGCGCTGCTGCTTTTGCCCGCGGCGTGGTCCTGGCCGGTGGCAGCGGCCCTCGCTGTGGCCACGTTGCTCACGGCGGGGGTGGGCTGGTGGGACGATCACCGCCCTTTACCGATTCTTCCAAGGCTGGGCGTTCAGCTTCTGGCCAGCGCACTGTTCGCCGTCGTAATTTTGTTCGATGGCGGCCTGTCCCTGCTATGGCTGCCGGTGCTTATGCTGGCTGGCGCATGGAGCATCAACCTGCACAATTTCATGGACGGGATCGACGGCTTGTTGGCGCAACAGGCGATTTTCGTAGGCCTGGGGCTGTCCTGGCTGGCCTGGGCGGCGGGGCAACCGGCGCTGGCAGGGGCGGGCGCCTGCCTGGCCGCGGCTAGCCTGGGCTTCTGGTTCTTCAATCGCCCCCGCGCTCGTATTTTCATGGGGGACGTCGGCAGCGGCACCGTAGGATTGCTGATTTTTGTGCTCACCGTCATGCTGTGGCGCATCGAAACGGGGCTGGTTTGGCCTGCTTTGACCTTGAGTTCATCTTTTGTCGTGGATGCTGCGCTTACCCTTTTGAGCAGGATGTTGGCAGGAAAGCGCTGGTACACTGCGCACCGCGAACATCTGTACCAATGGTTGGTTCGCAGCGGGTTATCCCATGCAGCAGGGGGCATGTGGTATCTGATCTGGAATGCGTTAGTCGTGGCGCCCTCGGTAGTACTGGCATGGGTTTATCCCCGGCTGGCATTCCCGATCTGCGCTTTCGTCTACCTTGCTGCGAGCGCAGCATGGATGCTAGTCAAGCGCCAACGCCTGAGGCGCATTTCGCACAAGGCCCGTCATGTCGTTACGTAAATTAATCGGTGTCATTCATCCACGTACGGCGGTCGTGCTGCACGATCTGCTGATGGCCGCATTGGCCTGGTGGATCGCAAAGACACTGCGGTACGACCTGATCAATGACGGGAATTACTCCTTTCATCCGCTGGAGTTTCCGCTGGTGCTGCTGGTGCAGGCGGCGGTGCTCAGCTGGACCGGTCTTTACCGCGGCGTATGGCGTTTCGCCAGCTTGCCCGACCTGTGGAATATTCTGCGCGCAACCATCATTGGCGCTCTGGCCATCGGTCTGGCGCTGTTTTTATATAACCGCCTCAACGACGTTCCGCGCTCGGTGCTTCTGCTGTATCCGGTAGTGCTGTCGATTTTGCTCGGCGCGCCCCGACTCGCCTACCGCTTCTGGAAGGACAGCCGCCTGGACATGTTTCCAGCCGAAGGCGCGCAGCGCGTATTGATCGTGGGTGCCGACCGGGCGGGTGAAGCACTTTCGCGCGACCTGCACCGCGATGCGCGTTTCAATGTGGTCGGCTTTGTCGACGACAAGGAAAGCCTGCGCGGCGCCAGCATCAACGGACGTCCCGTATTGGGCCGCATCGATCAGCTGCCGGAGTTGACCCGCGAAGCGGCGGTGCAGATGCTGCTGATCGCCATGCCTGGTGCGACCACCACGGAAATGCGTCGCATCGTGGAGTTGTGCGATCTCACCGGTTTGCCGTATCGCACCGTTCCCAAGCTGGAAGACGTCGTCGCCGGTCGTGCACAGTTCAACGAGATCAAGGAAGTGGCCATCGAAGACCTGCTTGGCCGCGATCCGGTCGAGCTGGATTGGACGGCTATTCGCGAAACACTGACCGGTCGCCGTGTACTGGTGACAGGCGGCGGCGGTTCGATCGGTTCGGAGCTGTGCCGACAAGTGGCACGCCTGGGCGCGCATTCGCTGGCGGTCGTCGATCACAGCGAATTCAATCTTTACCAGATTTCCCAGGAACTGCGCGCCGAATACCCCGAGCTGATTTTCGAAGGCATCCTGGCCGACGCCGGCGATGCGGCTGCCATGCGCAAGCTGTTTTCGGAAAATCAGCCGCAGGTGGTTTTCCACGCGGCCGCCTACAAGCATGTGCCGATGCTGCAAGGTCAGTTGCGCCAAGCCTTCCGTAACAATGTGCTGGTCACGCGCAACATCGCCGACCTGGCCGATCAGCACAAGGTCGAATGCTTCGTACTGATCTCGACGGACAAGGCGGTCAATCCGACCAGCGTGATGGGTGCTTGCAAGCGCATCGCCGAAATCTGGTGCCAGAACCTCAACGCCAAGTCGAATACGCGCTATATCACGGTGCGTTTCGGCAACGTGCTGGATTCGGCCGGCTCGGTCGTACCGCTGTTCCGCCAGCAGATTCGCAATGGCGGGCCGGTGACCATCACGCACCCGGAAATCTCGCGTTACTTCATGACCATTCCCGAAGCCTGCCAGCTGATTCTGCAGGCGGCGAGTCTGGGTCATGGCGGCGAGATCTTCGCGCTCGACATGGGCGAGCCGGTGAAGATCCGCGATCTTGCCGAGCAGATGATTCGTCTTGCCGGCAAGAAACCGGGCACCGAAGTACCGATCGTTTATACCGGCTTGCGTTCGGGTGAAAAGCTGTTCGAAGAGCTGTTCCATCCGTTGGAAAACTATAGCGCCACCACGCACGCGAAGATCTTCCTGGCACAGCATCGTCAGGTCTCGTGGGATCTGTTGCAGGTTCAGCTGACCAAGGCGACGGACGCTACCATCGCCTTCGACGAAGAAAACCTTCGTGCGTGTGTCTCCGGCTTATTGCCCTCGTTCCGCTGGAGCGATATCGGTCAGCCGGAAAACGTGGTGTCGATTCGTCGCGTTGAATCTGGAGAGAAGTGAGTGAGCAAGCCGTTGCGTAAGGTGGTTTTTCCCGTTGCTGGTTTGGGAACACGCTTTTTGCCCGCGACCAAGGTTGTCGCCAAGGAAATGCTTCCGGTACTGGATCGTCCGTTGATCCAGTACGCCGTCGATGAGGCGGTCGATGCTGGCGCCGATACGCTGGTGTTTGTCACCAATCGTTATAAACATGCCATCGCCGATTATTTCGACAAGGCCTACGAGCTTGAAGCGAAGCTCGAAGAGAAAGGCAAGGACGAACTGCTTGCGCTGGTGCAGGGCACCTTGCCGCGGCATGTTCGCGCGATCTTCGTCACGCAGCCGGAGGCCCTGGGGCTTGGGCATGCGGTGCTGTGCGCCAAGCCGGTGGTGGGCGATGAGCCATTCGGCATCATTCTGCCCGACGATCTGATCTGGAATAAGGGCAAGGGTGCATTGCGCCAGATGGCCGAGCTTGCGCAGGCGCAGAATGCCGGCGTGATCGCGGTGGAAGAAGTACCGCAGAACGACACCGACAAGTACGGCATCGTCGACGCCACGCCGATCGACGAGCGCAGTGCGCAGATTCGCCATATGGTGGAGAAGCCCAAGCCCGCCGACGCGCCGTCGAACCTGGCCGTGGTCGGCCGCTATGTATTGCCGGGGCGCATCTTCCAGTTGCTGGAACAGACCACACCCGGCGCCGGTGGCGAGATTCAGCTGACCGATGCCATCGACGCCTTGCTGAAGGAACAGGGCAAGGTCCTGGCCTACCGCTTCGAAGGCACGCGTTTCGACTGCGGCAACAAGGCCGGCCTGGTGCGCGCCACCATGCATATGGCGATGCAGGACCCCAAGCTCGCGCCGACCGTGCGCGACTTCATCAAGGCCCTCTGAACCCAGAGAGCCCCACCTAAGCTTGTAGGAGCGACTTCAGTCGCGACCCACCGTGACGTAACCGTGGATCGCGACTGAAGTCGCTCCTACAAGGTCGCCTGCGCCTCTCTAAATGGGCGTCGCCCCGTTTCCGCCGAAGGCGGCAACATGTCACAATCTGCGCCCGAACCTGCCATTTTTGGGGCGCAGGATTCGCATTGGGGAAGCTGGCTTGATCATTGGCCGTCCGTGGTTCGGGCGGCTTTGGCATGTCCTTGCCTGATCCCCGCCGTTTGTTTCATCGGATGAGCTCAGGAAAGCACTATGGATCTGCTGCGGTTTTTGCTCTTGTTGCCTGTGCGTCTCGTGCGCGGCCTGTTCGGCCTTATCGGCCTGATCCTCAAGCCGCTGATCGGCAACGTGTCCTGGTCCGCGCCGGCCTGGGCGCCAGCGACTGCCGGTGTCGTGCGTCGCCGACCGCTGCAGTCGGCAGGAGCATTGATTGCCGTATTGCTGGTGGGCTTCGGCGGCTGGTACGGGTGGCAGTGGTACAAGAACCGTCCCCAGCCCAAGGAGCCGGTCAAGATCGCGATCACCGCACATGCGCCGCTGCTGACCGATTACACCGCGAAGCCGATCGCCATTTCGCCGCTGGACATCCGTTTCTCCAAGTCCGCCGCGCCGATCGAGCTAGTGGGCAAGCCGGTGACGACGGGCATCAGCATGCAACCGGTCGTCAAAGGCCAATGGAGCTGGGTCGACGATCGAAACCTGCGCTTTGTTCCTGCCGAAGACTGGCCGGTCGGTAAGCACTTCGAGGTCCGTTTTGACGTGCCGAAGGCGTTTGCCGGTCATGTATTGATGGCCGACGACCACGTGGAGTTCGACACCGTGGCGTTCGAAATGACCGTGGGCCGCGGCGAGTTCTACCAGGACCCTCAGGACGCTACCGCCAAGAAAACCATCCTGCCGGTGGATTTCAATTATCCGGTAGATACGGTGCAGTTCGAAAAGCGCATCGGGCTGGAATTGAACCAGCCGGGCAGCAAGGACAGCGATCTGAAGTTCACCGTGACCTACGATCAGTACAAGCTGCACGCCTGGATTCATTCACAGCCGCTGGCCTTGCCAAGCGCTGCCGGCGCGGTGGCCTACACGATCGACAAGGGCGTGCGCAGTTCGCGCGGTGGTGAAGCCACGTCCGACAAGAAAGAGGCAAGCATCGCCGTGCCGGGTCTGTACAGCCTGGCCATCACCAGCATTGAACCGACCCTGGTCGACAACGACAAGTACGAGCCCGAACAGGTGCTGCTGGTCGATGTCAGCGACAACGTGCGCGATAGCGATGTCGCCGGCCTGACCAAGGCCTGGGTATTGCCCAAGCGCAATCCGAAAGTCAGCGAGGATGACGACGCGGCGCCGTACGAGTGGCAGCCGTCGCAAATCAGCGAATCGCTGTTGAAAAAGTCCCAGCCGCTGAAGCTCGAGCTGGTGCCGACCGAAAACGAATACGCGTCTCTGCAAAGCTTCAAGTTCCACGCCGAACCCGGTCAGCGCATTTATGTGCGCGTCGAAAAAGGTCTGAAATCGTTCGGCGGTTATCTGTCGGGGCAGGCGACGGCGCAAGCCATCACCGTGCCGGACTATCCCAAGCTGCTGCGCTTCATGGCCGACGGTTCGCTGCTGTCGATGAGCGGCAGCAAGCGCATTTCGGTAGTGTCGCGCAATCTGCCCGGTATGCGCGTGGAAGTCGGCCGCGTACTGCCCGATCAGATCCAGCATCTGGTCAGCCTCAACCAGGGCAACTACACCAAGCCCGAGCTGACCTATGGCTTCAGCGAAGACCATATCGTCGAGCGCTACGAGGTGAAGCGCAGCTTCCCCAAGGGCGATCCGGGCAAGGCACATTACGAGGGCGTGGACCTCGGCCAATACCTGAAGGAAGGCAAGCGCGGCGTGTTCATGCTGCATCTGTCCTCCTACGATGCCGCGGCCGAAGCCAAACGCGAAAAGGCGCAGAAGCAGGCCGCGGCGGATGCCGAAAAGGGTTATGCGCCGGATAACGCCCATGAAGGCGATGAAGCAACCGGTGACGAACCCGATGGTGCCGCCGATGGCGATGACAGCGGTAATGCGAGTGAAGACACTGGCGTAACGCCGCAGGACACACGTCTGGTGGTCGTCACCGATCTGGGCATGTTGGTCAAGAAAGCCGTCGACGGCAGCCAGGACGTCTTCGTGCAGTCGATCGGCAATGGTCAGCCGGTCGGTGGCGCCAGCGTATCGGTGTTGGCCATCAACGGCCAGACGCTGTACACGCAGACCACCAGCGCCGACGGTGTCGTGCATTTCCCGACCTTCAAGGGCCTGGACCGCGACAAGAAGCCGACGCTGTATCTGGTCAAGAAGGGCGACGACCTGTCGTTCCTGCCGATCGGCACCTATGATCGCCAGCTCGATTTCTCGCGCTTCGATATCGGTGGCGAGCGCAATGCGATCAACCAGGGGCAGTTGTCGGGATATCTGTTCTCCGATCGCGGTATCTATCGTCCGGGCGACACCTTCCACATCGGTCTGATCGTTCGTGCGGCGACATGGACGCGTAGCGTTGCCGGTATTCCGTTGCAGGCGGAAATCGTCGACCCGCGCGGCGTGGCGGTGAAACAGATCCCGCTGTCGATGGACGCTTCCGGCTTTGGTGAACTGGAGTACGCGCCGGCCGAAACGGCGCCGACGGGTACCTGGACGGTCAATCTCTACATCGTCAAGGACGGCAAGGCGAACGCGCAGATCGGCAACACCACCGTGCAGGTCAAGGAGTTCCTCCCCGATCGCATGAAGGTCGACGCAAAACTGTCGCAGCAAGTGGCCGAAGGCTGGGTCAAGCCGGATCAATTGAAGGGCGAAGTCGACGCGCAGAATCTGTTTGGTACGCCCGCGGCCGATCGTCGTGTCGAAGCGTCGCTGACGTTGCGTCCGGCGTTCCCGGCTTTCCGTAGCTGGCCCGACTATCACTTCTACGACGTCAAGCGCGCCAAAGAGGGTTACGAAGAGAATCTCCAGGACGGCAAGACCGACGACAAGGGCCATGCCGAGTTCGATCTCGATCTGAAAAAATACGCCGACGCGACCTACCAGTTGTATTTCCTGGCCAAGGCGTATGAGGCCGAGGGCGGCCGCAATGTTGCCGCTGCGACGCAGACGCTGGTGTCGAGCAACGAATGGCTGGTGGGCTACAAGGCCGACGACAACCTCGATTACGTCAGCCGCAACGCCAGCCGCGCGGTGCACCTGGTCGCGATCAATCCGCAGGCCAAGTCGATGGCCTTGGGCGATCTGAAAGCCCAGCTGATCGAGCGTCGTTACATCTCGGTGCTGACCAAGCAGGATTCGGGCGTCTACAAGTACGAGTCCAAACTCAAGGAAGTGCCGGTCAGCGAACAGCCGCTAAGCATTCCTGCCGGTGGCTCCGACTACGCGCTGCCGACGGACAAGCCGGGTAACTATGCCCTGGTGATCCGTCGTGCGGATCGCACCGAGGTGAATCGCGTCGAGTACAGCGTGGCCGGTGACGCCAACGTGTCGCGTTCGCTCGATCGCAATGCCGAGTTGCAGCTCAATCTCAGCAAGAAGGACTACGCGCAGGGCGAGTCGGTCGAGATCGCGGTACGTGCGCCCTATGCCGGTAGCGGCCTGATCACCATCGAGCGCGACAAGGTCTATGCGCATGCGTGGTTCCACGCCGATACCACCAGTTCGGTGCAGCACATCACGGTGCCCGCGGATTTCGAAGGCAACGGCTATATCAACGTGCAGTACATCCGCGATCCGTCGTCGGATGAAATCTTCATGAGCCCGTTGAGTTACGGCGTGGTGCCGTTCTCGGTCAATCTCGATGCCCGCCGCAATGACATCAAGGTAGATGCGCCGGCCATGGTGAAGCCGGGGCAGGATGTCACCTTGAAGCTGACCTCGACCCAGCCGACCAAGGCGGTGATTTTCGCGGTGGACGAAGGCATTCTGCAGGTCGCGCGCTACAAGCTGGGCGATCCGCTGAAGTACTTCTTCCGCAAGCGCATGCTCGAAGTGGGCACCTCGCAGATTCTCGACCTGATCCTGCCGGACTTCGAGAAACTGATGGCGATGGCCGCACCTGGCGGTGACGCGGATGGTGCGATCGGTCGCCAGCTCAACCCGTTCAAGCGCAAGCGCGACAAGCCGGTGGCCTACTGGTCCGGCATCGTTGACGTCGATGGCGAGAAGGACGTGACTTATCACGTGCCCGATTACTTCAACGGCAAGCTGCGTGTGATGGCCGTGACGGTCTCGCCGGAGAAGATCGGTACGTTCGAAGGTGCCACCACGGTGCGCGGCGACTTCGTGCTGTCGCCGAACGTGCCGACCACGTTGGCACCCGGCGACGAAGTCGAAGTGAGCGTCGGCGTGGCAAACAATCTCACCGGGCTGGGCGGCAAGCAGGCGCCGGTCTCGGTGACCTTGAAGACCGGGCCGCAATTGCAGCTGGTCGGCAATGCGACGCAGAGCATCAGTCTGGGCGAAATGCGCGAAGGCGTGGCGTTGTTCCGGGTCAAGGCGACCGATCAGCTGGGTTCGGGCAACCTGACCTTCAGTGCGGCTTACGGCGACAAGTCAGCCAAGCAGAGCGTGGACCTGTCGGTACGTCCGGCGGCCGCATTCCGCACCACCGTCGGCATCGGCAAGGTCGAAGCGGGCAACAAGGCGGATTTCACGGGCGTACGCAAGTTGTACGACGCCTATGCCAAACGCAATGTGGCGATCTCGAACCTGCCGCTCGTGCTGGCCCAGGGCCTGACATCCTATCTGGTCGACTTCGAGCACTACTGCACCGAGCAGATCATCAGTGGCGCGATGCCGGCGCTGATCTTCGGCCAGCGGCCTGAGTTCAAGCAGGTGTTGACGGCGTCGCAGAAGACCGGCGGCAAGACGCAGGCCGAGGCGTTGGCGAACCTGTACGACGCGCTGCACACGCGTCAGAACGGGCAGGGCGGCTTCAGCCTGTGGACGGCAACGCCGGACGGCGATGCCTTCCTGACCGACTACGCGATGCACTTCATGCTCGAAGCACGCGATCGCGGCCTGACCGTGCCGCGCGACATGTTCGACGCCGGCAACGGTTTCCTGAAGCAGATCGCAGCCGACGACAGTGGCGACTCGATCGAAGCATTGCGCCAGCGCGCCTATGCCATCTATCTGCTGACTCGCCAGGGCAACGTCACCACCAATTACCTGGCGTCGTTGCAGAAGCGTCTGGGCGAAACGCAGCCGAAGGGATGGAAGGACGATCTGACAGCGGCGTGGATCGCTGCGTCCTACAAGCTGCTCAAGCAGGACAAGCTGGCCGGGCAGATGCTTGCCGGCCCGCTGAAGATGCTGTCGAGTCCAGGCGATCGCGAGCCCTGGGGTTATCACTACTACTACGATCCGCTGACGCGCGATTCGATCACGCTCTATCTGGTGGCCAAGCATTTCCCCGACCAGCTCAAGAGCCTGCCGCCGCAGGCGTTCGAGAACATCGTGCGTCCGCTGCAGAACGGGTGGTTCAACACCTATTCTTCGTCGATGACGATCCTTGCCCTTGATGCTTATGCCGATCAGGCGCAAGGCGAAGTGGCGAAGCTGGATATTGCCGCGGTCAAGGCCGATGGCAACGTAAGGTCCGTCGGCAAGGTCGAAGGCATGCTGCAGAACGGTAGCTGGGCGCCGTCCGATGCACGCCTGCGCTTCACCAATGGCACGACTTTGCCGGCATGGTATGTGGTCAGCCAGGGTGGCTACGATCGCGATGCGCCGACCAAGGCCGAGCGTGAGGGCGTGGAGATCACCCGCGACTACACCGACACCAATGGCAAGGCACTGGATCAGATCACCATCGGACAGGAAATCGACGTTCACTTGAAGATCCGCTCGACCACCAACGCCTATGTCGGTGACCTGGCGATCGTCGACCTGCTGCCGGGCGGTTTCGAACCGGTCATCCAGCCGCCACCGCCCGTGGCCGATCAACAGGCAGCGGACGATAGCGAAAACGACCAGGGCGGTGACAGTACCGTCGCCGCCAGTGCATGGCGCTCGCCGATCGGCGTGGGTCAATCGAGCTGGAACCTGCAGTATGCGGACGTGCGCGAAGATCGCGTCGTGCTCTATGGCGAGGCCACACCCAATGTGGGCGAGTTCGTCTATCGCATCAAGGCGACCAATGCCGGCAAGTTCATTGTGCCGCCGGCCTTTGGCGAGTCCTTGTACGACCGCAAGATCCAGGCTCGGGCACCGGGTGGCGCCATCTTGACCGTCGTGCGCAAACCGTAAGCGACAGCGCCGCTCTCCCGTCATGGGAGAGCGGCATCGAATGAGCGTGAGCTAAGTTGCCGTACTCGATAACCCAGGCGTTTATCCGCTGGATCAAACGCTGGCAGAACTGGCTGGTCGGCGCGGGGTTGATCGCGTGTGTGCTGGTGGGTATCCGTTTGTGGCCGCACCAGCCGTTGCGTGATTACTTGCCGTCATCGACCGCGGTCTACGACGATCGCGGCCGGTTGATGCGCCTTACCCTCGCCGACGACGATCGCTATCGTTTGTGGGTGCCGCTGAAAGACATGTCGCCGGCACTGGTCGACGCCGTGCAATTGCACGAGGACCGCTGGTTTCGCTGGCATCCGGGCTTCAATCCGTATGGGCTGTTGCGCGGTGCCTGGGTGACCTATGTGCGGCACGGCAATCCGCAAGGTGGCTCAACCATCACCATGCAGCTGGCACGCCTGCTGTATCGCCTCAATACCCGTTCGCCGTGGGGCAAGCTGCGTCAGGTCGGCCTGGCGGTGCGATTGGAGATGTTCTACTCGAAGCAGCAGATTCTCGAGGCGTATCTGAATTACGCGCCGTATGGGCGCAATGTCGAAGGCGTGGGTGCGGCAAGCCTTGCCTATTTCGACAAATCGCCTTCGGCATTGAATCTCCCCGAGGCATTGACGCTGGCGGTGATTCCGCAGGATCCCAGTCGCCGCTTGCGCGCGCCCACCCTCGATAGCGATGCGCCGATCGGCATTATCAGCAAGTATCTGGCGGACTCGCGTAACCGACTCTACGAACGCTGGTTACATGGGCATCCCAGCGATGCTGCGTTAAAGCCGCTGTTTTCGCTACCGCTCAATCTGCGCCCGTTATCGCAGCTGCCGTTCGAAGCACCGCACGCGGTCGAACAGATCCTGGCGACGCAGCGTATCGAGGGCAATGCTGTAGATAGCCGTATCGCCACGACGCTGGACCTGGACATGCAGCATACGCTGGAGCGTCAGGTCGCGCATTTTGTCCAGCGTGGCGATGCGCAAGGCATACGCAACGCGGCAGCCATCCTGGTCGATACGCGCGATATGAGCGTCAAGGCATTGGTCGGTTCGGCCAACTATGCGGACGCGGGCATCCAGGGGCAGGTCAATGGGACACAGGCCAAGCGCTCGCCTGGCTCGACCTTGAAGCCTTTCATCTATGCGCTGGGCTTCGATCAGGGCGTGCTGCACCCGCAGACGGTGCTGCGCGACGTGCCGACCTCGTTCGGCCCGTACACGCCGGAAAATTTCGACGGCCATTTCCTCGGGCCGATCACTGCGACCGATGCCTTGATTCGCAGCCGAAACATTCCCGCTGTGTGGGTGGCATCGCAGCTGCAGCAGCCCAGCCTCTATCAGTTCCTGCGCGCGGCCGGGATCAGCCGCATGGCCAGCGAAAAGCACTATGGGTTGGCGTTGGTGCTCGGTGGCGGGGAAGTGACCATGCAGGAAGAAGCGGGCCTGTACGCAATGCTGGCCAACCGTGGCGAATTGAAGCCGCTGCGCTGGCTCGCGTCCGATCCAGCCTCCACGGGCACGCGCCTCATCAGCGAAGAAGCCAGCTTCATGGTGATGGACATGCTGCGGCAGAACCCTCGTCCGGACGAAGCGTCCGGTGCGAATCCGTCGCGTGTGCCGGTCTATTGGAAGACGGGTACGTCGTGGGCGTTTCGAGATGCATGGACATCCGGCAGTTTCGGCCCCTATGTGTTGATCGTGTGGGTCGGTAATTTCGACGGCAGCGGCAATCCGGCCTTTGTCGGCGTGGAAGCGGCAGCACCCCTGTTCTTTCAGATCGTCGATGCGATGCGTGCGCAATGGGCGGGCATGTCCGAGCCGATCCACCATATGCCGGCCAATCTGAAACGTGAGCAGATCTGTCTGGCCAGCGGCGATCTGCCGAATCAGTGGTGTCCGCAGAAAGGCTATACCTGGTTTATCCCCGGCAAGTCGCCCATTCGTGTCAGCCAGGTGCATAGGCCGGTGGTGATCGACGATGCCACGGGCCAGCCGGCGTGTCCGCCCTATGCCGGCAAGCGTACGCATATCGAGGTCTACGAATACTGGCCATCGGAGTTGCAACGGGTGTTCGTGCAGGCTGGTATGCCACGCCGAAAGCCGCCGCAGAACGATGCGTGTGTCGATGGCGGCGCAGCGGAGGGCGAACCGCCGCGGATCACCTCGCCATTGCGCGGGAGCATCTACACCATGCGCCTTAAAAAGCAGGGCGACGATCGGATCGGTTTCAGTGCCAATGGCGATGCCGCGGTGCGTCAACTCTATTGGTTCGTCAACGATGCTTATATCGGGCATAGCGCGCCCGGCGAGTTGCTGTTCTGGGATGCGCCGGGGGCGGGGAATTACTCGGTGCGTGTGGTGGATGATCGGGGGCAGAGCGATCAGCGGGCGCTTGGTGTGAGTCTGGTGGAATGAGAGCGCCCCCTCACCCCAACCCTCTCCCCCGGCAAGCCAGGGGAGAGGGAGCTAAAGCCGGCACATTTCAATCTTGCCTCATGTTGCTCCCTCTCCCCTGGCTTGCCGGGGGAGAGGGTTGGGGTGAGGGGGCGCTCTTGCCGCTATCCTTCCAACCTTATCGTTACACCACGCATCCCAGATACGAATGAAAAACACCTCCCCTGCTTCCTACTACCGCGCCACGGCCAACGCGTACTCCGCGTACGCACCGTTGCAAGGCCGTAGCGAAGCCAAGGTGGTCGTCATCGGTGGCGGTTTCGCGGGACTGCACACGGCATTGGGACTGGCCGAGCGCGGCATGCGCGACGTGGTGCTGCTGGAACGTGAGCAGGTCGGGTTTGGTGCCTCCGGCCGCAACGGCGGTTTCGTATTTGCCGGCTACTCGCTAGGCGAACAGGCCTTGCTCGATGCGCATGGAGCGGAGCTGGCCCGAGCCATGTTCCAACGCACGACCGACGCAGTGGAACGCATCCGGCAGCTGACTCGACGCTACGGTATCGCGTGCGACGTGGTCGACGAAGGCGTGATCTGGGCGAACTGGTTCCGCGATCCTGGCGTATTGCGCCAACGACAGAAGTTGCTGGCCGAACACTATGGCGTGGACTGGACCTGGCTCGAACGCGATCGGCTACGCGAGCTGGTACGCAGCGAACGCTATTTCGACGGCCTGTACGAGCGCAACGCGCTGCATCTGCATCCGCTCAATTTCGCTATCGGCCTGGCCAAGGCGGCGAGCGAGCAGGGTGTGGATATTCATGAAGAAACCGATGTGTGGCGTGTGCGGCGCGAGGGTACGCGCTGGTGCGTCAGCGCGGCGCATGGAGAAATCCTGGCCGATCAGGTCGTGCTGGCCTGCGGCGGCTACCTCGGAGGGCTGCATCGCCAGATCGATCGTGCCATCTTGCCGATCGCTACATATGTGATGGTCACCGAGCCCTTGGGTGAGCGGATGGATGACATCCTGCGCACACGCGCTGCCGTCTACGACTCGCGGTTTGCGTTTGACTACTACCGCCCGCTGTCGGATTCGCGTTTGCTGTGGGGTGGACGCATCTCGGTGCGCGATCGTTCCGCGCGCGGGGTGCAGCGGTTGTTGATGAACGATCTGCTGCGCGTCTTCCCGTCGCTCAAAGGCACACGCGTCGACTATGCTTGGTCGGGTCTGATGAGCTATGCACGCCATCAGATGCCGCAGATCGGCACGCGTGGCGATGGCCTATGGTGGGCGCAGGCCTTTGGCGGTCACGGTCTGGCACCGACCTGTGCCGCCGGCGAGCTGCTGGCGGCAGCACTGGCCGAAGGCAGCGATGCGTGGAAGCCGTTTGCGCATTACGGCCTGGACAATACCTATCGCCCCATGGGCTACCTCGCGGCGCAGGCCGGTTACTGGTGGCAGCAGGGCAAAGACTGGTTCAAGACGAGATTGGAAGGATGAGCAACGTTATCGCGCAAGAGGTCGAATCCATCAGCTGGAGCGATTTCGAGAAAGTATTGATCGTGGCCGGCACCGTGGTGCGTGTGGAACCGTTCCCAGAGGCACGCAAGCCGGCATTGAAAGTGTGGGTGGATTTCGGCCCGTATGGCGAAAAGAAAACCAGCGCGCAGATCGCCGGCATCTACAAGCCCGACGACCTGCTTGGGCGACAGATCGTCGGAGTGATCAACTTTCCCGAAAAACAGATCGGTCCGTTCCGTTCACAGTTTTTGCTGACCGGTTTTCACACCGACGAAGGCATCGTGGTGACGACGGTTGAACGCGGCGTTCCCAACGGTGCTCGCCTGGCGTAAGGGTCCGGTCAGTTCACCGACAGGGCGAGAATGTTGCCGGTCGGTTCCACCGTGGCGAACGCGTCGGAGATTTCCGTCAGCGCCGCGCGATGGAGATCCTGCGCGGAGACCACGCCCTTGCCGTCGAACGCATTGATCGAGCGCGTAGCCACCGCGTCGGACGCGACGATCACGTTGTAGCCCAGCGGTACCGCGTCACGTGCTGCGCCGGCGATGCAGGCATGCGTCATCAGGCCGGTGATGATCAGGGTCTTGATGCCCCTGGCGCGCAGCCGAGCATCGATGTCTGTGCTGGCGAACACGCTCACCTGATTCTTGGTCAGCAGGGTGTGCTTCTCTCCCGGTTTGATGCCATCGACGATCTCGGCGCCCTTGCTGCCTTCGGCGAAGATCGGCGAACCAGCCGGCGTGATGTGGCGTACGTGGATCACTTCGATGCCATGCCGGTCGGCGAAGCTCACCAGTTTCCTGGCCTGATCGAGTGCTTTGCTGCCATCGGGGATCGGCAACTTGCCCGAGAAATACTCGTTCTGGAAGTCGATCACCAGCAGGGCGGTTGTCTTGGCGTCGAGCGACTTCGGTGCGGTGGCGCCGCCGATGGCGCGCAAGGTGGGGTGATCCTTGGTCGCCGCGGCAACCGGGCTGGTGACCGTCATGGCAACCAATGAGGCGAATAAAGCGTTTCTCATATTGATTTCCTTAATCAAAGGTTTGCGAGCACAAGCTGATATGTACTGAGAGGTCCATGTCGCCGAGCTGGCGGCTTGGTGTGCATTGTTCGCCGATCGAGGAACGCCTAGAAGTGGCTCGCGGGACACTCAGTGATAGAATCGGGCCATGTCCGCTGAGCGCCTGCAAAACACCGTTGCGGTGGTCGCTTACCACCAGATCAGCCCGTTCCACCTGGCCGTGCCCTGCATGGTGTTCGGCGAGGATCTGGCCCGGCTGGGTACGCCGCGCTATGAATTGATGGTCTGTGCAGCGGAGCCTGGCCCTTTGCAGACCATGGCAGGCTTTTCGATCGATGCGCCCTATGGTTTGGAGCGGCTGGACGATGCCGACACGATCATCATTCCGGCTTGGCGCGATCCGGCAGAACGTCCACCGCAGGCACTACTCGATGCCTTGCGCGCGGCGCACACCCGCGGTGCCCGTATCGTCGGCTTGTGTCTGGGCGCATTTGTGGTGGCCGAAGCCGGCTTGCTCGACGGGCGTAGCGCGTCGACGCATTGGGTGTGGATGGACGATTTCGCCGAGCGCTATCCACAGGTGCTGCTGAAGCGCGACGTCCTGTATGTGGACGACGGCGACATCATCACGTCAGCCGGTACCGCTGCGGCCATCGATTGCTGTCTGTATCTATTGCGCCGCGACCATGGTGCCGAGGTGGCCAACCGTGTAGCCCGCCGCATGGTCGTCGCACCGCATCGTCATGGCGGGCAGGCGCAATACATCGAACAACCCGTGCCGAAGATGGATCATGCCGACCGCCTGAACAGCACCCTTGAGTGGGCGTTGGCGAATCTGCGCGAACCGCTTTGCCTTGATGCGTTGGCCGACCGTGCCGCCATGAGCCGGCGTACCTTTACCCGGCGCTTCAAGCGCACGACGGGAACGAGTGTGACGCAATGGTTGCTGTCGCAGCGCTTGGCGCATGCACAGCGGCTGCTGGAGACCACTGATCAAACCGTGGATCGTATTGCGGAGTCGAGCGGCTTCGGCTCCACCGTATCGCTGCGGCAGCACTTTGTCGCGGCGTTTGCGACGTCGCCGGCTTCTTATCGGCGGAGTTTTCGTGGGACGTAAGGTGAGCTTCTAAAAGTCACATCCTATCCGTCATCCCGGCGAAGGCCGGGATCCATCCCTCGGTCCTCGCTTGTCAGGCAGCATCTGGCAAGCTTCTGCGCTGAAGAGTGGATCCCGGCCTTCGCCGGGATGACGGATAGGATGGGTTAGGCGAGAGTCACCAGCTAAGCATGATCTTCCCAATATGCGAGCTGCTCTCCATCAAGGCGTGCGCACCCGCCGCCTGTGCGGCCGGAAACACTTGATGGATCACTGGGCGAACCGTGCCTGCAGTGAGTAGCGGCCAAACTTTTTCGTGCAGGCTGCGCGCGATGGCTCCTTTGAATGCGACCGGACGCGGTCGCAAAGTCGAGCCGGTCAGCGTGATCCGCCGACGCATGATCTTGGCGATATCGATATTAGCCTTGTTACCGCCCAGAGTTGCGATGGCCACCAACCGGCCGCCTTCAGCCAGCACATCGAGTTCGCGCGGCACATAGTCACCGGCCACCATGTCCAGAATCACGTCGACGCCACGGCCGTCGGTCAATGCATGAATCGCGCTGACGAAATCATCTGACTTGTAGTTGATCGCTTTGTCGGCACCCAGCTTTTCGCAGGCACGACATTTCTCTTCGCTGCCGGCCGTAGCAAATACACGGTGGCCGAACGCGTGCGCAAGCTGGATCGCGGTAACACCAATACCGCTGGAGCCGCCTTGCACCAACAGGCTTTCATGTTCGCCACCTTCGCCCTGTCCCAGACGCCCGCGGTCGAAGACGTTGCTCCACACCGTAAAGTAGTTTTCCGGCAAGGCCGCCGCTTCGATCGCCGAAAAGCCTTGCGGCACCGGAAGACACTGTGGAAGCGGCGCAACGACATACTCCGCATAACCACCGCCGGCAAGCAATGCACAGACCTCGTCGCCGATCTTCAGACCGAACGGATTGTCGTGATCGATATCGCCTTCGACGATGACACCGGCGACTTCAAGTCCAGGCAGGTCCGAGGCACCGGGCGGAGGCGGGTAGGCGCCTTGTCGTTGGAAGACGTCCGGTCGATTCACACCGGATGCCGCCACCTTGATCAATACCTCGCCCTTGCCGGGTTGCGGACGAGGACGCGTCGTCAGGCGAAGATTCTCCGGTGGACCGGGCTGGCTTATTTCGATGGCTTGCATGGACGACACGGACTAGCTCCTTGGACAAACGGCAAGGCAGTTATTTTGAACGATGACATCTTCCAGAAATGTCAAAGCATGCGTCCAGGCGAGACGCAATAAAAAGCGGCGATGCTTGCGCACCGCCGCCTGGAGATGAAACATTGTCTAGCGAACGATCAAAGCGCTTCGAAGATACCCGCTGCGCCCATGCCGGTACCGATACACATCGTCACCATGCCGTACTTCTGCTTGCGGCGACGCAGACCGTGGATCAGCGTGGCGGCACGGATCGCGCCGGTCGCGCCGAGCGGATGGCCCAATGCGATCGCGCCACCGAGCGGGTTGACCTTGGAGGGATCCAGACCCAGGTCCTTGATCACCGCCAGCGACTGCGCGGCAAACGCTTCGTTGAGTTCGATCCAGTCCAACTGATCCTGGGTCATGCCGCACTGCTTGAGTGCCTTCGGGATCGCTTCCTTCGGGCCGATGCCCATGATCTCCGGCTTGACGCCAGCGACCGAGAAGCCGACAAAGCGAGCCAGCGGCTGCAGGTTGTACTTCTTGATCGCCGCTTCGCTGGCCAGCAACAAGGCGCCGGCACCATCGGAGGTCTGCGACGAATTACCTGCGGTGACCGAACCACCAAACTGCCCATTGCGGAATACCGGCTTGAGCTTGCCGAGCACTTCGACCGTGCTGCCCGGGCGCGGACCTTCGTCGGTATCGATCACGCGGCTATCGGTCTTGATGCCGCGCGACTTCAGATCCGGGTAGTGATCGTCGAGCTTGAACGGGGTGATTTCATCCTTGAACTCGCCGGCCTTGATTGCGGCCAGGGCCTTGTCGTGGCTGGCGGCGGAGAAGGTGTCCTGTTCTTCGCGGCTGACCTTCCACTGCTTGGCGACGTTTTCGGCGGTGATGCCCATGCCGTAGGCGATGCCGATGTTCTCGTTGTTGAAGATCGCCGGATTCATCGCGACCTTGTGACCCATCATCGGCACCATGCTCATGCTTTCGGTACCGCCGGCAATCATCAGGTCCGCTTCGCCCAGGCGAATGCGGTCGGCGGCCATGGCGATGGCCTGCACGCCCGACGAACAGAAGCGGTTGATGGTGACGCCCGGCACGGTGTCCGGCAGGCCGGCCAGCAGTACGCCGATGCGCGCCACGTTCATGCCTTGCTCGGCTTCGGGCATGGCGCAGCCGATGATGGCGTCGCCGATTTCGTGCGGATCGATACCCGGTGCCTGTGCCATCACGGCACGGATCACGTGGGCGAGCATGTCGTCCGGACGGGTGTTGCGGAAGACCCCACGCGGTGCTTTGCCGACGGGTGTGCGGGTGGCGGCAACGATATAAGCGTCTTGCACTTGCTTGCTCATGGATTTGCTCCGTTGCGTCGCGCTTCGAGGCTGCGACGCGCTAGGTTTTTTGTTCGTCATCCCGGCGCAGGCCGAGATCCAGTGTCTTTGCGGTGATACGAAGTCGCTGGACCCCGGCGTTCGCCGGGGCGACGAGCTATTAGTTACGCAGAGGCTTGCCGGTGGTCATCGTGTGAGCGATGCGCGCCTGGGTCTTTTCCGTCTTTGCCAGTTCGACGAAATGCTTGCGCTCCAGTGCCAGCAACCACTCTTCGTCGACCAGCGAGCCGCGCTCGATCACGCCGCCGCACAGAGTGTCGGCAATGCGCGAGGCGATCTCCACGTCGTGCTCCGACGCGAAGTAACCGGCCTGCATGTTCGCCAGCGACGCCTTGAACGTGGCCGTGCCGACATCGCCGGCGACCGGAATAGCACGTGCCGGCAGCGGCGGGCGATAGCCGCTTTCGGCAAGCGACGCGGCGACCTTCTTGGCGACATAGAGCAACTCATAGGCATTGAACACGACGACATCGCTGTCGCGCATCAGGCCCATCTCCTTCGCTTCCAGCGCGCTGCCGGCCACCTTGGCCATGGCGACGGTTTCGAACACCTTCTTCAAGGCTTCGAACGGATCGCCCGGATTCTGCTGCGCGGCGCGTACGGCCAGCTCATGCAGACCACCACCGGCCGGCAGCAGGCCGACGCCGGCTTCGACCAGACCGATATAGCTTTCCAGCGCGGCGACGGTACGCGCCGAATGCATCTGGAATTCGCAACCGCCACCAAGGGCAAGACCGCGCACGGCCGATACCACCGGCACCAGCGAATGCTTGATGCGCATGCTGGTGCGCTGGAAGTTGGCGACCATCTTGTCGAAGTCGTCGAACTTGCCGGCCTGCAGCAAACCCAGTGCACCCTTCAGATCGGCACCGGCCGAGAATGGCTCGCCGGTCTGCCAGATCACTACGCCCTTGAGCTTTTCCTCGGCGATGCCGACCGCATGCTGGATACCGTCCAACACGAAATCGTTGACCGTATTCATCTTGGTCTTGAACGAGATGATGCCGATGCCGTCATCGCCCAGCGTCCACAGACGAACGCCGTCGTTCTCCCACACCGTCGTGCCCTGGTCGAACTTCTCGCCGAGGATCGGATCGGGGAACAACTGACGCTGGTACACCGGATGCTGCGAACGCGGCTTGTCGGCGTTGGCGCTGGCCGAGTACGAACCGCTCTTGCCGTGCACGCCGGTGCGGCCATCGGTGACCCACTTGGGCAGCGGCGCCTTGCTCATGGTCTTGCCGGCGGCGATGTCTTCCTCGATCCACTTGGCCACCTGCTGCCAGCCGGCGGCCTGCCAGGTTTCGAACGGACCGAGCTTCCAGCCGTAACCCCAGCGAATGGCGAAATCGACATCGCGCGCGGTGTCGGCGATATCGGCCAGGTGATAGGCGGTGTAGTGGAACAGGTCGCGGAACGTCGCCCACAGGAACTGTGCCTGCGCATCGATCGACGCGCGCAGCTTGCCGAACTTCTCGGCCGGGTCCTTGATGGCGAGGATGGCGGTTACCTCGTCCGAGGCTTTCTGCTCGGAAGGGCGGTAGTCCTTCTTGGCGACATCGAGCACTACGATGTCCTTGCCCGCCTTGCGATAGAAGCCGGCGCCGGTCTTCTGGCCGAGTGCGCCCTGTTCGATCAGGCCCTGCAGCCATGCCGGCGCCTTGAAGAACTCGTGCCACGGATCGTCGGCCAGCGTATCGGCCATGGTCTTGATCACGTGCGCCATCGTGTCCAGGCCGACGACGTCGGCGGTGCGGTAGGTCGCACTCTTCGGACGGCCCACGGCCGGGCCGGTCAACGCATCGACCGTGTCGAAGCCGAGCTTGAACTGTTCGGTGTGGTACATCGTCGACAGCATCGAGAACACGCCGATGCGGTTACCGATGAAGTTAGGCGTGTCCTTGGCGATGACCACGCCCTTGCCGACGGTCGTGGTCAGGAAGGCTTCAAGGCCGTCCAGCACGTTCTTGTCGGTCAGCTTGGTCGGGATCAGTTCGACCAGGTGCATGTAGCGCGGCGGATTGAAGAAGTGCACGCCGCTGAAACGATGACGCATGTCTTCGGGCAGCGCTTCGGCCAGGCCGTTGATCGACAGGCCCGAGGTGTTGGACGCGATGATCGCGGTCTTGGACAGATGCGGCGCGATCTTCGTGTAGAGATCTAGCTTCCAGTCCATCCTTTCGGCGATCGCTTCGATCACCAGGTCGACATCCTTCAGATGTTCCATGTCCTCGTCGTAGTTGGCCGGGATGATCGCGGCAGCGAGGCTTTTCTCGGCAAGCGGGGCAGGCGACAGCTTCTTGAGGTTCTCGATCGCCTTCAAGGCGATGCCGCTCTTGGGGCCTTCCTTTGCGGGCAGGTCGAACAGCACGGTTTCGACGCCGGCATTGGTCAGGTGCGCGGCAATCTGCGCGCCCATGACGCCGGCGCCGAGTACCGCGGCTTTGCGAATTCGTAGGGCGGACGTTGATGAAGATGGAGCAGTCATTGGGATCTCCGACGAAGTACGGACACTGAAGGTGCTTGCTTTGAAGACGGGTGCCAGGCGCAACTCAGGGATGGCTGAGGCCGGCGGCGGCAAAACGAATCAGATGGGCGGCAGTCTGCTCACGATGGACCGTCTCGGTGACATCGCTCTTGCGCTGGATCATGCCGAAGCCCGACATGGCGTGGGTGAGGGCGCCGGTGACTAGGTCGACGCGCCAATAGAGCTCTTCCTTGCTCAGGTGCGGGAGCAGACGTGCGAATTCGGCGGTGAACTGGCGCATGACATGGCCGTAGTTCTCCGACAGGAACTTGCGCAGGGTGTCGTCGTGCTCGGCGAAGGCGCGGGCCAGCACGCGCATGAACAGCGTACCGCTGCCATCGTGCGAGAGCTCGAGTGCGGGCTTGATAAAGGCAGCCAGCACGTCTTCGAGGGTCGTCCCGGGGTCACCGGAAATGCGCGATAGCGCCTTCAGGCGGCGGCTATTGAGTTCGTCCAGTCGGCGGCGGAAGACCTCTTCGACGAGGCGGTCCTTGGAACCGAAGTGGTAGTTGACCGCGGCGAGGTTGACCCCGGCGGCGGCGGTGAGTTGGCGCAGCGAGGCGCCGTCGAATCCGTGCCTTGCAAACAACACTTCGGCGGCACTGAGGATGCGTTCTTTGGTCGATTGCTGTGATGTCTGCACGTTCTGGCCTGGGCGGTAGGAGTCAAACGATCGTTTAAGATTATATCGGTCGAACGCTTCCGTCAAACGTTTGTTTGAGACCTTTCATACAGAGCATGCCCCCTCGTATGTGTACAACTTGCGTATCCGCTAGAATCTGTCAGACTTTCCCGCGCTAAATCCATATTTCCTGACGGATTTGGCCAAAATCCGCCGGCCGGGGGGTCGGCACCGCCCAAGCACAAAAACTCAAAAACCGTTTCCCGGAGCAGATCGACTATGGCGCTGGAGCGCACCCTTTCCATTATCAAGCCCGACGCCGTTGCCAAGAACGTGATCGGTGAAATCTACGCACGCTTCGAAAAGGCTGGCCTGAAGGTCGTGGCTGCGAAGATGAAGCATCTGTCGCGTCGCGAAGCCGAAGGCTTCTACGCGGTGCATCGCGAGCGTCCGTTCTTCAATGCGCTGGTCGAGTTCATGATCTCCGGTCCGGTGATCATCCAGGCGCTGGAAGGCGAGAACGCGATCCTGAAGCATCGCGAGCTGATGGGTGCGACCAATCCGAAGGACGCCGCGCCGGGTACGATCCGCGCCGATTTCGCCGATTCGATCGACGCCAATGCGGTGCACGGTTCGGACGCGGCCGAGACGGCCAAGGTCGAAATCGCTTATTTCTTCGCCGAGACGGAAGTCTTTTCGCGCTGAGGTCATGACGCAAGTGAACCAGGTTGAAGTCACCCCCAACGACAAGGTCAATCTGCTCGATTTCGATCGACAGGGCCTGCGCGATTTCTTCGCCGGTATCGGCGAGAAGCCGTATCGCGCCGATCAGGTGATGAAGTGGATCTACCACCGCCTGGAAGACAACTTCGAAAACATGACTGACGTGGGCAAGGCGCTTCGAGCCAAGCTCGAAGCGACCTGCTATGTCGGGCCGCCCAAGACGATGTTCGACAAGGGCGCGGCCGACGGCACGCACAAATGGCTGTTGGGCATGGACGGCGGCAATGCCGTTGAAGCGGTCTACATCCCCGAGCCCACGCGCGGCACCCTGTGCGTGTCCTCGCAGGTCGGCTGTGGCCTCAACTGCCAGTTCTGTTCCACCGCGACGCAGGGCTTCAATCGCAACCTCGCCACGTCCGAGATCATCGGCCAGATGTGGGTGGCGGCCAAGCACCTGGGCAATGTCACGCACCAGAACCGTCGCATCACCAATGTGGTGATGATGGGCATGGGCGAGCCGCTGCTGAACTTCGACAACGTGGTCAAGGCGATGAGCCTGATGCGCGACGACTTCGGCTTTGGCCTGGCGTCCAAGCGCGTGACCCTGTCGACCGCCGGCCTGGTGCCGATGATCGACAAGCTGTCCGAATCCATCGACGTTTCGCTGGCGGTGTCGCTGCACGCGGCCAACGACGAACTGCGCACGGAACTGGTGCCGCTCAACAAGCGTTATCCGATCGCCGAGCTCGTCGCTTCCTGCCTGCGTTGGCTTGCACGCAAGCCGCGTACGTCGATCACCTTCGAATACACCTTGATGAAGGGCGTCAACGACCAGCCCGAGCATGCGCGCCAGTTGATCAAGCTGATGCGCCGCCTGCCCAACTGCAAGGTCAACCTGATTCCCTTCAATCCATTTCCTGGCACGCGTTTCGAGCGTTCGGACGTCGAAGTCATCCGCGCTTTCCAGACCCAGTTGCTCAATGCCGGCATCCTGACGATGCTGCGCCGCACTCGCGGCGACGACATCGATGCGGCCTGCGGTCAGTTGAAAGGGCAGGTACTCGATCGCACGCGTCGCCAGGCCGAGTTCCGCAAGCGTCTGGATGAGGGGTCCGCCCATGCGGCTTGATCGTGCGGCTTTGTCCGTGGGCTTGATGTTGGTGCTTGCCGGCTGCGTGACGACCGGGCCCAACACACCCGAAAGCCGTTTGCGTGAAACCAAGTCCAGCAAGAACGACGACGCCGCGCGCATCCTGACGCAGCTGGGTCAGCAGTACATGCAGAACAACGATCTGCAAGGTGCGTTGGAGCAGCTCAACAAGGCGCTCAAGTACAACCCCAACTACGAGCCGGCGCAAACCGTCATCGCCGTGGTTTACGAGCGCATCAAGGATCAACCCAACGCCGAGCTGCACTACCGCAAGGCGCTGGAAATCGATCCGGCCCGTGGCGGCCCGAACAACAATCTGGGTGTATTCCTGTGCAACTCCGGTCGCGCGGCCGAAGCCATGCCGTATTTCCAGAAAGCCGTTGCCGATCCGTTCTACCAGACGCCGTCGCTGGCCTGGACGAATGCCGGTAGCTGTCAATCGCGCAATGGCGATGCCGCCGGTGCGGAAGAATCTTTCCGCAAGGCGTTGGCGATCGATCCGAACAACGGCGAGGCGCTCTATCAGCTCGCCAACACGCTTTACCAGCGTAACGATGCGTTCCGTGCGCGTGCTTTCATGCAGCGCTACGATGCCCTTGGGCCATCCAGCAGCAGCCCGCAGGCACTCAAGCTCGGTCACGACATCGAATCCCGCCTGGGCAACAGGGATGCGGCCCTTAATTACAGCAGGCGACTTCAGACCCAGTTCCCGGACTCGGAACAGGCGCGTGCCCTCGATACTACTGCTAGCCCATGACTTCCAATCCGTCACAACCGGCCGAACACGCTCAAAGCGACGTTGATCTGTTCAATACGCCCGCGACGGGCGTGGGCACGCCAATAACGCATGAAGCGACCGAACCCTTTGGCGCACGCCTACGCGCGGCCCGCGAAGCACGCGGCCTGAGCGTAGAAGCTTGCGCTCACACGCTGCGTCTGCCGATTCGCGTTATTCGCCAGCTCGAAAGCGGCGACTACAGCGGCATCGATTACCAAGTTTATCTGGCCGGCTATTTGAGCAAGTACGGCCAGCATGTGGGTGTCGAAGATGCTGCCACGCAGGCTGAAATCCAGCGCCTGAAGCCGAGTCAGGTCCAGCCCACGCTGGTGGCGACCGGCGGCATTTCGCACTCGCGCTATCTGCTTGAAAACTACCTTCGCGCGGCGACCTACGTGGTGCTGACCGGCGTGATCGCCGTGCCGGCGATCTGGCTGGGCATGCGCGGGGCGTTCGATCGCGATGTCAGCCACCTGGCGCCGCTCGACGCAACGCCGGTGGCGCAGCAGGAGCAGGTGCTGCCCGCGGCATCGGGCAGCAGCGCCCTCACGACGGCGACCACCCTGGCGTCGGCCAATCCCGCATCCGGCAGCACGGCAACCACGCCGACGACAACCCAGTCGCAGCACCAGGACGACCAGCAGCCGCTGTTGGCATCCATGGCGCCGTTCCCGAATCTGAGTAACGACAACGCGACCGCCAAGCCGGAGATCGCCGCGCCGCAGGTCGCCGGTTCCGGTGCGCACAGCCTCGTGTTGAGCCTGCCCAGCGACAGCTGGGTGGAGATCATCCGCAAGGACGGCTCAAAGCTCGAATACGGCCTTCTGCGCGCGGGCACCAGCAAGACCTACCAGAGCGATCAGCCGCTGGACGTGCGTATCGGCAATGCCAACGGCGCGCAGGTCACGCTCGATGGCCAGCCGATGCCGCTGGACAGCTATCGCCGCGCCAATGTGGCGCATTTCCGTATCGAAGTGCAGGACGGCAAGGCCAGTCCCGCCAACTTCTGATCGGCTCCCGCTTGCCCGCCGGCTACGCGGCCGGGGGCAAGTTACGTTATGCTTGGGCATTGTCCGCCCGCCGGCTCTCCGCCGGGCGAGGCTCGACTTTTTCCGCAACAGGCGCTGTCTGCCGGCGCTGGTCCTGCGTGGTCTTTTCAACGGTGAACTTTAAGCATGGCATTTGAAGCGTACGACGATTACGAACAGAGCGAACGCGTACAGAAGTGGCTGCGCCAGAACGGCCTGTCGATCATCGTCGGTATTGCCATCGGCCTGGTGGGCATCTTCGGTTGGCAGCAGTGGCGCGCGCACCGCGTCGGCCACCAGGAGCAGGCCTCTGAGCTTTATCAGCAGATGCAGATGGCGGTGCTGACCAAGAAGACCGATCTGGCCGAAACGCTGACCGACAGCCTGCTCAAGGACTATAGCGATACCGCCTACGCCAGCTTTGCCGCCAGCGAGCGTGCGCAGCGCCTGGTGCAGGCCAACCAGCTGGACAAGGCCGTGGCCGCGCTCGGCGATGCCGAGAAATACGCCGGCGACGCGCAGTTGAAGGCGCTGATGCAGTTCCGTACCGCGCAGGTGCAGCTGGCGCAGGGCAAGGCCGATGACGCCATCGCCACCCTGGGTCGCATGCCCGCAAAGAGCTACGAAGGCATCAGTCAGGAACTACGCGGCGATGCGCAGGTCAAGCTTGGTCACCCCGAGGAAGCGCGCAAGGCCTATGAGGCCGCCAAAGCGATCCTGGGTGAAAACGCGCCACAGGGCGGTGCCTTGTTGCAGAACAAAATCGATGATCTGGCAGTGGCCGGGAAGCAGGGTGCATGAACCGTCGTTTTTTGCTGATCGCGCTGACGTCTTTGGTAGCGCTCGCTGGCTGCCACTCTTTCAAGAAAGAGAACGTTCAGCCGCCCACACCGCTTGAGAAGGGCTTCAAGTCGTCCGTGCAGGTCACGCGCCTGTGGCGCAGCAGCGTCGGCAAGGGTGCGGGCGACAGCGGCCTGCGCCTGCGTCCTGCCTATGCCGATGGCGTGCTTTACGCCGCCAGCACCGACGGCCATCTGGCCGCGTTCGATGCGCAGACCGGCAAGACCCTCTGGAGCAAGAGCTCGCGCCAGCATGGCTGGTTCGGCTGGGGCGACACCAAGAAGCAGCGCTACGATTCGTACTACGCCGGTGGTCCGGCGGTGTCCGGCGACCTGCTGGTCGTGGGCACCCTCGATGGCCACGTCTATGGCCTGAATGCAAAGGACGGCAGCGAGCGCTGGTCGGCCACGATCAATTCCGAAGTGCTGACCGCGCCGACCATCGTCGGCAATCTGGTGGTCGCCCGTAGCGGCGACGGCCGCCTGTACGGCTTCGATAGCGGCACCGGCGAGCGTCGCTGGGCCTACGACCAGAGCACCGTGCCGCTGCTCAGCCTGCGCGGTAATGGCCCGCTGCTGGGCGCCAATGGCGTGGTGTTCTTCGGTAGCGATGCCGGCAAGCTGGTGGCGCTGCGCATGGATAACGGCGACAAGCTGTGGGAGCAGTCGCTCGCCAGCGGTGAAGGCCGTACCGAAATCGACCGCCTGAACGATGCCGACGGCGCCATCCTGATCGACGGCAACACGCTGTATGGCGCTGCCTTTCATGGCAACCTGGTCGCCGTGGACGGCCCCAGCGGTCGCCCGTTGTGGTCGCGTCCGTTCTCCACCTTCACGTCGATCGACGTCAAGGGCAATGCGCTTTACGGCGTCGGCGACGACTCGCAGGTGTGGAGCTTCGACAAGAGCGGCGGCGCCGACATCTGGAAGAACGACAAGCTCAAGTATCGCTGGCTGACTGCGCCGGCCGTGCAGGCAGACTACATCGTCGCTGGCGATATGGAGGGCTATGTGCATTGGCTGCAGTCCGGCGACGGTGCACTGGCCGCTCGCGAGCGCCTGTCCAAGAAGGCCATCCGCGCTCAGCCGCTGGTCGTGGGCGATGTCGTGTACGTCGAAGACGTGAAGGGCCGTATTGGCGCTTATCGTCTCGGCGGACATTGATCCCCCGAGGCCGATGATTCCCCATGCTGCCCGTCGTCGCTCTGGTCGGTCGCCCCAACGTCGGTAAATCGACCCTGTTCAACGCGCTGACGCGCAGCCGTGACGCCCTGGTGGCCGATATGCCGGGCGTCACCCGCGATCGCCATTACGGTATCTGCCGTACTGGCGAGCGGCCCTTCGTGGTGGTGGATACCGGCGGTTTGTCCGGTACCGAAGAAGGCATCGAAGGCCTGACCGCGCAACAAGTTCGCATGGCTATCAGCGAAGCGAACGTGCTTGTGTTCGTGGTGGATGCGCGCGACGGCTTGCTGCCGCAGGATCGCAGCATCCTCGACGAGCTGCGTCGCAGCGGCAAGCCGATCATTGCCGCGGTCAACAAGACCGATGGCCTGGATATCCAGACCTCGCTGTCCGAATTCTCGGTCTTCGGTATTGGCAGCACGTTGCCTCTGTCCGCCGCGCATAACCGCGGTACCGAAGAGCTGATCGAGGCAACGTTGCCGCTGCTGCCGCCGGAATCGGAAGAGGCCGTCGAAGGCGAAGACGGCAGCATTCGTGTGGCCATCGTCGGCCGTCCGAATGCCGGCAAGTCGACCTTGATCAACCGTCTGCTTGGCGAAGATCGCCTGATCGTTTCCGATGTTGCCGGTACGACGCGTGATCCCATTCGCGTACCGGTGGAACGCGACGGCAAGCGCTACACCCTGATCGACACCGCCGGCGTGCGCCGCAAGGCACGCGTCGAGGAAGCGGTCGAGAAGTTCAGCGTGATCAAGACGCTGCAATCGATGGCTGCCGCGCAAGTGGTCGTGGTCATGATCGATGCGCGCGAAAATCTTGCTGACCAGGATCTCACCCTGATCGGCCATGCCCTCGATGAGGGCAGGGCGCTGGTCATTGCCGTCAACAAGTGGGACGGCATGGATGCGTACCAGCGCGAACAGTGCGAGCGTGCGTTGGAACGCCGCCTGCAGTTCGTCGAGTGGTCCAAGCGCGTATTCATTTCGGCTCTGCATGGTTCGGGTTTGCGCGAACTGATGCGTGCGGTCGTGCGTGCGCATGCCGCCGCGACCAAGGAGCTAGGTTCATCGGAGCTGACCAAGACGCTCGAGCGCGCCTATGAAGGCTATCAGCCGCCGTTGGTGCGCGGTCATGCGCCCAAGCTGCGTTTTGCGCATCCGGGCGGCAGCAACCCGCCGACTATCGTGATTCACGGCAGCCGTACCAAGCATATTGCGCCGGCGTATCGCCGCTACCTGGAAAACTTCTTCCGCCAACGTTTCAAGCTGGAAGGCACGCCGATCCGCATCAGCTTCCGCGATGGCGAGAATCCGTATGCCGGTAAGAAGAACGTGCTGACTGAAGGGCAGATGCGTAAGCGTCAGCGCATGATTCGCGAGATGAAGAAGCGTAAGTAAGCGCTTGCTTTAAAGCCAAGAGCCCCCCTCACCCCAACCCTCTCTCCCGGCAAAGCCAGGGGAGAGGGAGCTGACTGAGGTCAGCTTCAGTATTTCGTTCTTGCGCACCTTAGCTCCCTCTCCCCTGGCTTTGCCGGGGGAGAGGGTTGGGGTGAGGGGGCGCTCTTGCTCCAGCGGCGTAAACTAACCCCATGACCGACGCCCTAAACCGCGACAGCTGGCTCGCCGCCCTCCGTCAGCAAGTCGAAGAAATCACCCCCGCTCAAGCCTTGGCGCGCCAAGCGCATGGCGCCCTGTTGATCGACGTACGCGAAGACGACGAACGCGCCAGCGGTATCGCCACCAGCGCGCTGGGCATCTCACGCGGCTTTCTCGAATTGCGCATCGAACAGCAAGAGGTCGATCGCGATCGACCGATCCTGCTGATCTGCGGCAGCGGCCAACGCTCGCTGCTCGCGGCCGAAACCCTGCAACGCATGGGCTACACCAAGGTGGCCTCGATCGCCGGCGGTTTCACGCGCTGGAAAACCGAGGGCCTGCCGGTTACCGCCGGCACCATCGATAGCGACGCGGCCGAGCGTTACGCTCGCCAACTGCGTTTGCCCCAAGTGGGCGAAGCAGGGCAGGCCAGGCTCGGCAAGGCGAAAGTCGCGCTGCTTGGCGCCGGTGGCCTGGGCGCACCGGCGGCGCTTTACCTGGCAGCGGCTGGTGTCGGCGAAATCACTCTGATCGATGACGACCGTGTCGAGCGCTCCAATCTGCATCGCCAAGTGATCCATGCCGATGCGCGCGTTGGCATGCTGAAAACCGAGTCGGCACAGCTGACGCTGGCAGCGCTCAACCCGCGCGTCAAAGTGCATCCGCATAGCGAGCGCCTGCAGGCCGATAGCGTCGAACGTCTGCTGCAAGGCCACGACCTGGTCATCGATGGCGCGGACAACTTTCCCGCGCGTTACCTGATTGCCGCCGCCGTCCAGCGTCTGAAAATGCCGATGATTTACGGCGCAGTCGAACGCTTCACCGGCCAGGTCAGCGTATTCGATCCGCGCCGTGCCGATTCGCCGTGCTATCGCTGTCTGTTCCCCGAGCCACCCGCAGCGGCCGATGCGCCCAATTGCAGCGAGGCTGGCGTGCTTGGCGTATTGCCAGGCATCGTCGGTCTGCTACAGGCGACCGAGGCCTTGAAACTGATCCTGGCGATCGGCGAACCCCTGGTCGGGCGCTTGTTGTCGTTCGATACCTTGGGCATGCGTTTTCGCGAAACTCGCTTGCGCCGCGATCCGGAATGTCCGGGCTGCGGGTCGCAAGCGGTATTCGAAGGTTACGAAGACATCGTGCGCTGGTGCGCCGCGGCCGGCTGAATCAGGTCGTCGGGAACGAGCCCATAGACCACGGCGTTGTGCGCTTTGTTGTGCATCCAGATACGTCGACGCGCGATACCTTCGCGTTGGCCGCCGATCTTCTCGGCGCATCGCTGGCTGGCCAGGTTGTCCACGGCCGCGACAATTTCGATGCGCTGTAGCGCAAGCGACTCGAAGCCAAACGCCGCAACCGTGCGTGCAGCCAGTGCCGTATAGCCTTGCCCACGGGCGGAGTCGCGGATCCAGTAGCCCAGGTTCGCGCGAAAGTTGCGGTAGTCGAGCTGGTTGAGGCCGACCGCACCGAGCAGGCGACCTTCCGTCGTCAGGATCGCAAAGTCGTGCATGCTGCCTTCGAGCCAGCTGGCGCGGCAGTGGACCGTCCATGCCTGGGCTTCGTCCAGGCGGTAGTCGGGATGACACCAGGGCATGAAGCGCCCGACGCTCTCGATCGACTCGCGAATGGCTTCGTACAGTGCCGGCGCATCGTCGTCCTGCCAGGGGCGCAGCAGCAGCGGCGGGGCATGCAACGGGGTAGGTGCGGGTACGGAAACAGTGGCCATGATGACTCTTGTTGGTAAATAGCCGACATCGTTTGTGCGGCCAAGGTCGAGTCAGGATAATGTCGCGCTTTGCAGGATAAGGAAAATGCCATGAGCGCTCGCATCCTCGACGGTAAGCGGATTGCCCAGGAATTGCTGGACCGCATCGCCAAGCGTGTGGCCGAGCGCAAAGCCAAAGGGCTGGCCGAACCGGGGCTGGCCGTGGTGCTGGTCGGCAACGACGCCAGCTCGTCGGTCTATGTGCGCAACAAGCGCAAGGCCTGCCACCAGGTCGGCTTTCGCTCCTTCGACTTCGACCTGCCGGCCAGTACCAGTCAGGAGGAGCTCTTTGCCCTGATCGACCGGCTCAATGCCGATCCGGCCGTGCACGGCATCCTGGTGCAGTCGCCGCTGCCCGACCATATCGACGAAGACGCGCTGGTCGATCGCATCGACCCCAACAAGGACGTGGACGGCTTCCAGGCCGTCAATCTCGGTCGCCTGGCGTTGCGCCGGTTCGGACTGCGTCCGTGTACCCCCAAGGGGGTGATGACCTTGCTAGGCCATACAGATCGGCCGGTACGGGGACAGCACGCCGTGGTCGTGGGTGTGTCCAACCATGTCGGTCGACCGCTGGTGCTGGAATTGCTCATTGCCGGCTGCACTACCACCAGCTGCCACAAGTTCACACAAGACCTGGAAGGGTTTGTCCGGCAAGCGGATATCGTCATCGTTGCCGTTGGCCGCCCCGGCTTGGTCAAGGGCGAATGGATCAAGCCCGGTGCGGTGGTGATCGACGTGGGCATCAACCGGCTGGACGACGGACGTCTGATCGGCGACGTGGAATTCGAGCCCGCCGCCGAACGCGCCAGCTGGATCACGCCGGTCCCCGGCGGCGTCGGCCCGATGACCGTGGCGACGCTGATGGAAAATACCCTCGAGGCCGCCGAGGCGCGGACGGATTGACGCAGCCTGGCACCGATGGTGTGGCGCACCATCGGGATGGCGCGTATAATCCTCTCTTTGCAGCGGGACTTTTCGCATGCGCATCCTCGCCGAGGCTCTCACCTACGACGACGTCTACCTCGTACCGGCCCATTCGGCCGTCCTTCCCCGCGACGTAGACACTTCCACCCGTTTGACCCGTAACCTCCGGCTCAATATTCCGATCGTCTCCGCGGCGATGGATACGGTGACCGAAGCGCGTCTGGCGATCACCATGGCGCAGAACGGCGGCATCGGCATCATCCACAAGAACATGACCGCCGAGCAGCAGGCGGCCGAAGTTCGACTGGTCAAGAAATTCGAAGCCGGCGTGATCCGCAGCCCCATTACGGTCGGCCCGAACACCTCGATTCGCGAAGTGCTGCAGCTCACCCGCGCGCACAATATTTCCGGCGTGCCGGTGGTCGACGGCGAAAAGCTGGTCGGCATCGTCACCAGCCGCGACCTGCGCTTCGAGCGCAAGCATGACGATCCGGTGCGCAACATCATGACGCGCCAGGAAAAGCTGATCACCGTGCCCGAAGGCGCCAGCCAGGACGAAGTGCTGCAACTGCTGCACAAGAACCGCATCGAAAAGGTGCTGGTCGTCAATGGCGACTTCCAACTGCGCGGTCTGATCACCGTCAAGGACATCCAGAAAGCCCGCGACAACCCGAACGCCGCCAAGGATCGCCTCGAGCGTCTGCTGGTCGGTGCGGCCGTCGGCGTGGGTGGCGATACCGAGCAGCGTGTTGCCGCGCTGGTCGATGCCGGCGTCGACGTGCTGGTGGTGGACACCGCGCACGGTCATTCGCAAGGCGTGATCGAGCGTGCCGGCTGGGTCAAGAAGAACTACCCGCAGGTGCAGGTCATCGCCGGCAATATCGTCACTGGCGAAGCGGCGCGCGCGCTGCTCGATGTCGGTGTCGATGCGGTCAAGGTCGGCGTCGGCCCCGGGTCCATCTGCACCACGCGCGTCGTTGCCGGCGTAGGCGTGCCGCAGATCACCGCGATCGACCTGGTCGCCACCGCGCTGAAAGACGAAATCCCACTGATCGCCGATGGTGGCATCCGTTATTCGGGCGACATCCCCAAGGCGCTTGCCGCCGGTGCGTCGACCGTGATGCTCGGTTCCATGTTTGCCGGCACCGAAGAGTCGCCGGGCGAAGTGGAGCTGTTCCAGGGGCGGTCGTACAAGAGCTATCGCGGCATGGGTTCGCTCGGTGCGATGGCGCTCGGCTCCAAGGATCGCTACTTCCAGGATGACGCCGACCCCGACAAGCTGGTGCCCGAAGGCATCGAGGGTCGCGTGCCGTACCGCGGTCCGCTGCGCAACATCATCCATCAGCTGATCGGTGGCCTGCGCGCTTCGATGGGTTATCTCGGTGCGGCGGCCATTGACGATGTGCGCAACAACGCGCAGTTCGTCAAAGTCACTTCGGCCGGCGTTACCGAAGCGCATCCGCACGATATTCAGATCACCAAGGAAGCGCCGAATTATCGGCTGAATTCCTGAGTGAATGTGCGGCGAGGTTGGGAATGACTCCGGTCCCCAACCTCGTCATTCCGGCGCAGGCCGGAATCCATCCGTCACGCGTTCCGTTTGTTGCAACGCATGGCGAGCGTCACGCTCGAGTAGTGGATTCCGGCCTACGCCGGAATGACGAGCAAGAGCCCAACGTCAATCTCTTGGCCAGTGCCCATGACCAACATCCACACCGATAAAATCCTCATCCTCGATTTCGGCGCGCAGTACACGCAGCTGATCGCGCGCCGCATTCGCGAGATCGGTGTCTATTGCGAAATCTGGGCCTGGGACCACGATCCCTCCGAGATCGCCGCGTTCGGTGCGAAGGGCATCATTCTTTCCGGTGGCCCGGAATCGACCACGCTTGAAGGTGCGCCTAAGGCGCCGCAAGAGGTTTTCGATTCGGGCTTGCCGCTGCTCGGCATCTGCTACGGCATGCAAACCCTTGCCGCGCAGCTGGGCGGCGCGACCGAAGCCGCCGACGCGCGCGAGTTCGGCCACGCCACCGTGCAGATCATCGCGCAGGACAGCCTGCTCAAGGGTCTTACCGATCACCCGGCCGACAAACCCGCACTCGACGTGTGGATGAGCCATGGCGATCACGTCGCGAAAGAGCCGCCGGGCTTCACCGTTACCGGCCGCACCGATCGTGTGCCGGTCGCAGCCATGTCCAACGAAGCAAAGCGTTGGTACGGCGTGCAGTTCCATCCGGAAGTGACGCACACCAAGCAGGGCGAGGCGCTGTTGCGTCGCTTCGTCACCGACATCTGCGGCTGCCGCACGCTGTGGACTGCCGCCAACATCATCGAAGACCAGATCGCTCGCGTACGCGATCAGGTCGGTGACGACCAGGTGCTGCTCGGTCTTTCCGGTGGCGTCGATTCCTCCGTCGTGGCGGCGCTGTTGCATCGGGCGATCGGCGACAAGCTCACCTGTGTCTTCGTCGACACTGGCCTGTTGCGTTGGCAGGAAGGCGACCAGGTCATGGCGACCATGGCGCAGCACATGGGCGTCAAGGTCATCCGCGTCAACGCGGCGCAACGCTACTTCGATGCGCTGGCCGGCGTCAGCGACCCGGAAGCCAAGCGCAAGATCATCGGCGGCCTGTTCGTCGAGATCTTCGACGAGGAGTCGGCCAAGCTCACCCACGCCAGCGGCGGTGAAGTGAAATGGCTGGCGCAGGGCACCATCTACCCCGACGTCATCGAGTCCGCCGGCAGCAAGACCGGCAAGGCTCATGTCATCAAGAGCCACCACAACGTCGGCGGCCTGCCCGAACACATGAAGCTCAAGCTGGTCGAGCCGCTGCGCGAGCTGTTCAAGGACGAAGTCCGCCGCATCGGCGTCGAGCTCGGCCTGCCGCGCGAGATGGTCTACCGCCATCCGTTCCCAGGTCCCGGCCTGGGGGTACGCATCCTCGGCGAAGTCAAAGCCGAATACGCCGAGCTGCTGGCGCGCGCCGACGCGATCTTTATCGAAGAACTGCGCGCCTGGGATCTCTACGACAAGACCAGCCAGGCCTTTGCCGTGTTCCTACCCGTCAAGTCGGTCGGCGTGGTGGGCGATGCACGCGCCTACGAATGGGTGATTGCGTTGCGCGCCGTGGAAACCATCGACTTCATGACCGCGCACTGGGCGCATCTGCCGTACGAGTTCCTGGGCAAGGTGTCCAATCGCATCATCAACGAACTGCGTGGCGTATCGCGCGTGGTTTACGACATCAGCGGCAAGCCGCCGGCGACGATCGAGTGGGAATGACGGACGCGAGATACACTAGTTGCTGAAATGGTCTCGGCCCACTAGGTAAAACGCATCTCATGCACCAGAAACCTGCTTCGATTGTTTGCGCGTTGGTGCTGCTGCTTCTTTCCTGTGTGGGAACCCGAGCTTTCGGGCAGGAATGCCCGCGTGCTGGCGCAACGGGACCCACTATCGCGTCACAGGTCCAAACGCTGAAGGGGCGGCTCATCTTCCACGACGGTATCCGCCAGTGGTTCGAGTTGAAGCTGGACCGGCCGCATTGCGGACAACGTTCTATTGAATTGGTGCAAGCAGACGAAAAATCCAGGACGCTCGAGATTCTGAGAGGGTGTCGAGTTAAATCCAATGGCGCTATCGACTTTTCTGGTACGGGATATTTTTCACTCGATATCTTCCAGGATGTCAAAAAAGTGGAGCCGATGGGGACGTGTCCGGTGAAGCCGCCGTTCCCGGACTATTCGAGCGTCAAACCCGATGAACGGGTACACGCCTATACGGTGGGCATGCACGTGATCTATGGGCCCGGCGACCATCCGGTCATATTTCATGTGCGCAGCGCGGGCAAGGCATTGCGACCCTGGCAGGCTTACGCCAGTTACATGCTGACGGGTGGATTTGTTCTCTACGGGCATTGTGGCAATGGCTTTGTCGTCGACAAGGTATTTGGAACGCCAGCGGCTCATCCGGGGCATTTCGATGATCCGGGAACGTCGAGCGACATGGCTTCTTTCGACCCGGAAAGTGCCGCGGAGGCGGGGAAGTCGGATCTGCGACTGGGGTATACCTGTGTTCGTGTGCCCTCTGGAGAGCACTGAAATTTTCCGGGTTCCAAGAAGGCTCGAGCCTTTCTCCGGTTAAGCCTCAGCGCAGAAAAAAATCTCGGGACGCTGTCGATTTTCTAAAGCCCCGTTCGTCGTCCCTATATCAAGCCGGCAAAGCCGGCCCCAAGTCGGGAGAAAGGCGATGCGCGTCATGGTATTCGTGAAGGCTACCCCCGATAGCGAAAACGGGACGGCCTCGGCGGAATGGGTGGCTGGGATGATGGCGGCGATGGGCAAGTTCAACGACGAGCTGCGCGAGGCCGGCGTTCTACTCATGGCCGAGGGCCTCCAGCCCACCTCGCAGGCCAAGCGTGTCGCGTTCGATGGTCCCGGTCGCAGGGTGATCGATGGGCCATTTGCCGAAACCCGTGAACTGGTCGCCGGTTTCTGGATCTGGGACGTCAGGGACATGAACGAGGCGCTCGCCTGGGTGAAGCGCTGCCCGAACCCCATGCCAGGGCCGAGCGAGATCGAGATTCGGCCATTTAACTAAGAACAGAATCCGTCGCTACTGATGTCGGCCAAGAGGAGCCTTTCGATGACCATCACGATTACCGCTTTTGAACGGTCGCCCGATGGCGGCAAGGGTCTGGCGCGCGATACGCGTGTTCGCTGGGCGCTTGAAGAAGCAGGCCTACCCTATGAGGTTCGCCTTGTTTCGCCCCGTGCGATGAAGGAGCCCGCACATCTGAGCGTTCATCCTTTCGGTCAGATTCCAACGTATGAGGAAGGTGATCTTGCGCTGTTCGAGACAGGCGCGATCGTTTTTCATATTGCCGAGCGTCACGCGGGTCTGCTGCCGGACGATCCGAATGCCCGGGCGCGCGCGATCACATGGGTGTTTGCCGCGCTCAGCACCGTGGAGCCGCCGATCCTCGAGCTCTCGAACGCCAAGTTCGCGGAGGGTGATAAACCCTGGTGCGCGGACCGCTTGCCTCTGGTCGCCGATCGTATCCGTCAGCGGCTGGGCCTACTATCGGTTCGCCTGGGCGATAACGAGTGGCTCGATGGTGCGTTCAGCGTGGGCGATCTGATCATGGTATCGGTGCTGCTCAGGACCAGGCCGTCGGGCATTCTGGGTGAATTTCCGAACCTGGCTGCCTATGTCGCCCGCGGTGAAGCGCGGCCTGCCTATCAACGGGCTTTCGCGGCTCAATTGGCGGTCAATACCGCTATCCCGCAAGCGGGCTGATCCAGCTCAAGCTACCGTAGTGACCAGCCGTCCGACCGTGCCGTCCGCCAGCACGATGCGTTCCCACAGCATCGTTCCAGGCACGATCGGTACACGCGGGTCGTGGTTTGCGCCGGTGCGCACTTCGAGCATGGCGATCTCGCCCTCGTGCCAGCCGAGCTCGTTCAAGCTCGCCTCGGCCTGCAGGATGTCGCCGCTGGCGTAGCCGAGCATGGAGGTGCCGAGCAGCGTGGTGGCATCGACTTGCCATGCCGCCGTGCGAGCAGGGGATGCGGCGAGCAGGCGATGGCTGCGGCTGCAGATCAGATGCACTTTTTGCGTCGATGATTCGATCAGGCGCTTGAGCGCCGCGTCTTGTGTCGGAGCCGGTTTGTCGATCAGCAGGCGTCGAGCGGCATCGCTTTGCTTTTTCGAGGGCTCGAGCGTGCCGCGTTCCCAGCGCGATATCGTTGCCTGGTCCACGCCGAGCAGTTGCGCCAAGTGCTGCTGTTTCATGCCACGCAGCAGGCGCATGCGGCGCATGTCGAAGCCGAAAGCGTTGATGGTGCCCATGGCGTGCTCCTTGGGGTGTTGTGCATATTTTATGCGTATATCGGGCTGGCCGTGGCTGCTAACGTGATGTGGCGGGGCGGTCGCGACTGAAGTCGCTCCTACAAACTCAGGGAGGCCCAGCTAGCTTGTAGGAGCGACTTCAGTCGCGACCGCAACCTCCCCAGGCAAGAGGACGCACATGAAAATACTGGTCACCGGCAGCGCAGGCCATCTTGGCGAAGCGCTGATGCGTACGTTGAGAAAAGCAGGCCGAGACGTACTTGGCATCGATCTCAAACCATCGCCGTTTACGGATCGGGTGGGATCGATCAGCGACCGCGCTTTCGTACGCGAATGCATGGCTGACATCGACCAGATCATCCACACGGCAACGCTGCACAAGCCGCACGTCGCCACGCATGCATATCAGGATTTTATCGATACCAATATCACCGGTACGCTCAATCTTCTTGAAGAAGCAGCAAGTCGCAAGGTCGGCGCGTTTGTATTTACAAGCACAACGAGCGTATTCGGATCGGCGCTCGTTCCACCGGCCGGCGAGCCGGCGGCGTGGATTACGGAAGACGTCGTGCCGGTACCGAAGAATATCTATGGCGTGAGCAAGCTCGCGGCGGAGAATCTGTGCGAACTGTTTGCGAAACGTCACCGGCTTTCAGTCATCGTTTTACGCACATCGCGCTTTTTCCCCGAGGCCGATGACGACCCGCAAATGCGTTCAGCGTTTACGCCGGACAATGCGCAGGCAAACGAACTGCTGTATCGACGAGCCGATATCGAGGATGTCGTCAGTGCGCATCTTCTGGCGCTGGACGCAGCACCCAGGCTGGGCTTTGGCCGCTACATCGTTTCGGCGACGACGCCATTCCAGACCAGTGATCTGGCGGACATCAGGCTACATGCCGATAGGGTGGTGCAGGCGCGTTTCCCGGCATGTGCGGCGCTTTACGCAGCGCAAGGCTGGCGTCTTTTCGAGCGAATCGATCGCGTCTACGTCAATACGCGCGCCAGAGAGGCGCTGGGTTGGCAGCCGCGTTACGGTTTTCAAGATGTGCTGGACAGTCTGCGTAACGGCACGGATATCCGCAGCCCGCTCGCCCGCGAAGTGGGTAGCAAGGGATACCACGACACGGTGTTTACCGACGGGCCGTATCCCGTGATGTGAGCTGCCTCAGACGGCATCGAGCACGGCTGCCGCTGGCTTCGCGCGCGAACGGTAACGCTTGGGTGCCAACCCCATGGTGCGCTTGAACGCATTACTGAAAGCGCTTTCGGAGGTATAGCCAAGCGAGAAGGCGAGCTGGGCGACGGGTGTGTCTTCCTCGATCAAGGCACGTTCGGCCAGGTACATGCGCCAGCGGGTCAGATAGGCCAGAGGCGCCATGCCGACGACGTGCTTGAAGCGCTCGGCGAAGGTCGTGCGCGACATGTTGGCTTCCCTGGCCAGTTCTTCCAGGCCCCAGTTGCGGCCTGGGTCGCCATGCATCAGCCGTAGCGTCGGCGCGATACGTCCATCGGCCAGCGCTTGCAGCCAGCCACTGACCAGTCGATCGTTCGATTCCAGGTGCGCACGCAGCATCTGCACGAACATCAGTTGTGCAAGATTGGCCGAGGCCAGCGCGGACCCTGGCTGACGCTGGGCGATTTCACCGACGAGTTGCTGCAACAACCCACGCAGGGTGGCCGCTTCGCTTGACGCCGCGCTGACATGGATCGCGGGTGGCAAAGCATCACGCAACAAATGCCCACGTGTCTCGTCGAGAGTCACGTGGCCACCGAGGATGAAGGTGTCGTCGCCATCGTCATAGCGGGTAATGCCATCGACCTTGCGCGCGAATATCGTGGTGGCGTCGATCGGTTCGAGTGCCGGATCGCTGGTCAGGATGAACGGCTTGCCGCTATTGATCAGCACCACGTCGCCAGTATCGAGCTCGATCGGCAGGGCGCCGTCTTCGAGCATGAACCAGCCATGGCCTTTCATCATGGCGCAGAACTTGATCTGGGTCGGCGGCGGATAGCGCAGGGACCAGCGCGTACCGGCACGAAAGCCGCCGCTCATGGCGCACCGGGCGTCGACCAGTTCGAGGATATCGGAGAGTGGATCGGCCATGGTCCGGATTTTGGCGCAAGAAATCCGTATGAACAAGCATTCGAAATCCGGACGGCGCGGCGCATAGTGGGCGCCACTTCGAACGGGAGTCATCCATGTCCCACCAGCAAACCCCCATGTCCTCGGGCTTCGGCCCGGCCTCGACGGCCTACGACGTCATCGCGGGCATCGACCTCAGCGGCAAAACCGCCATCGTAACCGGCGGCTATTCAGGCATCGGCATCGATACGGTCAAGGCGCTGGCCTCGGCCGGCGCCAAGGTCATCGTGCCGGCGCGCGACCTCGAACGTGCGCACAAGAATCTCGACGGCATCGCCCATGTCACGGTCGAATCGCTCGACCTGATGGATCCGGCTTCCATCGATGCGTTTGCCGAACGGTTCCTGGCGACCGGCCAGCCACTGCACATCCTGATCAACAGCGCCGGCGTGATGATGAATCCGCTGACACGCGATGCGCGCGGCTATGAATCGCAGTTCGCTACCAATCATCTTGGCCATTATCAACTGACGCTGCGCCTGTGGCCGGCGTTGCGCCAGGCTGGCGGTGCGCGCGTCGTGTCGGTGTCATCGCGTGGCCATCGTCTTTCGCCGGTGGATTTCAACGATCCGCAGTTCGAGCATCGCGATTACGACAAACGCGTGGCCTATGGTCAATCGAAAACGGCCAATGCATTGTTTGCGGTCAAGCTCGATCAGCTCGGTCAGCCCTATGGCATCCGCGCATTTGCCTTGCATCCTGGCGGTATCGTGACGGAGCTGGCGCGGCATTTGAGCAAGCAGGAACTGGTAGCTACCGGTTTCGTCAGGGAGGACGGCACGCCTGTTTTTGATCCGTCACGCGATATGAAGTCGCCGCCGCAGGGCGCGGCTACCAGCGTGTGGTGCGCCACCAGTCCACAACTCGATGGCATGGGTGGCGTGTATTGCGAGAACAGCGATATCGCGAAGGCTGTAGCAGCTGATTCGGAGGCCCCGCTTGGCGTGCGTCCGTGGGCGATCGATCACGACGAGGCCGAGCAGCTCTGGGCCTTGAGCGAGAAACTCACCGGCGTATCGCTACCGGCGTAAATCTAAGAATATGTAACGGATCTGCCATAGGCCAAACGAATGAACTTCATTTCATCAATCAATTAGATTGATGTCACTGCACTCTATAAGCTGCGACGGGTTTGCATTGCAGGCAATCGTCGACGCAACTTCAGGGGGCTACATGTTCGTTCTTCGTCTGTGCCTTGCCATGGCACTGGGCGGGCTGGCCACAACGGTCGGCGCCGCCAACGCACATCCGGTGCATGTATCCAAGGGATCGGAGATCTCCGGTCACGTGGAGCTGGTCGCCAATCCGGGGCAGGTCCTCGCCGTCGGCGAAGTCACCGACACGCTCGTCTATTTCGTGCCCAAGTCGGGCAAGGCCAAAGTACGACCGGGGACCTACACGGTGTATTCGGTCGATCAGGATTTTCGCCCCGCGGCCATGGCGATACCCGCCGGCAGCACGGTGAAGTTCGCCAATCTGGATCAGGTACTGCACAACCTCTATTCGTCTACGCCGGGATCGGTTTTCAATTACCAGTTTCAGAAAGTCGGCGAAGTGCTGAGTCATCGCTTCACTCAACCAGGTCCCGTGCTGGTGAGCTGCAATGTGCACCACTTCATGGAGCTGGACCTGCTGGTCGTGCCGACGCCGTACATGGCGGCGGTAGCAGCCGACGGCAGTTTCTCGCTCCATGGTTTGCCGCCGGGTCCCGGGACCCTGTATGCCTGGAATCCTCGTGGGACCCTTAAAAGCCAGCCTATCGGCGCACCGCAAAAAGATGTCTCGATGCAACTGGTGGCGATCAAGCCGCGCGTCGCCACGGAATTGAATCAGGCCGCGCGTCCATGAAGCCATCGACCAAAGCGTTATGGAGTGGATGGGCTCTGGTGATCGTTTGCGCAGCCTTGGCCGTGGCCGCCGCGCTGTGGAACGCCAGCCGGGGAGAGCGGACGCGTGCCACGGCGCGTTTGCAGACGTCCAGCGAGATCGTGCATGACTTGCAGGCGCAGGAGCTGGAAATGCTCCAGCTTCGTGCGCAGACGCTAGCTGGCGACCCTGCCTTCGTCGACTATGTCACCCAATCGTTGGTACCCAATCCGCAGCTTGGCGGTGCGGTCGACAATCTGTCGATCAGCGATTTGTTGAAGCAGCGTCGCCATGGCGACGATATCGTCATGCTTCTCGATCCTGCCGGTACGCCGATTACCGCGATCGGCACGTTAGGCAAGGACCGTGCGAGCATTTCGCACGACCCGCTGGTCGTGGCATCGATCAGCCAGCTCACAACGGTGCAGGGCGCATGGCTCGATCACGGCGACCTGCTATGGGTGGTCGTGAGCCCGCTGCTGCGGGGTCGTACGCCGCAGGGTTATTTGATTACCGCATCGCGTGCCGACGGGAGCTTCTTCGCCAAGATCGGACGCCTGGTACATAGCGATGTCGCGCTGGTGCTCGACGCTTCGCCGCAGCCGGTGTCCTATTCGAGTGGCGTCGATGCAGGCCTTGTCGAACTGCTGGGCGCGCATCGCCAGGAGATTCTTGCCACAGGCAGCGAGCAGGGCACAGGGATGCATTTGCAGTCGGCCGATATCTGGGTAACGCCGCTCAAGCTCGGCGGCGGCCATGCCGCACTGGTTGCACTGAACCCGGCTACCCGTTCCGACCGCGGGATCGACCAGGAGACCTTCTGGTCGCTCGTCGGGATCGCGTTTTTTGCCATATGCGCAGCCTTCTATGTGTGGTTGCAATGGTTCTTTACCTGGCGTCCGCTCGCCAGACTGGCCGATGCATTCGATAACGATCGACATGCCATGGCTGCCATAGGCGGAAGCGCTTTGGTCCGTGATGTGCGCGATCGCCTGGTGCTTTTAATGACCCGTGAAAAGCGGCCGACTTGATCCCTGGAAAATGGCCGTCGAACCTCCCTGGAAGGGCGATTCGACGGCTTTTCTAGTATTCTCGCCGCTTGATCCACGATGGAGTCGCCAGACGTCGCTCCTCGCGACCCTTCCACGGCGCACCTTCATGACCGACGAAAGCCCCGGACCCGCCCAAGCGTTTTCAGTTACTGACGAAAGCTACATGCGCCGCGCTCTGCAGCTTGCCGAGCACGCGCGCGATGCCGAGAACGAAGTGCCGGTCGGCGCCGTACTGGTGCTGGACGACCAGATTATCGGAGTGGGCTGGAACCGCAATATCACCCTCAACGATCCCACCGCGCACGCCGAGATACAGGCGCTGCGGGCGGCCGGCGAGAAGCTGGCCAACTATCGGATGATCGGTGCGACGCTCTACGTGACGCTGGAGCCCTGCGCCATGTGCGCCATGGCGTTGGTGCACGCGCGAATTGCACGGGTGGTCTATGGCGCGACCGACCCGAAGACCGGGGCCGCCGGCAGCGTGTTCGATACGCTGGTTTCCGAGCGCCACAACCATCGCGTCCAGGTGGAAGGCGGCTTGCTGGCGGATGAGGCATCGACGATGTTGCGGGAGTTTTTTCGCTCCCGCCGTTAGAGGTTAGGAGGAAAAACGTTCGTTTTCCCTCCTCTGAGCCAAGAGGCATCCAACCTCACTCCTCACAGCCCGCGCAGCGGCGTCCTCACTCCTCACACCTTGACCGGAAACGGATTGCGCTCGCCAAATCCCTTCTGGTGCCAATACGGATACGCCGGCGTGACTTCGCTGGCGGCATCGAGCTTGGCGACCTGTTCAGTGGTGAGGTTCCAGCCTACGGCGCCGAGGTTCTGCTTGAGCTGTTCCTCATTGCGCGCACCGATGACGACGGTCGAGACGGTGGGGCGCTGCAGCAACCAGTTCAATGCGATCTGCGGGACGGTCTTGCCGGTTTCCTTGGCGAGGTCGTCCAGCGCATCGACCACGCGATAGAGCAGTTCGTCGGGCATCTGCGGACCCATGTCGCCGGTCTTGTGCAGACGGCTGGTTTCCGGCAACGGCTGGCCGCGGCGAAGCTTGCCGGTGAGACGGCCCCAGCCCAACGGGCTCCACACGACCGCGCCCACACCCTGGTCGACGGCCAATGGCATCTGTTCCCACTCGTAGTCGCGACCGATCAGCGAGTAATACGCCTGGTTGGCGACATAACGGGTGTAGCCATAGCGGTCGGCCACAGCCAGGGATTTCATCAGGTGCCAGCCGGAGAAATTCGACACGCCCAGATAGCGGATCTTGCCGGCACGCACGAGGTTGTCCAGGGTTGACAAGGTTTCCTCGACCGGGGTCAGCGCATCGAAACCATGGAGTTGGAACAGATCGATGTAGTCGGTGCCCAGGCGCTTGAGCGCGGCGTCCACGGCGTTGATCAGATGGAAGCGCGACGAGCCTACGTCGTTCGGTTCGTCACCGAAACGAAAGGTGGCCTTGGTCGAAATCAGGATCTTGTCGCGGCGACCCTTGATCGCCTCGCCGAGCACCGACTCGGCGGCGCCACCGGAATAGATGTCGGCGCTGTCGAACATGTTCAGGCCGGCATCGAGGCAGATGTCGATCAGACGCTTGGCCTCGGCGACATCAGTCTGACCCCAGGCCTGGAAGAATTCGCCTTTACCGCCGAACGTGCCGGTACCGAAACTCAAGACCGGGACTTTGAAACCCGATGCACCTAGACGTCTAAATTCCATGTGAACTCCTGCCAATGAGGTGAAAGCGATGCAATGGCGCTAGCTTGCCTGATTGCAAGGGCGGGCATGCCGCCGCGTACATGAAAATTTATTTAAACGGCGAGCTTGTCTTGACGATCAGCCGCGCCAGTATGGTTCCAGCTTGGACAGATGTTTGTATGAAGTGTCGGCGTGGATGGTTGCGCGATGCGCCGTGCGCTTGCTCCAGCGGCGCAACTGTTTGATGAACTTCTCGTCGCTTTGATCGGCAAGCAATACGGTACCCAGATTGCGTCCCGTCATCCGATCGTGTGCCTTGCCCAGCTGGCCTTGCAGATCAGTCAGCGCTTCAAGCCATGCATGGGCGGCCTTGTGCGGGAAGGCATGCTGAAAGAGTTCGATGGTGTAGCGAAGCTTTTTGGTTGCGGTACGCATGCGGTGCAAGGGTTTTCGGCCGCCGTCGAGTTTGTCCGCGCGTCTGGAAAGTTTGCGATGTGCCGATTCGATCGCTGCGGATGCCGCGTGGCGCAGTGTCTTGTCGCTGGGCGCATCATGCTTCTGCGACCAGGCGTTGAAGTCGGCGATCCAGGGGGTCAATGAGTGCTCACGCAGCGCATCGAGCATGTCGTGGCGTGCCTGATTACGTTGTTGCTCCAGCTTCTGCCACAACGCGGGTGTCGGGATGCTGCCGGGATGTTCGGTGGCAAACGCCGGCAGCGTTTCTTCGGCAAGAATATCCAGGTCGCGGCTGGAGCCGGTGGCGTCACGATGCTGTTTGAGCGTTTCCAGCAATGCGTTGGCTTCATCGCCGCCGTGGATATGGATCAGCTTGTCCAGGGTGGCCGTTACGCGGCGCAGATTGACGCGCCAGGTATGCAATCGCTTGGCATCGTATTGCAGCAGCAGATCGATGCGCGCCTGTTCGGCTTTTTGCAGATAGCCGTCGATGGCACGGCAGCAACGGCGGAACTCGCCGTTTGAATGATCCGGACCACCTATCAGGGACTTCTGTGCATTCATACGATTTCGTCTCGACCGGAGAACGACAGGAACGCAGAGCGGAAGTCGACTATATGACGAAACCCAGGGCGGCGGCGCAAGGCTGGTCGATTTTGAGGGTCAACAGAGGGTCGGCACGGGTCCGGCCCAGGTTGAGCGCGGCTATGGGCTTGCCGGCCCGTGAGGCGGCATAGGCAAAGCGGTAACCGGAGTAGACCATCAGGGACGAGCCGACCACCAACAAGGCATCGGCGTCCTGTACGGCACGCATGCCGGCATCGACGCGCTCGCGTGGCACGTTCTCGCCGAAAAACACCACGTCGGGCTTCAGGATGCCTTGGCAGTGCGGGCAGGGCGGTACATGAAACCCGGAGAAATCCAGGCCGTCCAGATCGGCGTCGCCGTCGGGGGCATCCGTGGCTTCCAGATGCAGCCAGTTCGGATTGTTATGTTCCAGGGCATGCTGGAAATCGCCGCGGGAGCTACGTGTTTCGCAGTGCATGCAGCGCACCAGATCCAGCCGGCCATGCAGGTCGACCACGTTTTCGCTACCCGCGGCCTGATGCAGGCGGTCGACATTCTGGGTGATCAGGAGATCGACCCTGCCGTCCTGCTCGAGCTTCGCCAGGGCACGGTGGGTATCGTTGGGATGGGCGCGGCCAAAGCGCCGCCAGCCGACCAGGCTGCGCGCCCAGTAACGCCGGCGCGTGGACTCCTCGCCCATGAAGGCCTGGAAGGTGACCGGCGGCGGCCGTTTCCAGCCGCCATCGGTATCGCGATAGTCCGGAATACCCGAGTCCGTACTGCAACCGGCACCGGTGAGTACGAACAGGCGCGGATGTCGTTCGATAAATTCCGCCAGTCGTGCGCGATCGCGCTCCAGACTCTCGAGCATGGCCGTGGCGGCGGTGTTCATGCCGCAGCGCGCCGATCGAGTTCGTCGAGTGCGCCGACGATATCTTTCGCACCGTCCACACGCATGACGCGCGGCGAGCTGTCCGCGAAATCGGTATCGGCTTCGTGCGCCCAGGTCACGTGATAAGGCATATACACGCCCCAGCCGCCAAGGGTGACGACCGGTGCGATGTCCGAGCGCAGCGAATTGCCGACCATGGCAAAGGACTGTATCGGCACCGCGCATTCGCCCAGCACGCGGCGATAGGCGCGCTCGTCTTTCTCGGACACGATTTCGATGCGCTGGAATAGATCGGCCAAGCCGCAGCTGGCGACCTTTTGCTCTTGATGGAACAGATCGCCCTTGGTGATCAGCACGACACGATAACGTTCGGCGACGGCTTCGACGGCAGCGCGGATATCGGGTAATAGCTCCACCGGATGGGCCAAAACGTCTTTGCCGATGGCGATGATGCGATGCAGATCGGTGGCGCTGATACGCGAGTCGGTCACGTCGATCGCCGCTTCGAGCATCGACAAGGTCATACCCTTGGCGCCATAGCCGAACAGCTTGATATTGCGCCGTTCCGTTTCCAGCAAGCGCTCGTGCAGGCGCAGGTTTTCCAGGTCGGCATAACGACCGACGATACGTTCGAATTCGGCATGCGCGCTCTGGTAATAGCCTTCGCTATGCCACAGCGTATCGTCGCCGTCGAAGCCGACTAGTTCGATCATGGGGTCGGGTCTGTTTCTTGGAATGGGCTGACAGTATAAGAGGGGCGGCTGTGGCGGTTTTCAAGGGCTAGGCGTGATGAGAAGTGAGTGGAGAGGAGTGAGGAGTGAGAGAAGAGCGAAAAGCCTCGAATCCAGGCTCTTCTCTCACTCCTCACTCCTCTCCACTCACTCCTGACCTCACCCCATCTGCGGCAACTCATTCGGCCGCAAGTCAAACACCAGCACCTCGGCCTTGTCGCCATCGCTGAAGCTCAAACTATCGACCTGACGAACGCGTGCGCCGTCACCTTCATTCAAGCGCTGCCCATTTACCGTAACGCTGCCGCGAGCCACCTGGATATAAGCGTAACGGTTCGCCGGCAACGTCAACGTGGCCGATTCCGCACCGTCAAACAAACCGGCATAAACACGCGCATCCTGACGCACTTTCAGCGAACTCTCGGCACCATCCGGCGAAATGATCAGGCGCAGACGGCCACGCTTTTCTTCATCGGCGTAATACTCCTGCTGGTAACGCGGCGCGGCATTCTGCTCCGCGGGTATCAGCCAGATCTGCATGAAGTGCACCGGCTCGCTCTTGGAGTGATTGAACTCGCTGTGTGTCACGCCGCTACCGGCGCTCATCAGCTGCACGTCGCCCGGGCGGATCACCGAACCGGTGCCCATGCTGTCCTTATGTTCCAGGCTGCCTTCGAGTACATAGGAAAAGATTTCCATATCGCGATGGGGATGCTGGCCGAAGCCCTGGGCCGGTGCGACGCGGTCGTCATTGATCACGCGGAGGTCGGAAAAGCCGATCTGTTCGGGGTTGTAGTAGTGGCCGAACGAAAAGCTATGGCGTGAATTCAACCAGCCGTGATTGGCGACGCCGCGAGCATTGGCTTTGAGAATATCGAACATGGCGTTCTCCGTAATAGGTAAGTATCGGTTTGGATCGATCAGTGCGAAGCGCTACGACGTGCAAGCAAGCCATCGATGGTCCAGGCGCCTGCGCCGAGTGCCGCGATCTGCAGCAGGCCGCCGGCAACAGCGAAATTCTTCAGGAAATGAATCTGCTGATTGACGTCATTGAAGTGGGCGTGGAAACCAAAGGCGGCAGCCAGGGTAAACAGGGCCATGACCGTGGCGACGATGCGGCTGCGATAGCCCACCAGCAGGGCCAGACCGAAGCCCACTTCGACAATGACCGCCACGATGTAGGCCAGGTCGGGCAAGGGCAGGCCGGCGGACGCGATGTAAGCCTTGGTGGCTGCGGGTGTGGCAAGTTTGCCGAAGCCGCTGATAAGGAAAAGGGTCGAGAGCAATACGCGGCCAATGAGCGCGACAGCGGGCAGGTTACGAGTGTTCATGAGCGGGATGTCCTTGTGTCTAGGGGCCGGGATTCCCGGCGGATCTGTTGAGGCACATCGTAATGTCGCCCCATGGACTGATAAACCACGTAGAATGCGCGACACTGTCACCCTGGAGTTGACAATGAGCCAGCTTGAAGACATGCGGCTGTTTATCGAGGTTGTTGATGCGGGCAGCTTTACGGCCGCGGCCGAAAAAGCGGGGCTCTCGAAGCAATTCCTGAGCAAACGCATCATGGCGCTCGAGGCGCGCCTGGGTGTGCGACTGCTGACGCGCAGTACGCGGCATCTGCGGACGACCGATCTGGGGCGTGCCTACGAAGAGCAGGCGCGCAGCATCCTGCAGGATGTCGACGGTCTGGAGCAGCGCATTTCCGGTACCAATCGCATACCGCGCGGCAGGCTGCGCGTTACCGCGCCGATGTCGTTCGGCACGATGCATCTGAGTCCGGTCATACCGAAGTTCCTCGCAGCCTATCCGGAGGTATCGATCGAACTCGACCTGAGCGATCGCACGGTCGATCTGCTCGGCGAAGGCTACGATCTTGCCGTGCGCATCGGCAGCCTGGCCGATTCGTCGCTGATCGCACGCAGCATCGCGCCGATGACGATCGTTACGTGTTGCAGCCCTGCGTATCTGCAGAGGCGTGGTGCGCCGGAACATCCGGCTGACCTGGCCAAGCACGACTGTCTGCTTTACGGACATGGCCGCCACGTCGAATGGTCATTTGGCGGAGCGTCGCCGACACGTATCACGGTGAACGGGCGCATGCGCGCGAACAACGGTGAACTGGTACGCGACGCGGCGATTCAAGATCTCGGCATTGCCTATCTACCGACTTTCATTGTCGGTGCCGCGATCGAAGCGGGGCAGTTGGTCACCGTGCTGGATGCATGGCGGCCGCCGGTGGCTGCTGTACATACGGTCTATCCACAGCATCGGCAGACATCGTTATTGATTCATACCTTCGCGGACTTTCTGCGCGGTTGCTTTGCGGCGCCGACGCGGGCGCTTTGACAGCAATCGTTTTCATTGCCGCAACGCAACATCGTTTGGGGGCATAGCCGTCCGTTAAATTTCGATGTAGAGTCGCCGCCACACGCAGGCTGACGGTGTCTATCCAGCTGCGTCTTTCGCATCGCCACCATCGATTCCCGGGGACATTCCAGACTACAGAAGACCTAGCCGCATATTTTTCCGCACGAAATTTGGATCGATCTAAATTTTTGTCTGGATGCTTCCGGCCATGCGTTCGCGGCCCGGTTGCGGCCAGGCGTTTGAGTTGCAGGGGCCTCTTGAGGCCGCGTGTCAGTTGTCTTGGATCAACCGAGTCGGGACCGTCGCATGGCAACAGCAAATGTTTGCGAATTTGCGATGAACCCGGCCAAGGGCCATGCCGCGCGAGCGGTGTTTGGCATTCCCCCCTTCGTCTGAGTCTGTGATGTCGCCTATGTCCCGTTCCGTTGCATCGATAAAGTCCCTCTTTCTGTGCGCCAGCGTTTCGCTGGCGATGGTCGGCAGTGCATGGGCGCAAAGCGCCGTGCCGCCCGCCGACGCCGTCAATCCCTTGATCGGTACGACCAACGGCGGCGATACGTTCCCGGGTGTGGTGATGCCCTTTGGCATGCTGCAGTGGAGCCCGGAAAACACGCGCGGCAAGCACACGCATACCGCGTCGCCCAGTGGTTACGAGTACAAGGCCACGCGCATTCGCGGTTTCAGCCTGACGCATCTGTCCGGCGCCGGTTGTGCGGGTGCCAGCGGCGATGTGCCGTTCATGCCGATCACGCAAGCGGTGACGAGTTCGCCGTCGGCCGATCTGAAAGACAGCACGTACGCCAGCGACTTCACGCATGCCAACGAGACGGCCAAGGCCGGCGACTATCGCGTGACGCTGGCCGACGGCGTCAAGGTCGAACTGGGTGCGGCCATGCGCAGCGGCATGGCGAGTTTTACCTTTCCGACAGGCAAGCCGGCGAACCTGCTGATTCGCGCTTCGGATTCCGAAGTCGGATCGAGCGATTCACAGGTGCAGGTCGACAAGGCGGCCAATACGGTCAGCGGTTCGGTGACCAGCGGCAACTTCTGTGGCTATCTCGCCAAGGCCGACCAGCGCAGCTACTACACGCTGTACTACGTCGCCAGCTTCGACCAGCCGATCGGCGAGGTCGGCGCGTGGGAAAACGATCAGGTCAAGGCGGGGACGACGTCCGCAAAAGGCGGCACGGGCTACGGTGACAAGGGTTTCCCGGAGCCGGGCAAGGGTTCGGGCGTATGGCTGGCGTTTGATCCGGCCAAGGGGCCGGTAACGGTCCGCGTCGGTATCTCCTATGTCAGCCTCGCCAATGCCAAGGCGAACCTGGAAGCGGAAATCCCCAAGGGCACGAGCCTCGCGCAAGTGCACGACGCGGCGCGCACGGCGTGGAACGATGCGCTGGGCCGTATCGCCGTCGACGGCGGCACGCCCGATCAGCGCGCCACGTTCTACACCGCGCTTTATCACGTGCTGATGCATCCGAACGTCTATAGCGACGTCAATGGCGAGTACCGCGGTTTCGACCAGCAGACCCATCGTGTCGATGGCAGCCAGAAGATCCAGTACGCCAACTTCTCCGGCTGGGACATCTATCGTTCGCATCTCCAACTCGTGACCTGGATCAATCCCAAGATCGGCAGCGATATCGCACAGTCGCTGTACAACCAGGCCAGGCAGAACGATGGCGAATGGGATCGCTGGACACACAATAGCGGTGGCACCCATGTCATGAGCGGCGACCCGGCGGTGCCGGCGCTGGCCGATATCTACGCGTTCGGCGGGCGCGATTTCGATCTCAAGGGTGCGTACGCCTCGCTGGTCAAGGCGGCGACCGTGCCGACCGCGCACGACAGCTCCGACGACGGTTGCAATGTGGAGTGCGTGGGCCAGCGTCCGTCGCTGGATCAGTGGCTGAAGCTGCATTACATCGCCACGCAGTCGCACGCATGGGGCGGTGCGGCGGAGACCCTCGAAGACGTCACCGCGGATTTTGCGCTCTCACAACTTGCGGCCCAGATGGGCGACAAGGCGGGCGAAAAGCAGTTCCTGACTCGCGCAGGCTACTGGCGCAATATTTTCAACCCGAATGCGACGCCCGAAGGCGGCTATATCCAGAACCGCAACGCGGACGGCAGCTGGCCGGCATTCAAGCCGGAAACCGACGATGGTTTTGTCGAAGCCAGCGCCGCGGTTTATCTGTGGATGATTCCGTTCGATGTGCACGGCCTGTTCGACCAATTGGGCGGCTATCAGAAAGCCAGTGCACGCCTGGATCGCTTCTTCCACGACGACAACGGCAAGTGGGCGCTGACCAAGGCCGGTCCGTTGCATTCGGAGCTGGATAACGAACCCTCGGTGGCGGCGCCGTGGCTCTACGACTTTGCCGGTCAGCCGTCGAAGACGCAGGAATCGGTGCGCATCGTGGTCAACACGCTGTGGAAGAACACGCCCGACGGTATTCCGGGCAACGACGATCTCGGCGAAATGTCGTCCTGGTACGTGTGGTCGGCGCTGGGCATGTATCCGGAAATTCCCGGCCGCGCCGAACTGATGCTGGGCAGCCCACTGTTCACGCACGCGGTGGTGCACCGCGCTGGCGGCGATCTGGTCATCGACGCGCCGCAGGCCGGTACCGATGTGCCGTTCGTGCATGCGCTGACGTTCAATGGCAAGGCGCATGTCAAACCCTGGCTGCCGGCGAGCGTGGTCGAGCATGGCGGCCATTTGAATTTCAGTTTGCAAAGCAGCGCCGATACGAGCTGGGGCAGTGACCTCAAGCATGTGCCGCCGTCGTTCTCACCGCCGCATTCGTGATCACCGGGCGGATTTTCATTGACACCTGATTTGAATCGATCGCATGCGGCGCCTGGGGAGAGCAGACGCCGCATCGCACGGGGAGAGAACTGGATGGGTAAGCGGCTGCAGCTACAAAACAGCAACATCGGGATGGGCACGCGCTGGTCGTCATTGACGCTGGGCATCGCCATGGCGTTGGCCTCTTTGCCATCGCCGCCTGCCTATGCCGAGACGGCCAAAGCGGCGTTCTTCGATTCGTTCGAAGACGGCCAGCCGGCCTTGTCGGCAAAGGCCGTCGCGGGATGGCGCACTTCGGTGGTGGCCGGTCCGGCCAAGAACGAAGTGTTGACGGCGAAGCCGGGTGCCGGTTTTACCGGTATGCATGCGCTGCGCTACGACGCGGACGCGGTGGTACAGCGCGCCGAGCGGCGCACGACGCTGTTCAAGCCCGATGGTCTGAGCGCCGCTTCGGGCTTGCATCTTTCCTATCTCATCTTTCCGGTCATGCTCGAAGACGACACGGCCGCGCCGGCGCAGCACGTGGCGGTCGATGTGTTGTTTACCGACGGCAAGCGTCTGTCCGGCCTGGGCGCGATCGATCAGCATCGCACTGCCGCGCAGGCGGCGGCACAAGGCGATGCGCGTATCCTGCACGGTAACCAGTGGAACCTGGTGGACATCGATATCGGTGCCGTGGCGGCAGGCAGAAAGATCGCCGCGATCGAGCTGGTGGAAGATGCCCCCGCAGGCAGCCCGGCCTTTCATGGCTATATCGACGATATCCGCCTGGGTGCCTCGACCGCGCCGGGCGATGCGCTCGCGCCGCACGAATATGTCGACACGCGGCGTGGCACCAACGCCAACGCACATTTCTCGCGTGGCAATAACATTCCGGCGGCCACCGTGCCGCATGGGTTCAATTTCTGGACGCCGGTGACGGTGGCCAGCTCGGACTGGATGTATCAGTACCAGGACCACAATGGTGCGGATAACCGCCCGCGTATCGAAGCCTTCTCGCTCAGCCACGAGCCCAGTCCCTGGATGGGCGATCGCCAGACCTTCCAGGTGATGCCTGCGACCGCTGCCAGCGGCGAGCCGACGCTCGACCGCGCCAAGCGTGCGATGAGCTTCTCGCATGACAACGAGATCGCGCGCGCCGATCTTTATCAGGTTGCGTTCGATAACGGCATCGTCGCCAAGATGGCGCCGACCGATCACGCGGCGATGATGCAGTTCACTTTTACCGGTGATCGTTCGCAGCTGGTGTTCGACAACCGCAACGATATGGGCGGCATCGAGCTCGATGTCGCGCATGCGAGCATCAGCGGCTACTCGGATGTAGCGAGCAAGTTGTCGACGGGTGCGACACGCATGTTCTTCTATGCCGTGTTCGATCAGCCGGTCAAGGAAAGCGGCCGATTGACCGGGCAGGGCAGGGATCATGTCGCGGCCTGGTTCGGTTTCGATACGCATGCGAACAAGATCGTGAGCATGCGCATGGCGACGTCGCTGATCAGCGTGGATCAGGCAAAGCACAATCTCGATATGGAGTTGCCTGCCGACGCGACCTTTGCAGGTGTGCAGGCCGCCGCTGCTGCAAGCTGGGACAAACTGCTGAACATTGTCGAGATTCCCGGTGCCGGCGGCCGCGACAAGACCGTGCTCTATTCGAACTTGTATCGCCTCTTCATGTACCCGAACGAGGCGTTCGAAAACGTCGGTACCGCAGCGAAGCCGGACTATCGCTATGCGAGTCCGTTCTCCGCAGCGACGGGCGAGAACACGCCGACGAAGACGGGTGCACGCATCGTCGCGGGCAAGCCTTATGTCAATAACGGTCTATGGGACACGTACCGCACCGCGTGGCCGGCCTATACCTTGCTCACGCCCCATGACGCCGTCAATCTGATCGACGGTTTCGTGCAGCAGTACCGCGACGGTGGCTGGATCGCACGCTGGTCGTCGCCGGGCTATGCCGACCTGATGGTCGGCACCAGCGCGGACGTGGCGTTTGCCGATGCCTGGAACAAGGGCATCCACGGTTTCGACGTGCGCTCGTTCTATCAGGCAGCCCTGAAGGATGCGACCGTAGTCAGCGATATCGCCGGCGCCGGACGCAAGGGTGTGCAGCGCTCGATCTTTACCGGCTATACCGACAACTCGACCGATGAAGGCCTGTCGTGGTCGATGGCCGGTTACCTCAACGATTTCGGCATCGCCGAACTGGCCAAGAACCTCGCCGAGCACCCCGTGCCCGGCGACACCTATCGCGGCTACGCCGACGACGCGCGCTATTTCAGTAGCCGTGCGCGCAACTATGTACGCCTGTTCAACCGCGATGCCGGCTTCTTCATGGGGCGCAAACCCGATGGCCAGTGGCGCATCGACGCCAAGAATTTCGATCCTTTTGCCTGGGGTGGCGACTACACCGAAACCAATGCCTGGAACATGGCTTTCGACAGCGGTGTGCAGGACGGACAGGGCCTGGCCAACCTGTATGGCGGTCTCGACGGTCTGGCCAAGAAGCTTGACGCGTTTTTCGGTGCGCCGGGTTACTTCCACGTCGGCGAATACGGTGGCGTGATCCACGAGATGCTCGAAGCGCGCGATGTACGCATGGGCCAGTATGGCCACAGCAATCAGCCGTCGCATCACATCCTCTATATGTACGACGTGGCTGGCCAGCCGTGGAAAACGCAGGACAAGGTGCGCGATGCGCTGTCGCGTCTGTATGTGGGCAGCGAGATCGGCCAGGGCTATCCGGGCGACGAGGACAACGGCGAGATGTCGGGCTGGTGGGTGTTCAGTGCGGCGGGTTTCTATCCGTTGCGCGCGGGCACGCCGACCTATGCGATCGGCGCACCGTATTTCCCGCATATGCGGATTCATGCGCAAGGCGGTGCGGAGATTGTGATCGATGCACCCCAGGTCAGCGATCGCAACCGCTATATCCAGAGCGTCACGCTCAACGGCAAACCTTACGACAAGACCTGGATCGGCCAGAATGACCTGGCCCACGGCGCGCATCTGGTGTTCGACATGGGGCCGACGCCATCGCGTTGGGGCACCGGTGACGATGCCCGTCTGCCATCGTTGACTACCGGTAATGCTGCGCCATCGCCGATGAGCGATCTTGCCGATCTGAGCGGCGCGCAGGTCGTGGTCGACGGCGATGCCGCCGCGGCCAAGGCGATCAGCGACAACACCTCCGATACCGAAGCGAGCCTGACGAAGGGCGAGGTGCGACTGCAGCTGCCCGCCGCGCAACAAGTACAGATGTACACGCTTACGTCCTCGGCCAAGGCAGGTAGCGATCCTTCCAGCTGGGTGCTGGAAGGATCGAATGACGGCAAGCGCTGGACGGTGATCGACAAGCGACAAGGCGAGCAGTTCGCATGGCGTCGACAGACGCGTGCCTTCGGTGTCGCCCATCCGGGGAACTACAGCTACTACCGCTGGCACGTGCAAGGCGCGCATGGCGTGGTGGTTGCGGAAATCGAGTGGCTCGGGAATCCGTCTTAGGGACCGGGTCGCCGTAGGACAGGAGCTGGAGGCCGCAGGGGACGCCCTGGGTGGTGCGAGTCGATCGCGCTGCTCGCAGTGTTGCGGCCAATAAAAGGACGATGTTCGTAGTGGTGCCGTCGCATGGACGGCCTTTTCGACACGTTATTGGGGAGTACCGTCGTTTTATGAAACCGAAATTCGTATACGCATTTGCAACGTCCATCCTGGCGTTGTCCATTGCGCAGGCCTTGGCTGGCGATGCACCGCCGGCGCAACCGCCTGCCGGCAATGGCCAGACCGCCACGCAGGATGACAGCAGCACCACGACCAGCGCCGACGACAAGAAGGTCAAGAAGCTGGAGGCCGTGCAGGTTACCGGCTCCCTGATTCCGCGTGCGCAGATCGAAGGTCCGTCGCCGCAGACGACTATCACCGCCAAAGATATCGATCGCCAGGGTTTCGGCGATACGTTCGAAGCCTTGCGCGCGTTGCCGATCGCTAATGGCTCGGTGCAGGACCCGCAGTTCACCGGCGGCTTTACGCCGGGCGCCAAGACCATCAGCCTGTTCGGCCTGAGTCCCAACTTCACTTTGACGCTGCTCAATGGTCGCCCGATGGCGAGCTATCCGCTCGCTTACAACGGCAATAACAACATTACCGACATCGCGAACATTCCAGTCGGCCTGATCGACCATATCGACGTGCTGACCGGCGGCCAGTCGTCGATCTACGGTTCGTCGGCGATCGCGGGCGTGGTCAATATCGTGATGAAGGACCACATCGATGGCACGCATGTCTCGTTTCGCGTCGGCGACTACACCAGTGGCGGCGGTCTCAACAAACGCCTGCAGCTCAGCTCCGGTCACACCTGGGGTGACTTCGACATCAGCGGCGGCGTCCAGATTTCCAAGGAGAACCCGGTCTGGGCCTATCAGCGCAGCTATATCGATTCGTACAACGATGACCCGACCGGGAAACCGGGCGTGCCGTCGCGTACCTTCCTGCGCATGGCCGCGGGCGACAACGCGCACTATATCGATCCGGGCGCGGCGACCTGCGCACCGTTGAGCTATCTGTATCGCGACAGCACGGCCTATTCGTTCCGCGCGGGCTCCAACCTCGGCTATTACTGCGGCAGCCCGAACAACGTGGCGCAGGCAAGCTTGAGCAACCAGAGCACCGAAGCCAACGGCCTGGTCAACATGCATTACCACATCAACGACACCACCGAGCTGTACTCGGAATTGCTGTACAGCTTCAGCAATCCGACGTACTCCGGCGGTAGCCCGTTCTGGAACAACACCTTCTACAACCAGACCAGCGGCCAGTACGAAGAGTGGCAGCGCATCTACGCACCGGAAGAAGTGGGTACGGATGCGACCTTCCAGCATGTTTATACGCGTACCTATGACGCTACCTTCGGCATCAAGGGCCAGATCGGTTCGTCGAGCTGGAACTACGATGCGTACTACAACCGTTCGCAGTCCAATGTGGTCCGCAATTCGAAGGACTTCCTGGCCAACAACGGCGTCGACCAGTACTACCTCGGGCCGCAGCTGGGTACCGATGCAAATGGCTATGCGATTTATGCCCCGAATTTAGATCGATTGTATCAACCGATCACCCGTGCGCTTTACAACCAGTTCACCGCCACCGATCGCGCCGATTCGATGTCGTGGACGCAGAACGAGACGATCACCGCCAACACGCCGAGCCTGTTCAGCCTGCCTGCTGGCGACGTCGGTTTTGCCTTGATCGCCCAGAACGGCAACGAGCGGTTCGATAACCATTCGGCCAGCCCGTTGGCAGCGGAAGGCTATTTCCGTGGCGTCGGCGGTACGACGGTCGCGTCGGGCAAGCGCAGTTCCTATGCCATCGGCGCGGAAATGCGTGTGCCGGTGCTGGACACCGTCACCGTCGATCTTTCCAGCCGCTTCGACCGCTACAAGTACGGCGGCCAGACGCCGGGCAAGGGTACCTATAAGCTCGGTCTGGAATATCGCCCGATGGATACGCTGCTGCTGCGTGGCAGCTATTCGACTGCGTTCCGTGCGCCGGACATGTTCTACCTGTTCTCGTCGCATTCGAGCGGCTATACGACCAACACGGACTACTACCTGTGCCGTCAGGCCGGGTACAACTCGTCCACCTATGACAACTGTCCGCAGGCCGGCCTGAGCGTGCTGGGCGTGTCCTCGGGCAATACCAAGCTCAAGGACATCACCGCCAAGACGTTCACCTATGGCTTCGTCTGGTCGACACCGGACAATGCATTGAGCTGGTCGGTCGACTACAACGCCATCCGCATCTCCAACGAAGTGGTGACGCTGAGCAACGACGAAATCCTCAGCCAGGAAGCGAACTGCCGCCTGGGCGTATCGGAGAATGGCCAGACCACCTTCGATATCAATTCACCGACCTGCCAGCAGGTGATCGGCGAGGTGAAGCGTAATTCGGCCGCCGCGCCGATCAACCCGAGTGCCATCAACGAAGTCGATACCTATCCGATCAACGTGGCCACCGAGTACCAGACCGGTATCCAGTCGTCGTTGAACTATCACTTCAAGACCGCGAGCCTGGGCAGCTTCCAGTTTGGTCTGGACTACTACGACGAGTTCAAGCACACCTACCAGGAAAAGGCCGGCGACCAGACGCTGAACTACCTGTGCTGCGACAACTCCGATGAGTTCAAGAGCCGCGTTACCGGCACGGCAACCTGGACCATCGGCGATTGGAGCACCACGGTGTTCGGCATTCGTAACGGTCGTACCTGGAATGCGATCGGCACGGAGAAGGACATCGGCCCGTGGATCACCTTCAACGGCAGCGTGAACTATAAGATCACGCCGAAGGCGACGATTTCGCTGGTGATGAACAATATCGCCAACAAGAAGCCGCCGCGTGACACCACCAACGGCAACTGGCCGTACTTCGACGAGGGCAACTACAGCGCCCTGGGCCGTGCGGTCTATGTGGAAATGGGCTACGACTTCGACAATTGATTCTTGAGTCCAAGCTGGCCATAGCAACGTGCCGCCTTCGGGCGGCACGTTTTTTTTGAGAGTCGTAGTAGTTACTTCAAGATCCCCCGGCCCCATCCCTAGCTTGTAGGAGCGACTTCAGGGAACCTCGAATAACTTCAATTTTTTGTCGTCATCCCGGCGAAGGCCGGGATCTATTCCTCAGTTGCCGCTTGTCAGGCAGCATGTGGCAAGCATCTGCGCTGAGGAATGGATTCCGGCCTTCACCGGAATGACGAATAGGGAAGGTTTTTAGAGGTTCCCTGAAGTCGCAACAACCGCTCGCCCCGGTATCCGGCTGTCGCGACTGAAGTCGCTCCCACAAGCTAGGAAAGGTACGTATAGCGTTGTCCAGGCGAACGAGAGATTTCGCTGCAGCGCAAATTTCCAAGCGTTGGGGATACGCGCATGATCGGTCGACACTCAAGGGAAGGGGTAGGGCATGACCTATGACTACGTGATCGTTGGTGGCGGCTCGGCCGGTTGCGTGCTGGCGCATCGATTAAGCGAGTCTTCCGCCCAGAAGGTCCTGCTGTTGGAAGCTGGGCCGGTCGACTGGCATCCCCTGATCCACATGCCCATCGGACTGGCCAAGCTGGTCGGTTACCCGCGCGGATTGCGGCGTTTGTATGGTGGGCGCTGGTTTGGCTGGAGCTATTTCACCGAGCCGCAGCCCCAACTGGGCGGCCGGCGTTTGTGGTGGCCGCGCGGCAAAACGCTGGGTGGCTCCAGTTCGATCAACGCGATGTGCTATATCCGGGGCGTGCCCGAGGACTACGACGCCTGGGTGCAGGCGACCGGCGATGCCCGCTGGTCCTGGGATCAGGTGTTGCCTTGGTTTCGTCGTTCCGAGGGCAATACACGCGGTGCCGACGACTTGCATGGCGCGGATGGCCCGCTTGGGGTCTCGGATTTGCGTTATCACCATCCCTTATCGGATGTCTTTGTCGAGGCCGGCGTTCAGGCCGGCTATCCCCGCAATCCGGATTTCAACGGTTCGACGCAGGAAGGCTTCGGGCTTTATCAGGTCACCCAGCGCAACGGCAGCCGGTGCTCGGCGGCAACCGCCTATCTGCATCCGGCGCGGACGCGCAGCAATCTTGAGGTACGCACGCGTGCGCAGGTGGCGCGGGTATTGATCGATCGCGGTCGTGCGTTCGGCGTGGAGCTTGTCGATGGCAGCCGGATCGAGGCGAACCAGGTCATTCTTGCCGGCGGCGCGATCAACAGCCCGCAGTTATTGATGCTATCGGGACTGGGGCCTGCCGATCATCTGCGCAGTCACGGCATCAACGTCGCCGCGGACCTGCCCGGCGTGGGCGGCAATCTGCAGGATCATCTGGATATCTGCTCGGTCACCGGCACCACGTGGCCGACGACGTACGATCACCTTAACGAACCTGCAGTGGCTTTGCGCTATCTGATGCATCGCGATGGACCCGGCACGAGCAACGCCGCCGAGGGCGGCGGATTTGTGCGTAGCCGTTTTGCCCAGGACGAACGCTGCGATATCCAGTTTCACTTCATTCCCGCGCAGCTGGACGACCACGGCAATCGCGAATTGCCGGGGCGGGGCTACACCTTGCATGCGTGCTACCTGCATCCGCGCAGCCGTGGCCGTATCCGGCTGGCGTCGCCCGATCCGACAAAAGCTGCGTCTATCGACGCGAACTATCTCGGCGATCCGGAAGGGCATGACCTGAAGCTGATGATCGAAGTGGCCAAGCTATCCAGGGCTCTTCTCAATCAGCCGGCATTCGCGCCGCATCGCGGCGAGACGCGCTATCCCGAGCATGCGCTGCAGAACGACGCAGATATTGAAGACTTTATTCGCCGCCGTGCGGAGACCATTTACCATCCGGTCGGCACGTGTCGTATGGGTAATGACCATGACGCCGTTGTCGACAGCGAATTGCGTGTGCGCGGTGTAGACAATCTGTGGGTGGTTGATGCATCGGTGATGCCGACGTTGATCAGTGGCAATACCAATGCACCGACGATCATGATTGCTGAGCGTGCGGCTTCGTTGATGCTTGCTTGAGGCGGTAGGCTCGCTTCGCATCGCCTCCTGCTCCCCCTCACCCCAACCCTCTCCCCCGGCAAAGCCAGGGGAGAGGGGGCAAGCTGCGCAAGTGCGAAATACTGAAGTTCACCTCAGTCAACTTCCTCTCCCCCGGCAAAGCCAGAGGAGAGGGGGCAGGTTGCGCAAGTGCGAAATACTGAAGTTCACCTCAGTCAGCTCCCTCTCCCCTGGCAAAGCCAGAGGAGAGGGGGCAGGTTGCGCAAGTGCGAAATACTGAAGTTCACCTCAGTTAGCTCCCTCTCCCCTGGCTTTGCCGGGGGAGAGGGTTGGGGTGAGGGGGGCTTTTAAGTCAAAAAGAAAAACCGCCTGCATCAGCAGGCGGCTTTCATCTTCTTCTTTAATCCAATCAAACCACAGTCAGCGTCACATCGATATTGCCACGCGTAGCATTCGAATACGGGCACACGATATGCGCCTTCTGCACCAGCGCTTCGGCTTCGTCACGCGCCAGCCCCGGAATCGAGATGGTCAATTCGACCTCAATACCAAAGCCAGTCGGAATCGGACCAATGCCAACCTGGCCGGTGATCGAGGTGTCGGCGGGGAGCACCTTCTTCTCCTGACCGGCGACGTACTTCAACGCGCCGAGGAAGCAGGCCGAGTATCCGGCGGCAAACAGCTGTTCCGGATTGGTGCCATGTGCACCGTTACCGCCAAGCTCCTTGGGCGTGGTCAGCTGCACATCGAGGACGCCGTCGGACGAAACGGCGCGGCCGTCACGACCACCGGTGGCTTTGGCTTGGGCGCGATAAAGAACGTTCTGGATGCTCATGGTCTCTCTCCTGGGTATGGATAGCTGGCTATTAAATAGCGCGCTATGTTTATGATCAAAAAAGGGGTTTGATTTCAGTTTTCGCTGGACAACTTGGCACGCAACGTCTGCAAATCGTCCTTGAGCTTCATCAACTCGTCGGGCGCGCATTGGGTTGCGCAAAAAACACCGAACTGCACGTCACTGGCTTTCGACTTCAACTTGCGCCCTTGCTCGGTCAGGGTGATGACAACCTGACGTTCGTCTTCGCGGGAGCGTTGGCGTAATACGAAGCCGGCAGCTTCCAGACGTTTGAGCAGGGGAGTGAGCGTGGCCGAATCCAGATACAGGCGTTCGCCGATCTCGGACACGCTCATGCTCGGGTTTTCCCACAGAGTCAGCATCACCAGGTATTGCGGATAGGTAATGTCCAACTCGCGTAGCAGCTTGCGGTAAACCTTGTTCATGGCCAGCCCGGCCGAATACAGCGCAAAGCACAACTGGCCATCGAGCGTCGGCGCGGGCAGGTCGTTCTTGCTGATGGAGGGCTGGGTCTTCATGGGTTCGTAATTTACATAGCGCACTATTTAATTGCAAGCAATCTACATGGAATATTTATCATTTGTTCATCTTTATGGCACGGACTGGGTCGCACGCTAAAGTTCTTGCCGACGCGGACGATGAGGAACTCATTAAGGGACTAATCCGCGGAAGTCCGATGATCACCCCAGCCAAACTGGATGCCCGTTCGACCTCGTCTGCCGATGCGAACGGCGGTGGCGGTGCGCATGTGGATATGCAGCAGCGTTTCGCGACCCTGGCTTCCAATGACAGCGGTAGCGCCAAGTCGCAGAGCAGCCCGGCGGTCGAGGCGTTGCTCAACCTGATCGAGCAGCTCGAGAAGCAATTGCAGCGCGAACAGCAGGAACTGAAAACAGCCACCGCACAAAGCAACCCGGATAACCCGGCAACGCTGGTCCGCGTAACGGGGGCGCAGTCCGGCGTTGCGACGACATTGGGCCAATTGCAATCGGCGATGCAGAAGCTGGCCGAGGCACTCACGCAGATGGGCGACAGCAGTTCGGGTACTTTGTTGAATACCACGGCTTAGCTGCGCGCCTGGTTCTTCGGTTAAGCCTGGGATCGCTTCACTCGATTACCGTGCAGGTCATGTTGCACAATCGCCCGCGGCAAAAGCGGCGGAGAAGCAGGCGATGACCGACAAGGCATACGCGTTGACCGAGGCAGTGTGGTCGGCATGCGGTGGCGATCGCAGCCACCTGGGTACGCTGTCTTTTACCTCTGAAGGCGCATTGCCTTCGGCCTTTTCCGTGACTGATTTTGCCAGCGCCACTATTGCGACCGCTGCGTTGGCCTTGGATGAATGGATCGATAGCCCTGGCGAAGACGTCGTTGTCGATCGCCGGCTTGCCTCGATATGGTTCTACGCATCGATCCGGCCACAAGGCTGGATGCCGCCGGCACCATGGGATGCGCTGGCGGGAGACTACCCTGCGCAGGACGGCTGGATTCGTCTGCACACCAATGCGCCGGCGCATCGGGCTGCCGCCCAGCGCGTATTGGGGCCGCATGCGGACAAGCAGCCCATGGCATCGGCGGTATCCCGGTGGAATGCGGCGGAGCTGGAGCAGGCGATCGTCGAAGCCGGCGGCTGTGCCGCACAGATGCACAGCGTCGCCGAGTGGAACGATCATCCCCAGGGCAGGGCGGTAAACGCGGAGCCCTTGATACAGATAGAACGAGCTACATCGGCTGTCGATCGCGTCTCGGCGATCGACGCATTGCGTCCGCTTGCCGGCGTCCGCGTACTGGACCTCACGCGTGTGCTGGCGGGGCCGGTCGCTACACGATTCCTCGCCGGTTGGGGCGCCGAGGTGTTGCGCATCGACCCGCCCGACTGGGACGAGCCCGCGCTGATACCGGAGGTGACACCGGGCAAGCGCTGCGCACGACTCGATCTGCGCTCGGCGGACGATCGCGCGGTCTTCGAATCCTTGCTGGCGACATCGGATGTGCTGATTCACGGCTACCGTACCGGCGCCCTGGACCAGCTTGGCTATGACGTCGAAACACGGCAACGACTTCGTCCGGGCCTGATCGACGTCAGCCTGAACGCCTATGGGGCGACGGGGCCGTGGGCCGGGCGCCGGGGGTTCGACAGCCTGGTGCAAATGAGCACAGGCATCGCACAAGCCGGCATGGATTGGCGTGGGGTCGAGCAGCCGGTGCCGCTACCGGTGCAGGCGCTCGATCACGGCACGGGTTATCTGATGGCTGCCGCGGCGATCCGCGGCCTTACGCATCGCCGACGCGATGGCATCGGCTGCATTGCCCGGCTCTCCCTGGCGCGCACAGCGAAGCTGTTGCTCGATCTGGGGCGACAGCAGGATTTGCCTGCGCTGGCACCGGAAACCGAACTCGACCGGGCTCCGGACATCGAAAACACCGCATGGGGGCCGGCGCAGAGGCTGATATCGCCCGTATCGATTCGAGGGCGCGGCCTGCATTTTTCCAGGCCCGCAAGCGCTTTGGGTTCGTCTACGCCCGCCTGGCAGGTGCCCTGACGCACTCCGGCGTCACGCAAGCCACCACTGGCAATCATTTGCGCGTATAATTAGCGGTTTACCATCGTCTGATAAATCTCGGAGCCGGCCACTATGGCACGCCAGAAACCGCTTTCGCTTTACCGCAACATCGGCATCATTGCGCACATCGACGCCGGCAAGACCACCACGACCGAGCGCGTGCTGTACTACACCGGCAAGAAGCACCAGATCGTCGACGTGCACGACACGAAGGACGGCAAGGGCTCGACCACGACCGACTACATGGAGCAGGAGCGCAAGCGTGGTATCACCATTCAGTCGGCCGCCGTGTCGACCGAGTGGAAGGGTCACCAGATCAACGTGATCGATACCCCCGGACACGTGGACTTCACCATCGAGGTGAACCGTTCGCTGCGCGTGCTCGACGGCGCCGTGGTGGTGTTCGACGGCGTGGCCGGCGTGGAGCCGCAGACCGAGACCAACTGGCGCCTGGCCGACCAGTACAACGTGCCGCGCATGTGCTACGTCAACAAGATGGACCGCATCGGCGCCAACTTCAAACACTGCGTCGACGGTATCCGTAACCGCCTGGGCGCCAACGCGCTGCTGTGCCAGATCCCGCTGGGCAGCCACGACGAATTCATCGGCATGGCCGACCTGATCGCCGGCGTCGGCTATATCTGGCTGGGCGACGACAAGGACAGCAAGTGGGAAACCATCCCGCTCGCCGACATCGCCGGCCACGAGAAGATCAAGAACTTCGCCTCGGCCGCCGACAAGGAGTGGGTGTCCAAGCTCGAAGAGCTGCGCATGCAGTCGATCGAGACGGCGGTGGAGCAGGACGAAGCGGCCCTGGACGCCTATCTTGGCGAAGGCACCGTGCCGTCGGTCGAAGACCTCAAGAAGTTCATCCGCAAGGGCTGCGTCAAGGGCGAGATCGTGCCGGTGTTCTGCGGCTCCTCGTACCGTAACAAGGGCGTGCAGCAGCTGCTCGACGGCGTCATCGACTACATGCCGTACCCGGGCGAGAACGGCGGCATCTCGATGGTGGACGAGGACGGCAACATCATCGGCGAGCAGCTGGTGACCGACGATGCGCCCGTGCGCGCGCTGGCCTTCAAGGTCATCAACGACCAGTTCGGTACGCTGACCTTCACCCGTATCTACTCGGGCGTCATCAAGAAGGGCGACACGCTGCAGAACGTCACCCGCGGCAAGAAAGAGCGCATCGGCCGTATCGTCGAAGTGCAGGCCAACACCACCAAGGAAATCGACGAAGTCCGCGCCGGCGACATCTGCGCCTTCGTGTCGATGAAGGAAACCGAGACCGGTGACTCGCTCACCGATCCGAACCATCCGGTGCTGCTGGAGCGCATGCGCTTCCCCGATCCGGTGATCAGCGTGGCGGTGGAGCCCAAGAGCCGCAACGATATCGACAAGATGTCGACCGCGCTCTACAAGATGGTCAAGGCCGACCCGTCGCTGCGTATGGAAGTGGACCAGGAAACCGGCCAGACCGTGCTCAAGGGCATGGGCGAGCTGCACCTGGAAATCACCATCGACCGTATGCGTACCGAGCTGGGCGTGGAAGCGAACATGGGCAAGCCCAAGGTCAGCTTCCGCGAAGCCTTCGGCCAGACCGTCGAACATGTCTACACCCACAAGAAGCAGTCGGGTGGTTCGGGTCAGTTCGCCGAAGTGAAGATCATCTTCGAGCCGGGCGAGCCGGGTTCGGGCGTGGTGTTCTCCGACGAAGTGGTCGGTGGCCGCGTGCCGCGCGAATACATCCCTGCGGTCGAGCACGCCATCAAGGTGGAGTCGCGCCAGGGCCAGATCGCCGGTTACGAAGTGCTGGACTTCAAGGCACGCCTGGTGGACGGCAAGTTCCATGACGTCGACTCCTCGGCACTGGCCTTCGAAATCGCCGGTCGTGCCTGCTTCCGCGAAGCGCAGAAGATGTCCAAGCCCAAGCTGCTCGAGCCGGTGATGAAGCTCGAAGTGGTGACCGAGGCCGACTACCTCGGTGACGTCATCGGCGACATCAACCGTCGTCGTGGCTCGGTCAGCGACCAGGGCCAGCGTGGTACGTCGTCGTTCGTCCAGGGCTATGTGCCGCTGGCCGAAATGTTCGGCTACATCAACTTCCTGCGTTCGGCCACCAGCGGCCGCGGCAACTTCACCATGGAGTTCGACCGTTACCAGGAAGTGCCGGCCAATATGGTCGCCACGTTGATGGAAAAGGAAACCAAGGCCAAGTAATCGTTGGCTAAGGTGGTTGATATACAAAAAGCCGGTGACTAGCCGGCTTTTTGTTTTTTTAGCCAGGGCGTCGTAGCAGCCCTCAAGAATTATCGGATTTGTCCGAAAAAAAGTCTTACCAGTTGTGGCGACGAAGCTTTAGCGCTAGCGTTCTTCACGGCATGCATGCCCAGGGGGCTTGTGGTCGCGGGATGGCACGATTGAAAAGACAAGCTTTGAAAAATGATGCCATCCCGGGATCTGTGACGGTCTTTCGCTCCGACGGGGCGACGATCTGCGCGGATCCCGCGGAATAGGATTTTCGATATTTTGACCCGGGGGGGATGATGAGCACCAATGTAGTAATTCTTATCATGTGGGGCTATGCCGCTATTTATTATGTCCTTGTCAGGTGGGTCAGGTCGGAGGTAGCTCGGGCCGATCCGAATTATTTCAAACCTGACGCCGAGTTCGGCATGAAGCGCGCGATCGCCATCTGGGACATGATGCTCGATTCGAAGTTGCCGGGTCATCTGGGCGCGAAAATAAAATATGGCCTTTATGTAGCTCGAGCGATGTTGATTCTCTATGTTCCGGTGCTCATCGCTGTTTTTGCCGCTTACCTGGCTTGAAATAGAGCCGAACGAGAAGAAGGCCTGACGCTCGGCCAGCCGTGAACGGTTTGTTCACGCTTCGCTCGACCCGATCTGTGCATGCTATGCAGGTTTTAAGCCTGCCGAGATGGATGCATGAGCGATCAATCGAAAGAGTCTGCGAAGTCCTCGGCGCCGCGCAAGGTGGCGCCTCCCGCAGCCATGGTGATCTTTGGCGCCAACGGTGATCTCACCAAGCGCCTGGTAGTTCCGGCGCTGTACAACCTTTGTCGCGCCGGCAAGCTGGCGGATAACTTCGTGCTGGTCGGTGTGGACCGGAACGACAGCGACGCGAAGGCGTGGACGCAAGCGTTGAAAGAGTTTCTCGCCACTATGCTGCAGAACGCGCCGGCGGGTAACAACCAGGTCGATGACCAGGTTTGGGCGCGGCTTACCGCGCATGCGACGTTTGTCGTCGGCGATATCACCCAGGCCGACACCTATAAGCATCTGGGCGAAGTGCTTGCGGATCTGGACGGGCAGCATCAGCTCGGCGGCAACACCTTGTTCTACCTGGCCGTGGGCGATCGTTTCTTCGGCCCGATCATCGACGAGCTGGCCGCCGCGGGCCTCACCAGGCAGGAGGGCGAGCACTGGCGCAGGGTCATCGTCGAGAAGCCGTTCGGCCACGATCTCGACTCCGCCAAGGCACTGAACGAACGTATTCTCAAGGTCCTCGACGAGTCGCAGGTGTTCCGCATGGACCATTTCCTTGGCAAGGAAACCGTGCAGAACATCATGGCGTTTCGTTTCGCCAATGGCATGTTCGAGCATATGTGGAATCGTGACCGCATCGACCACGTCCAGGTGACGGCGGCCGAAACGGTGGGTGTGGAAAAGCGCGGCAGTTTCTATGAAGTCACCGGCGCCTTGCGCGACATGGTGCCCAACCATGTGTTCCAGCTGATTGCGATGGTGGCGATGGAGCCACCAGTGTCGTTTGCCGCTGACGACGTACGCAACAAGAAGGCCGATGTGTTTTCGGCGATGCACCCGGTGAAGGTCGAGAACGTCTGCCGCGGGCAATACGGTGCTGGCAAGATCGGCGATGCCGAGGTACCGGGATATCGCGAGGAGCCCAATGTGGCGCCCGATTCGAATACCGAAACCTATGTCGCTATGAAGCTGGAGATCGACAACTGGCGTTGGGCCGGCGTGCCGTTCTACGTGCGTACCGGCAAGCGTCTCTCCAAGCGTTGGACCGAGATCGCGTTGCGCTTCAAGGCGGCGCCGTATGCCTTATTCAAGGACGCGCCAGTGGAGGAGCTGGGCGCCAACTGGCTGATCATCCAGATCCAGCCCGACGAAGGTATTCGCCTGCACTTCAGTGCGAAGCAGCCGGGTACGCGCATGGAACTCGATACCGTGTCGATGGATTTCAAATACGCCGACTGGTTCCAGCAGGCGCCGGCCAATGGTTACGAAACGCTGATCTTCGATTGCCTGATCGGCGACGCGACGCTGTTCCAGCGTGCCGATCAGGTCGAGGGCGCGTGGCGCGTCGTGCAGCCGGCGCTCGATCTTTGGAGTACACGCAAACCCAGTGGCTTTCCCGATTACGCGGCCGGTAGCGATGGCCCGTCCTGTTCGGATGCGCTGTTGCAGCGCGATGGGCGGGCGTGGCGAAAGATCGGTTGAAGCTGGCCATTCCGGATGAGATGTTTGTCTTGCTATGGGTGATGGAAGCCAGATAGCAAGCGGAAGCTAGGGCTCCTTGTAGGAACGACTTCAGGAGATCTCGAAAAACCTTCCTAGTCGTCATCCCGGCGCAGGCCGGGACCCGGTGGGTTCGGTTTCCGGTTTTAGCGATAGAGCGAAGTTTTGTTGGTTCTCGCGACAACCGATCACGAGGCCACTGGGTCCCGGCCTGCGCCGGGATGACGGCTAGGAGGGGCATTCGAGGTTCCCTCCAGTTGCGATATCCGGTTATGTCACGGCTTGAGCCGCTCCTACAAAGAAATGGAACGTTGAATTTCCAGAAGCCTTTCCTGGTCGTCATCCCGGCGAAGGCCGGGATCTATTCCTCAGCGCACATGCTTGCCGCACGCTACCTGACGAGCGAAGGTCGAGGAGTGGGTCCCGGCCTTCGCCGGGACGACGACAAACTGAGGTTATTCGGGGTTCCATTCAGTTGCGACACCCGGTTACGTCACGGCTTGTCGCGGCTGAAGCCGCTCCTACAAAGAAATGGAACGTTGTCGGTTCTCACTCAAAGCGGCGGTGGCACCTTGAGCCCATCGACGGCTTCGCGCGCAAGCGGCAGCAAGTCTTTGCCGTCTTCATCGAGGTACGCCTTGATCTCACGGCGCATCACCGGGTCCCAGAAGCGCGTCAGGTGATCGCGCACGCCGGCAACCGCGGCGTTGTGATCGGGCTCGATGGTGAAATAGGTGGCGATGTCGTTGGCCATGGCGATGAGGCGTTCGATTCTCATGGCGACTCCGTACTCTTTGCGGCGGCAAGGCGGTGAGGGTGGGTGTAGATATTGTGGCTGCCGCGACGCGCGAAGCCCACCAGGGTGATGCCGGCACTGCGTGCCAGTTCGATGGCGAGCGCCGTGGGCGCCGAAATCGCGGCCAGCAAGGTCACACCGGCGCTGGTCGCCTTGGTTACCATTTCGTAGCTGGCCCGGCTGGTGACCAGCACCATGCCGTCGGCCGGGTCGAGCGCGCGATAGCGCATGGCACCGAGTAATTTATCCAGCGCGTTGTGCCGGCCTACGTCTTCGCGAACGAGTTGGATGTCGCCGGATCGATCCGCCCAAGCGGCGGCATGCACGGCACCTGTGGCGATGTTCATGGGTTGAAGCTTCTGCAACTGCGCCAGGGCATGTTCGAGCGCCTCGCGCGTAAGCGTCGCGCCGACACCAACCGGGTCACTCTGGCGTATGGCTTGTTCGAGATCGCGCGTACCGCAGATGCCGCACCCGCTGCGCCCGGGTAACAGGCGCTGACGCTCCGCACCGATATGCGCGGCGGGCGTATCGTCGGGCACGTGCATGGCGATCTCGACGCCTTCGAGCAGGGTACTGAGCTGTATGTCCAGCAACTGCTCGGGCGTGGCGATCAGACCCTCGCTGAGCGAAAAGCCGAGCGCGAAATCCTTGAGGTCGTGCGGCGTGGCCATCATCACGGCAAAGGTGTCGCCGTTATAGACCATGGCGACAGGTACTTCCTCGGCCACTGCGTCGTCTTCCTGGATAACACGCCCATCGCGCCAACGCTCGACGCTGCGGGTCACATAGCCTTCGGAGCTCGCGGTATCCGGCTCGATCAAGCGTTATCCACCGATTGTTCAAGCAATGCCTGCTGCGCATCGGAGAAGGCGTGGTAGCGCTTCTGCCATTCGGACGGCTGCGTCACGCGCGTCACCTGTACGGCCGTGACCTTGTATTCCGGACAGTTGGTCGCCCAGTCCGAATTCTCCGTGGTGATCACGTTGGCGCCGGAGCCGGGGAAGTGGAAGGTGGTGTACACGACGCCCGGTTGCATGCGTTCGGACACCATCGCGCGCAGCACGGTCTCGCCGGAGCGGCTCTGGATGCCGACCCAGTCGCCCTCGTTGATGCCGCGTTCCTCGGCATCGTGCGGGTGAATCTCCAGCCGGTCTTCGTCGTGCCACATCACGTTCGCGGTGCGGCGTGTTTGCGCGCCGACGTTGTACTGGCTCAGGATACGGCCAGTAGTGAGGATCAACGGATGCTCAGCGTTGACCTTCTCGGTGGTCGGCACGTACTCGGTCAGCATGAAGCGACCCTTGCCGCGCACGAACTCTTCCACGTGCATGACCGGCGTTCCCGTCGGGTGCTGCTCGTTGCAAGGCCACTGGATCGAGCCCAGTTCGTCGATCCTGTCGAAGCTGACGCCATGGAAGGTCGGCGTGAGGCGGGCAATCTCGTCCATGATCTGAGACGGATGCGTGTAATTCATCGGATAGCCCATCGCCTGCGCCAACCGCTGGGTGATTTCCCAGTCGGCCAGGCCACCCTTGGGCTCCATCACCTTGCGCACGCGCGAGATGCGGCGCTCGGCATTGGTGAAGGTGCCGTCCTTTTCCAGGAACGAACTGCCCGGCAGGAACACATGCGCGAACTTGGCCGACTCGTTGAGAAACAGGTCCTGCACCACGATGCATTCCATCGCGTTCAGCGCGGCGGTGACGTGCTGCGTATCCGGATCGGACTGGGCGATATCTTCGCCCTCGATATACAGACCCTTGAAGCTGCCATCCAGCGCCGCTTCGAACATGTTCGGGATACGCAGGCCCGGCTCGGCATAGAGCGACACGCCCCAGGCCTGCTCGAACGATTGGCGCGTCGCCGTATCGCTGACATGGCGATAACCGGGGAATTCGTGCGGGAACGAACCCATGTCGCAGGAACCCTGCACATTGTTCTGGCCACGCAGCGGATTCACGCCGACACCTTCGCGACCGATATTGCCGGTAGCCATGGCAAGGTTGGCGATCGCCATCACCGCGGTCGAGCCCTGCGCGTGTTCGGTCACGCCCAGGCCGTAGTAGATCGCGCCGTTACCGCCAGTGGCGTACATGCGGGCCGCGCCGCGTACCAATGCGGCCGGCACACCGGTGATCGCTTCCATGGCCTCGGGGCTGTATTTCTCCTGCGAGACGAAGTTACGCCACTTGTTGAACGCTTCAGGCTCGCAACGACGGGCGACGAAATCCTCGTCGACCAGGCCCTCGGTCACGATGACATGCGCGAGCGTGTCGAGTATGGCGACGTTGGTGCCCGGACGCAGCTTGAGGTGATAGTCGGCTTTCACGTGCGGCGTGCGAACAAGATCGATGCGGCGCGGATCCACCACGATCAACTTGGCGCCCTGGCGCAGGCGGCGTTTCATCTGCGAGCCGAATACCGGGTGCGCGTCGGTCGGGTTGGCGCCGATCACCAGCACCACGTCGGTCGATTCGATCGAATCGAAATCCTGCGTACCAGCCGATTCGCCCAGCGTAGCCTTCAGGCCGTAACCAGTCGGCGAATGGCAGACGCGTGCGCAGGTGTCGACATTGTTGTTGCCGAAGCCGGCGCGCACGAGCTTCTGCACCAGATAGGTTTCTTCGTTGGTGCAGCGCGATGAGGTAATGCCACCGATCGCATGTTGGCCGTACGTCGCCTGGATACGCTTGAATTCCTTGGCGACGTGCGCAAAGGCTTCGTCCCAGCTGACGATGCGCCACGGGTCGGAAATCTTCGCGCGGATCATCGGTGTATTGATGCGATCCGGATGCGTGGCGTAACCGATCGCAAAGCGGCCTTTCACGCACGAATGCCCATGGTTCGCATGGCCGTCCTTGTTCGGCACCATGCGTACGAGTTCCTCGCCTTTCATTTCGGCGCGGAAGCTGCAGCCGACGCCGCAATAAGCACAGGTAGTGATCGCACTATGCTCGGCCTGGCCCTTGTCGATCAGCGATTTTTCCGAAAGCGTCGCGGTAGGGCAGGCCTGTACGCAGGCACCGCAGGAAACGCACTCGGAGTCGAGGAAGCGGTTGTCCTGGCTGGCCGCCACTTTCGATTCGAAACCACGCCCCTGAATGGTCAGTGCAAACGTGCCCTGGACTTCGTCGCAGGCGCGCACACAACGCGAGCAGGCGATGCACTTGGACGGATCGAAGGTGAAATACGGATTGGATTCGTCCTTCGCCGCAAACAACGGGTTGGCCGTGCCGTCCTTCTGCTTGGCGAAGACGTGATTGGCGCCTTCGTAGCCGTAGCGCACTTCGCGCAGGCCGACCACGCCGGCCATGTCCTGCAGCTCGCAATGGCCATTGGCCGGGCAGGTGAGGCAGTCCAGCGGATGATCGGAGATATACAGCTCCATCACGCCGCGGCGAATATCGGCGAGCTTGGCCGTCTGCGTGCTGACTTTCATGCCGGCGCCGACCGGTGTAGTGCACGAGGCCGGATAACCCTTGCGGCCTTCGATTTCGACCAGGCACAAGCGGCACGAACCGAATGCGTCGAGCATTTCGGTGGCGCAGAGCTTGGGGATGTTGATTCCGGCCTGTGCAGCAGCACGAAGTACTGAAGTGCCCTCGGGCACCTGCACGCTGCGGCCATCGATCTCCAGGGTCACCATCGCTTCGGATGGAGACTTCGGGGTGCCGTAGTCGATCTCGACAATGGACAACATGGGTCTTACTCCTCAGCTGGCTGCCGTCGTGGCGCTGGCTTCGAAATCTTCATGGAAATGATCGAGTGCGCTTAGCACCGGGAACGGCGCCATGCCGCCCAATGCGCAGAGCGAACCGGCAAGCATGGTGTTGCATAGATCACGCAGCAGCACTTCTTCGCGTTCGCGCTCGGCGGCATTGCCGGCCACGATGCGATCGATGACTTCGACGCCACGGGTCGAGCCGATACGGCAGGGCGTGCACTTGCCGCAGGATTCGATCGCGCAGAACTCCATCGCGTAGCGCGCCTGCGCGGCCATGTCGACGGTATCGTCGAATACCACCATGCCGCCATGACCGAGCATGCCGCCAATGGCCACGAAGGCTTCGTAGTCGATCTGCACGTCCAGTTGCGATGCCGGGATATAAGCGCCCAGCGGGCCGCCCACCTGGATCGCGCGAACCGGTCGGCCACTGGCGGTGCCGCCGCCGTAACCTTCGATCAATTCGCGTAGCGTGAGGCCGAAAGCGCGTTCGACCAGCCCGGCCCGCTTGATATTGCCCGCCAGCTGGATCGGCAAGGTGCCGCGCGAACGGCCGACGCCGTAGTCGCGATAGTAGGCCGCGCCTTTTTCCAGAATGATCGGTACGGTCGCCAACGTGATCACGTTGTTGATCACCGTCGGCTTGCCGAACAGGCCCTGGATCGCCGGCAGCGGCGGCTTGAAACGTACCTGGCCGCGCTTGCCTTCGAGCGATTCGAGCAGGGAGGTTTCCTCGCCGCAGATATACGCGCCGCCGGCCATGCGTACTTCGAGGCGGAACGCCTTGCCGCTGCCGCTGATGTTGTCGCCCAGATAACCGGTAGCTTCGGCCGCAGCAATCGCCGCTTCCAGTGCGCGCTGCGCATGCGGGTATTCGACCCGCAGATAGATATAGCCCTGGGTCGCGCCGACGGCGATGCCGGCGATCGTCATGCCTTCGATCAGCACGAACGGATCGCCTTCCATGATCATGCGATCGGAATACGTGCCCGAGTCGCCTTCGTCGGCGTTGCAGACAATGTACTTTTGCCCGCCTTCGACATCGTGGCAGGTCTTCCACTTGATGCCGGCGGGAAACGCCGCGCCGCCACGGCCGCGCAAGCCCGAGTCGGTGACGGCCTGGACGATGGCTGCACCGTCCATGTGCAAGGCGGCTTCCAGTCCGCGATAACCGCCATGTGCGCGGTAGTCGTCCAGGCTGCGCGGGTCGACGATGCCGACACGCGCAAAGGTGAGGCGTTGCTGGTTCTTGAGAAAATCGATCTCTTCGGTCAAGCCAAGCGATAGCGCGTGCTTGCCACCCTTGAAGAAATCCGCATCGAATAAGCTCGCGACGTCCGACTTCTGCACCTGGCCATAGGCGATGCGGCCTTCGGACGTAACGACCTCGACCATCGGCTCCAGCCAATACAAGCCGCGCGAACCGTTGCGCACGATGGTGACGTCGATATCGCGTCGCGCGGCTTCGGCAGCGATCGCATGCGCGACCGCTTCGGCTCCCAGCGACAGCGCGCTGGCGTCACGTGGCACGTAAACGGTAAAACTCATGTCGCCTCCGCGTCGAGCCAGGCGTCGAAACGCGCCGGTGTCACCCGGCCCTGGAGCTCGTCGTCGACCATGATCGCCGGCGAACAGGCGCAATTGCCCAGGCAATACACAGGCTCCAGCGTATATGCACCGTCGGCGGTGGTCTGATGAAAGTCTACGCCCAGGCGCTGTTTGATATGTTTTTCCAGCGTGACGGCGCCCATCGCCTGGCAGGACTCCGCCCGGCAGACATAGATCACGCGCCGCCCTGAGGGATGCGAACGAAAGAAGTGATAGAAGCTGATGACGCCGTGCACGTCGGCCCGCGAAAGATTCATTTCACGGGCGATCAACGGCACGGCATCTTCAGGAACATAACCCAGTGCTTCCTGCACACCGTGCAAGACGGGGAGCAGGGCACCGGGCAGGTCCTTCAGCCGGTCCGTCACCTCAAGCACCGCCGCACGGATCTCCTCGGGGAGATCCGGCAGCTTGGCGACGTTCGCGGGGCGTTTCATACGATCACCTTCATCACGTCGATCATCAGAACAGTGCAGCTGCCTTGGTCATGGCAATCCACACGCCGATCAGGAACGGGATGCCGACCAAGGCCCAGGCAACAAAGCCGACGACACCGAAACTGCCACGTGCCGCATCGTTGGCGTTAGCGGCAGTGCCGGCTTCCTTCTGCAGCGATCGCTCGCGCGCCAGTTCCTCGTCGGTCATCAGGGCGCTTTCCTTGACCGGCTTGACCAGCAAGTTACAGATCATGCCGATCAGCAACAGCCCAGCCAAAATATACAACGTGCGGTCGTAAACGAGGTTTTTGGCGACACCTGCGTCGAGCTGTGTCTGACGGATCGCCGCGATCAGGAAGGGACCGGCCACACCGGCCACCGACCATGCGGTGAGCAAGCGGCCATGGATCGCGCCGACCATCTGGGTGCCGAAAATATCGGCCAGATAAGCGGGCACGGTGGCAAAGCCGCCGCCGTACATCGACAGAATCAGGCAGACCGCGATGACGAACATGGCCGCCATGCCCAGATGTCCCAGCGTCGGCAACAGGCAGTACAGCACGATGCCTAAGGCGAAGAAGACGAAATACGTGCGCTTGCGGCCGAGGAAATCGGACGTGGACGCCCAGAACAGACGGCCCAGGCTGTTGAACAGGCTGATCAAGACGACCAGGCCCGCGGCGGAGGCGGCAATGGCGGCTTTTTGCGCCGTGGTGAGATCGACGGTACCGCTCAGACCCAGGAGCTTGCCGCCGAACACGTCCTGCAGCATCGGGCTGGCCATCGACAGCACGCCGATGCCCGCGGTCACGTTCATGCACAGCACCACCCAGATCAGCCAGAACTGCGGCGTTTTCCAGGCGCGGTTGAGGTGCACATGTCGCTGGGTAATCAGCTTGCTGGTCGACTGCGTGGGCGCGGTCCAGCCCAGCGGTTTCCAGCCATTGGGCGGTACGCGGAAGCCGAAGGCACCCAGCGACATCGCCACCAGGTAGATCACGCCCATGCACATCAGCGTGCTGGCGACCCCGGGGATGCCGTTCACGGTGAACTTCTGCATCAGCGCCACGGCAATCGGTGCACCGATCAGCGCGCCGCCGCCGTAGCCCATGATGGCAAAGCCGGTGGCCAGGCCGCGCCGGTCCGGGAACCATTTGATCAGGGTCGAGACCGGCGTGATGTAGCCCAGGCCTTGCCCCACGCCGCCCAGGACACCGCAGCCAAGATAGACCAGCCAGAGCTGGTGCATCGACACGCCGATGCCGCCGATGATCAGGCCGCCGCCCCAACATAGCGCGGCGATAAAGCCGGCCTTGCGCGGGCCGGCATGTTCCAGCCAGCCGCCCCAGATCGCCGCCGAGATACCCAGCATGGCGATAAAGGTTTCGAAGATGTGGTTGACCGACGGGACGGTCCAGTTACAGGTGCTGTTGAACAATTGCGCAAAGAAACCCAGGTTGGCGCAGGCCGCATCGGTCCCCGGTACCAGCTTGGTCATCGGCAGCCAAAATACTGAAAAACCGTAGGCCATACCGATACATAGATGGATGGCGAGCGCGGCCGTCGGCACCAGCCAGCGGTTGAAGCGCGGGCCGGCGATCGTGCGTTCCCTGGCCAGCAAACCGGGCGAGCCCCCTCCCGCCGTGTTCAGGACTTCTGCTTCAGGTACCCCTGCCATAAGCATTCCCCTTATTTGATGTCTTTGTTGGTGTCATTGATGAAGCGGGCTATGTATACACGATAGTTAAGTGAACCCGTATGACGCGCTACACGACTAAGGTCGAACGTGCTCGGGCGCAGCATGATCCGTGGTGCCCGATGGCGGGCATTTGGTTCAAACGAGCCCGGGACCCCCAAGGCTCACCAGTTGTCAAAGCACCGGTTGGCACCCATGATTTCTCCACGATGACTCACCTTCACACCATCCTCGAACCGCTCGATGCTGCGGCAAAGCCACGCGACCGGCACGGGCGTCCGCTGCACGATCTGCGCATATCGGTGATGGATCGCTGCAACTTCCGCTGTCCGTACTGCATGCCGGAGGCGACCTATGGCGAGCACTTCAACTTCCTGCGAAACGACGAGCGGCTGAGCTTCGACGAAATCGAGCGTCTGAGCCGGCTTGCCGCCCAGCTCGGCGTGAGCAAGCTGCGTCTCACGGGCGGCGAGCCTTTGTTGCGGCCCCATCTGCCCGAACTGGTCGAGCGCCTGCGCCGCATTCCCGGTATCGACGACCTGGCGATGACGACCAATGGCGTGCTGCTGGCACGATATGCCGAGGCTTTGCGCGCGGCCGGCATGGATCGCGTCACCATCAGCCTGGACACGCTCGACCCGGCTTTGTTCCACCGCATGAGCGGCGGACGTGGCGCGCTCGACGACGTGCTGGCCGGGATCGATGCCGCCCAGGCCGCGGGGTTTCCCGGCGGCATCAAGCTCAATACCGTCGTCCAGCGTGGCGTCAATGAACACAGCGTGCTCGACCTGATCGAGCGCTTTCGCGGCACCGGCATCATCCCGCGGCTGATCGAATACATGGACGTAGGCAACCGCAACGACTGGTCGCGCGACCAGGTCGTGCCTTCGAGCGAGCTGATCGCGCGCATCGACGCGCGCTGGCCGCTGGAAGCGGTGCCTCCGCAATATCCCGGCGAAGTCGCCTCGCGGTTTCGCTTCCGTGACGGGGCCGGCGAGGTGGGGGTGATTTCCTCGATCAGCCAACCGTTCTGCGGCGCCTGCTCGCGTGCGCGGCTGTCGTCGGAGGGTACGCTTTATACTTGCCTCTTCGCGACCCAGGGCACCGATCTGCGCATGCCGCTGCGACACGGAGCCACTGACGAACAGCTGCTGGCAAGATTGCGTGACGTATGGCTGCGTCGCGCCGACCGCTACAGCGAAGAGCGTGCGCAAAGCCGTAACGGCGCGCGCCATAAAATCGAAATGCATTACATCGGCGGTTGACCGCCTGGAACGGACATCATGACCACGGTTAACCTGAAGTACTACGCGCAACTGCGCGAGCAGGCGGGCGGCAGCGGCGAGCAGGTGGTGACATCGGCGAGCTCGTTGCGCGAGCTGTATGACGAGTTGCGCCACCGCCATGGCTTTACCTTGCCCGCCGATGCCTTGAAGGTGGCAGTGAACGAGCAGTTCAGCGATTGGAGCCACCTGCTGCGCGATGGCGATACGGTCGTCTTCATCCCGCCGGTGGCTGGCGGATGAGTCGTTTCAGTCTTTATGACCATGCCATCGATATCGCGACGTTGCGCGATCCGTTGCAGCATCCCGCGGCGGGCGGTTTCTGCAGTTTCGAGGGCTGGGTACGCAACCACAACGAAGGGCGCGAGGTCAGCGGCCTGGAATACGAAGCCTATGCCGAGCTGGCGCGTGCCGAAGGCGAGCGCATCGTGCAGGAGGCGCTCGAGCGCTACGGTGTGCTGGCCGCGCACTGCATGCACCGCACCGGGCAGCTGGCGATCGGTGATCTGGCGGTCTGGATCGGTGTGGCATCGGCACATCGCGACGAGGCTTTTCGCGCCTGCCGCTACATCATCGACGAGATCAAGCATCGGCTGCCGATCTGGAAAAAAGAACACTACGTGACTGGCGATACCGCCTGGGTGGCCTGTTCGCATACTGGGCGCGCGCATGAGCACGAACCGCCGCACGCGCATCACGGGCACCATCATCACGACAAGACGCATGGCTGAGTCATGATCGACTATGCCCAGGCTGTCGATCGACTATTAGCTCACGCGCCGCGACTATCGACCGAAACCTGCGCGTTGGCCGACGCATCGCAACGTATCCTCGCCGATGCCGTCGTCAGTCCTTTGGCGTTGCCTTCGTTCGATCATTCCGCGATGGACGGCTATGCCCTTGCGGCAAACGAGATCGTGCCCGCGGGGTCGGAACATGTCGTGCAGGGTTCGCAGGCGGCGGGCGACGTCGCGGTGGCATCCAGCGGCGCGGCCTGGGAAATCATGACCGGTGCGCGTTTGCCGGACGGGCTCGATGCGGTGGTCGCGGTCGAGCGCACGCAGTTGCTCTCCAGCCACGGCGACGGTTCACCCGAACGCATCCGGCTGCTTGACGATATCGCCAGCGGAAAAAATGTGCGCTATACCGGCAGCGACATCGCCAAGGGGGCGCTTGCACTTGATGCAGGCACACGCATCGAACCGTCGCATATCATGTTGCTGGCAGCACTGGGCGTTGCCGAACTGACCGTGGTGCGGCGCCCTCGCGTGGCCATCGTCTGCACCGGCAAGGAGCTTCAATCCGATCTGCTGGCGCCGCTTGCCGCCGAGCGCATCTACAACTCCAACGGCCCGTACCTGGCGACATCGCTTGCTGCCTGCGGTGCGCACGTGTTGTCTTGCGAAACGGTGGACGACACCGCGGCGAACTATGCCGCCGCGCTCAAGCGAGCTATTGCCGCAGGCGCCGATCTGGTTGTCAGTACCGGTGCGGTGTCGATGGGACGTTACGACTTCGTGCCCGATACCTTGCGTCAGTTCGATGCCGACGTGCTGTTTCATAAGGTGGCTATTCGCCCAGGCAAACCGCAACTTGCCGCAAAGCTGCGCGAAGGTCCCCTGGTGATGGCGCTGCCGGGTACACCGATGGCCGTCGCCGTCGGCCTGCGCTTTTTCGTGGCGCCGGTGTTGCGCGCGATGAGCGGGCAGGCGGCCGAGCCTGTTTTTCATGCGCTGCTCGATGCGCCCCAGCAACCGAAGGCTGGCCTGCGCCATTTTCTTCGCGCAAGGCTCGGCCTGGATACGCAGGGCCGCTTGCACGCCGATGTATCCGCGCAACAACAGCCGTTTCGTATTGGGCCGTTCGCACAAGCGGATGGCTGGGTGATATTGCCTGAACAGTCGGGCGAGGTGCCGCTGGGCGGCATCGTTCAAGTGGCAGGCTTGCATCCCGGCACCGGTTTGTCGGTACACGCGGCACACCAGGGATCGTCGCCATGAAGCTACAGATCGAAGGGCAGAATCTGCGCGTTCGCATCGGTGAAGAAGAGCTGGCCCGGCTGTTGGCTGGGCAGGCGATCGAGGCCGTGACGCAATTTGCCGATGTGTTCGCGATCCGGTACTCGCTCGAGTTGAGCCCTGCCGACACCGCGAACCTGTCGGGTTCGCCGGCAGCCTGGTGCATCGCCATCCCTGCCGAACGCGTACGCGAGCATGCCGCGCGGCTGCCGACGCGAGAGGGCCTGCAGTTCGCCTTGCCGGGGCGGCGCGAAGAGGACGGCCTGCAATTGCTCTTTGACGTGGATGTGCGCGATAGCGTCAGGCGGCGACGGTAGGAGTACAGGCAACCGACGCCTGAAATCCTTAAAAAAACCCTCCTAGTCGTCATCCCGGCGCAGGCCGGGATCCAGTGACTTCGGTTTCCGGTTTTCGCAATAGAGCAGATGCTTGTCGGTTTTCGCGATAACCAATTGCAAAGTCACTGGATCCCGGCCTGCGCCGGGATGACGATGTAGGAGAGGGTTTTAGATGGTCTCTGAGGTTGCTATCCCAGCCCCTCCGGTCTCCCCACCCAAGAAAAGAACCGGGGCAATCACCGTATCGAAGGACCGGCTGTGGGATATCAGCCCGCACCTCGGGATCGCCCCGTTTGCGCATACCTCGCGGAGGTAGGTGCCGGATCGTGAGTCCGCGGGTGGAGCGGACGAGCCTACCGTTCAGGATGCGCACAAAAGGCGTACCGTGCCGGTGGAGAGGAGGAAGGGACCCCGCCCGGCACGGCCGCCGTCTTGCAAACCTCGCCAGACGCCGATGCCAACGACCGATCGCTCATGCGCTGGCGCAGGCGTTGCCTGCCGATTGCGGCGTAGATATCGGGCTGGGCCGGATCGGTTCAAAATAGCCACGATTGAACCGAACTCCCGGGCCCCGGTATCCACCGGCACTGGGGGTCAATGCGCTCCGGGAGCGATGCATGCGGCGACGGCAAGACGAAGGCGGGACCAGAAACGGCGGGGACGACGCGCAGGACGAAGTCGCCTTGCTGATGCGTGTCGCCGCCGAAGAGATGGGGGCGTTCGAAACGCTCTATCGCATCTATCACCCACGGCTACAACGCTTTGTTCGCGGCATGACCAAGCAGTCCAGCCTGGCCGAGGAAATTATCGACGACACCATGATGGTGGTGTGGCGCAAGGCGTATACCTTCAACCATACGGCCAAGGTGTCGACCTGGATTTTCGCGATTGCATATCGACAGTCCCTGAAGTCGCTGCGTGGCATCGACGACACGGTGGAGTTCGACCAGGACGAGCACGGCGGCAGCACGCATGTGGGGCCGGACGATGAATTGCAGCAGCAGGAGTTGCGTCAGCACCTGGGTGATGCCTTGAACAGGTTGTCGGCAGAGCAACGCGCAGTGATCGAGTTGACCTATTACTTCGGCTACGGTTGCCGTGAAATTGCCGAGATTGTCGATTGTCCGGTCGATACGGTGAAAACACGCATGTTTTACGCGCGACGCAAGCTCAAGACGATGCTGGCGTCGCGTCGGGAGGCGATATGAGCGGACGGGTATTGAAATTCGAAGGATCGGTGCACGCCGAAGCGGACCGCTTGTTGCCCTGGTGGGTGAATGGGACGCTGGAAGGCGACGAGCGCGAGCAAGTGGCGCAACACCTGGCCGATTGTGCGCAGTGCCAGCGTGAAGTCGAATGGTTGCGTACGCTGCAGGCGGAGCTGGCCAGCGAGTCGACGGTATCGACCGATGCGCCGCGCGCGATGCAACGCTTGCATCGCCGCATGCGTAGCGCCCAGGCGTTGTCGCAGAGTTCCGCGCCATCGACAGCCACGCCGCGTCGGGGTTGGGGACGCCGTAATCGCTGGTTGGCATGGGTGGTTGCCGCGCAGGCCGTCGTCGTGGTCGGGCTGGGCGGCATGCTGATGCATAACCATCAGGCCGCCGGGGAATACCGCACGCTCAGTTCGCCCGACACGCGTGGTGCCTTGCTGGTGGTGACATTCGATCCGCAATTGACCGAAGCGCAGATGCGCGAACTGGTGCGTTCTAACGATACGCGTATTGTCGGTGGTCCGACCGAGGCGGGCGCCTATCTGCTCAGCGTATCGCCGGATCGTGCCAATCGTGTACGCGACAATCTGCGCATCGCGCATGGCGTGACGCTGGCCGAGCGGATGGATGTGGGCGGAGAACGCTGACGATGCAACGCCTGTTTCTCATGGCGCTTGCCTGTTTCGCCCTGGCCGCGTGTGCATCGAACACGCCGCGCGCGGCTCTACCGGTCGCGCACGATGCGTCGGTCGAACATGCGCAATTGCTGGTCATGCTGCGCGTGCCGCCGCAACACTTTCAACCGGCCAGCGTATATGGCGGCAGTTACCGTTCGTCCTCCGACGAAGCGGCGCGTCGACGTGTGGCGCGTCAGTTGGCGCGCGAGCACAACCTGGTCCTGATCGACGATTGGCCCATGCCCTCGCTGGGCCTCGATTGCTTTGTCATGCGCGCGGCCGACGGCGCATCCACTGCTGCATTGGCCGATCTGCTGGCCAAGGACTCGCGCGTCGAGTCGGCGCAACCCATGCAGTTGTTCCATGTGCTGGCTCAGCCGGAAACGGATTCGTCGGATAAAAAGGGCGATCCGCTGTACGCCCTGCAGCCGGCTGCATCGCGCTGGCACCTGTCGGAGCTGCACCAGACGGCCACCGGAAAGGGCGTCACGATTGCCGAGATCGATAGCGGTGTGGATGCCACGCATCCGGATCTGCAGGGGCAGGTCGTGCAGACCCACAACTTTATCGATGACAACCCCTATCGCCCGGAAAAGCACGGGACCGAGGTGGCCGGCATCATGGTGGCGCACGAGGGTAACGGCCTGGGCATCGCCGGCATCGCTCCCGACGCGCATCTGCTGGCGCTGCGTGCCTGCTGGGAAGACCCCGCCCACGACACTACGGCGATCTGCAGCAGCTTCACGCTGGCCAAGGCCCTGCAGTTTGCGATGGAAAGCCGCGCCAGCGTGCTCAACATGAGCCTGGCCGGTCCGGACGATCGCCTGCTCGCGCGCCTGCTGGACGTGGTGATGGCACGCCATATCACGGTGGTCAGTGCGGTCGACGAAAACGCGGCCGGGGGCGGCTTTCCCGCCTCGTATCCTGGCGTGTTCGCCGTGGCGGGCGATCATGTCGAGCACGGACCGCCCGGTGTGCTGTACGCCCCCAGTCACGATATCCCCGCCACCGCGCCCGGCGGCGCCTGGGATTTCGTCACCGGATCGTCATTCGCCGCCGCACAAGTCAGTGGCCTGGTGGCGCTGATGCGCGAGTTGTCGCCGGAGATCACGGCGGCGCATCTGCGTGACGCCATGGAGCCGGAAACTACGCTAGGCTTGACGGCACAGCGGCCTGCGATGATCGATGCGTGCGCGGCGGTGGCGCGTGCCAGTGGACACTGTGCGTGCGATTGCACTGCGGTAAGCGTGACATCCTCGGCGCCGCGCCGATAAGAGTCTCGTTTCGTGGTTCGAAAGCTGGTGGCGGTCGCCGCGGTATTGTGCGTTTCCCAGACCCACGCGCAGGTCTCGACATCGGCTGCGTTCGTTTCGGATTATCGCTATCGCGGCGTGTCGCTTAGCGATGGGGAGCCCGCGGCGCAGCTGTCCCTGTCTTACGATGCCCCGGCAGACGGTTGGTACGCCGGTGGCATGGCATCCAACGTGCGGCTTGCACGGGAAAACGGCGTACAGGTGCTGGGTTATGCGGGCATCAGCCGTCGTTTTTCGCCTGAATTCAGCTGGGAGCTAGGCGCGGAATACACGCAGTACAGCGGGCCGCACCATTATGAGTACCCGGAGATCTATGCCGGGCTGACCTACCGGCAGATCAGCGCGCGCATTTACTACACCAACGACTATTTCAGTATCGGTGTCCCGGTGCTGTATGCCGAGCTCAATGGCAGCCACAATTTTACCGATCGCTGGTATGCGTTCGGCCATATGGGCCTGCTGCGACGCAATGGTTACCCCTCCGACCAGGTGCGCATGGACTATCGTGCCGGCATGGGCCTGTCGTTGCGCCATTGCGATGTGCAACTGGCCTGGACGACGGTGCGCGGCGACGAATACGTGCACTATCCGGTCGCCTGGGGCGCCGGTCGCGATGCCTGGGTGGTGAGCGTGTCCTACGCCTGGTGAGCCACGCCGGTGTTATGGCGACGTACGTGCAAGAAAAGCCAGCAGGGCTTTCCAGTTGTCGCCAGCGCCCTTGGGATCGCGTGCCTCGATCAGGGTGGACGAACCATGCACGCCACCCGTACGCGGTATGTATTGCTGCTTCGACGACGACGGCGAAGCGGCAAGGATGCTGCGTGCCGCCTCGATTTCTTCATCGGTGTCGGCGGATGTGACATAGATGGGTGCGGTCACATGAGAAGCCGCATCGCGTACCAGCGACTTGTTATCGAAGTACTCGCCGGGGGAGAAAGCCAGTACCGCTTTCACGTCGGGGTGTTCCGCCGCGACAAGGAAAATCAGCGATGAGGAGTAACTGCTGCCCCAGAGCATGACTGGCAGTTTCTGTTTTTGTCCCCACGCCAGCGCGGCCTCCAGGTCCTGTTTGGCCTCCAGATAGTCCGCTTTGCGCCCCAATCCCGCGGCCGTTTCGTTGGGACCGAACAGGTCGCCGCCGGAGCGTTGGTCGATCGCCAGGGCGCTGTAGCCCGCTTCGATCAGGCGAGGCGCGATGGTGGCGTATTCGTCCTTGCTGGAACCGGCCTGGTGGAACAGCAGGATCAATGCCTTGGGATGAGCGGCTCGATAGTAGTTGCCGTGCACGACCACGCCGTCTTTGGCCTTGAAGCTTGTCGATGTCGCGCCTTGGGCCCCGTAAGCCGGCAGCATGGCCGTCAACAGAACGCTCATAAGCATGAGGAGGCAGCGCGGGAGGTGGCGTGACATAAGGCGATTCCTTGGACTGTGGACCGCGTGGGTTGCTCGACAGCCGCAGGTTTCACGCGACGGTACGAGTGGGCGCCAGCCGGACTATCCGTGGATTTTTTGGCCAATGCAACGCGCGGGACATCAGTCTTGTGCGCTGCGGCGACGCGTGAGTGCCAAGCTTGAATCGATTAATTACACCGGTTTTTATCGATCCAAGACATTTCCATTAAATAATATTTATCCGTGAAGATCGTGCTTATTTTTATTTATTGTATACATATGTTGTCTTACAATTTTATCTATTGCTAGCTTTAATTGTTTGGTGTATTAATCGCTAAACCTCATTGCCGGTGAGGTTCACATAAAGAATCGATCCCCTCTTCGAGGCATCGATTTGACCAGGGAAGTTCAGGGTGCATGCGCTTGGCACAGATGTGCCGTGGCATTCATCAGCGTGGCCGATACCATGCTGGTCGACAAGGAGGGCAACATCAATGTTCTACCCGGAAACGGCAGATTTTCAGGCATCTGTATCGGAACTTGAGCAGTACCAGGTTCCCTCATGCAGGTGTTGTCAGGGGCCGCCAAGCTAGTTCTTGGCTCATTCCATTTCCTTGAACGTTACTGGCGACTTCCGATAAGCACCTTGAGGTGTGGGTCGGCTTTCGTTGCGCCATCCATTTTCAATTCGCCGGTCTCCGCGCGAAGAGGGTGCCTATTGCCTGAAAATCGAGTCGCCACGATTTAGCTGAGTTCGTTTGAGGATGAATAACCCATGTGCGCGCGTAAAGCGTGCGCGACGGTCGTCTGTTGCCTATTCATCAGGGTGAATAGCCGCAATCACCGACCGCCGAGTGAAGTCGAGCGTCGCGTTTCGAATGTGCAGATTGGTCTACCGCCCAGATCAGGAGATACACCGTGAACCGCATTTACAGGCTCGTGTGGAATCGTGCTTTGCACGCTTGGCAAGTAGCTTCCGAATTGACGACGCAGATGCATGCGGGATTGTCCTCGGGGCGTTGCGATTCCCCCTTGCCAAGTTGGCCCAGACGGCGGCTGGCCATGGCCCTGGCGATTGCGATGCCCTGGGTGAGCTCATCGGTGTATGCCGCTTGTACGCCCGCCAACCCTACGGCGGGCGCTACCGTCACCTGCACTGGGGCTGCCAATCCTCTCGCTCCCAGCTATTCGACCGCCGCGAACAACGTCACAGTTAACGTGCAATCGGGTGCGAGTGCGGGCGTGCTGCTGGGTCTTGGCGGCACCGCGATGTCGCTGACCGGTAACAACGTGACGTTCAACAATGCCGGCACCGTCGATCCCAGCCTGCTCGGACTCCTCGGCCTGCTTTCGTCAGGCACCTTTATCGGCAATGGCAATGCCAGCACGGTAAACGTCAACAACGCCGCCACTGGCGTGATGAACGGAACCTCAGGACTGCTCGGGGTCAGCATCAATGGTCTGACCGGCATGGCGCTGGCCGTACAGAACGGCACAGGAGGTGTGACCAATATCCGCAACGACGGCTCGATCGGCTCGAATGCCCTGCTTGGCATCAGCCTGATTCCTTCGGATGCGCCTGTTACGGCGGTTTATGGCGGCGGTAGCGTCAACTTCGTCAATACGGGAACCATCACCGGCCGCGTCGCCTTTCAAGCCTCGGCTACGCCGGGCGTGGGCAATACCTTTGCCAACTCCGGCACGATCAATGGCGGCGTCTCGATGGGTGCCGGTAGCACCAATACGTTTACCGCGGTGTCCGGCTCTTCGGTCAACCTGGCCGGTGGCATCGGTCTGGATCTCAACGTGCTTGGCCTTGTCGGCGTAACGCTCGGTTTCGCACCGACCGGCGTCGTCGACGGCGGTGCCGGCGGCAACAACACCCTGGTCCTGCAAAACGTCTTGCCAAGCAGCGGTACGGGTACAGGTACTGGAGGCGCAGTAACCACGCTTTCCAGCGGCACCTACATCAATTTCCAGCATCTGCTCGTCAACAGCGGCACCTGGAATCTGCAGGGCCCGCTGGTCAGCGGCGATGCCACGCTCAATGGCGGCCTGGTCAATTTCGACAACGGTGGCGTATTCGGTGCAAGCCCGATTGCGGCTAACGGTGGTGCCATTGCCGCGTCGACCGGCGGGCTGACGATCGCCAACAACGTGACCCTGGGCACCGGCGGCCTCACCGCGGCGGGAATCAATAACTTCACATTATCGGGTGTGTTGTCGGGTACGGGCGGGTTGACCCAGAGCGGCAGCGGCACCCTGAGTTTGACCGGTGCCAACACCTATACCGGTGGCACGATAGTGAATGCCGGAACGCTTGCACTTAGCGGCGGCGGTTCGTTGCTGCCGACTGGCAGCATGAATTTATCCGGCGCCACGAGTCGCTTCGATATTTCCGCCGCGGCAGCGGACACTACGCTCGGTTCGTTGACGGGCGTTGCGGGAAGCCAGCTTGCGCTGGGTGCGCACAACCTGACCGTAGGCGACGCAACCAGCACTACCTTTGCCGGCGCAATTACCGGTACGGGCGGTGTCGTCAAGCAGGGCGCGGGCACGTTGACCCTCAGTGGCGTCAACACCTATTCCGGCGGCACGAATATCAATGCGGGCGTTCTGGCGTTGAGCGGCGGCGGTGCGCTTGCCGCCAATGGTGCCGTGACGATAGGCGCTACCAGCGCGTTGGATATCTCCGGTTCGAGTGCCAACCAGACGATCGGCAATCTCATTGGCGTAGCCGGCAGCCAGGTGCTGCTCGGAGCGCGTACGCTGACCACCGGAGGCGCAGCCAACAGCACGTTCGCCGGCGTCATCAGCGGTAGCGGCGGCTTGGTGAAACAGGGTGCGGGCACGCTGACCTTGAGTGGCGCCAACACCTATAGCGGTGGCACCACCGTCAACGCGGGCGCGCTGCAGGGCGATACCACCAGCCTGCAAGGCAATATCGCGGACAACGCCTCGCTGATTTTCAACCAGACAGCCAACGGTACGTTTGCGGGTGTCATTTCCGGTACGGGTGCGCTGAGCAAGCAAGGTGCGGGCGTACTGACCTTGAGTGGTGCCAATACCTATAGCGGCGGTACCACGATCGGCGCCGGCACATTGCAGGGCGACACCACGAGCTTGCAAGGCAATATCGTCGACAACGCCGCGCTGGTGTTCAATCAGGCGATCGACGGCAGCTTTGCGGGAGCCATCTCCGGAACCGGCTCCTTGAACAAGCAGGGCGCGGGCACGCTTACGTTGAGCGGCACCAATACCTATACAGGCGGCACCACGATCGGTGCGGGTACCTTGCAAGGCACGACGGCAAGCCTGACCGGCGCCATCGTCGACAACGCCGCCCTGGTGTTCAACCAGGCGACCAACGGCACGTTCGTCGGTGGCATCTCCGGTACGGGCAGCCTGACAAAGCTGGGTACCGGCACGGTGACCTTGAGCGGCGCCAATAGCTATACCGGCGGCACGGTTATTACGGCCGGCGCGCTGCAGGGCGATACGAGCAGCCTGCAGGGCAATATCACCGACAATGCCTCGCTGATCTTCGGCCAGGCCGTTGACGGTACCTTTGCGGGCGTCGTATCGGGGACGGGCAACCTTATCAAGCAAGGTGCAGGCACGCTTACCCTGACGGGCACCAATACGTATAGCGGCGGCACCACCATCAGTGCCGGTGCCTTGCAGATCAATACCGGCAACATCACCGGCAATATCCTCGACAACGCGTCGCTGATCTTCAATCAGCCGACCGATGGGACGTATGCGGGGGCCGTATCGGGTACGGGCAGCCTGACCAAGACCGGCGCGGGAACGTTGACCCTCAGTGGTGCCAATACGTATAGCGGCGGGACGACGATCAGCGCCGGCGCATTGCAGGGCGATACGACCAGCATCCAGGGCAACGTGGTCGACAACGCCTCGTTGATCTTCAATCAAGCGGCAAACGGCACGTTCGTCGGCGCCATCTCCGGCACAGGCAGCCTGACCAAGAGCGGTGCCGGCGTGCTGACCTTGAGTGGAACCAACAGCTATAGCGGTGGCACTACGGTCAGTGCGGGTACCTTGCAAGGCGATAGCAGCAGCCTGCAAGGCAATATCCTCGACAACGCGGCCGTGGTGTTCAATCAGGGCACCAGCGGCACCTATGCTGGTGTGGTTTCGGGCACCGGCAGTTTGACCAAGGATGGCGCCGGCACCTTGATTCTCACTGGCGCCAATACGTATGCGGGCGGTACCACGATCAGCGCCGGTGTATTGCAAGGCGATACCACCAGCCTGCAAGGCAACATCGTGGACAACGCCAGCCTGGTGTTCGACCAGACGGCCAGCGGCAATTTTGCCGGTGCGGTCAGTGGCAGCGGCAGTCTGGTGAAGCAGGGCGCGGGCACGCTGACATTGAGCGGCGCCAATAGCTATACCGGCGCGACGCAGATCGATGCCGGCACACTCGCGCTGGCCGCGGGTAGCAGTCTGGCAGCCTCCAGTGGCGTCAATCTGACGGCAGGCAGCACGCTGGATCTATCGGCGGCGGGCAATCAGACGCTCGGTGTGCTCGGCGGTGCGGCCGGTACGATCGATATCGGCGCAAATACGCTGACGCTCAACGGCGCGGGTAATGGCAGCTTTGGCGGCGTCATCGACGGTACCGGCGCATTGATCAAGCAAGGTAGCGGCACGCAGACATTGACGGGCGCGAACCTCTATACCGGCGGCACCACGATCACCGGTGGCACGCTGGCGCTGGGTGCGGGTGGCAGTCTCGCGGCGGGTTCGGCGGTGACCCTCGGTGGCACCGGCACGCTGGATCTGTCGACGGCAGGCAACCAGACGATTGCAAATCTGAATGGTGCAAGCGGACAGATCCTGCTTGGCGGCGGCAGCGCGTTGACTGTCGATAGCGGCAACTTTGCCGGTGCGATCGGCGGTAACGGCGGCCTGACCAAGGCCGGTGCCGGCGCACTGGTACTCGATGGCAGCAACACCTACACCGGTGCGACACAGGTCACGTCCGGCAGCCTGGTCATCGGTAGCGATGCGGCCCACGCGGCGGCAGGCATCCAGAGCGATGTCACTGTAGCGACGACCGCCTCGCTGGGCGGCTTCGGCCACGTCGACGGCAATGTGGAGGTGCAGGCCGGTGGCCACCTGGCGCCAGGCGGCCTTCCGGTAGGCACTTTTACGGTGAACGGTAACGTCACCCTGGATCAGGGCAGTCAGCTCGACTTTGCGTTCGGCACGCCAGGAGCGAATGCGAATACGCCCGGACAGAGTCATAACGTGCAGGTGAACGGGAACCTGAGCATCAATGGCGCCACGCTCAACCCGACCGATGCAGGAGGGTTCGGTCCGGGCCTGTACAACCTGTTCAACTACACGGGCAGCCTGACCGAAACCAATGGCGGCATTACCGCGCCGGTCGGCTACAGCATTCAAAACCTTACCGGCAGCAAGCAGATCAATCTGATCAATGCGGTCGGTCTGTCGTTGAACATCTGGAACGCCAACGGGCTGGCCAATGCGACGCAGATGGGCGGTGGCACCGGCGTCTGGTCGCAGACCAATCCGAACTGGACCGATGCGACCGGCAGCATTACCGCGGTACGAGCACCGGCCGATTCGTTCGTGATCTTCGGTGGTGCGGCGGGTACCGTCACGGTCGATAACGCCGGCGGTGCGCAGCCGGTGACCACGCAGGGCATTCAGTTCGCCAGCGACGGTTACCTGCTCAATGGCGATGCGCTTGGTCTGGTGGCGGTAACGCCGGGTGCGCTCACCGAAGTGCGTGTGGGCGATGGCAGCGCAGCGAGTGCAAGCTGGTTTGCCACCATCGACAACGTGCTTACCGGCAATGGCTTGCAGAAGACCGGTGCCGGCACGCTGATCTTGAATGGTGCGAACACGTACACCCAGGGTACGGAGTTGAGCGCAGGCGTGCTCTCGGTATCGTCCGATACGAATCTCGGCGCGGCGTCGGGCAATCTCGATTTCGAAGGCGGTACCTTGCAAGTCACCGGTACGGCTTTCACCAGCACGCCTCGCACGATCGTGTTTGGTGCGACCGGCGGCGGTTTCGACATCGCCGACGCAGGCAACACCTTTACCGTCAACCAGGCACTGACCGGCACTGGCAGCCTGACCAAGTCCGGTGACGGCACCCTGGTCTTGTCGGGCGCCAACAGCTATAGCGGCGGCACGACCATCGGCGCGGGTACGTTGCAAGGCGACACGACCAGCCTGCAGGGCAACATCGCCGACAACGCGTCGTTGATCTTCAATCAGGGAACGAACGGCACCTTCGCCGGCGTGATATCGGGCAGCGGCGACCTGACCAAGCAGGGTGCGGGCACACTGACTTTAAGCGGTGCCAATACGTACAGCGGTGGCACCACGATCAGTGCGGGCGCGCTGCAAGGCGACACCACCAGTCTGCAAGGCAATATCGCCGACAATGCGTCGCTGATCTTCAATCAGGGAACGAACGGCACTTTCGCTGGCGTGATATCGGGCAGTGGCGACCTGACCAAGCAGGGCGCAGGCACGCTGACCTTGAGCGGTGCCAATACGTACAGCGGAGGCACCACGATCAGCGCCGGTGCATTGCAGGGCGATACGACCAGCATCCAGGGCAACGTGGTCGACAATGCTTCGTTGATTCTCAATCAGGCGACGAACGGAACGCTGGCTGGTGCGATTTCCGGCAGCGGCAGCCTGACCAAGCAGGGTGCCGGCACGGTGACATTGAGCGGCGCCAATACATACAGCGGCGGCACCACCATCAGCGCGGGCGCACTGCAAGGCGATACGACCAGCATCCAGGGTAACGTGGTCGACAATGCGTCGTTGATCTTCGATCAGGCGACCAATGGAACCTTTGCCGGCGTGATATCGGGCACGGGCAACCTGACCAAGGATGGGGCCGGCACACTGACCTTGAGTGGTGCCAACACCTATAGTGGCGGCACGACGATCAACGCGGGTGCCTTGCAGGGCAATACGACCAGCATTCAAGGCAATATCGTCGACAACGCGTCGTTGATCTTCGATCAGACCGCGAACGGCACTTATGCGGGTGTTATCAGCGGTACCGGCGATGTGCTCAAGCAAGGCGGCGGCACGCTGACTTTGAGCGGTGCAAACACCTATACCGGCAGCACCGGCATCGATGCCGGTACCTTGGCGCTGGGGGCCGGGAGCAGCCTTGCCGCATCGAGCGGGATCAATCTGGCGGCAGGCGCCACGTTCGATGTTTCCGCCGCGGGCAATCAGACGGTCGGCGTGCTGAACGGTGGCGGCGGTACGGTCAATATCGGCGGCAACACGCTCACGCTCGACAGTGCAGCGAACGGCTCGTTCGGTGGCGTGATCAGCGGCAGCGGCGCCTTGATCAAGGACGGTAGCGGCACGCAAACCCTGACCGGCGTCAATCTCTATACCGGTGGCACCACCATCAACGATGGCACGCTGGTGCTGGGTGCCGGTGGCAGCCTGGCGGCGGGCTCGGCATTGAGTTTGAGCGGCAACGGCACGCTCGATGTCTCGGCTGCCGGCAATCAGACCGTGGCCAGCCTGACCGGCACGGGCGGTCAGATTCAACTGGGCGGCACCACGCTCGATGTGGGTAGCGGCAACTTTGCCGGCGTGATCGCGGGTACCGGCGGCGTGACGAAGAGCGGCAGCGGCGCGTTGACGCTCAACGGGGTCAACACCTATACCGGTGCGACCCAGGTGACATCCGGCAGCCTGATCATCGGCGGCGATGCGGCGCATGCGTCGGCCAGCGTGCAGAGCGATATCACGGTGGCCAATACTGGCTCGCTCGGCGGCTTCGGTCAGGTCAACGGCGATCTGGACGTCCAATCGGGCGGCCATCTCGCGCCGGGTAATCCGGTGGGCAGCTTCACCGTCAATGGCAACGTGCTGCTCGAACAGGGCAGCCAGCTGGACTTCTCGTTCGGCGCGCCCGGCGCCAACATCAACACACCAGGGCAGGGCCATAGCGTCCAGGTCAACGGCAACCTCACCATCAACGGCGCCACCCTCAATCCGCTCGACGCAGGCGGTTTCGGCCCGGGCCTGTACAACCTGTTCAACTACACCGGCACGCTGACCGAAGCCAATGGCGGCATCGTGCCGCCGCCCGGTGGCTACACCATTCAGAACCTGACCGGCAGCAAGCAGATCAACCTCATCACCACCGCCGGAATGGATCTCAACTTCTGGAATGCCAACGGTCTGGCGACAAACAGTCAGATGGGCGGCGGTAGCGGTGTGTGGTCGCAAGCCAATGCCAACTGGACCGACGCCACCGGCAGCGTGACAGCCACGCGCGAGCCGGCCAATGCGTTCGTGATCTTCGGCGGCGCGCCGGGCACGGTCACCGTCGACGATGCCGGTGGAGCGCAACCGGTAACGACGCTGGGCGTTCAGTTCGCCAGCGACGGCTATCACCTCAATGGCGATGCGATCGGCCTGACCGGAACAGCGCAGGCCCCGCTCAGCGAAATACGCGTGGGCGACGGCAGCGCCGCCAGCGCGGGCTGGACGGCGACCATCGACAATGTGCTGACCGGCAACGGTTTCAACAAGACCGGTGCGGGTACCCTGGTGTTGAACGGTGCCAGCACGTACACGCAAAGTACCGAGTTGAGCGCGGGTGTACTTTCGGTCTCGTCGGACACGAATCTCGGCGCGGCATCGGCCAACCTCGATTTCGAAGGCGGCACGTTGCGCATTACCGGCACCACCTTCAACACGACGACACGTGCGGTCACGCTGGGTGCGGCTGGCGGCGGCGTCGATATTGCCGACGCGGGCAATGCGTTCACATTGGGCAATGCGCTGAGCGGTAGTGGCGGCCTGACCAAGCTGGGTGATGGCACCCTGATCCTGACCGGCGCCAATAGCTATACCGGCGGCACGACGATCAGCGCCGGTACCTTGCAAGGCAATAGCACCAGCCTGCAGGGCAATATCGCCGACAACGCCGCGCTGGTGTTCGACCAGGCAACCGGCGGCACCTTCGCCGGTTCCATCTCCGGCAGCGGCGCGGTGACGAAACAAGGCGCGGGGACGCTGATCCTGAGCGGTACCAACAGCTATGGCGGCGGTACCACGATCAGTGCGGGTGCACTGCAAGGGAACAGCGCCAGCCTGCAAGGCAATATCGTCGACAACGCCGCGTTGATCTTCGACCAGGCAAGCGACGGTACCTTCACCGGCGCGGTGTCGGGCAGCGGTTCGTTGACCAAGCAAGGCGCTGGCATGCTCACCTTGAGCGGCACCAACAGCTACAGCGGCGGCACCACGATCAGCGCGGGCACGCTTGCCGGCACCACCAGCAGCCTGCAAGGCGATATCACCGACAACGCTGCGCTCGCCTTCAATCAGACCAGCGACGGCACGTTTGCCGGAACGATCTCGGGCAGCGGCAGCTTGATCAAGCAGGGCGCAGCTACGTTGACAGTCACCGGAGCCAACACCTACAGCGGTGGCACCACGATCAGCGCCGGTACGCTGCAAGGCAACACGACCAGCCTGCAAGGCAATATCGTCGACAACGCCACACTGGCGTTCGACCAGGCGACCGATGGAAGTTTCGCTGGCGCGATTTCCGGTGCCGGCGCGGTGGTCAAGCAAGGCGCGGGCGTACTCAACCTGAGTGGAGCCAACAGCTATAGCGGCGGCACGACGATCAGCGCGGGTACGCTGCAAGGCAACTCGGCCAGTCTGCAGGGAAATATCGCCGACAATGCCGCGCTGGTCTTCGATCAGGGGACGGACGGCAGCTTTGCCGGTGCTATCTCCGGCGCGGGTACGGTCACCAAGCAAGGCGCGGGCACGCTGATACTGTCAGGCGCCAACAGCTACACCGGCGGTACCGTCATCAGTGCGGGCACCTTGCAGGGCGACACGACCAGCCTGACCGGCAACATCACTGATAACGCCGCGCTGGTGTTCAACCAGAACAGCGACGGTGCATTCAACGGCAGCATTGGCGGTACCGGCAGCATCACCAAGCAGGGCAGCGGTGCGCTGACCTTGAATGGGAACAACCCATCGACCGGAACGGCCACAGTGCAATCGGGCACGCTGATTGTCGGCGACGCCGGTCATGCGAGCGCGACGCTCGATAGCAACGTCGTCGTCAACAGCGGCGCGACGCTGAGCGGCATCGGCACGATCGGTGGCCTGGATCTGCAAGGCACGATCATGCCGAGCAGTCTTACCGACCCGCTCAATGTCAGCGGCAATGCGTTGTTGCGCAGCGGTTCGACATATCAGGTCTCGGCGAATGCGGCCGGTCAAAGCAGCCTGATCGCTGTCGCGGGCACGGTGACCATTCAGGGCGGCACTGCGCTGGCCCTGCTCAGTCCCGGCAACTACAAGCCGACGACCGAGTACACCATCATCACCGGTGGCCAGGGCGTCAGCGGGACATTTGCCAGCGTGCAGTCCAGCCTGACCTTCCTGACACCGACCCTGAGCTACACCGCCAATGCGGTGAACCTGTCGTTGCAGCGCAATGCGGTGAGCTTTGTCGACATCGCCAATACGCACAACGAAAAGAACACCGCGACCGGCATGGATGGCCTGACCTTCGACAATCCGGTGTACTCCGCCCTTACCTTGCTCGATCCCGACGGTGCGCGCCGTGCACTCAACGAGCTCTCGGGTGAAGTGCATGCCAGTACGCAAACCGCGTTGTTCGACAGCAGCAGCCATATCCGCAGTGCGGTGAACCAGCATCTGCAGGGTATCGACTACGGCGGCCAGACGGCGAACGGCGAGACGCATGACGGCGTCGTGGTGTGGACCACCGGCTGGGGACATTGGGACGACCATGACAGCGACGGCAACGCTTCGCACATGCAATCGAACGGTAGTGGCCTGGTGGTCGGTGCCGATCTGCCGCTGGATCAGACCCGGCTCGGCGTGCTGGTTGCGCGCGGTCAGGATTCGACGCGTGTGGATTCGCTCGGTTCGGATACGAATGCCCACAGTACGTATGCGGGCTTCTACGGCAACTCCGAATGGGGTGCGTTCCGTCTTCGCGGTGCCGTGATCTACGCGTGGCAGGACATCCGTGGCCATCGCTCGATCAGCTTCCCCGGTTTCTCGCAGAGTGCGAACAGCGATTACGACGCACATACCGCGCAGGCCTATCTGGAAGGCAGCTATGTGATTCCCCTGGGGCAGTTCACCACCCTGGAGCCCTATGCCAACCTTGCACGCGTACAGGTGCATACCGATGGTTTCCGCGAACAGGGCGGTGCGGCCGATCTGGACATCGATGCGGCAACGGCCAACCAGACGATCGGTACGCTGGGCTTGCGCAGCACGACGAGCCTGGGCCAGAGCGGCTTGCGCGGTTATGCCGGTATCGGCTGGCAGCATGCCTGGGGTGATACGCAGGCAAGCCGTAACGAGCATTTCGTTGCAGGTGGTCCTGGTTTCAACATCCAGGGCGTGGCCGTTGCCAGCAACGCTGGTGTCGTCGACCTGGATCTGCGCATGCCGCTGGGGTCGCACGCCTGGGTCGATGCGAGCTATTTCGGGCAGTTTGCCAGCCACGCGAACGATCAATCGGCTCGGTTGACCCTGACGGTATCTTTCTGAGGACATTCATCGCGGCTGCCGTTTTGGCGGCCGCGATGCTGTAATGAAGCCGCCCATGTCAGTGACAGTGTCCATGGATGCGATTCAAGCGGAGCTTGCGGCTTCACGGCCGATCTATCTGCGTGACTTGAGCCGACTGGTGGGCGCCATCGACAAGGGCACGACGATAAGCAAGACCACGGATGCGGCATTGAGCTTCGGCGGTTATCGCACCACTACTTATGGATACGTCGGTCTCGACGATGCGTTCTCGCGCGTCGTGGTGGAAATCATCGATGACACGCAAGCGGTGATTCGCCTGGCGCTGTTTCTCAAGCCATCGGCGGATCCGCGCATGGATCAGCTCGTCACCCGGTACGAGCTGAGCAAGCTGCATCATTACGGCGGGCATGACGGGTTCGAGCAATATGCACGCTCCTACCCGGGCGGCAATCTGGATGTCTACGTACCGTTGGCGCCTGAGGCGGACATGGGCTGCGCGACGGAAATACATGTATTCGCCGATCCGCGGATCTCGTCGCCATCGGCTTATCACGTGCCACGTTGATGCATCCCTGACTATGCCAATAGTCACTAGTGGTGCCATTTAGATCGATGCAAAATCCCCGCAATCGTATAGATGGGGACGTGAGCCGTGAGTCGATCGACACTTTTCGCCGCCGTGATAGTTGCCGCTTGCACCCTCTCCGGCGTGGCTGCCGCGCAATCGGTCAATACCTTGAGTTCGCAAGAAAAAGCCGATGGATGGCAGCTGCTTTTCAACGGCAGGAACCTCGACGGCTGGCACTCGTATCTGCAGAAGGCGCCGGGCAAGGATTGGAGCGTGCAGGACGGCGCGATCATGCTCGAGCGCGGCCGTACCGGCGACGAAAAGGACTTCGGCGATCTGGTAACCAGCGCCGAGTACGAGAACTTCGATCTGAAACTGGAATGGAAAATGACCGCCTGCGCCGACGCGGGCATCATGTTCAACGTGCACGAATCGCCCGAGTACCATGAAACCTACGAAACCGGGCCGGAGATGCAGATCGCCGACCTGGTCTGCACCAAGCCCGATAGTCAGGTGCTTTACGAGCGGTCCGGCGATCTTTTCGACTTGATTTCATCCGATGTCGAACGCGTGCGCGAGGCCGGCAACTGGAATCAGTTCGAAATTATTTCCGATCACGGCCATCTGCAGTTTTTCCAGAACGGCCACAAGGTTGTCGATACGCATCTGTGGGACGCCGACTGGGACAAGCTTGTGGCGCACACCAAGTTTGCCCGCATGCCGGGGTTCGCCAAGTTTCACAAGGGGCATATTTCCCTGCAGGGCACCGAGGACAAGGGCGAGACGCCGATTCGCCTGTGGTTCCGGGATATCAAGATCAAGGCGCTCTGAAAAAGCTGGAAATTCGTCACAGTTTTTGGCGGCGATAAAATACGGCGCAATTCAGTATTATCCCGATAAGGTGCCTCGGCCTGCAGCCAGGCACCGGGATCCAGGGATTTAAGGAGTGCGCATGTTCGACTATCGACGCGGTATGGGGCGACGCGTGTGGAAAGCCGTGGTGGCAGTCGCTGCCCTGGCGATCGCTCAGGGGTTCTGCCTGGCGCAAGCCGATGACCATCCCTTTCAGGGTAGCTGGGCCTATAGGCAGACCTGCGGCCAACATCACACCGCCGAAATCAAACTGGTACAGGCCGGTGCCGATGTGACTGGCGACTGGAGCGATGGCACCCAGGCCAGTGGTTCGGACGGCAAACTCAAAGGCAGCGTTCACGACGGCAAGCTGTTCGTGCGCTACTGCGGCAGCGACGAGCAGGCCGGTTATGCGGTCTGCCCGGATTACGACGCCAACGAGACCGATTATTTCGTGCGCCAGGGTGCGGATCTGGTCTGGTACCAGATGACCGGCAAGAAAGGCGACAACACCTTCAGGAAGTATGTCGTTCTGCTTGCCTCCGTGAACGGCAAGCCGGTTCACGGCGACAGCAAGTGCGGCAGCTGAACTTCACAAGAGTATGAGCGGAGCAACCCGTTGCATCCTTGATTGAACGCGTATTGAGGGGAGAGCATCCATGCCAGGTTTAACGGACGACGAAGCCAGGGCTGTCGCTTATTTTGCGATCGGTGTGAGTTCCGAAGGGGGCGATCAAGCGTATCGTCTCAGCTTTGCGGGAAATACGACCCGTGATGCGCAGGGCAACGTCGAGTTGCATCCCGTGGCTGCCAGCGGCTATTCGATTGGCACCTTGCAAAGCGACCTCGGCCAGAGCGGTGGCGTCGTATCTACCCAGCTGGTCGATGCCTACCAGACCTGGGCGCATACCAACCATCCCGACTGGGCCTTGAACGATGCGCAGCGTACGCAGACGATCAGCGACCTGAGCCGCAACGGTCACCAGATCAATGCGGACAACGGCCGCGATCTCGATGCCGGCGTCAAGTCCCATCTCAACAGTTTTCTCGCCAGCAACGACGGCATCACCTTCGTCCACAACCGTGACGTGGAACAGGTCAACAAGTTGATGACCGATGTGGTGACGCCCATGCGTGCGAGCCAGCTCTATCAGCAGGCGTCGGCAGACGACCAGGCCAAGCTTATCGCGATCGCCGCCAAGGCCTACAACCAGAGCGAGCGTTGGGGCGGGCAGATCGTTCACGACGTCGGCAACGGTACTTATCACAGCGTGACCGATGTCAGTGGCGCCGTCGATCATATGCCCGGCTACATGCAATCGGGGCGCGACGCCGCGCTTCGTGGTGCGGACCTGTTCAACACCATGCAGCATTCCACCGCAAACAACTCCATGCATACGCCATGGCAGGATGTGGTCGCCAACCCGCTGGTCAACCCGACGCGTCTGAACGCCGATCCGGCGCATCCGCATCTGGGCCAGGAATACCTCACCGTCAAGGATGCCTTCGTCGATCCGACGCATGGCCGTGCGATGGTCAATGCACTGGAAAACGGCGGTTCGTATAACCATGGCAACCCTGCCACGGCCCATGGGCGTGGCTTTTATGCCGAAGGCCGCGACTTTGTCGAATGGGACCGCGCCGGTCAGGGGCGCGCCTTTGTCAACGGGCAGTGGAGCGATGTCGCGCGCACCGATCTGACGCGAACGGTCAACCACGATCACACCGTCGACCTCAATGTTCGCCGAAATGGCGCCGAAGAGCGCCTGCTGCATGTGACACATCCCTCCGCTGTGCAAGCGCATCCGGCGCATCACGGTCATCCAGCCCATCCAGCTCCGGCGCATCATCCGCAGACGGGTGCACACGCTGCTGCTTCACAGTTGAACGATGCAGCGCATCCAGGTAATGCGGTGTATCGAGACGCGCTGAGCGCCGTACAACACCTGGACGCGCAGCAGGGTCGCGCCTCCGATCAGCACAGCGCAAACCTTGCCGCTGCCTTGACCGTTGCAGCCAGGGAGCATGGGCTCAGCCAGATCAATCATGTCGTGCTGAGCGACGATGCGAGTCGTGCCTATGCGGTGCAGGGCGACCTGAATTCACCGTTCAAGCAATATACCGATGTCAATGTGGCGCAGGCCGTCAACACCCCGATCGCCCAGAGCAGCAACGCGTGGCACCAGGCTGCCCAACAGCAACCCGCGACCAATAGCCACGCTGTACAGCAACAACAGGCGCCGACCCAGCATCACGAGGCGCCGGCTCAGCATCACGCCAACCCTGTCATGCGTTGAGTCACGGGCTACCCGCTGCCGTGTGCTATCGGCGGCGGGTTGGTGAGGATCAGTGGGAATCGGTTGGCGATCTACGCGAGCGGATGCCGTCACGAACGACGTAAGTCACAGCTCCCAGCGTGAGCAGCGCGAGCGCGTACCAGGTGATCGCATAGGACAGGTGGTTGTTCGGGAACGATACGACCGTAAGACCTGCGCGTGGCCAGGACGTATCGGGTTGCGACGTCGCGTTGGCCGGAGCGTCCGCATCCACAAAATAGGGCGCCACGTGTTCAAGCTTGCGTGTCGTTGCCATGGCCGCGACGTCACGCGTGTACCAACGGTCGGCAGCGATGTCGTTGTGGCGCAGGAACGCCCTGGTTTCCGGCATGCGGATCAGGCCGGTCACCGTGGTTTCGCCGGTCGCTCCCGGTACGCAGGGTGTAGCTGTTGTGCAGCGGTCGGCAGGTACGAACCCGCGATTGATCATGACGATCGAGTCGTCGGCCATTCGCAGTGGCGTCATGACCCAATAGCCGCTGCCCAGGTCGCTGGACGTCCACACCAGGACCTGCCGGTCGTAGATATAGGTGCCACTCAGTTGCACATGACGATATTCGTCGCTGGCCGCATTCACCTGCGGCCATTGAGATGGGCCGGGTACGGCTGTTACCGGTGCGTGGGTACGTTGATCGACACGGGCAATCAGATCGAGCTTCCATGCGCGGCGATAGACCTGCCAGGTGCCGAGCGCCACGAAGCCGGCGAAAACGATCGCGCCGAAAATGACCCACAGGGCGAGAGAAAACAACCCTCGCGGGGTGCGCGGTTCTTCCATGGTTCGAGGCATATCGGTCGCAGACTGTCGGGCTAGGGCAAGTTGGACATGTCGTGCATGCTTGCCGGCATCATGTTGTTGTTCAAATGATACATGATCCATATCGAGCCACTTAAGGTGATCACCACCAGTACCAAGGTGAAGATCAACGCAAGCATGTTCCAGCCGCCTTCCGATTTGGCGTTCATGTGCAGGAAGTAGATCATGTGCACCACGATCTGCACCGCGGCCAGACCAAGCACGACCAGCGCCGTGGTGCTCGATTTGGCCAGGCCTCCGCTCATCACCAGCCAGAACGGGATGGCCGTGAGAATGACCGCAAGCACGAATCCGGTGAGGTAGCCCTTGAGCGTGCTGTGCACCGCTTCGTCTTCATGATGCTCATGACCATGGCCGGTCACCTCGGTCGGCGCGCTCATGGCAGCACTCCCATCAGATAGACGAAGCTGAAAACGCCGACCCACACGACGTCGAGAAAATGCCAGAACATCGACAGGCACATCAGGCGTCGCCGGTTCGCTTCGATCAAGCCCTTTTTCGATACCTGCACCATCAAGGTGATCAGCCAGATGATGCCGCAGGTAACATGCAGGCCGTGCGTGCCTACCAGCGTGAAGAACGACGACAGGAATGCGCTGCGCTGCGGGCCGGCACCGATATGGATCAGGTGTGCGAACTCTTTCAGCTCGAAGAAGATAAAGCCGGCGCCGAGCAGGCCGGTGATGGCCAGCCAGATCAGCGTGCCGCTTTGGCGTTTGCGTTGCATTTCCAGCACGGCGAAGCCGTAGGTGATCGACGAGAGCAACAGCAGCGACGTATTGAGCGCAACCACCGGGAGCTCGAACACCTCGCGCCCCGTCGGGCCACCGCCGTAGCTGCGCCCCAGCACGCCGTAGACCGCGAACAGGCAGGCGAAGATGAGGCAGTCGCTCATCAGGTAAATCCAGAACCCGAGCAAGGTGCCATTCTGCGGATGGAAGTCATCGGCAGCGTGGAAGCTCAGGCTCGCGGGCGAACCCGGTATGCCGGCGGGTGACAGAGTGGTCTCAGACATGGCTGGCTAACTGCTCCGTGCGAAGCGCCTCGACGCGTGCAACTTCATCGGCCGGTATGTGGTAGTCGCGGTTGTAGTTGAACGTATGCCCGATGGCGACCGCCAGCAGTGCCACGAAGGCCACGATAACGAGCAACCACATCTGCCAGATCAGCGCGAAGCCAAGCACCGTGCTCAGACCCGCGAGAATGATCCCCGCGCCGGTATTCTTCGGCATGTGAATCGCCAGGAAACCTTGCAGGGGACGGCGATAGCCCATGTGCTTCATCTGCCACCAGGCATCGGTGTCGTGGATCTGCGGTGTGAAGGCGAAGTTGTAAGCCGGCGGGGGCGACGAGGTCGACCATTCGAGCGTGCGCCCCTGCCACGGATCGCCCGTGACATCGCGTAACGCTTCGCGCCGTCGGATACTCACGATCAGCTGCACGATCATGCTGAGGATGCCCAGGAAAATCAGGAAGGCGCCGAACGCGGCAATCTGGAACCAGATCTGCAGCGACGGATCCTCGAAATGGCTGAGGCGTCGCGTCACGCCCATCAGTCCCAGCACATACAACGGCGTAAAGGCGACCCAGAAACCTACCAGCCATAGCCAGAACGCGCACTTGCCCCAGAACGGATCCAGCCGGAAGCCGGTGGCCTTGGGAAACCAATAGTTGATACCGGCAAACAGGCCGAACAGAACGCCGCCGATAATGACGTTATGGAAATGCGCGACCAGAAACAGGCTGTTGTGCAACGAGAAATCCGCCGGTGGCACGGCGAGCATCACGCCGGTCATGCCGCCGATGACGAAGGTCACCATGAAGCCGAGGGTCCAGAGCATCGGCACGTCGAAGCGAATGCGCCCGCGATACATGGTGAACAGCCAGTTGAAGACCTTCGCACCGGTCGGGATCGAGATGATCATCGTGGTGATGCCGAAGAACGAATTGACGCTGGCACCCGAGCCCATGGTGAAAAAATGATGCAGCCAGACCAGATAGGAAAGCACCGTGATCACGACCGTGGCATACACCATCGACGTGTAACCGAACAGGCGCTTTCCGCTGAAGGTGGAAGTGACTTCAGAGAACACGCCGAAAGCCGGCAGCACCAGGATATAGACCTCCGGATGGCCCCAGATCCAGATCAGGTTGACGTACATCATGGCGTTGCCGCCAAGGTCGTAGGTAAAGAAGTTGGTGCCGACGTAACGGTCCAGCGCGAGCAGGGCAAGCACGGCGGTCAATACGGGGAATGCGGCAACGATCAGCACGTTGGTGCACAGCGCGGTCCAGGTGAAGATCGGCATCTTCATCAGGTTCATGCCGGGCGCGCGCATCTTGACAATCGTTACCAACAGATTGATGCCCGATAGCAACGTCCCCACGCCAGCTATCTGCAAAGCCCAGATGTAATAGTCCACCCCGACATCCGGACTTTGCGCGATGCCCGACAGCGGCGGATAGGCCAGCCAGCCTGTCCGCGCAAACTCGCCCACGAACAGCGACATCATCACCAGGATGGCGCCGCCGGTGCTCATCCAGAAGCTGAAGTTGTTGAGGAAGGGGAAAGCCACGTCGCGCGCGCCGATCTGCAATGGCACGACAAAGTTCATCAGGCCCGTGATCAGCGGCATGGCCACGAAGAAGATCATGATCACGCCATGCGCGGTGAAGACCTGGTCGTAGTGATGCGGCGGCAGGTAGCCGACCGAATGGCCGAACGATATCGCCTGCTGGAGTCGCATCATGACCGCGTCGGAAAAGCCGCGCAGCAACATGATCAGGCCCAGCACCATGTACATGATGCCGATCTTCTTGTGGTCGATGCTGGTGAACCACTCGCGCCAGAGATATTCCCACAGGCGGTTATAGGTAATGAGGCCGACGACAGCGACGCCGCCGATCGCCACGGCGATAAAGGTCCACAGCAGGATCGGCTCGTGCAGCGGGATGGCATCCCAGGTCAGGCGGCCGAAAATCATTCGAGTCATGTCGGGATGGTCAAGCATCGCGGCTCATCCTGCGCAAAGATTCAACGACATGCAGGCTCATTCGGCAGCTCCTGGTGCATCCGTCCGATGTTCGTCGCCGGCCTTGCCGGACTGGCGCATCTCGCCCATATGCATCATGTCGCTCACGCACTGGCGCTGAGGTTCGGTACAGAGATTCAGGATGGCGTCGTATAGGCCGGGGGCTACGCTCGCGTAACGCCGGATGGGGTCGTTGGTGCTGGGCTTGGCGAGCGCGTTATAGCTCTCGCGATCGAGCTTGTCGCCGGATTGTTTTGCCTGGGCTACCCATTGGTCGAACGCATCGGCGCTCAAGCTGTGAAACGCAAAGCGCATATAGGAGAAGCCGGCTCCGCTGTAGTTGGCCGAGAAACCTTCGAACTGCCCCGGCTTGTTCATCACGGCGTGGAGCTGCGTTTCCATGCCGGGCATGGCGTAGATCTGTCCAGCAAGGGCAGGGACGAAAAAAGAATTCATCATGGTCGACGAGGTGATCTTGAATTCGATCGGACGGTCGACCGGTGCAGCCATTTCATTGACGGTGGCGATGCCCTGCTCGGGATAGATGAACAGCCATTTCCAATCGAGCGCGACGACATCGACGACCAGTGGCTTCACTTCTGCAGGGATAGGCCGCCCGGCGGAGAGGCGGTCCAGCGAGCGATAAGGGTCGAGCTTGTGCGTGCTGACCCAGGTCAGCGCACCCAAGGCGATGATGATCAATAGCGGAGCCGACCAGATCAGCAGCTCCAGCATGACGGAATGATCCCATTCCGGGGCATACGTGGCTTTGGCCGATGCGCGGTAGCGCCAGGCAAAGAACAGGGTCAGCGCGATGACCGGCACGATGATGATCAACATCAGCACCAGCGCATTGATGATCAGGTTGCGCTGCTGGAGTGCCACATCGCCCGAGGGGGACATCAAGACCGTACTGCAGCCCGCCAGCACTACGAGGGCAACGGGAAGCAGTCCGCGAAAAGGTTTCAAGGACATGGCCGGCAACGCATCCCTAGAAAGATCCCGAGTCGAACGTTACGCGATCGAATGTGCACAAGACATAGGACACAATGTCCCATGGCGGTAGTAGCATGTGGTCCAGATGCTACTACCGTGAACAGTTTTTTGTAGCCCCGTTTGAGTCGAATGGAGAGGCGAGCCATGTCGAGCAACTTTGGCGATCCGCAAAATCTTTCCGCGGAAAACGAGCGGCACGATACTCACGTCGCCGTCACGCCGGGTGAGATAGCGATCGGCGTGGTTATCGGTCGTGCCTCGGAGTACTTCGACTTTTTCGTATTCGGCATCGCCGCCGTGCTGGTATTTCCGACGGTGTTTTTTCCGTTCGAGAGCACGCTGACCGGCATTTTGTACTCCTTTACGGTGTTCCCTTTGGCATTTATCGCACGGCCTCTGGGTACGACCCTTTTCATGGCGGTGCAGCGGCGCTGGGATCGCAGTACCAAATTGACGGCGGCACTTTTTTTGCTTGGTACCGCGACGGCGGGCATGTCGTTCCTGCCCGGTTACCATCAGATCGGTGCCTGGTCGATCGGCCTGCTGGCGTTCTTCCGTTTCCTGCAAGGCATCGCGCTTGGCGGTTCATGGGATGGCCTGCCTTCGTTGCTCGCATTGAGCGCACCACCGCAGAAGCGCGGTTGGTACGCCATGCTGGGTCAAACCGGCGCGCCGATCGGCTTTGTCATCGCCAGTTCGCTATTTCTTTATCTGCATACGCATTTGTCGGTCGATGACTTTGCCGATTGGGGTTGGCGGTATCCGTTCTTTGTGGCTTTCGCCATCAACGTGGTAGCCTTGTTCGCGCGTCTGCGCCTGGTTGCCACCGAAGAGTATTCCCAACTGCTCGAAGAACGCGAGCTTGAGCCGATCGGCACTGTCGAGTTGCTGAGAGGGCAGGGTTATAACCTTTTCCTTGGTGCGTTCGCGGCGCTGGCCAGCTATGCGCTATTCCATCTGGTTACGGTGTTTCCGCTGTCGTGGATTTCGTTGGGTACGGAACAGTCCGTGGACCAGGTGTTGACGATTCAGATTGTGGGCGGCGGTTTGGGGATTGTCGGCACGATTGCCTCTGGCTTCATCGCCGATCGCATTGGTCGTCGTAATACGCTCGGTGCGCTGGCTTGCCTGATTGGTGTTTTCAGTCTTTTCGCGCCATGGCTGCTGGGTGGCGGGCGGGTGGCGCAGGACGCATTTATTCTTGTCGGCTTTGCCTTGTTGGGGCTTTCGTACGGGCAGGCTGCCGGTACCGTGACGTCCAACTTTGCTCCTAAGTTTCGCTATACCGGGGCGGCGCTTACTACCGATATGGCCTGGTTGATCGGGGCTGCGTTTGCGCCGTTGGTTGCGCTTGGGCTTTCTTCCAGGTTTGGGTTGGTGGCGGTGAGTGTTTATTTGCTTTCGGGTGTGGCGTGTACGTTGATTGCGTTGCGGGTTAATCGGGCGTTGGAGACGCGTGGCTAAGTCGCTGCGAATTTGATTTATCGACATCTTCTCCTACTTCGTCATTCCGGCGTAGGCCGGAAGCGCTTTACAACAGCGAAGCTGGTCACCCAGTGGCGTCAGTGCTTGGTTCTTGCCTGGATGCTTTCGCGACCTGGCCGCTTACGCAGCGGGCGTTTCGAACGCCTGCCGGCGTCCGAGTCACTTTTTCTTTGCTGGCCCAAAGCAAAAGTAACCAAAAAGAAATGGCCTGTGGATCAAGGGCTCTGAGCAGCAT
>Ga0105239_10000061_pt1 | contig 154661 bp, 132 predicted proteins | sample KBSC44metaG_FD_92761 | JGI IMG/M metagenome (GOLD analysis project Ga0105239, IMG submission 92761) | Corn rhizosphere microbial communities from Kellogg Biological Station, Michigan, USA - KBS C4-4 metaG | ecosystem: Host-associated > Plants > Roots > Rhizosphere > Soil | place: Michigan... | reverse complement strand
GGCGTCTGGCCTCGACAGGATCAACACGTCCGCAGCGACGCCCGCGGACACAGATACGACAACGAACCCACGAGAAAGTGCCTGTTCCGCTCGCACTGCACTCTTGAGTTCTTTCATTGGAGATATCATGACCAAGCATGTCCTGATCACCGGCGGTGCCGGCTTCATCGGATCGCATCTCGTCGACGTGATGATCGAGCGCGGCTTCCGGGTGACGGTGCTCGACGCGCTGCTGCCGCAGGTCCATGGCGACGCGCCGATGGATGCGGACGGGTGGCCCGTCTACCTCAATCCCAAGGCGCTGCGGATCAAGGGATCGGTGCTCGACACCGACACCTTCCGCGATGCGCTGGACGGGGTGACGCACCTCGCCCACCTCGCCGCCTCGGTGGGCGTCGGCCAGAGCATGACCGACATCCTCGAATATACCCGCAACAACACGCTCGCCGCCGCCGCCATGCTGCAGGTGCTGAGCGAAGGCGGCCACACGATCGAGCGGATCGCGGTCGCCTCCTCCATGTCGATCTATGGCGAGGGGGCGTATCGCAATGCCGAGTCCGGCGAACGCGCCGCGCCGCTGCCGCGCTCGGCCGAGCAGCTCCGGGCGCAGGAATGGGAGCCGATCGAGAATGGCGCCGCGCTGGAGTCGCTGCCGACGAACGAGGACAAGCCGCTCCAGCCCGGATCGATCTATGCGATCAACAAGCGGGACCATGAGGAGATGTTCCTCTCGGTGGGCCGCGCGCTGGATATCCCGACCGTCGCGCTGCGCCTATTCAATGCCTATGGATCGCGGCAGGCGCTCTCCAATCCCTATACCGGCGTGGCGGCGATCTTCATCTCCCGCCTGCTCAACGATGCGGCGCCTCTGGTGTTCGAGGATGGCGAGCAGCGCCGCGACTTCATCCATGTCCGCGACGTGGCCGAGGCCTTCGCCACCGTGCTGGAAAGCGACCGGCGGCTGTGGGACGCGTTCAACGTCGGCTCGGGCCGTGCGATCACGGTGCGCGAGATCGCGCAATTGCTGGCGCGGCAGCTCGGCAAGAATATCGCGCCGGAAATCCTCGGCCGCTACCGGGTGGGCGACATCCGCCACTGCTTCGCCGACATTTCCAAGATCGAGCGGGTGTTCGGCATCGCACCGAAGCGCGACTTCGAAAGCGGCATGGCCGAATTGATCGAATGGGTGCGCACGGCCGAGAAGCCGGTCGATCGATCGGGCGAGAGCATGGCCCAGCTGGAGCGGGGCAAGCTGCTTGTCTGAGCGGGGAAATCTTTCCTCCGTTCGCCCTGAGCCTGTCGAAGGGCCGTCCTTCCTTTCCCGCCGAAAGAAAGAAGGACAGGGCTTCGGCAGGCTCAGCCCGAACGGAATAGAGATTGGCCATTCACGCCATCGCCGCCACCCGCTGCAGGGCCGTGTGCATCGGCTTCGGCTGCATCTCTCCGTCGAAGGGCAAACCGCGATTCATCTTGCCGCAGTCGACCGGCGAGCAGGCCTGCGCGGCCTTGGTGACGGGCAGGCGATCCTGCAGCCAGCTCTGCGTGTCGGACAGGCCCCAGGTGACGACGCTGCCGACCGCCGCCTGGTCGGCCACCACGTCCAGCAGGTCCTGCGCGGCCTCGGCGACACGCGCGTCGCGCTCGGCGACCGGACGGTCGAGATCGTCTTCCAGCACGTCCAGTTCGGTGATCGCCACCTCGACGCCCATCGCCGACAGGTCCTCGATGAAGCGCGCCGTCCTGGGCTGCGAGATGCGGCCCTTGCGCAATTCCAGATGGCCCTGGATGCCGACCATGTCGAGCGGAGTGCCGCTCGCCTTGATGTGCTCGACCAGGCGCAGCATCTGGATACGGCGCGCCTCGTCGACGGGATTGTCGTAGCAGAGCGAGTAATCGTTGATCATCAGCTTCGCCTGCGGATCGAGCACGCGCGCCGTCTCCAGCGCGCGGCGGACATAGTCGTTGCCGTAGGCGCGCTGGAAGGTGGTGCGGCGGAATCCGCAGTCGCCATGCTCGGTATCGATCATCTCGTTGACCACGATCCATTCGCGGATGCGGCCGGAATAACGCGGCAGCAGGGTCGCGAAATGGCGCTCGATCGTCGCCCAGTCCTTGCCATGGAGCATATCGTCGCGTGCCCAGTCGGGCGTCATCTGCTCCCAGATCAGCGAGTGGCCGCGCACCTGCTGGCCATGCTTGTCCGCGAAATCGCAGATCGCGTCATAATTGCCGTACCACGGATTGCCGCGCCGCCATTCGACTGCGCTCCACTGGCCGTGATATTCGGGCACGAGCAGCTGGCAGCCGCGGATGGCATGCAGCAGCGGCGTGTCGTCGACCAGCTGGTCCGGCCGCACGGCGGCGCCGAACAGGCGCGCGGCCTGCGGTTTGGGCACGGCACCGTCGCCGAACGGGGTCGGCACGGTTTCAGCGGGACCGGCGGAGGCCATGGCCAAGGTCATAGGCGCAGCCGCCATCACGGACAAAAGCCCGCGACGAGATACAGTGAACAGCATTGTGAGGCAGTCCGAAACCTGCGCTCCCCCACGCAGGGCATTGCCTCTCGCCGGCTTAACCGGGTGGAATCATCGACCGTTAAATATCGGGTAACCAGTGGGCGGTCAGCCGCCGCGCAATCCGTAGGCGTCGGCGATCGCGCGATAGAGCGGCTTCTGCCGGAGCGTGGAATCGAGCGGGAGGCCGCGATTGGGTCCGGGCCTGCCGCCCGGCGATTCCAGCCACGAATATCGATCGGTCAGGCCCCAGCAGCCGATCGTGCCGACCGCGCGATTGGCCATCGCGACATCCAGATAGCGCCGCGCCGCATCGGCCACGCGGGCATCGCGCTGAGCGACGGGGAGGCTGGCCTCCGCTTCCTTCACATCCAGCTCGCTGATCCGGATCTCCAGCCCCAGGCCGCCGACGTCGTTGAAGAATTGCGCCAGCGCGCGGGGATCGAAATGCTCCTGCTTGGCGAGTTCCAGATGCGCCTGCATGCCGAGCCCGTCGATCGGCGCGCCGGCCTTCTTCAAGCCTTCCAGCAATTTCAGCAGCAGATAGCGCTTGTCGCACTCGACCGGGAAATCATAGTCCAGCCCGAATTCGTTGATGAACAGCTTGGCGTGCGGCGCGAAGGTGCGCGCATCCTCCAGCGCGCGGCGGATATAATCCGGACCGAACGCCTGCAAATATGGCGAGGGGCGCAGGCCGTCCATGCGATGGCCCATCTCCATCGGCTCGTTGACCACGTCCCAGGTCGTCGTCACCTCGCCGTAGCGGGGGATCACCGAGGCGAGGAAGCGGCGCACGATGGTCCAATCGGGCTGGCCGGCGAGCGCTTCCGCCGCCCAGGGCGCGATGCTCAGGTGCCAGAGCAGGGCATGGCCGTGCATCGCCTTGCCGGTGCGGGCCGCGAAGGCGGCGATCTCGTCGGCATCGGTGAAGCTGAGCTGGCCGCGCTGCGGCTCCAGCCACGCCCATTTCAGCTCCAGCTCGGGTGTGACGACGCTGCATTCGCGCGTCACCGCCGCGCGGAACGCAGCGTCCTGCCGCAGGTGGCTCGCCCGCACCGCCGCACCGAACAGCATGCCGGCGCGGCCGGCGCGGTCCTTCATCGCCTCGCCCGGCGCGAAGCCCAGCAGGGGCAGGCCCGCCGCGCCTGCCAGCACCGCGCGGCGGCTCCAGCCGGCGTCGCGCGCATCAATCATGTTTCGAGGGGTCTGTAACCATGAGTGTCCTATTCAAACTTCGGAAGGAGCGCCTGCGGTTCGCGGCCATCCACCGGAAAGGCGTGGGTCCGCGCAAGCGCCATGCGGTGGGTCTTGCCGCGATTGCGACGGGGCTGGTGCCGGGCGCGGCGCTGGCGGATGGCTGGACGATGCCGGCAGGGCAGGGGCGGACGATCGTCACCGCGCTCTATTCCCATGCCGGCGACAGTTTCGACAGCCATGGCGATGCCCACAATGCGAGCAATTACGACCAGTACGACGTCTATTTCTCGACCGAATATGGCCTGACCGACAATCTCAGCCTGCTCGCCACACCCAGTCTGCGCCGGGTGACGGTGCAGGACGGCAAGGACAGTTTCGGCCTCGGCTACACCGAGCTCGGCGCGCGCTACAAGGTGGCGGGCGGCGGCGACTGGGTCGTCTCGCTCAAGAGCACGGTGTTCATCCCCGGCAAGCGGCGTGACGACATCCCCGCTCAGATCGGCAGCACCGACCTGCAGGAGGATACCCGCGTCGAGGTCGGCAAGTCGTTCAAGATCCTGGGGATCGAGGGCTATTCCATCGCCGAGGGCGGCTATCGCTTCCGCTCGCGCGGCGAACCCAACGAGTTCCACGCCGATCTGCAGGTCGGCCTGCACCTCACCAGGCGGCTGATGGCGCAGGTGAACAGCTACAATACGGTCTCGGACGGGGCGGGGAGCCGCTACCCCTCCTATCGCTACAGCACCGTCTATGCCGGCGGCGTGTACGATCTGACCGACCATGTCGCGGTGCAGCTCGGCGGCATCGCCACGGTCACGGGCCGCAACGCGTTGCGTGAGCGGGGCGTCTATACGGGACTGTGGATCAAGTTCTGAAGCGCGCGCCATCGCGTCCGGTCATGGCGTGGCGGTGCGATCGAACTCCATGCTGCCGCCATCGACGAAGGAGACGACCAGCCGGCCGAACCGCCCGTTCGCGGCTTTGTCGAACCGATAGCGGGTCGATGGCTGGGCCAGCGGGAAGAAAGTGTCGCCGCCGATCCAGCCGAGCGTCACCGGCGGCCGATGCTCGCGGACGGCCTGGAGGCCATCGCCCGCCTGGACGATGCGGGTCGGGCCATATTGGCCGACATAGCCCGTCATCGATACCGGAGCATGTGCGGTGCGCATGGCCTTCGCCGCCTCCAGCGCGCGTTCCGCGTCGATGCGCTCGGCGGCCGGTATCGTCGGAATGACGGCTTCCAGCGCCGCGACATGCGCAGTGTCGAGCGCGTCGGCGGGCATGACGCCGCGATCCGGCTTGACCCCCAGCGTCTCCCAATTGGCATGGGTGAGGGGATTGATCGGGGTCAGGCGCGAGACGAACAGGCTGTAGCCGCCGGGCAGGTCCACGCTGCCGCCGGGATTGGCGGCACCGGCGCTCGGCTCGCCGATGATCGTCGCCCGGTGCGCGGCCTGCAGCGTGTAGGCGAAGGATTCGGCGGCCGATCCGGTTCGGCCGCTGATCAGGATATAGAGCGGCATGGCCAGCCGTGGGCCGGAATAAGGCGTGGCCGGGCGCTCGCTGGCGGTCATCTGCCGGCCGTGGAAGACATTGTAGATATCCCGGTCCGGCCCGACGAACGCGCTCGCCAGATAGCCGACCATGCTGGGATCGCCCCCGCCATTGTCGCGCAGATCGATGATCACGCCATCGGTGTGACGGACGAGCTGGAGCGCGGCGTCGGCCGTGGCGCGGGACGGCCAACCGGTCTGCGCGAAGTCGATCGGAGCGAACGAGTCGAGCGCGATATAGCCGATATTGCCGGACAGGATCGAAACCTGACGGAAGCCGTAGCCGCTGCGGCGATCCTGCTCCTCCGGCCCGTAGGCCGGCGGGGCCTGGCGGGCGGCGGGCGTCGTGGCGGCGGGCGGGCGCCATGCGACGTGGAAATGCCGGTCGACGGTCACCAGCCGGGTGGAGAGTGTCGTCGCGAGCTGGGCGGGGCTTTGCCCGTCATACCGGCCCGCCGCGGCCTCCGCCCGCAACGCGCTGGCGACATGGCCCGCGACGCCGGGATCGAAATAATTCTGCTCGATGGCATCCGCGATTTCGGCGACGGCCTGGCGCGGAGGCGGCGTCGGCGTCGAGGTGAGCGCCGGAGCCGCAAGTCCGGCGATCAGGACGGCGATAAGGCGCATGCTTCCCCTCCCATGGCGATCGCCTGTGTATTGGACGTGTAATACACAAGGTCAAGGCGGGAATTCCCACCCCGCTTGGGGGGCTCTCTCCCGCGAAGGCGGGAGAAGGCTTTGGGCGCCGCTTGGCGAGAGGTGTCGCGGACAGATTCGTGGCGTGAAATCGGGGCAGGGGAGAAAACGGCCGGCGCGTCCTGTTGCGTGCACCCGGGGTGGCTCGCCCTTGGGGGAGCCGGTGGGCGCTCTTCGAGGAGAGCCCGGTGGCGGCGGGCCCCGATGAGGCGGCCCCTGCAACGGGGCGGCGAACCGGGGCTGGCCTTGGGTTGGGACAAGCGAAGCTTCGGCTTGAAACCGGATGACTCCGCGCCGACCGCCCGGCCTTGGGTCTTACCCGTGGCCGGTTTCCCGTCCTTCGCGCATCCCGTGGCCGGCGGGTGCGAAGGATGTAGCGGAATTTAACCTAAATGGTTTATTTTGTCAAGCTCGCCGTTCGTCATCCGATCCGTCACCCCGGCCTTGAGCCGGGGGCCCGCTTCTTTTTGACGGCGGGAAGGAAGCGGGACCCCGGATCAAGTCCGGGGTGACGGGTGTGGAGGAAATTCTCTCCTCACTGAAAGGGAGGGGCTTCTTGGCGCCATCCATGCTCGCTGGCCAAGGGACTTTTTCATTTCATCGATGAAATGGCACGCCTCATCGCTGGACGAGGCGAGGCGGCTCGGGCATGGTCGGCACAACAGGGAGATGGGTATGCGGGGCTTGCTGGCTCGAGTCGCGGTGGTCCTTCTGGCGCTCGCGCCGGTCACGGCGTCGGGCGACTCGCCGGCCACTGTCCTCCAGGCCATCCCCGGCACCGACGGCAATGCCATCGCCCGCTTCACCATGCGCTTCTCCGAGGCCATGGCGCCGCTCGGCGGCGGCGACGCGCCGATCGCCATGCAATGCGCGGTGGACGGCGCGGGGCGGTGGGTCGATCCCACCACCTATGTCTGGGAATACAGCCACGCTCTGCCCGGCAGCACGACCTGCACGGCGACGCTCAAGCCCGGCCTGAAGACCCTCGCGGGCCACGACGTGCGCGGCACCCAGCGCTTCGTCATCGATACCGGCGGCCCCTATGCCAAGGCGGTGCTGCCCGACGAGGATGGCGGCGGCGAGATCGAGGAGGGGCAGACCTTCTTCGTCGCCACCAACGGCCCGGTCGATCGCGGCTCGGTCGCCACGGGCGCCTATTGCGCGGTGGACGGGATCGGCGAGCGGATCGCCGTGAACGTGCTGGCGCAGGAGGAGGTGACCCGCGTCTTCACCGCGCTCGGCACCGATTACCGGCTGAGCAGCTTCCTCGACAGTGCGGGCGTGCCCTCGCCGCTGCCGGGCAAGCCGCAGGACAAGGCCGCCGCGCTCGCCAACGTGGTGGCGCTGCAATGCCGCCGGCCGCTGCCGCCGGGGCGCGACATGGCGCTGGTGTGGGGCGCCTCGATCCGCGCGCCAGGCGGCAAGACGGCGGGCACGGACAAGCGCTTCGACTTCACGGTGCGCAAGGAATTCGCCGCGCGGCTCACCTGCTCGCGGGTGAACGCCAATGCCGGCTGCGACCCGGTCGAGCCGATCAACGTCGAATTCACCGCCCCGGTGCCGCGCGCGCAGGCGCTGGCGACGCGGCTCGATGTCGGGGGCGGCAAGGTCTTGAGCCCGGTCGACGACAAGGGGCATGACGCCACCCTGTCCTCGGTGAAGTTCGCGGCCCCGATGCCGCCCTCGATCACCGCGAAGCTCCTGATCCCGGCCGATCTCAAGGACCAGAGCGGCCGTTCCCTCTCCAACGCCCGGCGCTTCCCGCTGGATGTCGCCATCGCCGAGGCGCCGCCGCTGGTGAAGTTCGCCGCGCCCTTCGGCATCCTGGAGGCCAAGCAGGGCGGCGTGCTGCCGGTGACGGTGCGCGGCGTCGAGCCGGGGCTGGGGCAGGCGGTGAGCGCCGTCGCCGGCGGCACCGCGCGGATCGACGCCGACGATGGCAGGATCGCCGACTGGGTGCGCCGCATCTCCAAGGCGCAGGACGACAATTTCACCGAAGAGGGGCCGGAGGGGCACAAGCACAGCGTCAACCATACCGGCGATACGTCGGTGCTGGGCGACGCGCCGGTGAGCCGCATGACGTTGGCGCTGCCCGGCGGCGGGCGGCAGTTCGAGGTGGTGGGCGTGCCGCTGTCGAAGCCCGGATTCTATGTGGTCGAATTGCAGAGCCCGGTGCTGGGGCAGGCTCTGCTGGGCCGCAAGGCGGTGCGCTACGTCAACGCCGCCGCGCTCGTCACCGACATGGCGGTGCATTTCAAATGGGGCCGAGGCAATTCGCTCGCTTGGGTGACCTCGCTGGACAGCGGCCTGCCCATCGCCAACGCCAGCGTGACGATCAGCGACAGCTGCACCGGCCAGAAGCTCGCCACCGGCACGACCGGTAGCGACGGCCGCGTCATCGTCCCGAACGGCCTGCCGGACCCGTCCAGTTCCGACAGCTGCGACAGCGCGGACAGCCATGCGCTGATCGTCTCGGCGCGCAAGGATGGCGACTACAGCTTCGTCCTGACGAGCTGGAACAAGGGCATCGCGCCCTATGATTTCGACCAGCCATTCGGCTATTCGCCGGCCGAGCCCGTCTTCCACACCATCTTCGACCGCACCCTGCTGCGCGCCGGCGAGACGGTGCACATGAAGCATGTCTACCGCGCCCAGACGCCGACGGGCTTCCGCTCGGCGGGCGCGGTCTCCGGCACCCTGGTGATGAACCACAACGGTTCGGGCACGACCTTCGAGATCCCGGTCACGCTGGGCGGCGACGGCATCGGGGAATCGAGCTGGACGCCGCCCAAGGGCGCGCCGATGGGCGATTACAGCCTGCAGGTGAAGATCGGCGACAAGACCATCTATTCCGGCCAGTCGATCCGCGTGGACGAATATCGCCTGCCCACCATGCGCGCCAGCGTCAGCGGGCCGAAGGAGAAGCAGGTCAATCCCAAGTCCGTGCCGATGGACCTCTATGTCGGCTATCTCTCAGGCGGCGGCGCGGGCAAGGCGCCGATCAAGCTGCGCACCGCCTACGACACCCTGTCCGACGCGCCGGACGGGTGGGACGGCTGGACCTTCGGCGGCAACGCCGTGAAGGAAGGCACCGTCCCGCTCGATCAGGACGAGAATGACAAGGACGCGCCGCAGCTGCCGGCGGCGACCACCATCCCGCTGGCGCTCGATGCGCATGGCGCGCTCAGGACCCCGCTCGACATCCCCAGGCTCCAGCAATCCGTGCGCATGACGGTGGAGATGGATTATCAGGATTCGAACGGCGAGACGCTGACCGCCTCGGGATCGGTGCCGATCTACACGTCCGCCGTCCGTCTCGGCATCAAGCCGGACGGGTGGATGCAGCGCGCGGCGGAATATCGCCTGCAGGTCGCCGCGCTCGATCTCAAGGGGAACCCGATCAAGGGCCAGCGCGTGCAGATCGCGCTCTATACGCGCGAGATCCTCTCGGCGCGGCGGCGGCTGATCGGCGGCTTCTACGCCTTCGACAACACCGCGAAGACGACGAAGCTGGACGTCGACTGCTCGGCGAAGACCGACGACAAGGGCCTCGCCCAGTGCAGGCTGGATCCCGGCGTCTCGGGCGAGGTGATCGCGGTCGCCACCACCACCGACGCCGACGGCAACGTCGCGCGCGCCGTCACCTCCACCTATCTGGCGGGTGACGACGACTGGTGGTTCGGCGGCGACAATGGCGACCGGATGGATATCGTCCCCGACCAGAAGAGCTATCATTCCGGCGACGTCGCCCATGTGCAGGTGCGCATGCCGTTCCGCTCCGCCACCGCCCTGGTGACGGTGGAGCGCGAGGGCGTGATGTCGTCCTTCGTCACCACCCTGTCGGGCAAGGATCCGGTGGTGAACGTGCCGCTGGAGGGCAGCTACGCGCCCGACGTGTTCATATCGGTGGAGGCGGTGCGCGGGCGCATAGCGGGCTGGCGGCTGTGGCTCGCCGACCTCGCGCGCAAATGGCATCTGCCCTTCTTCAGCCGCGAGGGCGCCTCGCCGACCGCGCTCGTCGATCTCGCCAAGCCCAGCTACCGCATCGGCCTGACCAAGGTGCAGGTCGGCTGGGAAGGCCATGAGCTGCACGTCGCGATGCGGGCCGACCGCGCGACCTATCATATCCGGGACAAGGCGAAGGTGGCGGTGCAGGTGCTGGGGCCGGACGGCAAGGCGCCGAAGCAGGCGGAGATCGCCTTCGCCGCCGTCGATCAGGCCCTGCTCCAGCTTTCGCCCAATGACAGCTGGGCCATCCTCGGCGCGATGATGGGCGACCGGCCGCTCTCGGTGCTGACCTCCACCGCGCAAATGCAGGTGGTCGGCAAGCGGCATTACGGGCGCAAGGCGGTGGCCTCGGGCGGTGGCGGCGGCGGCGATCTCTCGGCGCTGACTCGGGCCGATTTCCGGCCGGTGCTGCTGTGGCGGGGCCGCGTGAAGCTGGATGCCGATGGCCGCGCCGCGCTGGTGGTGCCGCTGGCGGATTCGCTCTCCGCCTACAAATTGGTCGCGGTGGCGACAGCGGGCGGAGACTTGTTCGGCACGGGCGCGACCGAGATCAGGACGACGCAGGATCTCCAGATCTTCTCGGGCCTTCCGCCTCTGGTGCGCTCGGGGGATTTCTACGGCGCGACGTTCACGCTCCGGAACGGCAGCGACAAGCCGATGACGGTGACGGCCAATGTCGACGTCCAGCCCGCCATCGCGCACGGCCATCCGCTGACCGTGACCATCCCGGCGGGCGGCGCGGTGCCGGTGACGTGGCGCCTGACCGCGCCCGAGCATCTGTCCTCGCTGCGCTGGACGGTGACGGCGAAATCGGCGGACGGCCGCGCGGGCGACCGGATGCAGGTGGACGAGCAGGTGGTGCCGGCGGTGCCGGAGGAGACCTGGGCGGCGACCTTCCTGCATATCGGTGACGGATCGCAGGTGCCCGTCACCATGCCGGCCGGCGCGCTGCCGGGGCGGGGCGGGATCGAGGTGGCGCTGACATCCTCGCCGGCCGCGCCGCTGTCGGGCGTGCGGTCCTATATGCTGGCCTATCCGTTCGGCTGCTTCGAGCAGCGCCTCTCCAAGGCCGTGTCGCTCGACGATCGCGCGGCCTGGGCGCAGCAGATGGCGGATCTGCCGACCTACATCGCCGACAATGGCCTGCTGCGCTACTGGCCGGACCAGGGCATGCCGGGCTCGATCGCGCTCTCGGCTTATGCGCTGTCGATGACGGCGGAGGCGGGCCTGCCCTGGCCGGCGGACGGCAAGGCCAAAGTGATGGACGCGCTGCGCGGCGTCGTCGACGGGCGCATCGCCGAGGAAGGCGAGGGGCCGTCCGACAAGCGGCTGCTGCGCCTCGCCGCGCTGGCGGCTTTGGCCCGCAACGGCGCAGCGACGCCGGCGATGCTGGGGCAGGCGGCGATCCCCGTCGCCGACATGCCGACCGCCACGCTCGCCGACTGGCTGGTGACGCTCGACAAGACGCCCGGCGCCGATCCGAAGCTCCGGTCCGAGGCCGAGCAGACGCTGCGGTCGCGCATCGTCTACGAGGGCACCCGGCTCGATCTGGTCGACAGGCAGCTCGCGCCCTGGTGGATGATGGTCTCGGACGACGAGATGGCGATCAAGGCGCTGCTCGCGGTCACCGGCCGGCCAGGCTGGGAGCAGGATGCTCCGAAGATGATGATCGGCGTCGCGCTGCGTCAGATGCGCGGCCATTGGGACACGACGCCGGCCAATGCCTGGGGCACGGTGGCGGTCCATCGCTTCGCCGCCGCCTATCCGGGCACGGCGACGGGCATGACCACCGCGAAGCTGGGCGGGCAGGCGATGAGCCGGACATGGCCCGCGCCCACGCCGATGCTGCTGCGCGCGCCCACGGGGCCGGCCTCGCTGCTGCTCTCCCACTCCAGCCAGCCGGGGCCGTGGGCGACCGTCTCGGTGCGGGCGGCGGTGCCGCTGACCGCGCCGGCCTTCGCGGGCTATCGGGTGACGCGACAGGTCTTCTTCGTGGAGCGCAAGGATCCGCAGCGGCTGAGCCGGGGCGACGTGCTCAAGGTGCGGATCACGGTGGAGGCGCCGGTGGATCGCACCTGGGTGGTGATCGAGGATCCGATCCCGGCGGGCGCCTCGATCGTCAGCGGCGAGGGCGGCCAGTCCGCGCTGCTGGCGGGGCAGGCGAGTGGCGGCGAGGGATCGTGGCCGAGCTATGTCGAGCGCGGGCTTGATGCGTGGCGCGGCTATTATGGCTGGCTGCCCAAGGGCACGACCACCGCCGAATATGTGGTGCGCGTGAACGGCGCGGGCCGCTTCCTGCTGCCGCCGACGCGGGTGGAGGCGATGTACTCGCCCGAGATCCACGCGGCGCTGCCGAACCGGCCGCTGGTGGTGGCGCCGTGATTGATCGTCCGTCTCGTGAAGCATCCGTTCGTGCCGAGCGAAGTCGAGGCATCGCCATGACCTCGGCTTCGCTCGGTCGGCCCCTCGACTTCGCTCGGGGCGAACGGGAGAGGGCTGATCTCTTCACCATTCGGGCTGAGCCTGTCGAAGCTCCGTCCTTCTTTCCAGCATCGAAGACGGAAGAACGGCACGTCGACAGGCTCGGCGCGAACGGGATGGGCTAGTGGAGAGGGTGCGCGCTCTGGCGGCGTGGCTCCGCCGCCGGCCCTTGGTCTGGCTGCTCGCGCTGCTGATGCTGCCGATCGGGCTCAGCCTCTGGTGCCTGCCGCCCGCAATGCCCTCCTACGCCACCACCCGCGCCGGATGGCGGCCCAGCGAGGCGTGGTTGCAGGATCGCGACGGGCGGCTGCTGGAGACCGTCCGCATCAACTTCCAGGTCCGCAGGCTCGGCTGGGTGCCGCTCGATCATATCGCGCCCGCCCTCCAGCAGGCGGTGATCGCATCCGAGGACAAGCGCTTCGCCCACCACGGCGGCGTCGACTGGCACGGCCTCGCCGGATCGTTGTGGGCGGCGCTGCACGGCCGCTCGGCGCGGGGCGCGAGCACCATCACCATGCAGCTCGCCGGCTTCCTCGCGCCCCAGCTCGATGCGCCCGGCGCGCGCTCCTTCCGCGACAAATTGCGCCAGATCCGCGCCGCCCGCGCGATCGAGGCGCATTGGAGCAAGGATCAGATCCTCGAAGCCTATCTCAACCTCGCCAGCTTCCGGGGCGAGACGCAGGGGGTCGCCGCCGCCACCCGCTCGCTGTTCGGCAAGGCGCCCGACGCGCTGGGGCCGGACGATGCGCTGCTCTTGGCCGCTTTGCTGCCGTCGCCGCAGGCCGATCCGATCACCGTTGCGCGCCGGGCCTGCCGGCTGGGCGGTCGCGCCGACTGCACCACGATGATCGCCGGGGCCGAGGCGATGACCGGCCCCGGCCGCCGCCTCGCCGACGATCCCGGCCTCGCGCCGCACCTCGCCTACGATCTGCTGCGCACGCCCGGCGAGACGGTGCGGACCACGCTCGACCGCACTGTGCAGGCGCTCGCCACCGGGGCCTTGCGCCGGCAATTGCTGGGCCTCGGCGGCGACCGGGCGCGCGATGGCGCCGTGGTGGTGGTGGACAATGCGACCGGCGACGTGCTGGCCTATGTCGGCGGCGTGGCGGACGGCAATTCCACCGCGCCGGCGGTCGATAATGCGGACGCCTACCGGCAGGCCGGATCGACTCTCAAGCCCTTCCTCTACGGGCAGGCGATCGAGCGCGGCTTCCTCACCCCGGCCTCGATCCTCGACGACAGCCCGGTCCAGCTCGACACCGCCTCGGGCCTCTATGTGCCCAAGGATTACGATCATGATTTCAAGGGGCCGGTGAGCGTCCGCACGGCGCTGGCGGGATCGCTCAACGTGCCGGCGGTGCGCGCGCTGCTGCTCGACGGGGTCGAGGATTTCCGCGATCGCCTGTGGGACATGGGCTATCGCGGGCTGACCGAGGATGGCGATTATTACGGCTATTCGCTGGCGCTGGGCTCGGCTGAGGTGACGTTGCTCCAGCAGGCGCAGGCCTATCGCGCGTTGGAGGATGGCGGGCGGGTGCTGCCGCTGCGCCTGCGCGCCGACGATCCGGCCGGCACGCGTCGCGCGGTGATGGCGCCGGGCGCCGCCTGGATGGTGGCGGACATGATGGCGGATGCGGATGCGCGGGCCGTCACCTTCGGCGTGGACAGCGCGCTGCGCCTGCCGTTCTGGGCGGCCGCGAAGACGGGCACCTCCAAGGCGATGCGCGACAATTGGTGCGTCGGCTTCTCCGATCGCTTCACCGTCGCGGTGTGGGTGGGCAATGCCGAGGGGGACAGCATGACGCGCGTCTCCGGCACCAGCGGCGCCGCGCCGGTGTGGCGCGAGGTGATGCTGGCGCTGCACCGCAACCGTCCCGGAGCCCAGCCGCCGCGCCCGGCGGGGATCGACCAGCGCATGGTGCGCTTTTCGGACGGGACCGAGCCGGCGCGCAGCGAATATTTCCTCGGCCGCACCGGCCAGTCCGAGCTGGCCGCGGCGCCCGCCACGGCGCGGCGGCCGCGCATCGTCAATCCCGTCTCGGGCGCCGTCTACGCGCTCGATCCCGACATCCCGGTGGATCGCCAGCGCATCCGGCTGGCGGCGACGGGCGCGGTGTCGGGCGAGCATCTGCGTCTCGACGCGCAGGATCTCGGGCCGGCCGATGCGAGCCCGCTGGTGCTGCCGGGGCCGGGCGCGCATCATCTGCTGCTGGTCGACAGCGCGGGCAAGGTGATCGACCGGGCCTTGTTCACGGTGCGGTAGGGTATCGACCGTCAGGCCGTGACCCCATTCCCCCGTTCGTCCCGAGCGAAGTCGAAGGACGTGCTGCAAGCGCTGCCCTTGGGGCACGTCCTTCGACTTCGCTCAGGACGAACGGGGGCAATCGGAGGCCAACCATTTTCTCAACCGTTCGGGCTGAGCTTGTCGAAGCCCTGTCCTTCCTTTTTTCACCCTCGGAAAGGGGAAGGACGGCCCTTCGACAGGCTCAGTGCGAACGGGTGCGGCGATCGCCGTAGCCTATCGCCACCCCGCCGCGATCGCCTTGCGTTCCCCCGCCGCGTCGAGCGGGTCCCCGGCGATCATCGTCGCCACCACCTTCGCGCTGGCCGGATCGCCGCCCGCCATGCGGTAGTCGCCATGCTGCGCGTCGACCGGCGCGGCATAGCGCAATTGCCAGCCGCCGGCGGCCTTGCAGGCGACGCCGCCGATCGTCTGCGCCACGAAGCTGCGGCAGAACTGGCCGCCCTGATCCTTGAAGCTGAGCGCGACATTGACGGTGCCGAGCTCGCCCGAGGCCTGCCGGTCGAGCGACTGCGCGATGGGGGCGGACAGCGCCAGCGCGCCGACGCGATCGGACACGCCGGCCGGGCCGTTATGATGCTCTACCAAGACCCCGACCAGCAGGCTCGCCGCCACCGCGCCGGGCCAGGCCCAGCTCCGCCAGCGCGGTGCCGGCTTGGGGGCGGCCTGCGCACGCTCCTCGCGCACCGCCGCGAGCGAGACGATCCGCGCCGGCTTGCGCTTCGGCAGGGGCACGGGATCGTCGAGCAAGGGCGTGAAGGCCGCCGCGAAGCGGGCGCGGATGCGGCGATGGCGATCGGCCAGCGCCGCGAGGCCGGGATCGGCGGCGACGGCGGCCTCCACCTCGGCGGCCTCCTCGGACGACAGCTCGCCGTCGATCCAGGCGATGATCCGCGTCTCATCCATCGCTCACTCTCCCAGCATCGCGGCCAGTGCCTGCCGGCCGCGCACGAGCCGGCTGGTCAGCGTGCCGATCGGCACCTCCAGCAGCGCGGCGGCCTCGGCATAGGCCAGCCCTTCGATCATCACCAGCGCCACGGCCTCGCGCTGCTCGTCGGGTAGGCGATCCATCGCGCGCATCAGGAAATGGAGCTCGGCCCGGCTTTCCGCCTCGCCCGCCGCGCCGATCGTAGCGCCCGCTTCCTCCGGTGCCAGCACGGCGTCGCGGCGCTGGCGGCTGCGGCCGGTGTCGATCCACAGGTTGCGCATGATCCGGTAGGTCCAGGCCGCGAGGCTGGTGCCGGGCTGCCACTGGTCGCGCGCCTTGAGCGCCCGTTCGGCGGTCTGCTGCGTCAGGTCGTCCGCGTCGGCGGGGTCGCGCGCCAGCCCGTGCGCGAAGCGGCGCAGGCGCGGGAGCGATGCCGCCAGCGCGGTTTCGAATTCGTCCAAGCTCTTGTTTCTCCGACATGGGGATGAAACGACAGGATGCGCTCGTTTCATCCATCGGACGGCGAGAAAAGGAAAGACCATGCGCGGACGATGGATGGCGATGGCGGCGATGCTCGGGGTGGCGATGCCGGGGGCGGCGCAATTGCTGCCGTCGCTGGGCGGGGGCGGGGGCGGTGCGCCGCTCGGCGGATTGACCGGTGGCCTGCTGGGCCAGCGCGGCGGCGGCGCGACGATGCTGGGCGACGGCATCCAAAGCGGGCTCGATTTCGTGGGCGGGATCGCGCGGGACGTCTCGCCGGCCGATCTCCTCTCGCTGCGGCGGGACCGGCTGCGCGGGCTGGTGCGGGACAATCGCGCGGCGCTGGACGTGGACGATGCCGGCAACCCGGTGCGGCGCGACGAGATCGTCGCCAGTGCTCCGGCGGAGGCCGGGCTGGCGGCCGCGCTGCAGGCGGGCTTCACGATCCTGCGCCGCGAAACGGTGGAGGGGCTGGGCCTGCCCCTGGTCGTGCTGGCGCCGCCGCATGGGCTGGCCGCGCGCAAGGCGATCGCGCGGCTGCAGGCGGCCGATCCCCAGGGCAGCTATGCGCTCAACCACATCTACGAGCCGGCTTTCGCGGCGCTGGAACCCGGCGGCGGGGCGGCGGCGCAGGGGCAGGCCGGCGGCGCGCCGATGGGGCTGATCGACGGCGGCATCGGGGCGCATCCCGCCTTTGCCGGCGCCGCGATCGAGCAGCGCGGCTTTGCCGGAGCGGTGAAGCCCAGCGGCCACGGCACCGCCGTCGCCTCGCTGATGGTCGGGCAGGCCGGCGCCTTCCGCGGCGTGCTGCCGGGCGGGCGCCTGCTCGCGGCCGACATCTATGGCGGATCGGAGGCCAATGGATCGGCCGAGGCGATCGTGCGCGCGCTGGGCTGGCTCACGGCGCGCGGCGTGCGGGTGGTGAATGTCAGCCTGGTGGGGCCGCCCAACCCTTTGCTGGCGGCCGGTGTCCGCGCGGCGCAGGCGAAGGGCGTGCTGATCGTCGCGGCGGTCGGCAATGACGGCCCGGCCGCGCCGCCGCAATATCCGGCTTCCTATCCCGGCGTCGTGGCGGTGACGGGGGTGGATGCGAAGGGCCGCGTGCTGATCGAGGCGGGGCGGGCCGCGCATATCGACTTCGCCGCGCCGGGCGCCGACATGGCGGGCGCGGTGCCGGGTGGGAAGTGGGAGGTGCTGCGCGGCACCTCCTTCGCCGCGCCGCTGGTGGCCGCCAGCCTCGCGCGGCTCGATCGCGGCGACGGCGGGCAGGCGATCGCGGCGCTGGCGGGGCAGGCCAAGCCGGGCGGCAAGGTGGGGCGCGGCATCGTCTGCGGCGATTGCGCGACGCCGCCGAGGGCGGTCGGCATACGATAAGCGGACTTTCGTCATCGCGGTGATCGCCGCCGCCTTGTTCGCCGCGTGGCTGCAGCCGGGCTTCCGTGCGGCGCCAGCTCATCCGCGGCGCAGCCGATGGATCCTGACCTGCGTCGGGATGACGGGAGTCCAAAAATAATCCGGTGCGCGGGATGAAAGCCGAACGAGCCGTCGTTGCTCTTCCTGCAGGCCGGGCACGGCGCCCGGCGAAAATGGAGAGACACGATGACCAAGCGGAACGCAATCCGGGCGCGCCTCCTTGTCGCGGCGGCGTTGATCGGGCTGGCGGCGATGCCGGCGAGCGCGCAGCTTCTGGGCGGCGGTGGCGGCCGTCTCGGCGGGGCCGTCGGCGGCCTGACGGGGGGGCTCGGCGGCGCGGGCGGTGCGGTGTCGGGCACGCTTTCGAATGCGGGCGGCGTGAGCGGCGGGGCCGGCTCGCTGGGCTCGGCGACGGGCAGCCTCAGCCATAGCGTGAGCGGCTCGGGCAGCGCGCACGCCACCCGGTCGATCGATGCCAGGTCCGGCCAGGCGAGCGCCGATGCGGGGCTGGCCGGCACCGTCTCCGGCGCGGCGACCAGCGCGGTGAGCGCGACCGGCCCGGCGGGTCACACGCTCGGCGGCAACGGTTCGCTCGCCGGCAGCGGTAGCATCGACAGGAATGTCGGCGTGACCGCCAACACGATCGGCACCGATCAGGTCGGCCAGGCCGCCGGAACGGTGCGGGACCGCGCCACCTCGACCGTCGGCACCGCGCGCGATCGCGCCACCTCGACGGTGGGGACGGTGCGCGACCGGGCGACCTCCACGGCCGGCACGGTCCGGGATCGCGCCGGTTCGACGGTCGCCGGTGCGCGCGATCGGGCGAGTGGCGTCGCCGGGAACCTCGACGGCGCCGCCAGCGCGGCCGGCAACGGCGCCGGTTCGCTCGCCGGTTCGGTCAGCGGCGCGACCGTGTCGGGTTCGGCGAACGGCGCGGCGACGGGCAGTGCTTCCGCTCCCCAGCGCTAACCGCCGCGATCGGAACGGGCGCCGCCGGGGTTCGCCCCGGCGGCGTTCGCGTTTCTAGAAGCCGACCTGCAGGCCGGCGCGCAGCGCGACCGAGACGTGATCCTGCTGCTGTTCGGCATCGAACTCGCCGCTGATCACATAGGTGCCGGTGCCGCCCTTCAGGCGGAAGGCGCCGGTCCAGCCGCTGGTGCGGTCGTCGGCGGTGAGCCGGAAGTCCTGCCCCCCGGCGAAATGCGCCACCGTGTCGCCCAGCTTGCTGTTGATGAGCTGGCGGCGGCCGCCTTCCAGCTCGGCGCGCAGGAAGCCGCCCTCGTCGGCGGTGTCGTCGAAGAAGCGATAGCCCAGCGCGACCGCGCCGTTGGCGGCGAACTCGTCGCTGGTGCGGCCGTCGACGATCAGGTCCATGCCGGTGCCGCCGCCATTCTCGGTATAGCCCTTTTCGTGCAGGTGGTAATAATCGACCGACGCCTGCGGACGCAGCGAGAAGGCGCCGAGCTGCAGCTTGTAGGACAGGCCGCCCGAGCCCGAGAAGAGCTTGCCGTTCCAGCGGCCGTCGGTGCTGCGGATCACCTGCGCGCCGTCATCCTCGCCCTCGAAGCGGCGATGGCTGGTGAAGTCGATCGTGGCACCCGAGGCGCGCGCCCAGGCGTGCAGGCCGCCCCAGTCGCCCCGCCAATAGGCGCTGAGCTCATACTGGTTGGACTCGACGTCGTTCTCGGTGCTGACGTCGTCGTTGGTGCCCGACAGATAGGCCGCGCCCAGGCCGACGCGGCCGAAGCCGCCCAGCTTGATCTCCGCCCCGCCCGAGGCGCCCCAGCCGGTGATCTTGTAGCCGGCCGTGTCGTCGATCGCCTTGGTCCGGCCCCAGCCCACCTGCTGGAGCCAGAAGCCCCACGTGCCTTCGTTGACGATCGGCGCGTCGGGATCGGCGAGGAACCGCGCGGTGGCGCGCGAGCCGGAGCTCACCGCGTCGAACGCGCCGCCGGCATGATCGGGCAGCAGCGACCGGAGCGCGTGGAGGAAGGTGCTGCCGTCGGTGATGCCGAGGAAACTGTCGCCGATCGGCTTGTCGGCCGAGATCGCGGTGTAGACCGCGTCATAGGCGGCCGTCTCGGACTTGTTGAGGCCGAGGTCGGCGGCCGTCTTGCGGGCGACGACGACGTTGACGGCATCGCCGGCGGCGTTGGTCGAGACGCTGCTCTTGAACAGCCACGGCACCGCCGCGCCGGTGGTGGTGAGGTTGTTCGCGCCGGTGAGCGATCCCGCCTCGATCACCGTGTAGGTGCCGGCCGTATGGGTGAGATCCGCGAAATGCAGCGCGAGCTTGGATCCGCTGTCGAAGCTGGCATTGCCGGCGACCTGGTAGATCGTCGCCGCGCCCGTGGTGCCGTTGACGTTGACGGCGAGCGTGCCGCCGCCCGTCACCTGCAGCGATCCGATCGCGGTGGGGCCGGTGCCGGTGAGGCCGAGCGTGCCGCCCGCAACCTTGACCGCGACATTGCCGGCATTGGTGAGGCCGCCGGTGAAGGCGGAGGTGCCGCCCAGCGTCAGGCTGCCCGCGCCGCCGCCGAAATCGGTGGTGCCGGTGTAGGTCGCGCTGCCGGAGAGCGCCATGCTGTTGGTGCCGGCGCCGAAGCTGACGTTGCCGGCCACCGCGCCGGCCGAAACGGTCAGCGTGTCGTTGCCGCTGCCGAAGCGGATGTCGCCGGTGATCGAGGGGGTGGCGGTGCCGGAGGCCGGGGCGGCCTGCGTTACGCTGCTGTTGGCGGTCGCCGCCGAGAGATCGATCGCGACGTTGGTGGCGCTCGATCCGGTCGCCGAGATCGCGCCGGTATTGGCGACCGAGGTGAGCGTGCCGGACTTGTCGAGAATGGCATAGGCATTGGCGGCCGTGCCGGATGCGGTGGCCGCGATGGTGCCCGCATTGGTGATCGTCGAGACGGTGCCGCCGGCATCGATCTGCAGGGCGATGCTGCTGTCGCCGGCCTTGGCGGCGCCGGTCGCCTGGATGGCGCCGCTGTTGGTGATGGTGGGCACGCTGGCGCCGCTGCCGATGCGGATGGCGGTGGCGCTCGCGTCGAACGCGGTGGCGCTGACGCCGCCCGCCAGCGTCATGCCGTTGGCGATCGTCACCGCGCCACCCTGGCCGCCGATCACGAGGCCGCTGGCGGTCGTGCCGTCGTAGATGCCGTTGCCGGCGATCGTGCCGTTGATGACGAGGCCGTTCTTGTTCGCGTCCGACGCGACCGATCCCAGCGTGATCGCATGGTCGGTGGCGCCGATCAGCAGCGCCGGGGCGCTGCCGAAGGTGGTGAGCGCGGCGGCGGTGGTGGTCACCGTGTTGCCGCTCGAATCGGTGGTCGAGGTGGCGGCGGTGAACAGCGCGCCGCCCGCGATGCTGCCGGTGATCTGCATCGCCGGGCCGCCCTGCAGCAGGTTCTGGGCGGTCAGCTTGGTGGTGTCGGCGGGCAGGGACGTCGAGCTGTAGCCGGTCGTCGTGACGGTCGCCTGCACCACCAGGGCGCCGCCGATGTCGCCGTTCAGCTGCACGCCGGATGCGTTGCCGCCGGTCGCGGTGATGGTCCCGTTGATCGCGGCGTTGCCCGAGATCGCACCGGCGCGGATGCCGACGCTGTTGTCGCCCGTCAGCGCGATCGTGCCGCTCTGGGTGAGTGAGCCGGTCAGCGGGCCGTCCAGCGATATGCCGGCCGAATTGTTGCCTTTCACCGTGATCGTGCCGGAATTCACGATATTGCCGGTGAAGGCGCCGGCGGTGCGGATGCCGTAGCGATCGGACCCCTGCGCCCAGGCACCGTCGAGCACGCCGTCGCCATTGGTGTCGGTGCGGGTGTAGGTCTCGTCGATCGTGATCGTGCCGCTGTTGGTGATCGTGCCGGCCGTCCCCGCATTGGCGAGGATGCCGATCGCGCCGTTGGCGCCGGTGATGCCGATCGTGCCGGCGTTGGTGACGCTGTTGTTGCTGTCGATGGTGACGGCGGTGCCCGAGGTCGGCTTGATCGATCCGGCGCTGGTGATGCTGATGTCGGCGGCGGCGCCGCTGCTGGCGGTCGAGGTCTTCACCGGCGTCGTCTGCGCCGCGCCGATCGACACGGTGGCGGCGATGGCGGGCGACACGAACAGCCCGAACGCGATCGGCGTCAGGCAGGTGGAAGCGAACAGACGACGCATGAAACCCCTTCCGGCTGTGCGGGCGCGGCTGTGCCGTCGCCCCGATAGCCCGATGACGGAGCCGTGTTCCTGCGACCTTGGCTTCGAACCGAAACATTCCTCCGTTCGGGCTGAGCCTGTCGAAGCCCTGTTCTTCTTTTTGCGGCGTCGACAAGGAAGAACAGCCCTTCGACAGGCTCAGGGCGAACGGAGTGCGAGGCTCGGTCAATACGCGGAGAGGAAATACGTCCCCGCGCCCTCAGAAATGCGCGTCGAAGCCGATGCGGACGGTGCGGGGCTGGAGGGGGGTGATCTCGGTGCTCTTCACCACGTCGATCGGGGTGCCGAGCGCGAAGCGGTTGCCGACCGTGTCGAGCAGGTTGGTGGCGGAGAGCGTCACGCCATAGCCGCCCCGGCCGACGCGGATCGACAGGCCGGTATCGACATAATCGCCCTCCTTGCCGCCGAGCACCGGCCCGACGCCGAGGCGCGACTTGCCGATGTAGCGCGCCCAGCCATCGGCATTGAGGTCGTAGCGGCCAATCGTCCGGTGCCAGCTCAGGCCCACGCGCCCGCCCAGCTCGGCGACGTTCGGCAATTGCTCGTGCACCCTCTCCGCCGTGGCAACGAGCCGGAAGAACTGGAGCGGGCCGTAATCGGGCCGGGTCAGCCGGCTGTCGTTCACGACCACCGATCCCTCCAGCCGCAGCGAGGGGAAGGGGCGCCAGGCGATGCGCGCGTCGAACGACCAGATGCGCCCGTCGCCGATGTTGGTGGTGACGGGCAGGCCGTCGGAATCGACGAAGTCGGCCTGGATGTTGCGCCAGTCGGTATAGGCGACCGAGGCGGCCAGGCTGATCGCGTCGTCGCCGGGGCGATCGTAGCGGATGCCCATCTCGGCGGTGGAGACGCGATCGCTGCGGAAGCGGCGCACGAGGTTGTTGCCGATCGCCAGCCCGCCCGGCCGGAAGCCCTGCTGGTAGCGCGTGTAGAGAATCAGGCCCCGCGTCGGCTCGACCGAGGCGGCGAGCGAGGGCAGGACCTTCGTCTCGGAGCGGCTCTGCTGGATCCGGGCGATGTCGGCGTAGCTCTGGACGACCTGATAGGGCGGATTGGACGTCGTCGCGGTGGGCGTGGCCGCGACGTCGCCCTGGAAATCCTGCGGCAACAGGCCGATCATCGTGCCGATCGCATGGCCGGCGAGGCGCGAATGGGTGAGCCGGGCGCCGCCGGTGATCGTCAACCCGCGCAGCGGGCTCACCGAGACCTCGCCGTAGAGCGTCTCCTCGTCGATCCGGTTGAGCACACCGGCGGCGGGCGACAGCGCGTCCATCGGCCCGATCTCGCGGGTGATGCGGGCGCTGTTGTTGAGGTAGGAGGTGCCGATCACCCAGCCCAATCCGCCCGACATCGGCCGCGACAGCCGGTTCTCGGTGGTGAAGAGCGAGGTGTGGTTGCGCTGGCGGAACAGGCGCGGATCTCCGCCCGGCAAGGTCGCGTCGAAGCGCTCGTCGATATCCTGGCGCACGAAGGCGTTGGACGAGGTGAAGCGCAGGTCCCCCAGTGCCTTGGTGATCGTCACCTCGCCCATGCCATATTGGTCGTCATAGGGCTGGGCGATCGGGCTGGCGCGGGTCAGCGGCGGGCCGTTCTTGTCGGCATATTGGCTGTCGTCGCCATGGATCTCCTGGATCACCGCGCCGAGCCGGATCGACCAGCCGGCGCCGGGATCGATGCGCAGCGTCGCGCGGCCGCCTTCGGTGCGGGTGCGGTTGATGTCGTTCCGGCCGGTGGTGACGTTGTCGATATAGCCGCCGTCCGTGCCGGCATAGCCGACGAGGCGCAACGCGACCGTGTCGTCGTCGATCGGCAGGTTGAGCATCGCCGATCCGTCGCCGCCCATCGCGCCGTGCGCGACCGTCGAGACGCCGCCGGTGATGGCGGCCTCGAAGCGGCCGGGGACCGGATCGTTGCGCACGATGCGGATGATGCCGCCTGGCGATCCCGCCCCGTAGAGCGTGCCCTGCGGCCCTTCGAGCACCTCCACCGCGGCGATGTCGTACAGTTGCAGGCTGGGATCGGGCGCGTTGTAGCTGATCCGCAGGTCGCCGAAATATTGCCCGACCGTCGCCTGGCTCTGCCCGACCAGCCCCGAATCGGCGACGCCGCGGATGAACAATTTGTCGCGGCCGTTGCCGAGATGGGTGGAGGTGACGTTGGCGGCGCGGTTGGCGATCGCGTCGCTGCCCGCCGGCCCGACATTGGCGAACTGGCTGCCGGCATAGACCGAGACCGAGCCGGGGAAGTCGCCGAGCCGCACGTCGCGCTTGCTGGCGCTGACGACGATGTCCGGGCTGGGCACCGCGGCGGGCTCGCGCAGGACGGCGGGGATCAGGCGGGGGGCCTGCTGGGCCGGCGCGATCTGCCAGGTGTCGCCGCCGAGCGCGACCGGCCGGGCGCCGCTGCCGGCGAGCAGCCGGTCGAGCGCCTGCTCGATGCCCATCCGTCCGCGCACCGCCGGCACCGGCCGCTGCCACAGGACCGGATCGGTGAGGCGGATGCTGGCGCCGGTGCTGCGGCTCAGCGCCACGATCGCCTCGCCCAGCGGGCCGGCGGGCAGGTCGACATGGCTCCGCGATCCGGCATGCGCCGCCGATGGCGCCAGCAGCGCGACCGTGGCCACAAGGGAAGCGAAGCGGTGGGTCACTGCCGGGGCAGGGGGCTAGAGCCGGTCATCGGCCTTTCGGGTGAGGGTCACGCGGCCCTGATCCCGTTTCACGCCGACGTCAAGCAGCGGACCGAGCCGGTCCAGGAACTGCGTCTTGTCGCCGCCATAAGCGAGGACGCCGGTGAAGGGCTTGTCGGCGACATCGGGCGCCGCGTCGATCGGCAGGCCGAGCCCGCGCGCGAGATCGGCGGCCACCACGGAAAGCGGCGCCTGCCGGTAGCTCAGCCGGTCCTCGCGCCAGCTGCCGATGTCCGAGGTGGCGACGCGCAACTCCCCGGCGGCCTGGCGCGCGTCGAGCGTCTGGCCGGGGCCGAGGCGGACGGCCTCGGCCTTCGGGTTGTAGACCACCATGCCCTCGGCCACGGCGACGCGCGTGCCGGCGGGATCGCGGGTGATGTCGAAGCGGGTGCCGACATCCTGCACCTCGTCGTCGCCCACCTTCACGGCGAAGGGGTGGGCCTCGTCGTGCTTCACGTCGAACAGCGCCTCGCCGCGATCGAGCGTGGCGTGGTGCGGGTTGCGATGGTCGAGCACCAGCCGGGTGTCGCCGTTGAGCGCGATGGTGGCGGTGTCGAGGGTGACGGTGCGATGCTCGCCGGGGCCGGTCTCGACGACGAAGGGCGCGGGGCGCAGGTTCGCGTAGCCGAGGCCGATCGCGCCGACGATGCCCGCCGCGAGCCATCCGCCGGTCGCCTGCCGGCGCCAGATCGGGCGTCGCGCCGGTGCCGGCACCGGATCGGCCACGGGCAGGGCGCGCAGCACGGGATCGGCCGCATCGCCCGCCGCCAGCACGGCCTCATAGGCGGATGCGTGCGCCGGATCGGCTTCCAGCCATGCCAGGAAGCCGTCCCAGTCTGCGAAGGCCGGGTCCGCCTGGGCCGTGACCCAACCGACCGCCGCCTCGCGGATGTCTCCACGATCCGTCATTCCTGTCCTTTCGAACCAAGGACGGAGTCGGCGTCCCCCAGCCTCATTCCGGACTCTCCCGGGCATCCAGCACGGCGCGATACGCCTTGCGCATGTCGCTCTCGACGGTGCTGAGGCTCACCCCCAGGCGCGTGGCGATGTCGCGCTGGGCCAGGCCCTCGATGCGGTGGAGCCGGAACACGTCGCGGGCGCGATCGCCCAGCGCCGCCAGCGCCGCCTCGATCCGGCCCAGTTCCTCGCGCGCGATCAGCACGCGCTCGCCGGCGGGCGCATCCGATATGCCGGGCAGCGAGGCGCTGTGGCTCTCGTCCCACGCCGCGTCGCGCAGGATCGCCTGGCGGTGGGCGCGGTGCCGGTCCCGCATCAGGTTCTCGGCGGCGCGGAACAGGTAGGAGAGCGGATTGGCGATCGGCCCGGTGGGCGCGGCGGACACCTTGATCCACAATTCCTGCAGCACGTCCTCCGCTTCGTCGCCGGCGCCGCGCGCGGCGACGAAGCGCAGCAGCGTCGCCCGGTTCGCCAGAAGGATCGCCTGCAGGCCGTCGTTCATCCGAAGCGCGTTAGCGCAGGCGCGGGGCGGGTTCCATGGTCTTGCGCGGGGCGGGCGCCCGGCCGCTGATCTCGGCGCCGGCATCCGGGTGGAAACGCAGGTTCCAGATCGTCGCCAGCAGCGAGATGGCGGTCACCACCCAGAAGGCGACGGTGAAATCCATCAGCGCGGGCTTTTCGGCATGGTGGGTCAGCATCGACACGTGCAGCGCGCTCGCCGCGATGCAGATGCCGAGCGACAGCATCAACTGCTGCACCGTCGAATAGAAGCCCGTCGCCGCCGACATGCGCTGCTTGTCGATGCCGTCATAGGCGATGGCGTTGTAGGCGGTGAATTGCAGCGAGAAGAAGAAACCGCAGAAGGTCAGCGTCGCGATGATCGCGGACAGCGGCCAGTCCGGGCGGAACAGCCCGACCAGGGCATAGCCGATCGCCCCGATCAACCCCGCCGCGATCATCGCGTTGCGGAAGCCGAAGCGGCGCAGCAGCCGGGGCGCCACGCCCTTCATCAGCAGCGAGCCGATCGCCGGGCCGACGGTGATGGTGCCGCTCTGCGCGGCGCTGAGCCCGAAGCCGAGCTGCATCATCAGCGGCAGCAGGAAGGGCAGCGAACCCTGCGTGATCCGGGTGAGCGAGCCCGCGATCATCGACAGGCGGAAATTGTCGTCGCCGAGCAGGCCGAGATCGATGATCGGCGCGGGATGGCGGCGGGCATGGCGGATGTAGAGCAGGCCGGCGACGAGGCCGACCACGAGCAGCGTGATGGCGGTGTCGAGCGCGCCCGGGCGGCTCGTCATCTCGAAGCCGAACAGCAGGCAGCCGAGCGACACGCCGCTCAGCACGAAGCCCGCCGGATCGAAGGGGTGCGGATTCGCCTCGCGGAAATTGGCGATGTAGCGGCCGACCAGCACGAAGCCGAGCAGGCCGATCGGCAGGTTGACGTAGAAGATCCAGCGCCAGTCCAGATAGGTGACGATATAGCCGCCGAGCGGCGGCCCCAGGATCGGACCGATCAGCGCCGGCATGATCAGCCAGGACATGGCCGACACCATGTCCTTCTTCGCCACGCTGCGGAGCAGCACGAGCCGGCCGACCGGCAGCATCATGGCGCCGCCGATGCCCTGCACGAAGCGCGCCGCCACGATCACCCACAGCGCCGGCGCCTGTGCGCTGACCACCGAGCCCGCCATGAACAAGGCGATCGCCGCCTGGAAGACGGGGCGCGAGCCGAAACGGTCCGCCATCGTTCCCGAGGCCGGGATGAACACGGCCAGCGCCAGCAGGTAGGAGGTGAGCGCGACGCTCATCTGCGGCGCCCGCACCCCGAAATCGCGGGCCATGGTGGGCAGAGCGGTCGCCAGCACGGTGGCGTCGAGATTTTCCATCAGCAGCGCGCAGGCGATGATCAGCGCGACGATCCGGTAGTTGATGCCGGAGGTCTCGGGGCCTTCGTCCAGCGTCTTGGCGAGCGCGCCGGCGGCGGGCACGATGCCGTCGCGCACCTCGGCGTTGACCGAGGCCATGCCGCGCCGCCGAGGCCTCAGCATGAGAGGGCCTCGGGGCAGGGGAGGGGCGCGCGGACAGTCATCGGATGCGAGCCACATAGGCCGCTCGTTCCGATTATGTAACCGTCGCGGGAGAAAAAAGGGGTGCCGCGTGTTTCCGGCTTCCGGGAGCGTGGGTGTTCGGCGTTGCAACCTTGACATAAGGCTGCATCCGTTGGCCGTTACGGCCCCGTCGAACCGCAATAACGGACACTGCATGACCGACGATCATCTGCCCGAGGCCGGGCGCCCCGAGACGGAGCACACGCATTGGGTGGATGAGGAGCCGCGCCGCTTCTCCGGCCGCGCGCGCACCATCAGCTGGATCGCCGGAATCATCGGCCTGCTGGTGCTGATCGGGCTGGCGGTGTGGCTGTCGCGCGCCTCGTCGGACCAGGGTGGCCAAGGCGGCCAGGGCGGTGGCGGACGGCATCGCGGCGGTGGCGGCCAAGGCGGTGGCGGTGGCCGTGGCGGCGGGCCGTTCAGCTTCCGCAGCCAGACGACGACGGTCGGCACCGCCAAGGTGGCGACCGCCGACCTGCCGGTGCAGACCGAGGCGCTCGGCACCGTCACCCCGGCCGCGACGGTGACGGTGATCCCGCAGGTGTCCGGCGCGATCACGCAGATCCTGTTCCAGGAGGGCCAGCGCGTGTCGCGCGGGCAGGCGCTCGCGGTCATCGATCCGCGTCCCTATCGCGCGGCGCTGCTGCAGGCGCAGGGCAATCTTGTGCGCGACAAGGCGCAACTGGAGAATGCCCGGCTGGTGCTCAAGCGCTACGACACGCTGATCGCGCAGGATTCGATCGCGCGGCAGGATCGCGACACGCAGGCGGCGACCGTCCACCAGCTCGAGGGCACGGTGATGACGGACCAGGGCGCGGTGCAGGCGGCGCAGGTGAATCTCGGCTTCACGCGGATCGTCTCGCCCGTCTCGGGCCGGATCGGCCTGCGCGTGGTCGATATCGGCAATTATGTCTCGTCGGGCAGCACCGGCGGCATCGCGGTGGTGACGACGCTGCAGCCGATCGACGTCGAGTTCGCGATTCCCCAGCAGCAGGCGCCCGCGATCGAGAAAAGGATCGCGCAGGGTGCCCAGATCCCGGCGCTGGCGCTCGACAGCACGCGCACGCAGACGCTCGACACCGGCAAATTCTCGACCCTGAACAACCAGGTCGACACCACCACCGGCACGATCAAGGGCAAGGCGCGCTTCCCGAACGGCGGCAACCAGCTATTCCCGAGCCAGTTCGTCAACGTGCGGCTGACCATCGACACGGTGAGCAACGCGATCACCGTGCCGCCGGCCGCCGTGCGCAGCGGGCCGGACGGGGATTTCGTCTGGCTGCTCAAGCCCGATCGCACCGTCACCCAGCGCGTCGTCAAGACGGGCGTGAACACCGCCGACAGGATCCAGATCACCAATGGCGTCGCGGTCGGCGACACGGTCGTCACCGATGGCGGCGACCGGCTGACCGAGGGCGCCAAGGTCGCGCTGCCGGGCGACAATCCGCAGCAGGCGGGCGCGGGTGGCGGCAAGCGTGGCGGCCATCATCGCCGCGGTGGCGGAAACGGCGGCTGACGGCCTGATCCATGGGTCCCTCGCGCATCTTCATCCTGCGGCCGGTGGCGACGGCCCTGTTCATGGTCGCCATCGTGCTGGCGGGCCTGGTGGGCTTCCGCTCGCTCTCGCTCTCGGCGCTGCCGGAGGTGGATTATCCCACCATCCAGGTGACCACCCTCTATCCCGGCGGCTCGCCCGAGGTGATGAGCCAGACGGTGACGGCGCCGCTGGAGCGCCAGTTCGGCGAGATGCCGGGCCTGTCGCGCATGGCGTCCACCAGCTCGGCCGGCGCCTCGGTGATCACGCTCCAGTTCGGCCTGTCCGAGGGGCTCGACGTCGCCGAACAGGAGGTGCAGGCGGCGATCAACGCCTCCAACGCCTTGCTCCCGGCCGATCTGCCGGCGCCGCCGGTCTATGCCAAGATCAACCCGGCCGACGCCCCGATCATGACGATCGCGGTGACGTCCAAGACCATTCCGCTGACCCAGGTGCAGTCGATCGTCGACACGCGCCTCGCGCAGAAGATCAGCCAGATTTCCGGCGTCGGCCTCGTCAGCCTGGCGGGCGGGCAGAAGCCGGCGATGCGCATCCGCGCCGACACCCAGGCGCTCAGCAGCTACGGCCTCAGCCTCGCGCAGGTGCGCACCGCGATCGACAACGCCAACGCCAACAGCGCCAAGGGCAGCTTCGATGGGCCGAACCGATCCTACCAGATCAACGCCAACGACCAGCTGGAGACGGTCGACGACTATAAGAACCTCGTCGTCACCTACCAGAACAACGCGCCCGTCCGCCTGAAGGACGTGGCGCAGGTGGTGGAGGGCGCCGAGAATACGCGGCTGGGCGCGCTCGCCAACACCACGCCGGCGATCATCCTCAACGTCCAGCGCCAGCCCGGCGCCAACGTGATCGCCACCACCGACGCGATCAAGGCGCAATTGCCCGAGCTGCTGCGCCAGCTGCCCGCCGGCCTGGAGACGCAGGTGCTGGCCGATCGCACCACCGGCATCCGCGCCTCGGTGCACGATGTCGAGTTCGAGCTGGTGCTGGCCGTCGTGCTGGTCGTGCTGGTGATCTTCTTCTTCCTCCATTCCGCGCGCGCCACCCTGGTGGCGGGCCTCGCCGTGCCGATCTCGCTGATGGGCACGTTCGGGGTGATGTACCTGCTGAACTACAGCCTCGATAACCTCAGCCTGATGGCGCTCACCATCGCGACCGGCTTCGTGGTCGACGACGCGATCGTGATGATCGAGAATATCCAGCGCCATATCGAGGAGGGCGTGCCGCCCTTCGAGGCGGCGCTGAAGGGCGCGGGCGAGATCGGCTTCACGATCATCTCGCTGACTGTCTCGCTGATCGCGGTGCTGATCCCGTTGCTGTTCATGGGCGACATCGTCGGCCGCCTGTTCCGCGAATTCGCTGTCACGCTGGCGGTGACCATCCTGATCTCGGCGGTGGTGTCGCTGACGCTGACGCCGATGCTCTCGGCCCGCTGGCTGAAGGCGCCCCACGAGGAGAAACCGAGCCGCATCGCCCAGCGCTCGGCCGCCGCCTTCACCTGGGTGGAGCGGCGCTACGAGGGCGCGCTCGATTTCGTGCTGGCGCGGCGCTTCGCGACCCTGCTGGTGGCGATCGGCACCCTGGTGCTGACCGTATTGCTCTACCTCGTCATCCCCAAGGGCCTGTTCCCGACGCAGGATACCGGCCAGCTACAGGCGCGCATCATCGCGACCTCCAGCATCTCCTACGATCGCATGGCCGAATTGCAGAAGCGCGCGGCCGAGACGATCCTGCAGGACGACGCCGTGCAGTCGCTGTCCTCCTTCGTCGGCGTGGACGGATCGAACAACGCCGCGCTCAATTCGGGCACGATGCTGGTCAACCTCAAGGAAGGCCATCCGTCGCAGGAAAAGGTGATGCGGCGGCTCAAGCGCGCCGTGAGCCAGATACCGGGCGTCGCCCTCTACCTGCAGCCGACGCAGGACCTCACCATCGACGCGGAGAGCGGGCCGACCCAGTATCGCCTCTCGGTCGAGGGATCGAACACCGCGGACGTGAATGCGGAGGCGCAGCGCATCGCCAAGGCGCTGCAATCGGTCTCCAAGGTGCGCAACGTCACCACCGATGCCGGGCAGCAGGGCTCGTCCGCCAACATCGCGATCGATCGCGACGCGGCGGCGCGGCTGAACATCACCGCCTCCTCGGTGGACGACACGCTCTATTCCGCCTTCGGCCAGCGCATCGTCTCGACCATCTTCACCGAGACCACCCAGTATCGCGTGATCATGGAGGCGGCGCCCGGCCTGCTCACCGATCCGCAATCGCTGGGGCTGCTCCACTTGCCGGCCTCGGGCGGGGCGACGCCGCTCAACGCGGTGGCGACCATCACCGAGGGCAAGTCGCCGCTGCAGATCACCCACGTCGCGCAATTCCCGGCCGCGACGATCGGCTTCGACACCGGGCCGGGCGTCTCGCTCGGCACCGCGACCAAGGCGATCCAGAAGAAGATCGACGCGATCGGCCTCAAGCCCGGCATCTCGACCAGCTTCCTCGGCGCGGCGGGGGCCTTCTCCTCGTCGCTCAACAACCAGCTCGCACTGATCCTGGCGGCGGTGGTGTGCGTCTACATCGTGCTGGGCGTGCTCTACGAAAGCTTCATCCACCCGGTGACGATCCTCTCGACCCTGCCGTCGGCGGGCGTCGGCGCGCTGTTCGCCTTGTGGGTGACGGGGCACGATCTCGACATCATCGGCATCATCGGCATCGTGCTGCTGATCGGCATCGTGAAGAAGAACGCGATCATGATGATCGACTTCGCCATCGCCGCCGAGCGCGACGAGGGGCTGTCGCCCGGCGAGGCGATCCGCCAGGCCGCGATCCTGCGCTTCCGGCCGATCCTGATGACCACGCTGGCGGCGCTGTTCGCGGCGGTGCCGCTGATGGTCGGCATGGGGCAGGGCGCGGAACTGCGCCGCCCGCTCGGCATCGCGATCTTCGGCGGCCTTCTGGTCAGCCAGTTGCTCACCATCTTCACGACGCCGATCGTCTATCTCTATTTCGATCGCGGCCAGCAATATTTCGCGCGGCGCGGCTGGGGCGTGCGCTCCGCTCCGGACGTCGGGCCGGAAGCGCGCCCGTGAGGATGCCGGCGTGAACCTCTCGGCGCCCTTCATCCGCCGGCCCATCGCGACGATCCTGCTGACGATCGGGCTGGCGCTGGCGGGCATCGCCGGCTTCTTCTCGCTGCCGGTGGCGCCGCTGCCGCAGGTCGATTTCCCGACGATCAGCGTCTCGGGCAGCCTGTCGGGCGCGAGCCCCGAGGTGATGGCGCAGAGCGTCGCGACGCCGCTCGAGCGCCGCCTCTCGACCATCGCGGGCGTCACCGAGATGACCTCGCAGAGCTCGCTGGGCTCGACCCGCATCACGCTCCAGTTCGATCTCTCCAAGGATATCGACGGCGCGGCGCGCGAGGTGCAGGCGGCGATCAACGCCAGCCGTGTCGACCTGCCGGCGACGCTGCGCCAGAATCCCACCTACAACAAGGTCAATCCGGCCAACCAGCCGGTGATCACGCTGGCGCTCACCTCCGACACGATGACGGCGGGGCAGATTTACGACGCCGTCTCCAACGTGGTGCAGCAGCGCATCTCGCAGGTGCAGGGCGTCGGCCAGGTCGAGGTCGGTGGCGGCTCGCTGCCGGCGGTGCGGGTGGACATCGATCCCTATCGCCTCAACAGCTACGGCATCGCGATGGAGGATGTCCGCGCCGCGATCGAGGCGGCCAACGCCAACCGGCCCAAGGGCCTGTTGCAGGCGCCGGACGGCCGCGCCTGGCAGATCTACACCAATGCCGCCGGGCGCTACGCCGTCGACTATCGCTCGCTGGTGATCGCCTGGCGCAACAACGCGCCGGTGCGGCTGGGCGACGTGTCCGACGTGACCGACAGCGTCGCCGACGTCCACACGATGGGCCTGTTCAACGGCAAGCGGGCGATCATCGTCAACATCACCCAGCAGCCGGGCGCCAACCTCATCCAGATGGTCGACGCGATCCGCGCCGAACTGCCGCTGATGCAGCAGCAATTGCCGGCCAGCATCAAGATCAACGTCGCGATGGACCGGACCACCTCGATCCGCGCCTCGATCCGCGAGATCGAGATCACCGTCTACATCGCGCTGGCGCTGGTGGTGATCGTGGTGTTCGCCTTCCTGCGCGACGTGCGATCGACGATGATCCCGGCGATCGCGACCATCGTCTCGCTGCTCGGCACCTTCGGGGTGATGTACCTGCTGGGGTTCAGCCTCAACAACCTGTCGCTGATGGCGATCACCGTGGCGACGGGCTTCGTGGTGGACGATGCGATCGTCGTGCTGGAGAACACCACCCGCCACCTCGAACAGGGCATGGGCCGGTTCGAGGCCGCGCTGCAGGGCGCGCGCGAGGTGGGATTCACGGTGCTCTCCATTTCGATCAGCCTCGTCGCGGTGTTCATCCCCTTGCTGTTCATGGGCGGCATCATCGGCCGCCTGTTCCGCGAATTCGCGGTGACGCTGTCGGTCTCGGTGCTGATCAGCCTCGTTCTGTCGCTGACGATGACGCCGATGCTCTGCGCCTGGTTCCTGCGGCCGCACCGGACGAAACAGCCCGGCCGCGTGTCGCGCGCGCTGGAGCGCGGCTATGGCTTCGCCGAGCGCTGCTACGCCGCCAGTCTCGACTGGGCGCTGGCGATGAAGCCGCTGGTGCTGGTGCTGCTCGCCGCGATCATCGGGCTCACCGTCTATCTCTACGTCGTCGTGCCCAAGGGCTTCTTTCCGCAGCAGCAATCGCCGCTCCTGATGGCGGGCGTGCGGGCGGACGAGAGCGTGTCCTTCCAGTCGATGCAGGACAAGCTCCAGCAGATCGTGAAGATCATCAAGACCGATCGCGCGGTGCAGAGCGTGGTGGGCTTCACCGGCGGCAGCCGCGCGGGCGGCGCGTTCATCATGATCTCGCTCAAGCCGGTCGAGCAGCGGCACGGCCTCACCAGCGCCGACGTGATCCAGCGGCTGCAGGCCAGGCTGCAGCCGGTCAGCGGCATCCGCCTGTTCCTGAGCCCGGTGCAGGATCTGCGCGTCGGCGGGCGGCAGGGCAATTCCACCTACCAATATACGCTGATGGCCGACAACGTCGCCGATCTGCAGAAATGGGCGCAGAAGCTCAACGACGCGCTGCTCGACAGCAAGGTCGTCACCAATGTCGACAGCGATCTCGCCCAGAACGGCGTCGAGAGCTTCGTGCGGATCGACAAGGATGCCGCGTCGCGCCTCGGCATCAGCCCGCTCGACGTCGACAATGCCCTCTACGATTCGTTCGGCCAGCGCAGCGCCGCGACCATCTACGAGGATATCAACCAGTATAGCGTGATCCTCGGCTGGCGGCCGGCCGCCACCACCGGCCCGCAGAACCTGCCCGATGTCCGCATCCCGGCCGACGCGGTCGCCGCCGACGCCGCCGCGAAGGCGGCCAACACCAGTGCCTCGGGCGCCTCCAGCGCGGTCGCCAGCCCGATCCCGACGCAGATGGGCAGCGCCACCGGCGCGAGCAGCACGGGCACCACCACCAGCGGCACCACCACCGCCGTGCCGACCAACCCGGCGCTGCGCGATCCCTCGACCGGATCGGCGCTCAGCACCAGCGCGCACAACATGGTGCCGCTGCCGACGATCGCGACCTTCAGCCAGGCGCCGACGGCGGCCTCGGTCAACCACCAGGGCACCGAGCTGGCGGCGACCATCTCCTTCGATCTCCAGCCCGGCAAGGCGCTGTCCGACGCGCAAACCGAGATCGCGGCGGCGGAGGCGCGGATCGGCCTGCCCAACAACGTCCACGGCACCTTCGCCGGCACTGCCCAGGCCTTCCAGCAGAGCCAGGGGTCGCAGCCGCTGCTGATCCTCGCGGCACTGGTGACGATCTATATCGTGCTGGGCATGCTGTACGAGAATCTCATCCACCCGATCACCGTGCTCTCCACCCTGCCGGCGGCGGGGGTGGGCGCGGTGCTGGCGCTGATGCTGCTCGGCATGCAGTTCGACATCATCGCGCTGATCGGGCTGTTCCTGCTGCTCGGCATCGTCAAGAAGAACGCCATCCTGATCATCGACTTCGCCCTGGAGGCCCAGCGCGCGCGGGGCCTTACCGCCGAACAGGCGGCGCGCGAGGCCTCGCTGCTGCGCTTCCGCCCGATCCTGATGACCACGCTGGCCGCCGCTTTGGGCGCGTTGCCGCTGGCGATCGGCTTCGGCGAGGGCGCGGAGCTGCGCCGCCCGCTCGGCGTCGCGATCGTCGGCGGGCTGATCGCCAGCCAATTGCTCACCCTCATCACCACGCCGGTCGTCTATGTCTGCCTCGATCGGCTGGCGCACCGCCGGGGCGGCCAGCGCCGCCGGCCGCTGAGAGAAATCCGCGTATGAAGAAGCCATCCACGCCTCCCGCCAACCCCGTTCGCTTCGAGCGGAGGGTCGAGCGCAGTCGAGACCCGCAGTCGAGAAGTCTCGCGGCGCGGTGGCTTCTCGACCGACGCTTCTCGACTTCGCTCGAAGCTGCTCGAAGCGAACGGCCGTGGGGGGGAGGGGGCGTGGGTGCCGCGTTGCTGCCGCTGCTCCTCGCCGGCTGCTCCTTCGCGCCGCATTACCAGCAGCCCGCCACGCCGCCCGCGGCGCAGTGGAAGCCGGTGGATGGCTGGCAGCCCGCCGCGCCCGCCGACGATCGCCCGCGCGGCGACTGGTGGACGGCGTTCAACGACTCCACGCTGAACGATCTCGTCGGGCGCGCGGTGGCCCACAACAACACGCTGGCGCAGGCCGCCGCCACCTACCGGCAGGCGCGCGCCGCGACCAAGGAGGCGCGGGCCAGCTTCTTCCCGACCGTCAGCCTCGACGGATCGGTGACCCACACCGAATCGGGCGCGTCGCGCACCATCGTCAACGGCAGCACGTCGTCGAGCGGCTCCAAGGCGTCGACCAATTATACGGTGCAGCTCGGCGCGAGCTGGGAGCCGGATCTGTTCGGCAAGGTCGCCAACACCGTCTCCAACGCCAAGGCGACCGAGCAGGCGCGCCTCGCCGATCTCGCCAATGCCCGTCTCGCGCTGCAGGGCGAGCTGGCCACCGATTATCTGAGCCTGCGCGCGTCCGACGCCCAGATCGCCAGCTACACCGCGACGGTCGCCGCCTACCAGCGTTCGCTGCAGATCACGACCAACCAGTACAATGCCGGCATCGCGCCCCATTCGGACGTGTACCAGGCGCAATCCCAGCTCGCCTCCGCCCAGTCCGACCTCGAGGGCGAGACGCGCACCCGCGCCCAGTTCGAGAATGCCATCGCCGTGCTCGTCGGCGAGAATCCCGCGACCTTCACCCTGGCCTCGATCGGCACGACATGGACCCCGGTGGTGCCGGACGTGCCGGTCGCCTTGCCCTCGACCCTCCTCCAGCGCCGGCCGGACATCGCGTCCGCCGAGCGGTCGGTCGCGGCCGCCAATGCCGAGATCGGCGTCGAGAAGGCGGCCTTCTTCCCGACCGTCAGCCTCTCGGCGGATGGCGGCTTCAACAACGGATCGCTGGCGGGGCTGTTCGCCTCCTCGGCCTCGCTCTGGTCGGTCGGGGCGCAGGTGGCCGAGACCCTGCTCGATTTCGGCGCCCGCACGGCGCGGGTGCGGCAGGCGCGCGCCGCCTATGACGCGGCGGTCGCCAATTACCGGCAGGTGGCGCTCACCGCTTTCCAGGACGTGCAGGACAATCTCGTCGCCTCGGTGGTGCTGGGCCGGCAGGAGGCCTTGCTGCGGCAGGCGTCCGTGGCGGCGGACAAGAGCGAGGAATCGCTGCTCAACCAGTATAAGGCCGGCACCATAGCCTACACCAACGTGGTGAGCGCGCAGGCCACCGCGCTGTCGGCGCGGCGCGCGCTGATCCAGGCGCAGGGCGATCGCCAGAATGCGGCGGTGGCGCTGGTGCAGGCGCTCGGCGGCGGCTGGCAGGCGGGCGACATCGGCAATGGCGCCGAGGCGGCGCGGGCCGACGACCTGCACAAGGCGGAGCAGGCGAAGCCCTGACCTCGCTCTCATCGTCCCGATCTCGATCCGTTCGCCCTGAGCCCGTCGAAGGGCTGTCCTTTCTTTCGGCGTGGCATGGAAGAAGGAAGGGCAGGGCTTCGACAAGCTCAGCCCGAACGGGGTTTGGGTCGTCGTTCAGGCGAAGCAACGGTAGAGCGCCCCGACGGTCAATCCTGTCGTCGTCCCGGCGAAAGCCGGGACCCATGGGCGGCGGCACGTTCGCATGTCGGCGGCCAGCCCGCTTCAGTCTATCGTGCATGTCGTCACGCGCTACGCCTTTTCATCGCGGTCACCGCAATCATGGGTCCCGGCTTTCGCCGGGACGACGGGTATGGCGGATACTGCTGGTCGCAATGCGTCCGTGCGCGATTGCCACCGCCCCGCGATCGCGCCATGCAGGGCGCCTGATCTGGGGAGCTCCTGCCATGCGCCATCCGACCCGCCTGCTGCTATCGCTGCTCGCCGCCGCCACCCTCGCGCAGGCGGCGCTCGCCAAGGCGCCGCTGGTGTTCGCCGCCGCCAGCCTGCAGGAATCGCTCAACGCCGTGGCCGACGCCTGGGCGGCGAAGCATCACGAGCGGCCGACCATCTCCTTCGCGGCCTCCTCCGCGCTGGCCAAGCAGATCGACGCGGGGGCGCCCGCCGACATCTTCATCTCGGCGGACGAGCCGTGGATGGACGACGTGCAGAAGAATGGCTTCGTCGCGCCCGGCACGCGGGTCTCCTTCCTCGGCAACACGCTGGTGCTGGTGGCGCCGGCGCCGGGCACGGGCACGGTGGCGATCAAGCCCGGCTTCCCGCTCGCCAAGGCGCTGGGCGACGGCAAGCTCGCCATGGCGGACCCGGATTCGGTGCCGGCCGGAAAATACGGCAAGGCGGCGCTGACCGCGCTCGGCGTCTGGCCGCAGGTGCAGGCCAGGGTGGTGCGCGGCGACAGCGTGCGCGCGGCGCTCGCCTTCGTGGAGCGGCGCGAGGCGCCCTATGGGATCGTCTACGCCACCGATGCCTTCGCGTCGAAGAAGGTGCGCGTCGTCGGGGTCTTCCCCAGCAGCAGCCATGCCCCGATCACCTATCCGATCGCGCGGCTGAGCGCGGCCGCCAGCCCCGATGCGGAGGGGTTCCGCCTGTTCGTGATTTCGAAGGAGGGCCGCGCGATCTTCCGCAAGTTCGGCTTCCTCGCGCATTTTCCCAACGCCCAGTGAGGCCATGCTGCTGACGCCGGTAGAGTGGGAGATCGTCCGGCTGTCGCTGAAGGTGACGATCGTGGCGGTGGCGGCGGCGACGCCGGTGGCCTTCGCGCTCGCCTATCTGCTCGCCCGCGCGCGCTTTCCCGGCAAGGTGCTGGTGGATGCGCTGGTCCACCTGCCGCTGGTGCTGCCACCGGTGGTGACGGGCTGGCTGCTGCTGATCGGCTTCGGCGTGAAGGGGCCGATCGGCGGGTTGCTGCACGACTGGTTCGGGCTGACCCTGATCTTCCGCTGGACCGGCGCCGCGCTCGCCGCCGCGATCATGGCGCTGCCGCTGATGGTCCGCGCGATGCGCCTGTCGATCGAGGCGGTGGACCCGCGGCTGGAAGGGGCGGCGCGCACGCTCGGCGCCTCGCGCTGGCGGGTGTTCTGGACGATCACCGTGCCGCTGGCGATGCCGGGTCTGCTGGCCGGCGCGGTGCTGGGCTTCGCGCGCTCGATCGGCGAGTTCGGCGCGACCATCACCTTCGTCTCGAACATTCCCGGCGAGACCCAGACGTTGCCGATCGCCATCTATGCGGCCTTGCAGGTGCCGGGATCGGAGGCGGTGGTGACGCGGCTGGCGGTGATCTCGGTCGTGCTGTCGCTCGGCGCGCTGGTCGTCTCCGAAATCCTGTCCCGCCGTGCCGGGGCGGGGAGGGGGCAGCATGTCCTTTGACGTCGACGTTCGCCGCCGCATGGGGCCGGATGCCGAGGTGGCGGTGCGCTTCGCCAGCGAGGCCGGGCTGACGGCGCTGTTCGGGCCGTCGGGCGTCGGCAAGACCAGCGTGCTCGGCATGGTGGCGGGCCTGCTGCGACCGGATGCCGGCCATGTCCGCGTCGGCGGCGAGACGGTGTTCGGGGCGGGCGTGGATGTCCCCGCCGATCGCCGCGCCGCCGGCTATGTCTTCCAGGACGCGCGGCTGTTCCCGCATTACCGGGTACGCGGCAACCTGCTCTACGGGGCGAGGCGCGCCGGCGGGCGGGGGATGGGGCTGGGCGAGGTCGCCGATTTCCTCGGCATCGCCCATCTGCTCGATCGCTGGCCGCAGACCCTCTCCGGCGGCGAGGCGCAGCGGGTGGCGATCGGCCGGGCCTTGCTGTCCGGCCCGCGCTTCCTGCTGATGGACGAGCCGCTCGCCGCGCTCGACCAGGCGCGGCGGCGGGAGATCATGGCGCTGATCGAGCGGGTGCGCGACGAACTGGGCTTGCCGATCCTCTATGTCAGCCACGATCGCGCCGAGGTGGAGCGCCTGGCGGGGCATGTGGTGGAGATGATCTAGCCTTCTTGCGCTTTCGCGGGAGAAGGAGGGAACCCGTCGGGGACGGGGGCTCGGAGTCTTCTTCTCGACTCGCGCGCCCCTCTCCTCCGTTCGTCCTGAGCCTGTCGAAGGACGTGCCCCCAGATCCCGCGCTTGCAGCACGTCCTTCGACAGGCTCAGGACGAACGGGACATACGCCCGATTTCCGCCTCTCGATTTCCAGCGGCCGATGGTCTGATGCCCGAGGCAGAAGAAAGAAGAAGACCCTCACCCAACCCTCTCCCGCGAAGGCGGGAGAGGGCTAGAAGGGGCTATTTCGCGCCCTGGCCGAACAGGATGCGCCGGCTTTCCTCGTCGTTCACGCTCGGCACGGTGTTGATCGTCTCGGCCAGCGCATAGGCCCGCCGCGTGGCCGGGCGCTCGGCGATCGCCTCGAACCAGCGCTTGAGGTGCGGCGTGTCGTTCAGGTCCTGGCCCTGCCGCTCATAGGGCACGATCCACGGATAGCTCGCCATGTCGGCGATCGAATAGTGCTCGCCGGCCAGGAACGGCCGGTCCGCCAGCCTTTTGTCCATCACGCCGTAGAGCCGCCGCGTCTCGCGCACGTAGCGATCGATCGCATAGGGGATTTTCTCTGGCGCATAGCCGCTGAAATGGTGGTTCTGCCCGGCCATCGGGCCGAGCCCGCCCATCTGCCAGAACAGCCATTGCAGCACCTCGGCGCGGCCGTGCGGATCGCTCGGCACGAAGCGGTCGATCTTGTCGGCGAGGTAGAGCAGGATCGCGCCGCTCTCGAACAGCGGGATGGGTGCGCCGCCGCCCTCGGGCAGATCGTCGACGATGGCGGGGATGCGGTTGTTGGGCGCGATCGACAGGAAGTCCGGCGCGAACTGCTCGCCCTTGCCGATGTTCACCGGGTGGATGGTGTAGGGGAGGCCGGCCTCCTCCAGAAACATCGTGATCTTGTGGCCGTTGGGCGTGGTCCAGTAATATAGGTCGATCATCCGATCCGTCCCCTTTTCGACATGGGCGATGGCGGCCAGATGGGTTCGCCCGGATGCTTCCGCCAGAGTGGTGTCAAACTTTCGCGATAAGCGGTTCACCGGCCGTGACGCTGCGGCTATGGGACGCCCAGCCCCCAAGGAGACACCATGGACGAGACGCTTCGCCAGTCCGCCCTGAGCTACCATCGCGAGCCGCGCCCGGGTAAGCTCACCATCGAGCCGACCAAGCGGATGGAGACGCAGCGCGACCTTGCGCTCGCTTATTCGCCCGGCGTCGCCGCGCCCTGCCTCGACATCGCGGCCGATCCGGACAAGGCGCGCGACTATACCGCGCGCGGCAATCTCGTCGGCGTCGTCTCGAACGGCACGGCGGTGCTGGGCCTCGGCAATATCGGCGCGCTCGCCTCCAAGCCGGTGATGGAGGGCAAGGCCGTGCTCTTCAAGAAATTCGCCGGCATCGACGTGTTCGACATCGAGGTGGACGAGACCGACATCGATCGCTTCGTCGACGTGGTGGCCGCGCTGGAGCCGACCTTCGGCGCGATCAACCTGGAGGATATCAAGGCGCCCGAATGCTTCGCGATCGAGACGAAGCTGCGCGCGCGGATGAACATCCCGGTCTTCCACGACGATCAGCACGGCACCGCGATCGTCTGCGCGGCGGCGGTGCGCAACGGGCTGCTGCTGCAGGGCAAGACGCTGGCCGACGTGAAGGTGGTCACGTCCGGCGCGGGCGCGGCGGCGATGGCCTGCGTGCGGCTGCTGGTGTCGATGGGCCTGCCGCAGGACAATGTGACGCTCACCGACATCAAGGGCGTGGTCTACAAGGGCCGCGAGGGCCTCACCCCGGAGCTGGAGCCCTTCGCGCGCGAGACCAACGCCCGCACGCTAGGCGACGTGATCGGCGGGGCGGACGTGTTCCTCGGCCTCTCCGCGCCCAAGGTGCTGAAGCAGGAATGGCTGCCGCTGCTCGCCGACAAGCCGCTGATCCTGGCGCTCGCCAATCCCGAGCCCGAGGTGCTGCCCGAGATCGTGAAGGCGGCGCGCCCCGATGCGATCATCGCCACCGGCCGTTCGGATTATCCGAACCAGGTCAATAACGTGCTGTGCTTCCCTTATATCTTCCGCGGCGCGCTGGATTGCGGGGCGACGACGATCAACGCCGAGATGGAGGTCGCCGCCGTCGAGGCGATCGCCGAACTCGCCCGCATCGAGCCGGACGAGACGGTGGCGCGGGCTTATGGCGGCGCGCAGATGCTGTTCGGGCCGGAATATATCATCCCCAAGCCGTTCGATCCGCGCCTGGCCCTGCTGGTCGCGCCGGCCGTCGCCCGCGCGGCGATGGCGACGGGGGTGGCGAAGCACCCGATCGACGATTTCCCGGCCTATGAGCAGCAGCTCATGCGCTTCGCCTATCGCTCGGGCCAGCTCATGCATCCGGTGTTCGAGCAGGCGCGCGCCTCGCTCAAGAAGATCGCCTATGCTGAGGGCGAGGACCAGCGGGTGCTGCGCGCCGCGCAGGTGGTGATCGACGAGCGGCTGGCGCGCCCGGTGCTGGTCGCGCGGCGCGAGCTGGTGGTGAAGAAGATCCGCGAGCTCGGCCTGCGCATGGTCGAGGGGCGGGATTTCGACATCCTCGATCCGCTGACCGACGAGGCGACGATCCCGCGGCTGGAGGCGGCCTATGCGGCGATGGTCGACCGGCGCGGGGTGACGCCCGGCGCGTCCGCCTATCGGGTCCGCCGCCGCCCGGCGATCACGGCGGCGATGATGCTGCGCGAGGGACTGGTGGACGGCGCGCTGTGCGGCGGCACGGCCGACTGGTGGCAGCAGACGGCCGATATCCTGCCGGTCATCCCCCGCCTGCCGGGCTTGAAGCGCATCTATGCGATGTCGGCGCTGATCGTCGGCGAGAAGACATTGTTCTTCTGCGACACCCACATGAATGTCGATCCCAGCGCCGAGCAGATCGCCGAGATGACCCTGCTCGCCGCCGACCAGATCCGCCGCTTCGGCCTGGTGCCGCGCGCCGCCCTGCTGAGCCACAGCAATTTCGGCGCGTCGGATTCGCCCTCGGCCAAGAAGATGCGCAAGGCGCTCAAGCTGGTGCGCGAGGATGCGCCGGAGCTGGAGATCGACGGCGAGATGCATGCCGACGCGGCTTTGATCCCGGCGGTGCGCGACATCCTCGTCACCTCCAGCACGCTGGAGGGCAGCGCCAACCTGCTGGTGATGCCGGGCCTGGATGCGGCCAACATCGCCTTCACCCTGCTCGCGGCGGCGACCAACGCGCTGCCGGTCGGGCCGATGCTGCTCGGCATGTCGAAGCCCGTGCATGTGCTGACCGCCAGCGCCACGGCGCGCGGCATCGTGAACCTCACGGCGCTGGCCGCGGCGGCGGCGGCGCGGGTGGAGGAATAGTCGTCCCGCTTTCGTCGTCATGCCGGCTTTCGCCGGGGTGACGGCGAAGGTTAGAGGAAGGAGCCCTGCGCGGGCGGCGGCCGTTCGGGCGTGACCGTGTCGCCCCGGCGCTCCAGCTCCACGCCCGCCGAATAGCGGACATCCTCGTCGCGATCGGCGGCGAAGCGGCGCAGCGTGTCGCCGTCCAGCTCGCGCCATTCGCGCCCGCGCTCCGGGCCGGCGGGGACGCGCGGCAGCAGGCCGGGGAGCGCGCTCCATGCCAGCAATTGCTCGGCCGAGGCTTCGTTCAGCATGTCGCGCAGATGGTGCGCGGTCACATAGGCATCGGGCATGGCGCGATGGACGGGGAGGCCGATGGCGCGATCGAGCCCTTCGGGCATGCGCCAGTAACGCAGCACCTGGTTGGAGAAGCCCGGGCTGCCGGGCCAGAGCCGAAGCGCGCATTTCCACGTGCAAATCCAGCGCGCCCCGCCCGACAATGCCGGCGTGCAGAAGCGCTGCTCGAAGGACGCCCGGTGCGCCGCCAAGGCCAGCGCGCCGCCCTCGGGCCGGAGCACGTCCGGTGCCGCATCGGGCCAGAAGGGCGCGTCGGCGACATCCGCGTCGATAATGTGGTGGATCGCCATCGTCACCGGCGGGATCGGGCGGCCCGGATGGATCAGGATCTGGCCGCGCTCGTCATTCACCGCCCAGCGGCCCTCCGCGTCCAGCACCACGTCCTGCCAGCCGATCTCGCAGACGCCGTGTGCGGGCGGGCGGGTGCCGGTGGTTTCGAGATCGACGACGCGGATGCGGGAGAGGGGCATCGGAGGGATATGGGAAGCGGAATGCCATCCACAAACGTCCGTTCGCCCTGAGCTTGTCGAAGCCTGTCCTGAGCGCCTGCCCTGGCAGGCAGTCGAAGGGGGCTGTTCTTTTCTTTCCGCGTTTTCAGGAAGAAGGACAGGGCTTCGACAAGCTCAGCCCGAACGGGGGGCGGCATCGTAGGGTAGAGCGTGGTCCTCCCCCGTTCGTCCTGAGCTTGTCGAAGGGCGTGCAGCGGGCGCTGCGCCTGCCGCGCGCACTTCGACAAGCTCAGTGCGAACGGATGGAGTTTGAGTTCTATACTCGCCCGCCACGCTACAGCCCCAGATCCAACTGCCCCGCCCTCGGATCGCCCGGCTGCTCCAGCCCCGACAGCGTCAGGCCGAGCAGGCGGATCGGCTTTTCCACCGGACACAGCGCCAGCAGCAGCCCGTGTCCCGCCTCGGTGAATTGCGCGCGGTCCAGCACCGGCTCGGCGAAGCTGCGCGCGCGGGTGATGGTGTGGAAATCGTTGTAGCGCAGCTTGAGCGTCACCGTACGGCCGCGCGATTCCGATGTCTCGATGCGCGGCCAGACGGTGTCGATGATCTCGTCCAGCGCCTCGATCAGCTCCTTGGGCGAGACGAGATCGCGGAAGAAGGTGTTCTCCGCCCCCACCGACTTGCGCGGCCGGTCGTTGCGCACCTCGCGATGATCGATGCCGCGCGCGGCGCCGTGGAGATATTCGCCCCAGCTGCCGAAATTCCGGTTCAGCCAGTCCAGCGACTGCGCGCGGAGATCGGCGCCGGTCTCGATGCCGAGCCTGGCCATCTTCTCGGCGGTGCGCGGGCCGACGCCGTAGAAGCGCTTGACCGGCAGCGAGGCGACGAAATCCGCCCCCTTGTGCGGCGGGATCACGCACAGGCCGTCGGGCTTGTTCTGGTCCGACGCCATCTTGGCGATGAACTTGTTGTAGGAGACGCCAGCCGATGCGGTGAGCCCGGTCTCGGCCCGGATTTCGGCGCGGATGCGCTCGGCGGTCGCGGTGGCGCTGCCCAGCCCGGCGATATCCGCCGTCACGTCCAGATAGGCCTCGTCCAGCGAGAGCGGCTCCCACAAGGGCGTGTAGCGGGCGAAGATGGCGCGGATCTGGCGCGAGACGTCGCGATAGACCTCGAAGCGCGGCTTGACGAAGATCAAATCCGGGCAGAGCCGGCGCGCGCGCGACGAGGGCATGGCCGAGCGCACGCCGAACACCCGCGCCTCATAGCTGGCGGCCGCCACCACGCCGCGCTCGCGCGAGCCGCCGACCGCGACCGGCTTGCCCCGCAGCTCGGGGTTGTCGCGCTGCTCCACGGAGGCATAGAAGGCATCCATGTCGACATGGATGATCCGCCGGACGGGCGGTTCGTCTTGCGCCATCAGAGATGCAGGTCGCTCGGCCCTTCCAGGTGGAGATAGGTGGCGTCGAAGTCGCCGATCGCGGTCAGCGCGTGCCAGTCGTGGATCGTCACCGACTTGCCGGTCGCGGTGATGAGGCCCTGTTGGCGGAACTTGGCGAGCACGCGGTTGGTGTGGATCGGGGTCACGCCCAGCGCGTCGGCGATGTCGGTCTGGGTGAGCGGCAGTTCGAAGCTGCCGTTGGTGACGAGGCCGACCCGCTTCAGCCGCACCGCCAGCTCGCAGAAAAGATGCGCCGTGCGGCTGCGCGCATCGCGGCGGCCGATGTTGAGCATCGCCTCGCGCTGGATCGAGGCATCGAGCAGCGTGTCGTACCAGAAGGCGCGGGCCAGCGCCGGCACCTCTTCGGCGGTTTCGAGGATCGCCTTGTGCGGCACCAGCACGATCGCGGCGTTGCGGACGGTCTCGATCGTATGGTCGGCGATCTTGAACAGCACCGTGTGAAGATCGACCATGTCGCCGGGTACATGGAAGGAGATGATCTGCCGCCGGCCGCTCGATGCGATCTTCGAGCGATAGACGATGCCTTCCAATACCATGCAGGCGTGGGTGGGCTTCTCGCCTTCCTCGACGATGCGGCTGCGCGCGGCGGTGCGCACCAGTTTCTGCGGCAGCGCGCGCAGCGCCGCCTTCTCGTCGTCGGTCAGCCTGTCGCGGATCTCGATCTTGTCGAGAAAGGGATCGAGATAATGACGAACGGCCTCATGCATGCGCTGGCATCCCCCGTTCTTTTCTTTTTGCGCGCAACGAGATCGTCGCGCAAGCGTAGGAGAGAGGGTCAACCGGGGAGACAGGGTCATGCTCAGGGGGTTCGTCACATCGGCTTTGCTCGGTTTCGCGCGGCGGAAGGCGGGGGTGCATACCATCGGCACCATTCCGGCCGCGCTGCTGACGACGGGCGCTTCGCTCGTCCTGACCCGGGGGCGGCGCCCGGTCGGCCTCGCGGTGGCGGCGCTGGGCGGCTTCCTGCTGTGGCGCGAGATCGAGCGCGAGCGGGAGGAGGCTAGGCCTGAGCCCGCGCTTCCGCCGCCAGCGCCCGGCGATGCTTCTGCGGCCACAGCACCGCGTTGATCGTGGCGCCAAGCAGGATGGCGTAGGCCGAGACGTAGAACCACATCAGCAGCACCACCACGGCGCTCAGCGATCCGTAGGTGGCGTTGTAATTGCCGAAGCTCGACACATAGAGGCCGAGGCCGACGGTGGCAGCGAGCCACAGCAAGGTGGCGATGCCCGATCCCATGCTGATCCACTGCCAGCCGGTCGGCGCGCGATTGGGGCCGAAGCGGTAGGCGCCGCCGATCGCCGCGCTCGCCAGCAGGGCCGCGACGATCCAGGTGCCGACCTTGATGACGACCAGCGCCACCGGCCCCAGGCTGGTCAGTACGGATTGCAGCCAGCCGAGGATGGTGGCGGCGAGCAGCCCCGTCACCGCCACTCCGACCGCGCCGGCGATGATTCCCATCGACACGAAGGTGCCCATGATGAAGCCACGCCCCTCGTCCTGCTGGCCGTAGATTACGTTGAGCGCCGCCATGATCGCGGTGGAGGCCCGCGTCGCGCCGTAGATCGCGATCAGCAGCGCCAGGATCAGGCCGAAGCCGGTCTTGCCGGAGGAGGCGGTCACCACCGCGACGAGCTGGTCGAGGATCAGCTTGGCGGCGTCGTGGGGCACGATGGTGACGATGGTGCGGATATGATCGGCCACCGTCTTGGGATCGGCGATCAGCCCGTAGGTCAGGATCACCGCGGCGAGCAGGGGGACCAGCGACAGGAAGCAATAGAAAGCCACGCCCGCCGCCATCAGGCCGACATTGTCGCGGCTGACCTTGGCGATCAGCGTGCCGAAGAAGCCCTTGCCGGCTTCCTCGGCGCGATGGGCGAATTCGCGGGTGCGCTCGAAATGGTGGCGCTGCGGGGCGGCGTCGGTCTCGTGCGGCATGGGGTGACAATGATCGAGACGCTGGATATTTCCCGTGCGACAGCCGGTTAACTTTCGTCGGAACCCGTGCTGCGATGCGGCGTTGGCCCAATGGGAGCGACGTGTCGCGTCGGTGAAGAGGGGTATGGGGTGCGGTCAGGGGGTGAGTTTCGTGTCCGTGCCGGCACCCCGTTGATTTCCGTTCTGGCCGTGGCGCTGGCGATCGCCGCGCCGGCGCATGCCCGCAAGGATCCGTCGCAGGCGCAGCAGGTGCCGCAGCAGCAGCCCGATCAGGCAATCGATCCCGCCACCGATCCGTCGTTCAACGCCGCCTTGCCGCCGCTCGACAGCGTCCAGGCGCCGGCGGCTGCCCCTGCCCCCGCCCCCGTACCGCCCGTGACGGCCCCCGTCGCCAACGATCCCGCGCTCGCGCAGCCGCTGCCCCCGCTCGCCGGCTTCGATCCGACCCCGGATACCAGCAAGGCCGCCGTCCCGAGCACCGAGGAAACGCGAATCCGCTACAGCGTGAAGGTGGAGGGCCTGTCCAAGCTCGGGCTGGAGGATGAGTTCCGCAGCCTGTCCGAGCTGGAGAATGGCCGCAAGAAAGCCGCCAACGCCGCGCAGGTGTCGGCGCGCGCCAAGGATGACGAGCAGCTCGCCGCCAAGATCCTGCGCTCCGAAGGCTATTATGACGGCGTCGCCACCTCCACTGTGCTGGCGGTGCCCAACCAGCCGGGGCAGGTGGTGGCGACGATCAGCGTCACGCCCGGGCCGCGCTACACCGTCTCCAGCATCCTCGTCACCGGCGCCGATCCCGAGCCGACCGGCATCGCCACCAAGGCGCTCACCGCCCAGATCAAGGTGGGCGATCCGATCCGTTCGCTCAACATCACCGGCGGCGAGGCGCAGGTCGCGCTGCAATTGCCGCAGCAGGGCTATCCCTTCGCCAAGGTGGGCGATCGGGACGTGCTGCTCGACGATCAGACCCACAGCGGCGACTACACGCTGCCGCTCAGCGCCGGGCCGCGATCCAGCTTCGGCCGGGTGCGCCCGGCCGGCAAGGGCGCGAAGATATTCACCGAGAAGCATCTCGCCGTCTTCCCGCGCTTCAAGCCCGGCGATCTCTACGACAGCCGCAAGACCGACGACCTGCGGCAGGCTCTGGTCGCCACCGGCATCTTCTCGACGGTCGCGATCCAGCCCGTCGACACCGGGCAAAAAGCGGCCGACGGCACCGAGATCACCGATCTGGCGGTCACGCAGGCCAAGGGGCCCTGGCACAGCTGGGCGGCGGATGCCGGCTACGGCACCGGCCAGGGCATCAAGGGTGAGGTGACCTGGACGGCGCGCAACATGTTCCCGCCCGAAGGCGCGCTGATCCTGGGCGTGATCGGCGGCACGCAGGAGCAGGGGGCGAACGCCACCTTCCGCCGCTCCAATGCCGGCAAGCGCGACAAGACCTTCCAGATCACCGGCGGCTTCGATCGCTCCAATTACGATGCCTATGATGCCAAGTCGCTCAATCTCGGCATCAACTGGTCGCGCCAGTCGACGCCGATCTGGCAGAAGGTGTGGACCTACAGCTATGGCGCCGAACTGGTCGGCACCAACGAGCAGGGCGCCGCGCTCGACGCGACGGGCGACCGGCCGCGCAAGAATTACCTGATCGCGGCGCTGCCGATGCAGGTGCAATATGATCGTTCCAACGACCTGCTGAACCCCACCAAGGGCTTCCGCGTGCTGGCGCGGGTCAGCCCGGAAGGATCGATCCACAAGGGCGTCAAGGGCTATGGCCGGCTGACCGGGCAGGCGACGGGCTATTTCCCGATCGGCCAGTCGATCGTGCTGGCGGGGCGCTTGCTGGTCAGCTCGATCGTGGGCGTGAGCGACATTTCCGAGATCGCGCCGTCGCGGCGCATCTACGTGGGCGGCGGTGGATCGGTCCGCGGCTTCGGCTATCAGCAGCTCGGCCCCAAGGACGCCCAGAACAACCCGATCGGCGGCCTCTCCTCGACCGAGTTCGCCGCCGAGGTGCGCTATCGCTTCGGCAATTTCGGCGTGGTGCCCTTCTTCGACATGGGCCGGCTGGGCGAGAGCTCGACGCCGGGGATCAGCCACCTGCGCTACGGCGCCGGCCTGGGCGGCCGCTATTACACCAATTTCGGGCCGCTGCGCGTCGACGTGGCGACGCCGATCAATCGCCAGCCCGGAGAATCCAAGATCGCGCTCTACATCTCCATCGGGCAGGCCTTCTGATGGCGGACGCGGAAGAGTCCGTCGTCGTGGCCCCGCGCAAGCCGCTGTGGCAGCGGATCGCGGCCGGCGTCGGCGTCGTGCTGGCGGTGCTGCTCGGGCTGGTCGTGGCACTGGTGCTCGGGCTCAACACCGGGCCGGGCAAACGCTTCCTGGCGAGCCAGCTCGGCGCCTACACCACGGCATCGGGCATCAATATCCGGGTCGGGCGGATCGAGGGATCGATCTACAGCCACATGATCCTGCACGGCCTCGAAATCCGCGACCAGCAGGGCGTGTTCATCACCGCGCCGTCGGTCGATATCGAGTGGCACCCCTTCGCCTACATCCATTCGAAGATCGACCTCGACAGCGTGACGGCGGGCGAGATCCGCATGCTGCGCAACCCGGCGCTGAAGCCGGTGCCGAGCGACCCCAATGCGCCGACCATCCCCGATATCGACCTGACCCTGAAGCATCTCCACGTCGAGCGCTTCATCCTGGAGCCGCCGGTGACGGGCAAACGCTCGATCGTGAAGATCGACGGCAACGCCGCCATCGCCGACGGGCGCGCGCAATTGCTGGTCGATGCCGACACGATCGCGGCGCCGGGCGTGGCGGGCGGCGACAAGCTCCATGCCTTGATCGACGCGGTGCCGGCCGACAATCGCCTCAGGATCGACGTGAAGCTCGATGCGCCCGCCGGTGGCCTCGTCGACAGCTACGGCAAGCTCGGCCGGCCGCTGAGCCTGTCGGTCGGCGGGCAGGGCGACTGGCATCTGTGGCAGGGCAAGGCGGCGGCGACGCTGGGCGGCCAGCCGCTGATGGATGTCGACCTGACGGGCAAGGACGGCAGCTTCCGCGCGCTCGGGCAGGTGATGCCGGCGATCATGCTGACCGGCCCGGCGGCGCGGATGACCTCGCCCGCCATCCGTGTCGACGGCGCGGTGACGCTCGATCATCGCCGCGCACAGACCAGCCTCAGCCTCGCCTCGGCCGCCTTCGCGGCGCATGCGCAGGGCCTGCTCGATTTCGACAAGAGCCGCTTCGGCGACTTCCAGCTCGCCGCGCGCCTGCTGACGCCCGGCGCGATCGCCCCGAACCTCGCGGGGAAGAACGTGCAGGTGCAGGCGACGCTGGATGGTGGCTTCCTGGCGCCGAACGTCGCCTACAAGCTTTCAGCCGACAGCATCGCCTTCGGCGCGACCGGCATCGAGGGGCTGCAGGCGAGCGGGGCGGCGCACACCCAGGCCGACAAGTGGCTCGTCCCCATCCACGCCACCGCGCGCCGCGTCACCGGCCTGAACGCGGCGGCCGGCGGGCTCGTCACCAACATCCGGCTCGACGGCGACATCGCTTATGCCAAGGGGCAGGTCTTCTCGGACAATCTCCACCTGCGCTCGGACAAGATCGACGCGACGGCGCTGATCCTCGCCGATCTCTCCAGCGGCACCTATACCGGCGCGCTCAAGGGGCGGGTGAACGATTACAACGTGGACGGCCTCGGCCGCATCAACCTCGTCACCGACGCCAAACTGGTGCCCACCGACAATGGCGGCTTCGGCATCAAGGGCCACGTCCGGATCAACACGAAGAAGATCACCAATGCCAGCCTTGCCCAGCAGCTGGGCGGCAATGCGGTGATCACCGCCGAAGTCGGCTACGATCCGAGGGCCGGCGCGACCATCGGCAACCTGCGGATGACCGCGCCGGACCTGCGCATCGATCACGGCAGCGGGTCCTACAATCTCCAGACCGGCCAGATCCGCGCGCAGGCCAGCGCCTGGTCGCGCACCTATGGCCCCGCCACGATCACCGCGTCCGGCACCATCGCCAATCCGCGCGCCGAGCTGAAGGCGGCGCATCCCGGTGTCGGCATCGGGCTCGCCAATCTCGACGCGGTGCTCACCGGATCGGCGGCGGGCTATCGGGTGCAGGCCAAAGGCGGCTCCGATTACGGGCCGTTCACCGCCGACGTGCTGATCAAGGCCGGCAAGGGGCCGCTGGCGATCGGGGTCAATTCGGTGCTGATCGCGGGCATCAACGTCCACGGCAATATCGTGCAGACCGCCGCCGGGCCGTTCGCGGGCCTGCTGCTGGTCAACGGCTCGGGCCTCGACGGACAGGTCGCGCTCGCGGCGGCCGGCAAGAACCAGAAGGCCGACATCAACCTCACCGCCAGGCAGGCCAAGCTGCCCGGCAGGACGCCCGTCACGATCGGCTCCGGCCTGATCCGTGCGACCCTGCTGATGCTGCCGGCCGGCCCCTCGATCGACGGATCGGCCGCCTTCGTGGACGTGCGCAGCGGCACCCTGCTGGTCCGCTCGGCGCGCGCGAAGATCGCCTATGCCGGCGGGCGCGGCACCGCGGCACTGACCGCCAGCGGCACCAGCGGCGTGCCGTTCGACGTGGCGGCGCAGGCGAACTTCGCGCCGGAGCGCATCCTCGCCAACCTCAAGGGCTCGGCCAATTCCATCCCGTTCAGCCTCGCGCGACCGGCGGTGATCCTGAAACAGGGCAAGGATTATGTCCTCCAGCCCGCGACCATCGTGCTTCAGCAGGGCAGCGTCGATCTCTCGGGCCGCTATGGTGCGACCAGCGAGGCGCATGCGAAGCTCAACGACATGGACATCGGCATCGTCCAGGCTTTCGCCCCCTCGCTGGGGCTGAGCGGCAAAGCCAACGGCACGGTGGACCTCACCCTGCATGGATCGGCCATTCCCGATGCCCGCGCGCGTATCGACATCAGCAATTTCACGCGCACCGGCGCGCTCGTCATCTCCGATCCGGTCGACATCGCGATCCTCGGCACGCTGGGGCGCGAGGGCAATGCCGTGAACGCGCTGATCCGGCGCGGCGGCACCAATATCGGCCGCATGCAGGTGCGCATGGCCGCCGCCTCGGACGTCTCCGGCCTGATGGCCGGGCCGATCTCCGGCGGCATCCGCTACAATGGCCCGGCCGAGGTGCTGTGGACCCTCACCGGCATCGGCGGCCAGACGCTCGCCGGCCCGATCGCGATCGGCGCGGATTTCTCGGGCCGGGTCTCGGCACCGCAGGTGACGGGCGTGATCCGCGCCAACCAGCTGCGCTACGAGAATACGTCCACCGGCACGACGATCACCAACGTCGCGCTCGACGGGCGCTTCACCCAGTCGCAATTCCAGCTCAACAGCCTGAGCGGCAATGCGGGCAAGGGCACCATCCAGGCCTCCGGCACGGTCGGCTTCGCGGCGGACAGCGGCTTCCCGATCGACATCACCGCCAAGCTGGCCAATGCCCAGCTCGCCCATTCGGATTCGATGGGGGCGACCGTCTCGGGCACGGTCGCCGTCACCAACTCCAAGGCGGCGGGCGGCCTGATCAAGGGCGACATCCACATCCAGGAAGCGCGCTACAATTACGTGCGGAACGACGCCGCGCAGGTGGCCGAGCTCACTGGCGTCCGCCGCAAGGGGGCGGCTCCGATCGATCCCGCCACCGCCGCGCAAGGGCCGGCGCCGAGCAACTGGAAGCTCGACATGCGCATCCGGGGCGACAACCAGATCTTCGTCTCGGGCATGGGCCTCGAATCCGAATGGACGACGCGGATGCAGATCGGCGGCACCGTCAGCGCGCCGACCGTGGTGGGCAAGTTGCAGGTGGTGCGCGGCACCTACAGTTTCGCCAGCCGCCGCCTCGACGTGGCCGACACCAGCACTATCCAGTTCAACGGGCCGCTGCTGAATCCCGACCTGAACATCGCGGCGAGCACCTCGGTCGAGGGCGTCGATGTGACGATCAACATCGGCGGCAATGCCGAGCACCCGCAGATCACCTTCACATCCACGCCGGCGCTGCCGCAGGACGAGGTGCTGTCGCGTCTGCTGTTCGGTTCCTCCGTGACCTCGCTGTCGCCGATGCAGGCGCTGCAGCTGGCCGCCGCGCTCAACTCGCTGCGATCGGGCGGCGGCGGGGCGGGCGCGCTCGGCAAGCTGCGCGGTGCCACCGGGCTCGATCGCCTGCGGGTGCTGGGCGCCGACGACACGACCGGGCGCGGCACCAGCCTGGCGGCGGGCAAGTACATCTCCAAGAACATCTATGTCGAGGTGATCAGCGACGCCAAGGGCTTCACCCAGACCCAGCTGACCATCGCGCTGTCCCGCGCGCTCAGCATCCTGAGCCAGGCGGGCGGGGTGACGGGGCCGTCGGTCACGCTCAAATATTCGAAGCAATATCGGTGAGCGGATGGCGCGCGCCCATCGCCTGATCGCGAAGGCCGCGCGCTTGTGGTGGACGATCCGGCGGCCCCGGACGCTGGGCGTCCGCGCGCTGGTGCTGGACGGGGCGGAGCGGGTGGCCCTGGTGAAGCACACCTATCTGCCCAACTGGTATCTTCCCGGCGGTGGCGTGAAGAAGAGCGAGAGCTTCGCCGCCGCGCTCGCCCGCGAGGTGCGCGAGGAGATCGGGCTGGGTGACATCCGGCTGGACCGCGTGCTCGGCGTCTATCGCAGCGCCGCCGAGGGCAAGGACGATCATGTCGTGGTGTTCGTCGTCCGCACCGGCACGGCCACGGCCGACATCCACGCGGCGGACGCGCTGGAGATCGAGGACGCGGGCTGGTTCGCGCTGGATGCGCTGCCGGGGGATATCTCGCCGGCTTCGGCGAGGCGGATCGAGGAGTATCGGCGGGGGGAGATCGGGGTGGGGGAGTGGTAGGCTCGCTGCTTCTCTGAAGTCTTCCGGCATGCCGGTGAAGCCAGCATCGGCCGCCGTCGTAAGCCTCTCCCCGTTCGGGCTGAGCTTGTCGAAGCCCTGTTCTTATGTCTTCGAGCCCGCGAGCTTGCTTACAAGCTGCCAGTCCCCACGGATCAGCACCATTTTCTTGGCGCGGCTCCAGCCTTTGATGCGTCGCTCCGTTTCGAGCGCGTCGATGCGCGTCGCGAAGGTCTCGGACCAGACGAGTGTGACAGGCAGCTTGTCGCGGGTGAAGCCGGGCGACGCGCCACTCTCATGTTCGGCGATGCGCCGTTCCAGATCGTCGGTATGCCCCACGTAGAAGGCGCCGCCGCTGCAATGGAGCATGTAGGCCCAGAAGGTCATGCCTTGGAGAAGAGCAGAAGGACAGGGCTTCGACAAGCTCAGCCCGAACGGGGGAGAGGTCGGTCCCATTGCGGGGTGGGGCGTGCCTGCATTCCCTACCGCAACCCCACCGTCGCCCAGATCGGCAGGTGGTCGCTCGCGCGGAAGGCCAGGGGGGAATGGTGCGTGCCGGCGTCCATCACCGCGAGGTCGGGCGTGGTCATGATCCGGTCGAGCCGGGCGATCGGGCGGCGGGCGTGGTAGCTGGGGCCGGTCGGCGCGAAGTGGAAAGAGCCCATGAAGTCCTTGAGGCAGCCGCCCGCCAGGCTCCATTCGTTGAGATCGCCCATCAGCACGGCGGGGATATGGTCGTCGCACGCCGCGATATGATCGATCACCGCCCGCGCCTGCTTGCGCCGCCACAGGCCCGAAAGATCGAGATGCATGCCGACGATGCGCAAGGCCTGTCCATGGAGCACAATATCGGCCATCACCGCGCCGCGCGGCTCCAGCACCGGCAGGATGAGCGGGCGATGATCCAGGATCTCGGCCTCGCGGCGCACGAGGATGGCATTGCCGTGCCAGCCCATGCCGCCGGGCCTTATCTCGTAGGGCACCGCCTTGTAGGGCGTCTCGCGCGCGATCGCCTCGAACGGCAGCGCGCTCTGCCGGGCGCCGAGCCGCCGGTCCGCCTCCTGCAGGCAGACGACGTCCGCGCCGAGCTCGTTCAGCACGGACAGGATGCGCTCGGGGCGGCGCTGCCTATCCGTGCCGATGGCCTTGCGGATGTTGTAGCTGGCGACCTTGATGGTGCGCCGCGTGCCGGGGCTCATTCGCCGGTCTTGCGGCTCCCGCGGCGACTCCAGGCGAACCAGCCCAGCGCCAGGCCCGCCACCCCGGCGGCGACGGCGGCGACCAGCACGCTGTTGTCGCCGGTCGCGCGGGCCATCACGGCCGAGCCGCGGCGGGCATAATCGCGGCCGCTGTCGATCGCGCCGCGCGCGGTGGCGGGGGCATCGTCGACGATGTCCTTCACCTTCTCGCGGACCTTGCCATAGCCGTCCTGCACGGCGCCCAGCGCCTGGTTGAGATAGCCCTTGGCCTCCAGCTGCTCGTCATTGGCGACCTTGCCGGCCACCTCCTGCGCGGTACCGACGACCTTCTTGGCGGTGCCTTTGATCTCGTCCTCGTTCATGTGCTGTGACTCCATGACAGTGTAGCCTATCGGGATGACGAACGCCCGAATCGCGCGACGGGTTCGCACGAAAGGTTCGGACACGAAAGGAGATGTGGGATGCGCGCGTTGATCGGTGGCTTGATCGGGCTCAGCCTCACCGGCCCCGCCATGGCGGTGGTGCCGCAATGGGCCAATCCGTTCAACCAGAAGGTGCTGGCGCTGAACCTGGCGGACCGCAACGGGGCGCTGCGCCGGGCGATCACCAATTCCGACGAGAAATGCGGGCGCCTGAGCAAGAGCGCCTATCGCGGACCGCACGGCAATCTCGGCTTCTGGGTGGCGCACTGCCAGCCGGGCGGCGACTATGCCATCTTCACCGGACCGGACGAGAGCGTGCAGGTGCGCCCGTGCGGCGACATGAAGGTGCTCAAGCTGCCGGAATGCGGGAAGCTCGATTGATCTTGGTTGAGCGCTTGATCCGCGCCCAACCTCTGATCCGTTCGGGCTGAGCTTGTCGAAGCCCTGTCCTTCTTCTTTGATGCTGCGCCAAAAGTAAGGACGGCCCTTCGACAGGCTCAGGGCGAACGGAAATCTTTTAGGCTTCCGCCGAGATCTTGTCCGACACCGCCGTCGTCCATCCCAAAGCGGGCAGGGCGATGGAGCGGCCGCCGCGCAGATCGATGCGGACGACGATGGCGCCCTGCTGTTCCAGGAAGCCGAGCAATCGCTTGGCGCGGCCCGTCGAGTGCGTGCCGTAGACGCGGGCGATCTCGGTATCCGACGGGCAGATCGCGCGTTCCAGCGCGGCGCGGGCGAGGAGGAGGAAGACGCCCCGCGCATCCTCCGGCAGTCCTTCGGCCTCGCGGGCGGCGTCCGCCATCGGATCGCCATCCCCGATCGCCTCGTAGAGGCCGGCGCGGGCGAGCGACAGGCGGGTGCGGAAGGCGGCGAGGTCGAGCGCGGATTCGGTGAGGCCCCGCATCCGGCAGCGCACGCCGAAATCCTGGAACAAGGTGGGCACCGGGCGGAAGCTCTCGCCTTCGTCGGCAACGATCTCCGCGAGGCAGGCGGCGACGATCGCATCCCGCTCCTCGGGCGACTTTTCCGGGCGTGCCTCGTCCGTCGATCCCATCGCCGGGGCTTCGATCGAGCGGAGCAACTGCTCCATGCTCGGGCGCGGCGGCGGCGGTGCGGCGGGGGCCGGCATCGGCAAATCGAGTTCCGCCGGCCGCTCGAACAGCTTCGCGCGCCCCTCCTCGTCGGGAATGTTGGGGAGCGGCATCAGCTTGGGCGAGGAACTGCGCGCCTGCGTCTCGACATCGCCGATCCGGATGGGCAGCGGGCGGCGCGACAGAGCCGGGCCGAGCGCGATGAAGTGACCGCGCGCGAGATCGCGGAACTGCTCGGCCTGGCGCCGCTCCAGCCCCAGCAGATCGGCGGCGCGGGCCATGTCGATATCGAGGAAGGTGCGGCCCATCAGGAAGTTGGAGGCCTCGGCCGCGACATTCTTGGCGAGCTTGGCGAGGCGCTGGGTGGCGATCACCCCGGCCAGGCCGCGCTTGCGCCCACGGCACATCAGGTTGGTCATCGCGCCCAAGGACAGGCGGCGCACCTCGTCCGACACCTCGCCGGCGACGGCGGGGGCGAAGAGCTGCGCCTCGTCCACCACGACGAGAGCCGGATACCAATGTTCGCGCGGCGCATCGAACAGGGTGGAGAGGAAGGTGGCGGCGGCGCGCATCTGGCCTTCCACCTCCAGCCCTTCGAGGGTGAGAACGACCGAGACGCGCTGCTCGCGGATGCGCAGCGCCAGGCGGCGCAATTCGGCCTCGCTGTGCGCGCCGCCATCCACCACGACATGGCCGAAGCGATCGGACAGGGTGACGAAATCGCCCTCGGGATCGACGATCACCTGCTGCACCCACCGGGCCGAGCCTTCGAGCAGGCGGCGCAGCAGATGCGACTTGCCGGACCCTGAATTGCCCTGGACGAGCAAGCGGGTGGCGAGCAGCTCTTCGAGATCCATGGCGGCGGTCGCGCCGTCCGGCGCGGTGCCCATGTCGACGGCAACGGTCATGCGGCCGTTCTAGGGAGCGGCGCGCGTGCCGCAAGCGAGTCGGGCCGAAACATCCCCAGAAATCGAAAGCAGAGCCCTCTCCCCTTCAGGGGAGAGGGCTTCAAGGTCAGAAGTGGAAGGTCACCGAGGCACGATAGATCTGGTAGCTCAGATCCTCCCGGCCGAAGACGGTGTCGGCGGAGACGCCGATGTCCGTCGTCCGGCTGGAGATACTCAGGCCCCCGCCGACCTCGCCCCAGTTGCGGTCGCGGCCGAAGGAGCCGAAGTCCGCGCCGGGCAGGCCGGTGCCGGTCGCCTCGGTGAAGTGGGCGACGATGTCCTCGCCATTCTTGCGGAAATCGTGGACGAAGGCCGCGTCGACATGCGGGTGGACGCTGCCCATGTCGATCGAGGCCTGGCCGCCGATCCGCGCCTGCAGGCTGTTGAAGTCCCGCTTGGCATAGGTCAGCGAGCCGACGCCGCCGCTCTCCTGCCCGCCCTCGAACTCGAGGTGGCTGCCGCGGATCGAGGCCATCGGCGTAAGCGTGGAGTTGGTGGTCTTCAGATCGTAGCCGAGCGCGATCTCGCCGGAGAAGATCGGTGCATTCTCTTCATTGTGGAGCTTGGCGTTGACATCGCCCAGCGCGAACTGGCGGCGCGTCTTGATGTTGATCAGGCCGCCCGTCACCGAGGTGTTGATGAAGGCGCCATTGCCGAAGCTGTAGGTGCCATAGGCCGCGAGCTGGAACAGGTTGCTGCGCGCCCGCTCGGAGAAGAGCGTGTCGCCCTTGCCGTGCGAATAGCTGGCCGAGAGGCCGGCGACCGTGCGGTCGTCGATCTGCTTTTCCATGCCGCCCGCGACGTACCAGCCGGACAGGTCGTCCTTCTTGCCCGAGATGGTGTTGGGCAGCGGCCGCGACGAACCATCCAGATAGCCGCCCGCGACATAGGCGCTGACGCCTTCCGGCAACTTCACCGCGGTCTGCTGCGGGTTGGTCGGCGCCTGGATCAGGCCCGAGGCGATGTCGTGCGCGGTCTGATAGCCGGTGCGCACGACGCCGAGCGGATTGCCGAGCACCGCCAGCGTCTCGCCGCCGCCGCCGTGGCGAAGCAGGCTCAGGCGATCGCGGTAGAATTTGGCGAGCGCTTCGTCCTGCATCCGCACCAGCCCGACTTCGGTCTGCTGCGCGAACGGCCCGGCCGCCTCCAGCGAGCTCTTCAGCGTCGCGAGAGACATCACGTCGGTCTGATCGTAGAAGGACTGGACCAGCGCGCCGCCCGAACGGCTGCGATCGAGCAGGTTCGCATAGCCGTTGAGGATCGGGGTGCCGCCGATCACGCTGCTGTACGGTCGGGCGCGGATCTGCACCGACAGCGTATCGGCCGTCTGGTGGATGATCGGATACAGGATCGCGGAGAGCTCGGTCACCGCCGTGAACTGATCCTGCAGCCCGCCTTCGGCGGTGATCAGCGTGTAGGTGCGGTTGGGATCGTAATGATAGCCCTTGGCAGGCGCGAGGGCGAGGATGCCGCCGAGGGCGCCGACGCCGGTCTGCGCGTCCGCGATGGTCGGGTCGACGAACGGATTGGCGACGATCGCCAGCTTGTCGGCCATGGTCGCGCCGATATCCATGTAGGTGCGCGTGCCCGACGTCATGATCACGTTGCCGCCGACCGTCAGCGTGCCGATCGTGCCGAGGCGGCCGGGCGCGATCGCGCCGATCATCGAGATGACGTCCGGCGCGATGACGGTGCCGTTGCCTTGCAGCAGGCCGCCCACCAGATAATATTCGCCGATCGAGACATATTGGCCGTCCACCGACATGACGCCGTTGGTCTGCTTGGTGTCGATCAGCGTGCCGAGATTGGCGTCGGCGGCGATGGTGAGGCCGGAACTGGCGCCCGAAATGGCCAGGCGATCGATCACGATGTCCGCGCCGGAGAGCGTGGTGGTTCCGGCGGCCGAGAGGGTGACGTCGTAATAGCGGGCCGGGGCGCCGGTGGTGACGTCGCCGTCCGTGTCGTTGGGCACGAAGTTGGACGAGCCGGGCGCGCCCTGCACCATCTCGCCGCCAATCTCGGCCGATCCCTCCGCCGGCGGATTGCCGACCGGATCGATCTCGGCGGCGGGGCTGGCGGTCTTGCCGGTGGGCGTGCTCTTGGTCGCCTGGGCGGTGCCGGTGCCCGAGGCCAGGGTGGTGCGCCCCTTGTCGTTCGATGCCGCGGCGGCCTTGGTGTCGCCGGTGGAGGCGGTCTGCGGCGTGCCGTCGGTCGGGCTTTGCGGCACGACCTCGCCGGTGGCGATGTTGGTGCACTGCACGCCGTCGCAGACGAAGCCGAACTTCGGGGTGCTTCCGTCGATGCCGCCGGCCGGCGTGGTGGGCAGGCCGTTGACGAGCTGGCCGTCCGCGCCGATCACCTGATAGGCCGGATCGAGGTTCATCACCCAATGGTTCGGATCGGTCCAGTTTCCGTCACCAGCCTTGGCGCCGACATATTTGTAGGGATTGTTGGCGACGATCCAGTCCCAGTAGAGATAGAGCGGCTGGTAGAAGCTGCTCGTGCCATACCCGCCCTGCTGCTGGGGATCGAAGGTCAGGCCGCCCGAGAGCACGCCGGCGATGATCGGCGTGGCGAATTTCTCGTCGATCAGCAGGGGGCCGCCGGAATCGCCCGGCGCGGTGATGCCCTCCTTGGGCAGGGGCTTGTCGCCGAACAGGCCGAAATCGACCGGGCTCGAATAATCGGGGCTGTTGAAATCCAGCTGATAGAGATTTTGCGGCAGACCCTCGGGATCGCCGCCGAAGGCCTTGTCGAGATCGTCGAGCGAGCCGAGCACGCTGACGACGTTTTCGGCGACGCGGCGCTTATAGTCGATATTGCTGCCGTCGCTGCCCGTCGAGCCGGTGCCGTTGCCGCCATAGCCGGTGATCACCGCGTGGGTCGGCCCGTCGAGCGGGCTGAACAGCATGTCGTGGGTCGGCACGCCGGAGACGGGGGTGTCGAACGCGATCAGCGCGACGTCGCCCTGCAGGTAATTGTTGTTCGGGCCGAGATCCAGCGAATGCTGGTTATAGGTGACGTAGCTGGCGTTGTAGAATTGGTCGGCCTTGCTGGTCGTCAGGTTGCCGAACGCCCAGTTGAGCAGGGGATCGAGATTGTCGGCCTGGAACCCGACGCCGATCGGGATGCCGCCATGGTTGCTGCCATAGGCCGACGCCGGCTCCTCGTTCACGCAGTGCGCGGCGAGGATGGCGGTGCGGGGATTGATCAGGGTCGCGGTGCACAGGCCGAGGCCGACGCTGCCATCGGGATTGAAGGCCGTGATCGACACCATCTGGCCGACGCCGGTGATGTTGGTGGTGTCGACGACATCGTCGGGGGTGTAGCCGTCGTTGATCACGATGGCGTTGGCCGGCACCGCCGCGAGCGCCGCGCCGAGAGCCACGATCGCCGTCGCGCCGAGCGCGACACGCCGCGCCTTACTGATACCCATGTCCCTGTGTCCCCTGTCTTTTTCGCCATCCCTCAATGGCATTGGGAGGAGGTTGGCGACTGGGCGGCAAGGGGTCAATCGGGTCTGGGCGCTTTGCTGAACGACCGATGTATGATGTTGCAAGAATGTCGCAAAACCTTAACGGATCATCCGTTTAGGAGCGGTCGTGCTTGTCGGTGCGGCGCTTGCCGAACAGCAATTTCTGTTCCAGCCGGCCCCGCAGCCCGGCATAATAAGCCTGCAGGAACGCGAGATCGCGCGGGCCGCCCTCGTCGCTCCAATGCTGGCGGCCGATGCGCTGGCAGATAGTGGCGGTGACCGTCTCGACGGCGGGGGCGTGGGCCTGGCGGATCACCTGCTCCAACGTTTCCAGCTCGAACACGCCATAGGCGTCCAGCTCGGCCTCGGTGAAGGCATTCTCCTCGACGTCGGCGGACAGTTCGGGGAGCAGCGGGCGCTTGGGGACGCGGATCACCCAGGTGCCGGCGAGCAGGTCGCCCGCGCGCAGCCGGTCCCGGTTCATCAGCGGCAGGAACAGGAAGATCGCCGTCCAGCCGAGCCCGCAGACGAGGATCAGCGTGTCGTAGCCGTGGCTCGCCAAGCTGGAGATCATCAGCATGATCGGCAGGAACGCCTCCACCTCGCGCAGCGCGTTGCGCGCGATCACCGCATCGAGCGTGAGGCGCCCGCCATGGCGCGCGATCACCCGCAGGCCCAGCGCGCGCTTGCCCGGCGTCTGGCCGCGCGGCCGCGCCTCGAACCAGGTGAAGTAGAAATTGCGCAGGAAGAACAGCCCGACCGTCCAGATCAGCGCGATCGCCACCCACATGAAGGGGATCGGCACGGCGAGGGCGGAAAGGACCAGGAACAGCGTGAAGCCCAGCGCGATGCCGGACAGGATCAGCAGATCGAGGACGAAGGCGCCGGCGCGCTGGCCGGCATCCGCGATCTCCAGCGGCAGCGCCACACCCTCGGGCGTCACCAGCAGGCGGACGCGCTTGGCATCCTGCGGCATGCGCATGCTCATGGCCGTCGCCGCCCCGCCGGCCCGTAGAAATAAGCGAGCCACAGGAAGAGCATGGTGCCGCCGATCAGGAAGCGCAACCAGTCGACCGTGACGAGCTGGCGCACGAACCCTTCGAGCAGCGCCGCCACGAACAGCATGACGACGACGCCCGCCATCACGGTGCCGGACTGCCGCCCGGCCTCCGCCATGCCGTCCAGCCGCGAGAGGCGGCCGGGGAAGGCGACGGCCCAGCCGATCCGGACTCCGGCCGCCCCGGCCAGCACGATCGCGAACATCTCGGTGGTGCCATGGACGCTGAGCCAGCCGGTCAGTTGCAGCGCCAACCCCCGGCTCGCGTAGAGCTGGAGGAAGGCGCCGAGCGTGAGGCCGTTCATCAGGATCAGGATGGCGCTCGGCACCGCCAGCAGGAAGCCGAGCGCGAAGCACATCAGTGCCACCCTGGCATTGTTGGTGAACAGGAAGCCGGCGAGCAGTTCCAGCCCGCCGGTGCCGCTCTTGTAAAGCACGTCGCTCAATTGCTGGGTGGAGGATTGCGGGGTGCGGCCCTGCGCCATGCTGCCGGCCAGCGCCATGAACCAGCCGGAATCCGCGCGCACCAGCATATAGCCCGCGAGCGTGCCGGCGACGAGCAGCAGCAGGGAGCCCAGCGTCTCCTTCCACAGGCCTAGCACCGCGGCGCGCCAGTCGTGGCGGAAGAACTGGCGCAGGCGCGGGCCGATCCGTCCGCGCACCCCGTAGAGGAAGAAATAGGCGCGGGTCGAAAGGCCCTCCAGATAGTCGATCAGCGCGCGATCGAGCGAGGTCTCGCGCGCCACCGCCAGCGCCGAGACGGTCGCGCGGTAGAGGGTGGGGAGCGCCAGCAGCTCCTCGTCGGACAGAGCGGCGGCGCTGCGCCGCTCGGCGCGGTTGAGCAGATCCTCCAGCCGCCGCCAGTCCCCCTCGCGCTCGGCCCGGAAACGGGCGGAGGGCAGGGGATCGAGGCGGCGCGGCGGGGCGTGCAGCGCGTCATCGGGCCGATGCGAGTCGCGTTTGCGGAAGGGGAGGCGGAGAGCCATCAGTCTGGCGCTCCGATATGGTCCGCGGCATTTTCTCCGTTCGTGCCGAGCGAAGTCGAGGCACGTGCCGCATGCACCGCGCCCGCCTCACGGCCATCGACTTCGCTCGGGGCGAACGGAAGGAGGGGGAAAACCACCGCCATCACACCACCCCCTGCCGCTTCAGGCCCAGATAGGCCTCGACCAAAGCGGTGCCGGCGCCGTCGTGCCGCGCCTCGACGATGTGGACGCCCATCCGCCGCAGCCGGGCCGCGACGATCGCGCGTTCGCGCAGCAGCGCCTGCGCGGCGACGGCGCGGGTGACGTCCTCGGGCGTCTCGGGCTCGGCGGCGGCGAGGCCTTCCAGTTCCTCGTCGCGATAGACCAGGAACATCAGCAGGTGCCGCTGCAGCAAGGGCGCGCAGGCGCGGACCATCAGCTCGGCGCTGGTCGGATCGGTGAATTCGGTGAAGAGGATGATCAGCGTGCGCCGGTCGAGCTTCTGCGCGATCCGGGTCAGGCCCAAAGTATGGTTGGATTCGCGCGTGCCGTAATCGATCGTGGCGGCCAGGCGCTGCAATGTCGGGAAGCTGTGCACGCCGAGCGAGATGGCGGACGAGACGACCGGCTGCTCGGCATAAGCGAACAGGCCGACGCGATCGTCCAGCTTCAGCGCGACATAGGCGGCGAGCAGGGCCGCGGTGACGGCGCGGTCGACGCGCGGCACGCCGCCCAGCGGCTCGGCCATGGCGCGGCCGGCGTCGATCGCCAGCAGGATCTGGTTGTTGCGCTCGATCTGCCAGTCCTTGGCGAGCAGGGTGGCGTGGCGGGCGGATTGCTTCCAGTCGATCGCGCGCCGGTCCATGCCGGGCTGCCACTGCACCAGCGACTGGAATTCGGAGCCGGTGCCGATCTCGCGCCGCGCCGTCTCGCCGCTGACCGCCTGCTGGATCAGCAATTGGCTGTCCTCGCGCACCGGGCGCAGATCGGGGGTGATCAGCACGGGGTGATCGCGTGTCTCGCGGCGCTGCTTCCAGATCAGGCCGAGCGGCCCCTTCCAGCGCAGCCAGAGGGCCGAGACGTGCGCCGTGCCGCGCCGCGCGGCCTCCAGCGGGATCGCCTGGGTCTCGTTGCCGTCCAGCGTGCGGCGGACCCCGGCGACCGGCGCGAGGCGCGCATCGATGTCGATCGTCGCCTGAACGCGGGTGCGGGCCGAAACGTGGAGGCGCGCATCGATCCGGCTCCCGACGGGGGCGGTGCCGGGCAGCGTGAGTTCGGCGGCGACCTGCGTCGGCCGGGGGGCGAGCAGGGCGTCGGCGCCGAGCAGCAGGATGACGACCAGCATCCAGGCGAAGCCGATCGTCCACAAAACCGGTGCGGCGACGCCGATCACCAGCGCCACCGGCGCGCCGGCCGCCATCAGCAGCACGGCGCGTGCCGTGGGATAGAGGCCGCCGCCCGATCGCCCCGCGCGCCATTTCATCGCGGCGCTTCGACCTCGGCGATCAGCGTGGAGACGACATCCTCCGGCTTGCGGCCATCGATCTCGGCGGTGGGCGAGAGGGCGATGCGGTGGCGCAGCACGGCGGGCGCCAGCGCGCGGACATCGTCCGGCACCACATAGTCGCGCCCCGCCAGCGCGGCGGCGGCGCGCGCCGCCCCCGCCAGCTTCGCGGCGGCACGCGGGGAGGCGCCGGCGGTCAGTTCCACGCTGGTCCGCGTGGCGCGGATCAGGCGGACGATATAGGCGACCACCTCGTCCACGAGGGTGACGGTGGACACGGCTTCCAGCGCCGCCGCGATCTGCGCGCCATCGGCCAGCTGCGTCACGCCCCAGCGCCCGGGCGACGATGCGCCGCTGTCCTTGCCGTGGCTGGCGACGATGCGGATCTCCTCGGCCTCGTCCGGATAATCGACCAGCAGCTTGAACAGGAAGCGATCGAGCTGCGCCTCGGGCAGGGGATAGACGCCCTGATTCTCGATCGGGTTCTGCGTCGCCACCACCATGAAGCGATCGCCGAGCGGGTAGGAAACGCCGTCGAGCGTCACCGAACGCTCCTGCATCGCCTCCAGCAGGGCGGCCTGCGTCTTGGGCGGGGCGCGGTTGATCTCGTCGGAGAGCAGGAGGTCGCAGAAGACCGGCCCGCGAATATGGCTGAAGCTGCTGGTCTGGAAATTGAACACATTGGAGCCGGTGATATCGCCCGGCATCAGGTCCGGCGTGAACTGGATGCGCTTGAAATCCAGCCCCAGCGTGGCGGCGAAGCATTGGGCGAGGAAGGTCTTGGCGGTGCCCGGCGGCCCTTCGAGCAGCACGTGGCCGCCGGAGAAGAGCGCGATCAGCAGGTGGCGCACGGTCTGCTCCTGGCCGACCACCGCCTTGCCGATCTCCCCGGCAATGCGCTCGCCCAGCGCCTTGACTTCATCGAGCGTCATCGTGTGCGGTTCCTTCTCCAGCGGTACAGCGCGCGGGCGGCGCTCAGCAATTGGTCGCGATCCTCGGCGGTCTCGGCCTGCCAGGCGAGGGTCGAATAAGGGGGATCGCCCTCGACCTTGCCCGAGCGATCGAGATAGGCGTCCAGTGCCTCGCCCGAGAGGCGGGTGGGGGCGTGGGTCGCCTGCGTGGCGAGGTCGCGGGTGAGGGCGGCGTAAGCGCTGCCGACGCGGTGCTCCTTGCGCGCCGCGCGGAACAGCATGGCGGCATTGTCGACCAGGGTGCGCTTGCCCATGGCGATGGCGCGCGCCGTCGCGACCGGCGCGCCGAAGCGCACGGCGCCGTGCAGCCCGGCGAGGAAGCCCGCCGCGACGATGATCAGGGTCACCGGCAGGAACGGCGGCTTAAACACCGATCGGAGCGGGCTCTTGCCCTGCTTCGAGGTGCCGAAGCCGTTGAGCGTCAGGTCGTAGGCGATCTCGTTGGTGGGGGCGAGATCGTCGATGACCTGCCAGCCCTGCCGCGCCGTCCACGGATCGGCGAGCCCCTGGTTGTTGAGCAGGTCCGGATCCGCCAGCACGAAGACGGGCCTCCCGTCGAGCTTGGCCAGCACCACCCGTCCGTCGGCATCGAGCAGCAGCGGCGTGAACCCGCCGCCGGCCAGCCGCTGCTGGTCGGGCAGCCTGCCGATCTGCTTGCGGGCGAGGCGGGGTATGTCGGGTGCCTGCGGCCTGGCGGCGGCCTTGAAGGGGCTCTGCTCGATGGCCAGCCTGGGCGCGATCTTGCCGAGCGTCGAGGTGACGCCCTCGGGCCAGATCGTGTCGATCCGCTGCGCCCATTCGGGCTGGCCGGGAATCGGGCGGGTGAACCATTTCGGCAGGATCACCAATGTCGGCGCGTCGCCGCGTATCGCCAGCAGCTTGACCAGGTCCTTCTGCGCGCCGTCCAGTTCGGGCGTCACCACCAGCAGGGCGTGGGTGGCGAGGTCCCCGTCCTGCTTCACGATCAGCGAATGGGCGCCGACGTTATCGGTCAGCTCGACGAGGCCGGCATAGCCGTTGCCCGAGGTGGACAGCGCATGGCCGCGCCCGTCCTGCCCGCTCTGGAATTGCGGCGCGAAGGCGATCAGCAGCAGGAAGCCGGCGAAGGCGATCACCGCCACCGCGACGATCAGGATCACGGTGCGCGAGCGGAAGGGGGCGGCGTCCTGCGTGTCGGCGGCGCTCATCGCCAATTCCCCGCCAGCGCGAAATCGGCATAGGCCTTGCGCGCCCGGTGCCAGGCCTCGGCGGTGGCGCCGCGATCGGCGAACAGGCTGATCTCCACGACATGCGCGATCGAGGCGAAGGCGGGGCGGGCCGCCGTGGGTATCTCGGGCGTCGCGGCGAGGTCGCGGCTGGTGGTGGCGGGGCGGACGAGGCCCGGCCGCCGCTTCATGATGTCCTCCACCGAGCGCAGCAGGATCAGCCGCGCCGCTTCGGCATAGCGGCCGGCGGCGGCGAGCGCGTCGGCTTCCTCCAGCAGCGCGCGGACGGGGGCCGCGTCGGGCCGCCATTCGGGTTCCTCCGGCCTGGCCTCGGCAGTGCGGCGCCATGGCCAGCGCAGGTCCACGAACTGGCTGACGACCATGTACAGGATGAACAGCCCGATGCCGCCGAGCGTGATCCAGGTGAGCACCTTCAGCACCGGCCAGCTCGAATGCAGGAAATGGGCCAGTGCCTTCAGCCATTCCGGCGTGTTCGGCCTGGGGGCGGGCGGCAGCGCGAACTGGATGCGCGAATCGGCGAGCAGGCGCACATGGGCCCGCGCGAAGGCGTCTCCGCTCGCGCTCGCCGCCGCCGCACCCGCCGTTGTCGCCACGCCTACTGCACCCCCGGCCTGCCCCTCGGCCATTCAAGAGACTATCGGTTACGATTTGGTTCGCAAGCATTGAAAGGGGTGGACAGATCGAAACCGTCGAGGAACATGACGGAGGGGGATGATGTCAGGGGCAAGTCATCATGGGAATAATTGTCGCTTTATTGCTGTTGGCCGGGCCGCTCGTAGCATTGGGCATCTGGCTCTGGCTGCGGTCCCGGCGTGATCCGATCGCGCTCGTCGAACCGCTCGACATCGGGCGGGTGCTTTCGCTGGGCTTCCGCATTTTTGCGCCGGACGGCTGGCCGGCCCTGCTGCTTGCGGCCGTTCTCGTGGGCTTGCCGCAGGTGGTGTCCGCCCTGGTCACGCGGCCGATCATGCTGGAGCGCACCAGGCAGCTTGCCGCATCGAGCCCGACCAACCCTTTTGCCACCTTCGAGGCGATGCTGGCCGTGCCGGTCGTCATCGGCGGGATCGTCGGCTTCCTGCTGATGATGGTTTATTACGTCGCCGCCACCATCTTTCTGGTGTCGCGCTTCGAGGGAGCGCCGGTCTCGATCGGCGAGGCGCTGGCGCGCGCGCCGGCTCGCGTCCTTCCGGCTTTTTTCGCTATTCTACTGTCCGTCATCGGCATCGGGCTCGGATGGATGGTGTTCGTCATTCCGGGCATCATCCTGTCGCTGAACTGGATCCTGATCGTGCCGGTGATTTCCTGCGAGGATGCCGGCTTCTTCGAAAGCTTCGCGCGCAGCCGTTCACTGGCGATCGGATCGCGCGGGAGGATGCTGGTGCTGTTCATCCTGCTGATCGTGGTGATGATCCTGCTGTCGCTTCCGGGCCTTCTGCTTTCCGGTGCGATCGCAGGCCATCCGGGAACGGCGCCGGGCCTGTTCGTCATCGTGTGGCAGATCGTTTTCGGGATCGCCATCGCGGCGTTCCAGAGCAGCCTGCTCGCCGGCCTCTACGTCGAGCTTCGCCGCATTCGCGACGGCCTGACGGCGCCGGGCCTCGCCGAGGTGTTCGCCTGAACATTTCAGGGGCGACGCGATATGTTAACGCTGCACAAGACGGGAAACATCCTGCGGGCAGGGTCCGCCCGGCTCGTCTTTCGAGCGACAAAAGGGAGTTCCCGAATGAAGACTCTTCGTATCGCCATGGCCTGCGCGCTCGTCGCCTCCTTCGGTGCCGCCACCGCCAGCCAGGCGCGGCCGCATCACCGCGTCTGCAAGACGACCTTCGTGCATCACCACAAGGTCACCCGTTGCCGCTGATGCGACCGGGCCGGTGATGTAACCGGAGCGCCGCCGCCGCCGAAACATGTGGCATGGCGGCGGCGCATCCTTTCCGATATCCAGAGCGGGCGACCGATATGATCGGCTTGGCGGGAGCCCGGATGCGCGTGGACGAGGCGGATCAATGGGGCGCGTGGATGGCCGCGGCGCAAGGCGGCCATGGCGGCGCGTATCGCCGCCTGCTCGGCGAGCTTCGCACCTGGCTGCTGCGTTATTTCGCCCGCCGCCTGCCGCCGGCGCAAGTCGAGGATGCGGTGCAGGAAACGCTGATCGCGATCCACGAGAAGCGCCACACCTACGACCCGGCCCGCCCGTTCCGCCCCTGGCTGGCGGCGGTGGCGCGCTACAAGTGGATCGATCGCCTGCGCGCCATGGGCCGCGAGCGGACCGACGAACTGCCCGACACGATCGGCGTCGAGGATCATGAGAGCGAAGTGACCAGCGCGCTGCTGCTGCGCGATCTCATCGCGCGGCTGAAGCCCGCCCAGCAGCAGGCGATCCGGCTGGTCAAGCTCGACGGCTACAGCGTCGAGGAGGCATCGGCGCGGACCGGCCAGTCTCCCTCGCTGGTCAAGGTCAACATCCATCGCGGGCTCAAGCAGCTCGCCGCGATCGTGGGGCAAGCGCCCGATGACGAGTGAGACCCTGCTCGACGAACTGGCTTCCGGCCTGACCCCGGTGCGCCTGCGCAGCGCGCGGCGCGACGGGATGGTCCTCGGCGCGCTCGCGCTCGTCGAACTCGCCTTGTTCCTGATGCTCGGATTGCAGCGGCCGGACATGGGCCATGCCATGGCGGAGCCGTCCTTCTGGTGGAAGCTCGCCACGCTTGGGCTGCTCGCGGCGGTGGCGATCGCGACGGCGGTGCGATCGTTCGATCCTTCCGTCGCGCCCCATCGCGGCCTGCGCTGGGCGGCATGGCTGGCGGGTTCGGCGTTGCTGATCGGCTGGGGCATCGACGCGACCCATCATGCCACGGCGCCCTTGCTCGCGCGGCTCGAATGGCGGGCGGGGGTGAGCTGCCTCGTCTCCATGGTGCTGTTGTCGCTGCCGATGCTGATCGCGCTGACCGTGCTGATGCGGCGCGGCGCGCCCGCGCATCGGTCCGAAAGCGCGCTGGCGGCGGGGCTGGGCGCGGCGGCCTGGGGGGCGTTCGTCTTCTTCTTCCGCTGCGGGCATGACGACCCGCTCTACATCGTCTTCTGGTACGGCCTCGGTTGCGTGCTGACTGCGCTGGCGGGGAGGGCGCTGCTGCCGCTTATCACCCGCTGGTAGCGCGGGTTCAGTGGGTCGCGACCTGATCGATCAGGCCGTCGATCTGCTGGCGAGCCTGCGGCGTATAGCCCTTCGCGCCGCCGACGCGGGGGAGCTGATCGGCGACACGCTGGCTGTGGGCGGCGGCCAGCGCATCGATCTGATGGACGTTCTGGCCATATTGCCGCCCCTCCGCCGGCTGGAGCCCCAGCGGATCGCTCCAGCGTTCCAGTTCGGGGAAGCGCGTGCGGAACTCCAGCTCGTTGCGCAATTGCTGGACCTGCTGCCGCTTGGCGGAAATCTGCGCATCGAGCGCGCGGTTCTGGCTGCCCCACGATGCGATGTGCAGCGAGAAGAGGTAGCCGACGATGCCGCCGATCGACAGGATCGCGATGCCGGCCATGGCGACCACCACGGCAAGGCCCTGCCCCATGGGGGGGATGCGCACGCGCGCCGAGGAAGGCGAAGTCCGAGCCATGAACCGTCCGATGCTCCCGTCATCCTGAACCCTGGATGAGTCGGAACGCGGTTCGCGGTGATCCGTTTCCGAACCGATCTGTCTTCGGCCATTCGCAGGATGCGGCTAAAGCTGGTAATACTGCTGACAAGGAGCGGATGACGGGCATGGTGATGGAGCCCCTCGAGATCGAACTCAAGCTGGAGATCGACGCGGCCGATGCGGGCCGGGTCGCGTCGGCGCCGGTGCTCGCCGGGCTGACGGGGGAGACGTGCGAGCTGCTCTCCACCTATTTCGACACGCCCGGCGAGGATCTGCGCCGCAAAGGCTATGGACTGCGCATCCGCCGCACCGGCCGGAAGCGCATTCAGACCGTGAAGGCGGAGGGCGAGGCCGCCGCCGGCCTTTTCGTGCGCCCGGAATGGGAATGCGTGGTGAAGGGCGACCGGCCCGTGCTCGACGCCAACGCCGGGCCGCTCGCCGACCTGTTCGCGCCGGACGTGCTGGCCACGCTGGCCCCCCTGTTCGAAACGCGGGTGACGCGCACGGTGTTCGAGCCGGTGATCGAGGGCGCCGCGATCGAACTGGCGCTGGACATCGGCGAGGCGGCCGCCGGCCCGCGCCGCGCGCCGTTGTCCGAGGTGGAGCTGGAGCTGAAATCCGGCAGTCCGCGCGCCTTGTTCGATCTGGCGCGGCGGCTGGACGAGCATGTGCCGCTGCGGCTCGGCGTGCGGTCGCAATCCGAAGCGGGCTACGGCCTCACCGGAGACGGCAAGCCGCGCGCGGTCAAGGCCGAGCCGATCGCCCTGGATCGCACGGGCGACGCGCGCGATGCCTTCGCGGCGATCGCGCACAGCTGCATCCGCCAGTTCAGGCTGAACGAAGGCGCGGTGATGACGGCGGGCGGCGCCGGGCCGGTCCACCAGGCGCGGGTCGGGCTGCGGCGGCTGCGGTCGGCCTTCTCGCTGTTCAAGCCGCTGCTGGCCGGCGACGAGCGTGCCGCCCTGCTCCAGCTGGAGCTCAAGTGGCTGGCCGCCGAATTGGGCGAGGTGCGCAATCTCGACGTGCTGATCCCGCGCATGTCCGACAGCGCGCGCCGGCAACTGGAGACGGCGCGCGCGCAGGCGCTGGAGCATGTTCGCGTCGCGCTGGCCTCGGCGCGCACCCGGTTGCTGATGATCGATCTCGCCGAATGGCTGGCGATCGGCGACTGGCGGGTCGATCCCGCCGATCCGGCGCTGGCCGCCCGGCTGGCGCCCGATTTCGCCGCCGACGTGCTCGATCGCCACCGCCGCCGGATCAAGAAGCGCGGCAAGCATCTCGTCAAGCTCGACGACGAGCATCGCCACGAGGTCCGCATCGAGGGCAAGAAGCTGCGCTACGCCGCCGAATTCTTCGGTTCGCTCTATCCCGGCAAGAAGGCGCGGCGCCGCCACAAGGCGTTCGTCTCGGCGATCGAGGATCTGCAGGACGCGCTGGGCGAGCTCAACGATTTCGTCACCGGGCCGGAGGTGCTGGCCCGGCTCGGCGTCGAGGAGACGCTGCCGGCGCTCGGCAAGCGCGAGGCGCGCGGGATGCTGGAGGGGGCGGCGGATTCGCTCGAGACGCTGCTTGACGTGAAGCGTTTCTGGCGGGCCTAACGGCGCCCATGCGAGACACCATCACCTATCGAAGCTACCTCCGCCTGCCCGAATTGCTCGCCTGCCAGCAGCCGCTGTCGGACGCGCATGACGAGCTCCTGTTCATCTCCATCCACCAGGCCTCCGAAATCTGGCTCAAGCTGGCGCTGCACGAGCTCCATGCCGCGCGCGCGCTGGTCGCGGCGGACGATCTGCGGCCCGCCTTCAAGATGATGACGCGCGTCGCGCGCATCCAGGAGCAGATGATCCGCAGCTGGGAGGTGCTGGCGACGATGACGCCCGCCGACTACACCCGGATGCGCGACACGCTGGGCACCAGCTCGGGCTTCCAGTCCGACCAGTATCGCGAGATGGAGTTCATGCTCGGCAACAAGGATGCGGCGATGGTCGACATCCATGCCGACGACCACGAGACGCACGCGCGGCTCAAGATGCGGCTGGCGCAGCCGAGCCTCTATGACGAGGCCTTGCGGCTGCTCGCGCGGCGCGGCTTCGCCATTCCGGCGGCGGTGACCGAGCGGGATTTCACGCGGGCTTATGGCGCCTCGCCTGAGGTGGAGCGGGCCTGGGCCGCCGTCTACGCCGATACGGAGACCTATTGGGATCTGTACGAGCTCGCCGAGAAGCTAGTCGATATCGAATATCACGTCCAGCTCTGGCGCTTCGGCCATCTCAAGACGGTGGAGCGGGTGATCGGCTTCAAGACCGGCACCGGCGGCACGGCCGGGGTGCAATATCTCGCCAAGGTGCTGGAGAAATCCTTCTTTCCCGAGTTGCTGAGCGTGAGGACCCGGCTGTGAGGACGTTGGACGAGGCGCGGGCGCTGGACGCCGCCGATCCGCTGCGGGGCCTGCGCGACCGGTTCGAGCTGCCCGAGGGCATCATCTATCTCGACGGCAATTCGCTGGGCGCCCTGCCGCGCGCGACGGTCGCGCGGATGGCGGAGACGGTGCGGGGCGAATGGGGCAATGGCCTGATCCGCAGCTGGAACACGGCCGGCTGGATCGCGGCACCGGCCCGAGTCGGTGCCAAGATCGCGCACCTGGTGGGCGCGGGGCCGCACGAACTGCTGGTCGCCGATTCCACCTCGGTCAATCTCTACAAGCTGCTGGTCGCGGCGGTGAGGGCGCGGCCGGGGCGGCGGGTGATCCTGTCCGAGCCCGGCAATTTCCCGACCGACATCTACGTCGCCCAGGGCGTGGCGGAGACGCTGGGCGATGTCGAGGTGCGGCTGGTGGCGCGCGACGCGATCGTGGATGCGCTCGACGAGGATGTCGCCGTCCTGCTGCTCACCCACGTCCATTATCAGAGCGCGGCCCGGTTCGACATGGCGGCCGTCACCCGCGCCGCGCAGGCAAAAGGCGCGCTGGTGCTGTGGGACCTCAGCCACAGCGCCGGCGCCGTGCCGGTGGACCTGAACGGGGCCAAGGCCGATCTCGCGGTCGGCTGCGGCTACAAATATCTGAACGGCGGCCCCGGCGCGCCGGCCTTCCTGTTCGTGGCGGAGCGGCACCAGGCGGCGCTGCGCTCGCCTCTGACCGGCTGGATGGGCCATGCCGCGCCCTTCGCGTTCACCGACGATTATGTCCCCGGCGGCGGCATCGCGCGTTTCCTGTGCGGGACGCCGCCGATCCTCGGCGTCGCCGCGCTGGAGGAGAGCGTGGACCTGCTGCTCGGCATCGACACGCCGGCGCTCTACGCCAAGGGGCAGGCGCTCTGCTCGGCCTTCATCGCCTGCGTGGAGGATCGGTGCGCGGGCCTCGGCCTGACGCTGGCGACCCCGCGCGATCCGGCCTCGCGGGGCAGCCATGTCTCCTTCCGGCATGATCAGGGCTGGCCGGTCATGCAGGCACTCATCGCGCGCGGCGTGATCGGGGATTTCCGCGCGCCGGACACGCTGCGCTTCGGCTTCACCCCGCTCTATGTCGGCTTCGAGGATGCGTGGCGCGCCGCCGAGGCGCTGCGCGATATCCTGGCGACGGGATCATGGGACGCGCCGGCCTATCACGCCCGCGCGGCGGTCACCTGATCCGGGGCGGCGGGGCATAGCCCGCCGCCTCCAGCACGTCCGAGCCGAGCCTGAACCTCGCCCACGCCCACCACAGCCGGTAGCGCAGGCCGCGCATCAGCCCTGCGCCTCGGCCACGAGCGCCTCGATGTCCTCGGGATTGAGGATCCAGGTCCGCGTCGGCCGGTCCTTGCGCGGCACCGGCTGGGTGAGGAGGATGCGGTGATCCGCCTTGGCCGACGCCTTGAGCGCGGCGAAATGGCGCACGCAATCGGCGAGCGACGCGATCAGCGGAGTCGTCCCGTCGAGGTCGATGAGCGTGGCTTGCTGGTCGAGGGCGATGGGCACGCGGGCGCTCCTTGCGGTTTGGGCGGGGTGGGTCCCCCTACACCGATCGGGCCGGGCCGTCACCGCCCAACGGCTCGTGGTCGTAGCGCGTTCATTGCGGTTGCGATCCGGCGCAAGATAGGCGACCACGGGCCGACCATGGACGACGCACGATCCGACATCCGATCCTCGCTCGGGCGTAACCTCACCCACGGCATGCTCGACGCGCTGGGTCGCGCCATCGTGACGGGCGAATTCTCCGGCAAGGTGTTCCCCACCGAGGCGGACCTCGCGAAGCATTACGACGTGAGCCGCTCGGTCACGCGCGAGGCGGTGAAGATGCTCACCGCCAAGGGCCTGCTGTCCGCGCGGCCCCGGCAGGGCACGATCGTGCAGCCCGAGGGATCGTGGAACCTGTTCGATTCGGACGTTCTGCGCTGGCTGCTCGAGCGGAAATTCTCGATCAGCCTGCTGCGCCAGTTCAGCGAATTGCGCGTCTCGATCGAGCCCGCCGCCGCCGAGATCGCGGCGCGCACCGCCACGCCCGAGCGGCTCGCGCTGATCGATGCGGGCTATCGGCGGATGGTCGCGGCGGAGGCCGGCAGGGACGATACGCTGGATGCGGACATCGCCTTCCACGTCGCGGTGCTGGAGGCGTCCGGCAATCCCTTCTACGCGCAGTTCCGGGACGTGGTGGAAACCGCGCTTCGCACCTCGATCCGCTTCACCAACCGCTTCAAGGGGCGCACCGCCAGCCTGCCGGCGCACAAGGCGGTGAAGGACGCGATCGAGGCGCATGACAGCGGCGGCGCGCGCACCGCGATGACCCTGATCATCCACGACGTCATGCTGCTGATCGCGGAAGCGGAGCGGCAGGGGGCGGTGGAGGGGTAAGCTCCTACAAAGTTATGAAATCCGTTCGCACTGAGCTTGTCGAAGTGCTGCCCTTCTTCCCTCAACACCGGAAGAAGAAAGGACAGTGCTTCGACAGGCTCAGCACGAACGGATCATATCAACGGGATTTCGGTCGGGCGCTTCAATCCCCGCTCGTCAGCTTCCTGATCAGATCCACCTCGGCCGGCCGATACGGCGTGCCGTCGGTGTGCAGCACGTCGTGGAACCAGACGGTCGGCTCGCGCACCACATAGGGGAATTGCCAGCTGTCCCACGGCAGGTTGGTCTGCTCCTTGCCCTGCACGAAGCCCCAGTTGATCATGCCGACATGGTGCGCCTTGCCGATCGGCAGCGAGCCGTCGAAGGTCGATCCCGCGCCGCGCGCCATATATTCGGTGCAGATCACCGGGCGGCCATAGGCCTCCAGCAGCGCGATGCGCTTCTCCATCGACTCCGGCCAGCCATAATCGTGGAAGGTGATCACGTCGGACTGGCCGAGCTGCACGTCCTCGATCGGCCGGTGCTTGTCGGTCGGCCCCCAGGCATAGCCCTGCCATACGCCGCTGGTGAGCGGCTGGGTCGGGTTCGCGCTGCGCGCCCACTGGAACACCTGCGGCAGCAATTGCGTCACCAACTGGGCCTTGTCGGCGGGCTGGCCCGCATATTGGTCGGCGCCATTGTCCGGCTCGTTCCAGACATCCCAACCGAGGATACGGTCATCCTTGGCGAAGGCGCCGATCACGCCCTTCACATAGGTTTCGAGGCGCGGATATTGCTTCGGGTCCTGCAGCGCGGCGGTGCCGGGCGACTGGACCCAGCCTGAATTGTGGACGCCGGGGATGGGCGGATGCTGGACCCCGAGCTTCGGGTTCGGATCCCAGCAGCTGTCGAACAGCACCAGCAACGGCTTGATGCCATGCTTGTGGGCGATGGCGAGGAAGGTGTCGATGCGCCTGGCGAAGCCCTTGGGATCCTGCTGCCACAGCTGGTCGTGCAGGAACACGCGCATGGTGTTCATGCCCATTTTCTGCGCCCAGCCCAGCTCCAGATCGATGCGGGCAGGATCGAAGCTGTCGGCCTGCCACATTTCCAGCTGGTTGATGGAGTTGGCGGGCAGATAGTTGGCGCCGACCAGCCATTTCTGCTGGCCGTACCAGGTCTTGGCCTGATCGGGCGTCCAGCGGTCGCGCGCGGTGGCGGGTCCCGCCAGCAGCGCGGTGCCGGCGAGGAGGGCGAGGATCGCCGTTTTCATGCAGGTCACTCCCTGAGGGTCGTCAGCGCGCGGAGAAGCGGAAGACGATGTGGTTGGCGTAGCTCTGGCCCGGATCGAGCCGGACGGAGCCGAAGGCGGGGCGGTTGGGCGTATCGGGGAACATCTGCGGCTCCAGCACGATGGCGTCGCCCTCACGATAGATGTGGCCGGACTTGCCGGTGATCGTGCCGTCGAGGAAATTGCCCGAATAGAATTGCAGGCCCGGCTGGTCGGACAGCACCTCCATCACGCGGCCGGTGGCCGGGTCGGCGACGCGGGCCATCAGTTGCAGGCCCTTGGGCTTCGTCTTGCTGACCACCCAATTGTGATCGTAGCCGCGCCCGAAGCGGAGCTGCTCGTCCTGACCGTCGCGCACCCTGAGGCCGATCGCGGTGGGGGTGCGGAAATCGAAGGGCGTGCCGACGACGGCGCGAAACTCGCCGGTCGGGATCGCGGTGGCGTCGGTGGGGGTGTAGGCGGTGGCCGGGATCATCATCCGAAGGCCCATGGCACCCGCCACCGAACCCTCGCCGTTCAGGTTCCAATAGGTGTGGTTGGACAGGTTGACGACCGTCGGCCGGTCGGTGGTCGCGGCATAGTCGACCGCGAGATCGCCGGCATCGTCGAGGCTGTAGGTGGCGGTCGCGGTCAGCGTGCCGGGATAGCCCTGGTCGCCGTCCGGGCTCACGTAGCGAAGCGTCACGCCGGGCTTCGCGCCGCCCGTCGCGGAGACGACCGTCCAGACCATCTTGTCGAAGCCCCTGGTGCCGCCGTGCAGCGCGTTGGGGCCGTCATTGACCGGGGTCTGGTACGCCTTGCCGTCGAGCGTGAAGCTGCCTTTGGCGATGCGGTTGGCGACGCGGCCGACCGTGGCGCCGAAATAATTGGGCTTGGCGATGTAGCCGGCCAGGTCGTCATAGCCGAGCACGACGTCGCCGGGCTTGCCGGTGCGATCGGGGGCGATGACGGACTGCACCGTGGCGCCGAGCGTGAGGATGGTCGCCTTCATGCCCCTGGCATTGGCGAGGGTGATCGCCTCGACGGCGGTGCCGTCCGGCATCTGTCCAAACGGCTTGCGGTCCACGGTTCCGCACAAGGCCGGCGCGGCCAGCGTGGCGGCGAGGACGAATCCGGTGCCCAGTTTTGCGATCATGTCGCTTGTGTCTCCTCTCCCTGAGACGGCGACTGTGGGCCGGGGCGCCCGCCTTGTCCAGAATTATATGATAAATAAGAAGCGCAAATCCTCCCAGCGTGAAATGCAGGGAGGATCTGGCAGGTCATGCGGCTTTCCACGCCTCGACGAGCGCCTTGGCCCGTTCTGCGACGGTCGCGGCGTCGTCGCCGGCTTTGTAGAGCGCGCCACCCACGCCGATGCCCTCGGCGCCGGCCGCCAGCCATTCACCGATATTGCCGGCACCGGTGCCGCCCACCGCCCAGGCCTTGACGCCGGCGGGGAGCACCTCGCGGATCGCTTTCAGATAGCCGGTGCCGAAGCCCGTGGCCGGGAACAGCTTGAGCCGCTTCGCGCCGGCCGCGACGGCGGTGAAGGCCTCGGTGGGCGTCGCGAAGCCGGGCATCGGCTCCATGCCGAGCTCGACGCCGCGCGATATCACCGCCGGGTTGACGTTGGGCGTGACGAGCAACTTGCCGCCGACCGCCGCCACCGCATCCACCATCGCCGGCTCCAGCACCGTGCCGGCGCCGCACAGGGCGCGATCGCCCATGGCATCGACCAGCCGACGGATGCCCTCGATCGGATCGGGCGAATTGAGCGGCACCTCGATCAGCCGGATGCCGGCCGCCACCAGCGCCTCGCCGATGCCGACCACCGCATCGGGCGTCACGCCGCGCAGGATCGCCACGACGGGCGGGGCGCCGTCGGCCAGGATGTCGTCGATGGTGAGTCCGGGGGTCATGCTGCCTCCTGAGGGTCGAGCAGGGCGAGGCCGGCGATCGCGCAGGCGTCGCCGTCGAGATGCGAGACGGTGAGGCCGTGCCGTTCGCCGGCCTGCCGGTAGAGGGCGGAGAGGCCGGGGTCGCCGATCAGCGCGATCCGCTCCGGCTTGTCCCCGGCGAGCGCCAGCGCCTCGGCGAATTCGCCGCCGATCAGCAGGCCGGAGAGCAGGCCGAGCGCCCAGCCGAGGCTGCGGCCCTCGACGAGCTGCGCCGCGCGGGCCTCGAACAGGCCGGCGATCAGGCCGGTGCCGGCGCGGGCGAGGCCGGCGGCGAAGCCTTCCTCGCGGCCGGTCGAATCGGTGCCGGCGCGGGTCAGCGTCGAATGATCGCGCAGCAATGCGAACAATTCGCCGGTGGGGAAGGTGTGGAAACGCTCCACCCGGCCGTCGATCAACTCGGCCCATTTGCTGTGGGTGCCGGGCAGGACAAGCATCGCGCGGCCCGTCGCCAGTGCGGGATCGAGCGCGGCGGCGCCGAAGATCTGCGTCTCCTCGCCGCGCATCACGTCGGCATGGCCGGCGAAATTGGCGCTGCTGAGGCCGGGCGCGACGGAAACGGCGATGCCGTCGACATCGACGGTCGAGAGGCTGGCCCGCCACAGCGCGACGTCGGCGGGGCAGGGGGCATAAGGCACCTCGACCAGCCCGTTGCGCGATCCCGCCATGCCGCACAGCAGGACGCCCGAGGCCTTCGCGGCCTCGCGCCACGGCAGCAGGGTCGCGGCGAGCGTCCCGGCCGGCGAGCCGGCGAGCTGGCCGATGCCGGGACCGTCGAGCCGGTCGACGATCGCGCCGTCCTCGACGTGGAAGAGGCGTAGGCGGGTCGTGCCCCAATCGCCGAGGATGGTCATGCCCCCAGCCTCGCCGGCGTGGCGGCGACGCCGGGCACGTCCACGGGGAAGGCGAAGATGCCGCCGGCGAGGGGCTGTTCGGCCCGCGCCGCATCGTCCAGCCCGATGCTGGCGGTGGTGGCGAAGGCGGTCTTGAGATCAGGCCCGCCGAAGGCGAGCTTGGTGATGTTGGCCACCGGAAAGCGCACCTCCTGCACGAGGCGTCCGTCGGGCGCGTAGCGGCGCGCCGCCCAGCCGCCCCACAGGCCGACCCAGACATGATCCTCGGCGTCGATCGTCACCCCGTCCGGGTTGCCGGCACTGTCCTCGATCCGCGCGAAGACCTCGCCGTCGCGCAGCCGGTGCCCGCTGCCCACATCGAAGCGCCAGATCGTCCGCTCGACCGTATCGACATGGTAGAGCCAGCGCGCATCGCCGCTGACCGCCGGGCCGTTGGTGATGACGGCCTCGCCTCCGGCGACATGGATCGCGCCGTCGGCATGAACGTGCACCACGCCCGCGCGCTCGGCCTCCAGATTGTCCATCGATCCGAACCACAGCCGCCCGCGCGCGTCGGTGGCGGCATCGTTGAAGCGGTTGTCGGGGCGGGCGGCGATCCGGGCGATCTCCCCGGTGATCCGCTCGCCGTCGAAATCGTGCAGCGTATCGACATTGCCGACGACGAAGCCGCCGCCGTCGCGCGGCAGGATGAAGCCCGGCATCCCGCCGACCTCGATGGTGCGCCGGTCGCCGCCGTCCGCGCTGCAGCGGTGGATGCGGCCCTGCTTGATGTCCACGAACCACAGCGCCCGCGCGCCGGCATCCCAGAGCGGGCCTTCGCCGAGTGTCGCGCCCAGCGGCCAGATGCAGTCCATCATGCTCTCCCTCGTTCCGCGACGCGGATTGCCATCGGCTAATAATCATATAAATGAGGCCGGCAAGACAAAGATGCCCCGCCGCCGCGACAGGTGGCGAGTCCAGAGAGGAACGCCCGAGTGTCGCTCGCCCCCATCGATATCGCCGTCATCATCGTCTACGCGATCGCCATCTTCGGGCTCGCGCAATGGGTGAGCCGCGACAAGAAGGGCGCCGGCCCCAAGGACACGACGGATTATTTCCTCGCCTCGAAGGATCTTCCCTGGTGGGCGATCGGCGCTTCGCTGATCGCGGCCAACATCTCGGCCGAGCAGATCGTCGGCATGGCGGGATCGGGCTATGCGATCGGCCTCGCCATCGCCTCCTACGAATGGATGGCGGCGTTGACCCTGCTGATCGTCGGCAAGTTCTTCCTGCCGATCTTCCTGCGCAACGAGATCTACACCATGCCGCAATTCCTGGAGCGGCGGTACGGCAAGAACATCCGCACGCTGATGGCGATCTTCTGGCTCGCCCTCTACGTGTTCGTGAACCTCACCTCGATCATCTGGCTGGGCTCGATCGCGGTCACCAAGGTGGCGGGCATCGACCAGATGCTGGCGCTGGTGATCCTCGGTGCGTTCGCCTTGCTCTACCAGATCCGCGGCGGCCTCAAGGCGGTGGCGCTCACCGACATCGTGCAGGTGACCCTGCTGGTGATGGGCGGCCTGATCATCGCCTGGCTGACGCTGGGCAAGCTGGGCGACGGGCAGGGCATCCTCGCCGGCTGGCACAGGCTGACCACCAGCATCCCCGATCACTTCCACATGATCCTCAAGAAGGGCGATCCGCATTATACGGACCTGCCCGGCCTCTCGGTGCTGATCGGCGGCATGTGGATCGCCAACCTCAGCTATTGGGGCTTCAACCAATATATCATCCAGCGCGCGCTGGCCGCGAAGGACCTGCCGGAAGCGCAGAAGGGCATCATCTTCGCCGCCGGCCTCAAGCTGCTAATGCCGGTGATCATCGTGCTGCCGGGCATCGCCGCGGTGTTGCTGGCGCCGGGCCTGCCCAAGCCGGACGAGGCCTATCCGACGATGATGCGCCTGCTGCCGACCGGCCTGCTCGGCCTCGTCTTCGCGGCGCTGATCGCGGCGATCATCGCGTCCACCGCCTCCAAGATCAATTCGATCGCGACCATCTTCACGCTGGACGTCTATGCCAAGATGAAGGGCCAGCAGACGGCGGCCGAGGGCGGCAAGAGCGGGCACGAGCGGCACCTCGTGCTGGTCGGCCGGATCGCGGCGATCGTGGCGATCGTCATCGCCATCCTGACGGCCAAGCCGCTGGTCGGCGCGTCGGAACAGGCGTTCCAGTTCATCCAGGAATTCACCGGCTTCTTCACGCCGGGCATCACCGTGATCTTCCTGCTCGGCCTGTTCTGGAAGCGGGCGAACGAGGCGGGCGCGATCTCGGCGGCGGTCGCCTCGGTGCTGCTGTCCTGGCTGTTCAAGGCCGAATGGGCATCGCTGCCCTTCATGGACCGGATGGGCGTGGTGTTCCTGATCGCGCTGGCGCTGGCGGTGATCGTCTCGCTGGTGACGCCGGCCAAGGCGGGTGCCGACACGATCGAGACCGGCGACGTGCGCTACGCCACCAAGGCCGGCTTCAACATCGGCGCGACGGCGGTGTGCCTGGTGCTGGTGGCGCTGTACGCGACCTGGTGGTGAACGGTTGTAGTCGCACCATCTGATCCGTTCGGGCTGAGCTTGTCGAAGCCCTGTCCTTCCTTCTTGCTTCGGTGAAAGGAAGAGCGGCCCTTCGACAGGCTCAGGGCGAACGGTACCGAGGTGGGTGCGAGTTCAGGGCGCGAACGCCTCCACCTCCCTGATCCGCGCCAGCAGGAACGCATCCGCCACCAGCCGGAGCGGGCGGGCGTCGATCTCGGAGCGCCCGTTGGCGATCAGCGCTGCGAAATGCGCATAAACCGCCGGATATTCGGCCTGTCCCTCGTGACGGCGCGCGTCCCCGCCATCGATCGCCAGCGTCGCGCCGCCATCGCGCAGCTCCAGCCGGCCGCCATCCTGCGTCTCCAGCACGATCGTCCATTCGGGGGTGTCGTCGTCATGGAAATGGAGATCGGCCGCGACCGGCGCGCCGCCTACCCGCATCTCCAGTTGCGCGGAGATCGGTGCGTGCAGGCCGGCCGGTATCTGGAAGGCCGCCTGGGCGATGCTCCACGGCGCATCGGTGATCGCGGTGAGGATGGAGAAGGCGTTGATCGTCGGATCGAACACGCCGAGCCCGCCCGGCTGCCACAGCCAATGCTGCCCCGGATGCCAGCGATGCGCATCTTCGCGCCAGACAAGGCGCCCGGCGCGGATCGTCCGGCCAGCAAGCCAGGTCCGCGCCTCGGCCACCATCGGCGCGTGGCGCGAATGCCAGGTGGCGTAGACGGTGCGATCGGGCCGCGCCGCCGCCTCGATCGTGGCGACCTCGCTCAGCGTTGCGGCGGGCGGCTTTTCCAGCAGCACATGCAGCCCGGCGGCGATCGCCTCCAGCGCGATGGCGGTGCGCACCTGCGGCGGCGTGCAGATCGCCACCGCGTCGATCGCCGGGCCATCCGCCAGCAGATCGGCGAGCGAGGCGAATGCCGGCACGCCGAGATCGGGGCGGCCGGGATCGACGATGGCCGTCAGCGAGAAGGCGTCGCTACCCGCGATCGCCGGTATGTGCTGGTCGCGCGCGATCTTGCCCGCGCCGATAATCGCCAAGGAAAGGGGGAGGGGCACGTTTGAGGTCCTTGCTTCCAGATCGAATCACATTTATCTGACAAATAGAATAGGGCCGCCAAAGTGTCACGCGCGGCGCAGGGAGGGACGATCTTGTCAGGCAATGATACGCCACGCGGGTTGCGTTCGCGAGCGTGGTTCAACGATCCCGCCCATCCGGACATGACGGCGCTCTATCTGGAGCGCTACCTGAATTACGGCATCAGCCGCGAGGAACTGCAATCCGACCGGCCGATCATCGGCATCGCCCAGACCGGATCGGACCTGTCGCCCTGCAACCGCCACCACATCGTCCTCGCCGAGCGCGTGAAGGAGGGCATTCGCGAGGCCGGCGGCATCGCCATCGAATTTCCGGTCCACCCGATCCAGGAGACCGGCAAGCGCCCCACCGCCGGGCTCGACCGCAACCTCGCCTATCTCAGCCTGGTCGAGACGCTGTACGGCTATCCGCTCGACGGCGTGGTGCTCACGATCGGCTGCGACAAAACCACGCCCGCCTGCCTGATGGCGGCCGCGACCGTGGACCTTCCCGCGATCGCTCTCTCGGTCGGCCCGATGCTCAACGGCTGGCACAAGGGCGAGCGCACCGGATCGGGCACCATCGTCTGGAAGGCGCGGCAGATGCTGGCGGCCGGCGAGATCGATTATGCCGGCTTCGTCGACCTGGTGGCCTCGTCGGCGCCGTCGACCGGCTATTGCAACACGATGGGCACGGCGACGACGATGAACTCGCTGGCCGAGGCGCTGGGCATGCAGTTGCCGGGCTCGGCGGCGATCCCCGCGCCCTACCGCCAGCGCGCCGAGATGGCATGGCGCACCGGCCGGCGCATCGTCGACATGGTGCGCGAGGATCTCAAGCCCTCCGACATCATGACGCGCGATGCCTTCCTCAATGCGATCGCGGTCAATTCGGCGATCGGCGGATCGACCAACGCGCCGATCCATCTGGCGGCGATCGCCCGCCATGTCGGCGTGGAACTCTCGCTCGCCGACTGGCAGGCGATCGGCCACGACATCCCGTTGCTGGTCAATCTCCAGCCGGCCGGCGAGTATCTGGGCGAGGATTATTATCATGCCGGCGGCGTGCCGGCGGTGGTGGGCGAACTGATCGGGCAGGGCCTGATCCGCGAGGACGCGATCACCGCCAACGGCCGCAGCATCGGCGAGAATTGCCGCGACGCGACGACGCAGTTGCCCGAGGTGATCCGCCCCTTCGACCGGCCGCTCAAGGAGCGCGCCGGCTTCCTGGTGATGACCGGCAACCTGTTCGACAGCGCCATCATGAAGACGAGCGTGATCTCGGAAAGCTTCCGCGACCGCTTCCTGCGCAATCCGGCCGATCCCGACGCCTTCGAAGGCCGCGCGATCGTGTTCGACGGGCCGGAGGATTATCATGCCCGCATCGACGATCCGGCGCTGGGCGTGCGGGGCACCGACATCCTCGTGATCCGGGGCTGCGGGCCGATCGGCTATCCCGGCGCGGCCGAGGTGGTGAACATGCGCCCGCCCGCTTATCTGGTGAAAGCGGGCATATCCGAGCTGCCCTGCCTGGGCGACGGGCGCCAGTCCGGCACCAGCGGCTCGCCCTCGATCCTCAACGCCTCGCCGGAAGCGGCGGCGGGCGGCAATCTCGCGCTGATCGAGACCTATGACCGGCTGCGCGTCGATCTCGGCAAGGGCCGGGTGGACGTGATCCTCGACGCGGACGAGATGGCGCGCCGCCGGGCCGCGCTGGACGCGGCGGGCGGCTATCGTTTCCCGGTCTCGCAGACGCCGTGGCAGGAAATCCAGCGCCGCGAGGTCGGACAACTCGGCACGGGTGCGATTCTCGAGGGTGCCGAGCGGTATCAGCGGATCGACCGGACGTTCGGCGTTCCGCGCGACAGCCACTAGGCGCCTCTCCCGTTCGGGCTGAGCCTGTCGACGCCCTGTCCTTCTCGCCTCGCGTGGAAAGGAGGGACAGGCTCGATGCGAACGGCGCGGGCACGAACCCGCGGATTTCCGCCTCCTGAACAAGGACGCAATTTTTACCATAAAGTCGTAGCGTACTTCTGATTTATCGTATAAATCGCACTTCAACGGGGCAAAGTCCCGCAAGAATCAAAAGTCCCGGCTGGGGTCGGGGCGGAGGGAGACAAACCATGATCAGCAAGAAGATGTTCCTCGGCTCGGCGTCGCTCACCGCGCTCTGGCTTGGCGCCGTGTCCGCCGGTGCGCAGACGACCCCCGCGACTCCGGCATCGACCAGCGGCTCGACTGTGCAGCAGACGACCACGCCGTCCGCGTCTTCCGCCGACGCCTCGCCCGAGATCGTCGTCACCGGTATCCGCGGCTCGCTCAAGGCGGCCGAGAACATCAAGCGCAATTCGGACCAGATCGTCGATGCGATCGTCGCGCAGGACATCGGCAAGTTCCCCGATCCGACCGTCGCCTCGGCGCTGCAGCGCATTCCCGGCGTGCAGGTGTCGGTGGGCGACAATAACGAGATCGTGAACCCGCTCGTGCGCGGCCTCGGCGACATCCTCACCACCCTGAACGGGCGCGAGGTGTTCACCGGCGCGGGGCGCGGCTTCTCTTTCCAGGACATTCCGGCGGAGGCGCTTGCCGGCGCGCAGGTCTACAAGAACAACAGCGCGAACATGATCGAGGGCGGCGTCGCCGGCGTCATCAACATGGATCTGCACCGTCCGTTCGACTTCAAGGGTTTCACCGTGGCCGGCGGCGCCAAGGAGACGCTATCCACCAATCTCAACCAATCCTATCCGACCGCCAGCCTGCTGGTGTCCGATCGCTTCGACACCGGGATCGGCGAGATCGGCTTCCTGCTGAGCGGCTCCTATTCGAAGACGAAGTTCGATCGTCCGGTGGCGTTCGACGATCTGATGCGCTCGGGCAATCATGGCCCGGCCGGCGCGGCGGGCGGGCTGATGCCCACGGGCACGGGCGGCCTCGACCAGTTCGGCACTTATTCGCGCCCGCAGCTCAACGGCTCGATCCAGTGGCAGGCCTCGCCGGACCTGCAAGTCTATGGCGACGCGATGTGGGCGGGCTATCGCAACAAGTCCTCCACCGCGTTCATCCTCAACAGCGCGTTCGACGGATCGCAGATCACCAACCTCAAGCTCGGCGACCAGTGCAACGACTATGACGTCAATGCCTTCAACCCGGACGGGACACCCGGCGGCAGCGGCTATTATGACAGCAACATCCGCTCCGCCTCCAATCCCAAGGGCACCGGCGCGGTCGAGCATCTGTGCAACGTGCAATCCTACACGTCGATCAACAGCGATGGCTTCACCAGCGATCAGGCCCACAAGCAGCGCACCAACGACTATATCTTCGGCGGCGGCGTGAAATATGATCATGGCCGCTTCCATGCCAATCTCGACACGTCCTACGAGAAATCGACCTATTATTCGAAGACCTTCATCATCGACGTGGGCAAGCGCATCCCAACGCTGAACATCACCACCAACGATGGCGGCGGCGTGAATTACGATGCGCCCGGCAACCCGCTGGGCGATCCGTCGGGCTTCTTCTTCGTCAACGGCCTCGACGACGATCGCCTGAAATCGAGCGGCAAGCTGTTCGCGACCAAGCTGGACACCCGGTACGAGGTCGGCGGCATCCTCAAGGAAATCCAGGTCGGCGCGCGCTATGCCCGTCGCATCGGCGAATATCAGGAGGTCATCGTCAATCCGGCAACGCCGCACGGCCCCTATGTGACGCCCGTCGATGGGCAGGGCCTGCCGGCGGACTTCATGCAGCAGGTGCCGGGCGTGCCGCGCATCGATGGCGGCCAGCCGTGGGTGCAGCCGGGCATCGACTATCTGCTCAACCCTGGCGTCGAGGATCAGCTGCGCACGATCTTCGGCATCCCGACGGGCGATCAGCCTTATGATCCCACCCGCAGCTTCTACGCCAAGGAGCAGACCTATTCGGGCTATGTGCAGGCGAAATACGGTATCGATTTCGGTGGTCCGATCGCCCTCGACGGCCTGGTCGGCGTCCGCATTTCGCGTACTGACCGCAACATTTCCGGCACCGGCACCCAGATCGTCCCGGATCCGACGCCCACCGATCCCAACCATACCGACAAGCTGCTGGTGCCGGTCAGCCGCCACACCAGCGACACCGACTTCCTGCCCAATGCCAGCGCGCGCCTGACGCTGGGCGGCGGGCTGCAGCTGCGCGCGAGCTATGCCAAGGTGCTGTCGCGCCCCGATTTCGGCTCGCTCAATCCGGGGCTGAACTATGCGGTGTCCACCAACGCCAACATCCAGAATGGCGGTTCGGCGGGTAATCCGGACCTGAAGCCCCAGAAGGCCGATGAATTCGACACGACCGCCGAATATTATTTCGGTCGTTCCAACTATGTCGAGGTCGGGCTCTACCTGAAGAACATCAAGAACCGCGTCGTCACGGCGGCGGACACCGAGGTGATCGACGGGATTCCCTACCAGATCTCGCGTCCGCGCAATCTCGGTTCGGCGCAGCTGAAGGGCGTCGAGGCCAGCCTGCAATATTTCTTCGACTGGCTGCCTGGCCCGCTCTCCGGCATCGGCACCTTCGCCAACTTCACGCTGGCGGACAGCAAGGTGAAGACCAAGACCGATATCCTGTATGGCGAACCGCTGATCGGCGTCTCGAAATACAATTACAATCTGGGTTTCATCTACGAGAAGTATGGCCTGTCGTTCCGTATGGCCTACAACCATCGCTCGAAATATTATGACGGTGACAACACGACCTCGGTCAATCTTCGTCCGGTCGATACGGCAGCGTTCCTCAATGGCGTGCGTCCGGCGGGTCGGCTCGATTTCAGCCTGAACTATGACGTGTCGCGGAACCTGACGCTGACGGTGGACGGCACCAACATCACCAAGACGCCGTATCGCAGCTATTATGGCGATACGCTGAACCCGCACGACATTCGCTTCGACGATACGACCTACGCGATGGGCGTGCGGTTCCGCTTCTGAATTTCCCCCGACTGGCCGGGCACCGCGAGGCGCCCGGCCTTTTCTTCCGCACGAGGAGCGTTCCGATGCGGCTGAAGATATTGCTGGCGGGCCTCGCCAGTCTCGCGGCGGCGCCGGCGCCGGTGCCGCACAATCCCCTCTTCGTGGGGGCCGACCCCGATATCGTCGCGCTGTGCGGGCGCTGGTGGGTCTATCCGACCAACGCGGTCGATCCCAAGGACGGCTTCGCCGCCACCCGTTTCTACGCCTGGTCGTCGCCCGATCTCCGGCACTGGAGCCAATCGCCGCCGCTGATCGAGATGAAAGACATCGGCTGGATCGGTGCGGACGGCGCGCCGGATCATGGCCTCTGGGCGCCGAGCCTCACCGCCGCCCACGGGCGCTACTATCTCTATTATTCGGTCGGCCCGCAGAACCCGACGCCGAGCCGGCTGGGCGTGGCGGTGGGCGACAGCCCGGCCGGGCCCTTCACGGACAGCGGCAAGCCCCTGCTGACCGGCGGCAACGGCTTCGAGGCGATCGACCCGATGGTGTTCGTCGATCGCGACGGCAAGGCCTATCTCTATGCGGGTGGCAGCGCGGGGGCCAGGCTGCGCATCTTCCTGCTCAAGCCCGACATGATCGCGATCGACCATGAAATCCCGGTCGAGACACCGCCCAATTTCACGGAAGGGGCCTTCGTCCACGAGCGGAGTGGGACCTATTATCTTTCCTACAGCCATGGCCATTGGAACGGGCCGGATTATTCGGTCCATTATGCCACGGCGAAGACGCCGGTCGGCCCCTGGACCTATCGCGGTGCCATCCTTACCGCCGATGCGACCCACCAGGGCCCCGGCCACCACGCCTTCGCCGAGAATCCGAAAACCCACCAGTGGGTCATCGCCTATCACCGCTGGGAGCGCGGCCCCGGACCCGGCCCGTATCAGGGCACCCGGCAGGTCGCGATCGACGCGATCCGTTACGCCCGCGATGGCCGCATCCTGCCCGTCCACATGACCGACGGCGTGCCGCCGCTGTCGCCGCTTCCCCCACAGACTTGCAAGGAGCCCCGCCGATGATCGCCGCCGACCGTCGTGATTTGCTCAAGGGCGCGCTGTCGCTCTCCGCCGTCTCGCTGCTGCCCCGCGTCGCGGCCGCCGACGCCGCACCCGATACGCTCAACGCGCATCTGTCGGGCTATCTCACCGGGCTGCACGATCCGGTGATGATCCGCGAGGGCGACACCTGGCATGTCTTCGGATCGGGGGGCTGGGCCGGCAAGCCGGGGCCGAGCTGGCGCATCTCGAAGGACCTCGCCACCTGGACGGACAACGAGCCGCCCTTCGGCATTCCCGATTGGGCGCATGCCGCCATCCCCGAGGCGACCAGCGTCTGGGCGCCGGACATCTCTTATGTCGATGGCCTGTACCGGATGTATTATTCGGTCTCGACCGGCGGATCGATGCGATCGGTCACCGGCTTCGCCACGACGCCGACGCTCGACCGCACCTCGCCGCATTACAAGTGGACCGATCACGGTCTCGTCGTCGAGACGCACCCCGGCATCGGCTACAATGCGATCGACTCCAATTTCATCCGCGACGCGCAGGGTGAGGACTGGCTGGAGTTCGGCAGCTATTGGGGCGGCCTCAAGCTGATCAAGCTCGATCGCAAGACGGGCAAGCGCGCGCCCGGCGACACGCGCATGTGGTCACTCGCTTACCGCCCGGCGCCCGAGGGGGCGGACAATCCCATTGAGGGCGGCTTCGTGTTCCGCCACGGCGATTATTATTATCTCTTCGCCAGCTACGATTATTGCTGCCGCAAGCTCGCTTCCAATTATTTCGTCGCCTGCGGCCGGTCCAAGACGATCACCGGCCCCTATGTGGACAAAGAGGGCAAGCCGATGATGGAGGGCGCCGCCAAGACGGTGCTGATCGAGCGCCCCTGGGGCGGCACGCGCTGGCGCGGCCCCGGCCATTGCGGCCTCTATCACGACAAGGATCGCGACCTGATCGTCTATCATGCTTATGATGCCCAGCATGACGCCGCACCGACTCTCCGCCTTGCCGAACTGCGCTGGGATGCCGATGGCTGGCCGGTGGCGCTGACGTGATCGACCGGCGGACGCTGCTCGGATCGGCAATCGCGGCGGGGGTCGCAGCGCCGCTATTGGCCCAGGCGCCGAAGATGCCGGCCTGGCCGCCGAAGGAGAGCGTCCGCCTCTGGCCGGGCCGACCGCCCGGCGCGGGCGCGACCTCGCCGCAGATGACCCTCCAGCTGCACGGCACGGCGGCGCAGCCGGACCTGCAACTGCGCGGTGTCGCCGAGCCGGTGCTCTACGTGCTGCGCCCGGAACGGCCCAACGGCATCGCGCTGCTCACCGTTCCCGGCGGCGGCTACGCCTATGAGGCGGTGTCGCACGAGGGGCTGGATGTCGCGGCGCGCTTCGGGCCGCTCGGCTATACGGTGTTCCTGCTCGCCTATCGCCTGCCGGGCGAGGGGTGGCAGCGCCGCTCCGACGTGCCGCTGCAGGATGCGCAGCGCGCGCTCCGGCTGATCCGGGCCGGCGCGCGGGGCTATGGCGTCGATCCGGCGCGGATCGGCGTGCTCGGCTTTTCGGCCGGCGGTCATGTCGCCGCGAGCCTGACGACGGCCTATCGCGAGACCGTCTATGCCCCCGCCGACGCGGCGGACCGCGTGCCCGCCCGGCCGGATTTCTCCGGGCTGGTCTATGCGGTCAGCACGCTCCGTTTCCCCAACACGCATCCCGGCTCGCGCGCGCTGCTGCTCGGTCCGGATCCGGCCCCCGCGCTGGTCGACCACCGCTCGCCGGTGCTGCACATCGATGCGCGCACGCCGCCCTGCTTCCTGCTCCACGCCTTCGACGACACGGTGGTGCCGCCGGCAAGCAGCGAGGATTGGCTGGCGGCCTGCCGCGCGAAAGGCGTGCCGGTCGAGGCGCATCTGATCCGCAGCGGCGGCCACGGCTTTGGGGTCGGCCTGCCCGATGCCAATCCCGGCTCGCTCTGGCCGCTGCTGTTCGATCGCTGGGCGCGGGCTGCGGTGGCTTAGCTGCGCGCGGAAATCGAGCGAACCCTCCAATCCGTTCGGGCTGCGCTTGTCGAAGCCCCGTCCTTCTCCCGAAGGTCGCGAAGGGGCAGGACAGCCCCCTTTCGACGCCGCCTGCGGCGTCGCTCAGGACAGGCTTCGACAGGCTCAGGGCGAACGGATTTTCCGAGGTGACGGGGGGAAAGGAAACCCTGCCCTCAACACTCCACCACGTTCACCGCCAGCCCGCCGAGGCTGGTTTCCTTGTATTTGCTCTTCATGTCCTCGCCGGTCTGGCGCATCGTCTCGATCACCTGATCCAGCGACACGATATGCCGCCCGTCGCCGTGCAGCGCGAGATAGGCGGCGTTGATCGCCTTGATCGCGCCCATCGTGTTGCGCTCGATGCAGGGGATCTGGACGAGCCCGCCGATCGGATCGCAGGTGAGGCCGAGATTGTGCTCCATGCCGATCTCGGCGGCATTCTCGACCTGGTGGTTGCTGCCGCCGAGCGCGGCGGCGAGCCCGCCCGCCGCCATCGAGCAGGCGACGCCGACCTCGCCCTGGCAGCCCATCTCGGCCGCCGAGATCGAGGCGCGCTTCTTGTAGAGGAAGCCGATCGCCGAAGCCGTGTAGAGCAATGTGCGCGATCCCTCCGGCGTCGATCCGTGGACGAAGGTCTCGTAATATTTGAGCACCGCCGGGATCACGCCCGCCGCGCCGTTGGTGGGCGCGGTGACGACGCGGCCGCCGGCGGCATTCTCCTCGTTCACCGCCAGCGCGTAGAGGCTGACCCATTCGAAGACCAGGCCGGGATCGGCGCGGGGCCCGCGATCGAGCAGCTTCTGCTTCATCGCGGCGGCGCGGCGCTGTACCTTGAGGCCGCCGGGCAGTTCGCCGTCGCCCTTGCAGCCGCGCTCGATCGATCCGAACATCGCGGCGCGCACGGCGCCCAGGAACGCGTCGGTCTCGGCCTCGTCGCGCCACGCGGCCTCGTTGGCGCGGACGATGGCGGCGATCGACAGGCCGGTCGCGTCGCCGATCGCGAGCAGTTCGGCGGCCGATCCGAAGGGGTAGGGGATGTCGACATTGACGCGGGCGGGCTGCTCGCCCTCCATGCGGATCGCGCCGCCGCCGATCGAATAATAACGCCGCGTGATCCGGCTACCATCCGCCAGCACGGCGGTGAAGGCCATGCCATTGGGGTGGGTGGGCAGGAAGCTCTTGTGGAAGATCAGGTCCTTCGCCTCGCAGAAGGGCACGTCCGTACCGCCGCCGAGCGGCAGGCGTTTCTCCTCCCGGATACGCGCGACGAGCGCCGGCACGGCATCGGGATCGACTCCCTCGGGCGTCTCGCCGGCCAGGCCGAGGATCACGGCGCCGTCGGTGCCGTGGCCCTTGCCGGTGAGCGAGAGCGATCCGTAGAGATCGCACTTCACGCGCACCGGCACGATCCCGTCCTCGCGCAGCGACCGTGCGAAATCGAAGGCGGCGCGCATCGGGCCGACGGTGTGCGAGCTCGACGGGCCGATGCCGATCGTGAACAATTCGGTGACGCTGATCGCCGGGCTCTGCTGGCCGATGGCGGCGGTAAGGGGGCTGCTCTCCATGGGGAGCCGCTACGCCTTTTCGGTGACAGGCGGAAGGTGGCGCTACGTCGCCGCCAGGCCGGCCTGCTTCGCCCGCCAGTCGCGGCGCAAGGCGAGGAGCGCGGCGATCCACAGGCTGAGGGCAGCGCAGATGCCCGCAATCTTGCCGCCCATTGGGGCCGGCGCCATCGCGCCGAGGGCGGCCGCCACGATCAGCGCCGCGCCCAGCCCGTAAAAGGGGCGGAAGGCGGCCGCGAAGGCGATGGGCAGGAAGTGCAATCCGACGACCAGCGCCATGGCGGGCAGCAGCAGATCGGGGCGATGCAGGTTGATGACGATGTTCGATGCGAGGAACAGGCCAATCCCTTCCCCGATGCTGCTCCACATGATCGCCTTTTCGGCGCGCTCGGACGGGACGATCCCCTGGCCGGGCAGGTGGAGAACATGGCGGGCGGCGAGCCCGATCAGGAGGAAGACGGCGAAAGGGAGGGCCAATGCCGTGCCGGAGACGTGCCATTGCCAGTGCAGCGTCAGCGAGGCGAACAGCGCCCCGAAGAAACCCATGATGATCGCGCCCCAGGACCCCATGCTCACCCCTCTGGTTCCGGTGCCCAGGCTATCCCGGATTCCGCCGCGCGGTCGAGCGAATTCCACGTCCGGTGCCGGTCCCGGCTAGATGCCCGCATACCATTGATAGCCGGACACATCCTCCCAGAAGCCGCCCTTGCCGCCGCCGATGCCGGCGAGGCTCGCGACCGCCTCGACGCGCATCACATATTTGGCCTGCTTGTAGCCGAGCTGGCGCTCCACCCTGAGCCGCAGCGGCGCGCCGTGGCCGACGTCCAGCGTCTGGCCGTTCATCGCCCAAGCGAGGATGGTCTGGGGATGGAAGGCGTCGATCAGGTCGATGGATTCGTAATAAGGCCGCGATCCGAAGAAATCCGCGCAGTGGAAGACGATGTAGCGCGCCGAGCTGCGCAGTCCCGCCTGCTTGAGCAGCATCCCCAGCGGCAGGCCGGTCCACTGGCCGATCGCGCTCCAGCCCTCGACGCAGTCGTGGCGGGTGATCTGGGTGCGGCGCGGCAGGCCGCGGATCTGCGCGAGCGACAGTGCCAGCGGGCTCGCCACCAGCCCGTCCACCGCCAGCCGCCAGTCGGCGAAGCCGTTCGCCACATGCGCGGCATATTCGGGCGTCCCCGGATCGCGATTGCCGTTGGTGCGGAAGGTGGGGGACATGTCGGCCGCGCCATATTCCGGGGCCAGGGCGGCACGATCCGTCACGATGCGCTGCGCGCCGAACGTCGCCTTCTCGCCGAGGCCAAGCAGCGACTGCACGGTCGGCGAGGCATCGATCCGGTCGCAGCCGGACAGCAGCAGGCCACCGGCCCCCGCGCCCAGCGAGCCGATCAGGCGGCGGCGGGTGAGGCGGATCACTCGGAGGTCTCCTTCGGCAGGCGGTAGCGGCCGGTGATCATCGATCGCACCTCGTTGATCGGCCCGGCCAGCACCACCATCAGCAGGTGGATCAGGATGAAGGCGGCCAGCCCCATTGCGCAGAGGAAATGGATCGAGCGGGCCGAGGGGCGGCCCCCGAACAGATCGAGCAGCCAGGGCCAGGCCGCGTCGATCGCCGGCGACATGGTGAGGCCGGTCAGCACCACGCCCGGCAGCAGCACGAAGATCACCGCGCCATAAGCGAGCTTCTGCAGGATGTTGTAGCGCCGCGCCGCCGCGCCGGTGGGGAAGCGCAGGCGGGCGTGATCGCTGATGTCGTGCCACAGGTGGCGCGGCGTCAGTTCGGTGCGGGCGGGCGCCAGGTCCCGCCAGAAATGACGGCGGACAAGGCCCCAGAGCAGGAACAGCAGGCCCGGCACGACCAGCACCCACGCGAAGGCGAAATGCCAGCGCCGCGCGCTCGCAAGATCGTAATGCGAGGGGATGGTGGCCCAGGGCGGGAAGGCGACGATCCGCCCGTTGGCCGGCACGCCGAGCAGATGCGGCGTGGCGATGGTCAGGGGGCCGATGCGAAGATGGCCGGGCGTGATGTCCAGCCAGCTATGGTCGTAATTGGCGCCATATTGGCCCCAATAGAGATGCGGGTGGGCGTTGAAGATCATCAGCCCGCTCATCAGCATCACGAACACCGCCAGCGCGTTCGTCCAGTGCCAGAGGCGGACGGGCAGGCGATGGCGATAGACGGTGTCGCCGCCTTGGGGGGTCGTCGAATCCGTTTCCATTCCGAGCCCTTCCGTTCGCGCTGAGCCTGTCGAAGCGCTGTTCTTTCCCTTCCTCTGTTCCAAGAACAAGGGCAGGGCTTCGACAAGCTCAGCCCGAACGATGAAGGGTGCGTGGTGACCTACGTTTCCGGGCGCCGATCGGTTACAACCGCGCAACCTTTCCCCGCGCGGGGCGTCCATCGTGACGAGGGCGGTTCGAACCGCTAGACCGGGAGGCGCATGACGACACCTCAGATCCTGTCGTTCGCGCTCGTCGGCGGGGCGATCGCGACCTTCGCCTGGGGGCGGTTCCGCTACGATCTCGTCTCGCTCGTGGTGCTGCTGGTCGGCATGGCGGTGGGCGTGGTGCCGGTGAAGGAGGCGTTCACCGGCTTCACCAGCGACGTGGTGGTGATCATCGCCACCGCGCTGATCGTCTCGGCGGCGATCGCCAAGTCCGGCGTGATCGAAAGCGCGCTCCGGCCCCTGCTGTCCCGGCTCAAGCGGTTGCGCGTGCAGGTGCCGGTGATGGCGGGCGCCACGGCGGTGCTGTCGATGCTCACCAAGAATGTCGGCGCGCTGGCGATCCTGATGCCGACCGCGCTCAAGCTCGGGCGCACCGAGGGCAGCTCGGTCTCGGCGCTGCTGATGCCGATGAGCTTCATGTCGCTGCTCGGCGGGCTGGTGACCCTGGTCGGCACCTCGACCAACATCATCGTCAGCCAGGTGCGGCAGGAGGAGACCGGCCACCCCTTCGCGATGTTCGATTTCGCCCCGGTGGGGCTGGGGCTGACCCTGGTGGGCCTCGTGGTGGTGACCTTCTGCTGGCCGCTGCTGCCGCGCCGCGCGGGCGGCGGCGGGCTGGAGGAGGTGGTCTCGACGGCTTCCTATTCCACCGAGGCGACCATCCCCGAGGAACTGCCCGACGACCTCAAGACCATCGCCGACCTCGATCTCGACAAGGATGGCGTGGAACTCGTCGCGATCGAGCGGGCGGACGGGACGCGCACCTCGGCCAGCCCGTCGGCGCCGCTGAGGCCCGGCGAGGTGCTGGTGCTGGAGGGCGACGACGATGCGCTCTCGCGCCTGTTCGATCGCCTGCCGCTCAAGCAGGCGCATGACGACGAGGAGATCGAGAAGGCCACGCCCAAGGAGGAGATCCGCTCGGTCGAGGCGGTGGTGCAGCCGGAATCGCCGCTGATCGGCACGTCGGCGGCGCGGGCGCGGCTGCAGGATCGCTATGGCGTGAAGCTGCTCGCCATCGGCCGTTCCAGCCAGCGCATCACCGAGCGGCTGCGCGAGGTGACGCTGCGCGCCGGCGACGTGCTGCTGCTCCAGTCCGGCGAGCAGGCGATGCCGGATTTCCTGACGCAGACCAACCTGCTGCCGCTGGCCGAGCGATCGGTGAAGCTCGGCAATCCGCGCCAGCGCTTCGGCCCGATCGCGATCCTGGCGGTGGCGCTGATCCTCGTGGCGTTCAAGGTGATCTCGATCGCGGCGGCCTTCTTCGGTGCGGCGGTGCTGATCGTCGTGATCGGATCGCTGACCATGCGCGAGGCCTATGGCGCGCTGGAGCCCGAGGTGCTGGTGCTGATCGGCGCGCTGACCCCGGTGAGCGAGGCGGTGCGCCACACCGGCGGCACCGACCTGATCGCGCACGGCCTCGCCCACGTGCTCACCGGCTCGCCGCCGATGCTGGTGCTGGGCACGCTGATGCTCGCCTCGATGCTGTGCTCGCCCTTCCTCCACAATGCGCCGACGGTGCTGGTGCTGGGGCCGATCGCGGTGTCGGTGGCGAAAGCGCTGGGCCTTTCGCCGGACCCGTTCCTGATGGCGGTGGCGACGGGGGCGGGCTGCGACTTCCTCACGCCCGTCGGCCACCAGTGCAACACCTTGGTGCTGGGGCCGGGCGGCTATCGCTTCTGGGACTATGCGCGGCTGGGCGCGCCTTTGTCGGTGATGGTGATCGTGGTGGGGACACCGCTGATCGCCTTCTTCTGGCCGTTGACGGGGCATTGAATATTTGGCTGGCCTCGTAAAGATCCGTTCGCTTCGAGCGCAGGGTCGAGCGCAGTCGAGACCCGAAGTCGAGAAGGGTTCTCGACGGTCGCTTCTCGACTTCGCTCGAAGCTGCTCGAACCGAACGGAGATGTGGGAGCGGAGATAGCGTGGCGCATGCCCGGCGAAGGGGGATCGGCCCCGCCCTGCTCGCGGCTTCGCTCCTCGCCGTCGCCTGTGCCGCGCTCGTCTGGCCCGGAATCGCCGCTTATGATGCGACCACCCAGTTCACCCAGGCGATCACCGGCCGGTATGACGACTGGCACCCGCCGGTCATGGCGCGGCTGTGGTCGCTGTTCCTGAAGGCGGGCGCGTGGGGAACGGCGCCGATGCTGCTGGTCCAGCTCGCTCTGTTCTGGTCCGGGCTGGCGATGCTGGCAGTGGCGTTGCGGCGGGCGAGGGCGCCGGTCGCCGGCTGGTGCGTGCTGGCGGTGGGGCTGGTGCCGCCGCTGTTCGACTGGATGACGGTGGTCGACAAGGATTGCCAGATGATCGGTGCGCTCGCCTGCGCGACGGGGCTGGTGGCGCTGTTCCGGCTGGCGAAGCGGCGGGTGCCGGCGTGGGCCGGAGCGATCGCGGCGATCCTGCTCGCTTATGCGCTGCTGCTGCGGGCCAATTCGGTGTTCGCGGTGATGCCGCTGGCCTTGGCCTGGGCCGGATGGTTCGGGCTGCGGCGCTGGTGGCTGCGGGGCGCCGCCCTGCTCGGGGCGACGCTGCTGGCGATCGGCGCGTCGGGGCCGGTCAACCATGGCCTGCTCGGCGCGGATCGGTCGGGCGTGCAATATACGCTGCCGATCTTCGATCTCGCGGGCATCGCCGATCGCGCGCATCTTGCCGCGATGCCGGGCCTGTCGCCGGACGACTGGGCACGCGCCGAGCGGCTGCATTGCGCGACGCCCTTCTATTGGGACCCGTTCGCCGATCCGGCGCGCTGCGGGCCGATGGGCGACATATTGGTCTCCGATACGGACGCCCCGCCGCCGCTGTTCCGCAACTGGATCGCGGCGATCATCGCGCATCCGATCGCTTATGCGGCGCATCGCGCGGCGCATCTCAACGCGACCTTGCGCATCGCCACCCCGCCCGACGAGCGCAGCGCCACCGCGCCCTTCGCCACGCCCGAGACGCTCTACGCGATCGGCGCGAAGGCGACCCCGGTCTCGCGGGGGCTCAGCCGGATCGCGGCGGGCGCGGCGGAGACGCCGATCGGCGTTCCCGCCGTCTGGCTGGTCGCGGCGCTGGCGATGGGCTGGGTGCTGCGCGCCACGCCCCGCCAGCCGGCGCGCGATCTCGGCCTGTCGCTGGTGGCGTCGGGCTTGCTGATGACGGCGAGCTTCGCGGTGGTCAGCATCGCATCGGACCTGCGCTACCATCTCTGGCTGATCCTCTCGACGGCGCTGGCGGCGGCGCTGCTCGGCGGTTGCCGGCGGGTGCCGCGCGGCCGGTTGGCGATTGCGGCCGGCCTGGTGGTGGCCGCCTGCGCCGCGTCGATCCTGCTGCGCGCCGGGGCGGCGCCGCTCGCATATTGACTGTGCTAGGAAGCGCCATGGCCACGTTCGATCCGATCGCCGACCTCGACACGCACGAGGTGACCAACCAGCCGCCGCCCTTCGAGGATATGGATCTCTTCGCGACCGACCGCGCGCTCATGGATGCGGTGGTGAAGGCGAACGGGGCGCCCCATCAGGAGCGGCTGGGCGCGATCGGCCGGCGCGCCGGATCGGCCGAGGTGATCGGCTGGGGCGTCGAGGCCAACCGCCATCCGCCCGAGCTCGACACCCACGATCGCTGGGGCCGCCGCATCGACGAGGTGCGCTTCCATCCGGCCTATCACCAGCTGATGGACCTTGGCCTGGGGGCCGGCGTCGCCAGCGTGGCGTGGGACGGAACGCCGGCCGGCCATGTCGCCCATGCCGCGACCCTGTTCCTCACCGGCCAGCCGGATTCGGGCACCAGCTGCCCGATGACGATGACCTACGCCTCCGTGCCGGCGCTCTCCGTCGAGCCGGCGGTGCGCGACGAATGGGTGCCGCGCATCACCGCGGGTCGCTACGATCCCGCCGTCCGGCCTGCCAGTAGCAAGGCCGGCGCCACCATCGGCATGGCGATGACCGAGAAGCAGGGCGGTTCCGACGTGCGCGCCAACACCACCCGCGCCGAGCCCGTCGCCGACGGGGCGGGCTGGTATCGGCTGACCGGCCACAAATGGTTCTGCTCCGCCCCGATGTGCGACGCCTTCCTGACGCTCGCTTACGCGCCGGGCGGGCTGACCTGCTTCCTGCTGCCGCGCTGGCTGCCGGACGAGACGCGCAATGCCGGCTTCCGGGTGGTGCGGCTGAAGGACAAGATGGGCGATCGCGCCAATGCGTCCTCCGAGGTGGAATATCAGGGCGCGCTGGCCCGGCGCATCGGCGAGGAGGGGCGCGGCGTCGCCACCATCATCCGCATGGTGCAGCATACGCGGCTCGATTGCGTGATCGGGTCGGCCGGGCAGATGCGAGCGGCGCTGGCCCAGGCCCTGTGGCATTGCGCGCACCGATCGGCCTTCCAGAAGCGGCTCGTCGACCAGCCGGCGATGACCGCCGTGCTCGCCGACATGGCGGTGGAGAGCGAGGCGGCGACGGCGCTGTCGCTGCGTATCGCGCAGGCCTTCGACGCGGATGATCCGCTCGGCCGGCTGTTGACGCCGATCGCCAAATATTGGGTCTGCAAGCGTGCGCCGGGACTCGTCAGCGAGGCGATGGAGTGCCACGGCGGCGCCGGCTATATCGAGACGGGGCCGATGCCGCGCCTGTTCCGCCAGTCGCCGCTCAACGCGATCTGGGAAGGCTCGGGCAACGTCATCGCGCTCGACCTGCTGCGCGGTCTGGCGCGCGAACCGGAGGGCGTCGCGGCGCTGCGGGCCTTCCTCGATGGCGCGCGGGGGCGGGACCGGCGATATGACGCCTGGCTCGACGCGCTCGATTTCGCCGCCGACGAAGGCCGCGCCCGCTGGCTCGTCGAGCGGCTCGCGCTGGCGGTGCAGGCGGCCGTGCTGCTGCACTGGGACAATCCGCTGGCCGAAGCCTTCTGCCACCTGCGGTTGACGCCGCGCGGCTCGGCCTATGGCGCCTTCGATGCGGTGGTGGATGGGCGCGCCATCGTCAGCCGCGCCATGCCGGGGTGAGCGATCCGGCGGCTTACCCGTTGACGATCCGCCGCTGCAGTTCGTGGACGGGATTGTCGCCGGCCGAAACGGCGGGTGCGTCCTCGCCCATGTTGATCCGCTCCCGCTCCACCACCAGCGGGCGCTTGCGCACCTGCGCGTGGATGGCGGTGACATATTCGCCCAGCATGCCGAGGAAGGCGAGCTGCACGCCCGACAGGAAGAAAAGCGCGACGATCATCGTCGCCATGCCGCGTGGGGCATGGTGGGGCAGCACGAAATAGAGCGCCACCGAAACCAGCGCGTAGAGGATCGAGAGACCGGACAGGCTGAGGCCCGCGAAGGTGCACAGCCGCATCGGCGCGCTGGTGAAGGAGAAGATGCCGTTCAGCGCCTGGTCGATCAGGCGCGGCAGGTTGTTCTTGGAAATGCCCCGCGCGCGCGCCTCCCAGGTGTAGGGCACGATCACGCGCCTGAAGCCCACCGAGGCGATGATGCCGCGGATATAGGGGTAATGGTCGTCATGCTCGACGACGGCGCGCCACACCTTGCGGTCGATCAGCTGGAACTCGCCGACGTTCAGCGGGATGTCGATGTCCGACAGGGTGTTGACGATGCGGTAGAAGATGGCGCGGCAGGTGCGCAGCGCCAGGCTCTCCTGCCGGTTGACGCGGGCGCCGGCCACCACCTCGATCCCGCTTTCCCAGAAGCGCACGAAGTCGGCGATCAGCGCAATAACGGCCCCTTCCGCTCCAACTTCAGTGGAGATAGTCCCAGCGCTGGGTGCCCTCGGTGGTGCGGGGCGCGATGCCGTCGAGCAACTGGGCGGCGACGCTCGGGATCAGCCTCACGAGGCGGATTATGACAGCGCCGACGAGGCCGAGGATGCCGCCGAGGCCTATGCCCGCGCCATCGCCCCGGTGCTGGCGACATTGAAGGGCAGGGGCGCCGCGCTGGAAATCGGCGCGGGCACCGGTGCCTTTCTCGAAAGGCTCGGCGATGCCGGCTTCGAGGTTCTGGCCGGCGTCGAGCCGTCGCTCGCCGCGATCACGGCCGCGCCCGCGCATCGCAAGCCCTGGATCCGCGAGGGGATCTTCGTCGAGCAGGATTTCGCGCCCGGCAGCTTCGATCTGATCTGCTGCTTCATGACGCTGGAGCATGTCCGCGATCCGGGCGCGCTGGTCGCCTCCGCGCGCCGGCTGCTCAAGCCCGGCGGGGTGTTCGTCGGCGTGACCCACGATCGCCGCGCCTGGCTCAACCGCTTGCTCGGCCGCCGCTCGCCGATCGTCGACATCGAGCATATGCAGCTCTTCTCGGCGGCGAGCGCGCGGGGGCTGCTGGCCCGCAACGGCTATGCCGGGGTGGGCGGCGCGAGCTTCCGCAACGCCTACAGCCCGAGCTACTGGCTGCGCCTCGTGCCGATGCCGGGCGGGTTGAAGTCGACGCTCACCGGTCTGCTGCGCGGGACGTGGCTGGATCGCCGCAAGTTGGCCGTCAACGTCGGCAATTTCATGAGCTGGGGCTTCCGGCCGGGTTGATTTGGGCGCAGGTGGACTATCGAGGTCCGAATCACTATATCGAGCGGTATGAAAAACATGGACACAGCCGTCGCGACGCGCGGTCGCCCGCGCGAATTCGACGCCGACGAGGCGTTGGCGGCGGCGCTGCGGGTCTTCTGGACGCGCGGCTATGAAGGGGCCTCGCTCACCGAGCTGACCGAGGCGATGGGCATCACCCGCCCCAGTCTCTACGCCTGCTTCGGCAACAAGGAAGCGCTCTTCAAGAAAGCGCTCGATCTCTACGAGAACGAGAAGCTGGCCTATATGCAGACCGCGCTCGACGCGCCGACCGCGCGCGGCGTGGCGGAGCGGGTGCTGCGCGGCGCGCTCGCCACCCAGGCCGACAGCCATCACGATCCCAAGGGCTGCCTGGGCGTGATTTCCAGCGTGGCCTGCGGTGCCGAGGCGGAGGCGATCAAGGCCGAGGTCGTGGCGCGGCGCGCGTCGTCCAAGACCGCCGTGGTACAGCGTTTCGCCCGCGCGAAGGAGGAGGGCGACCTGCCCGCCGATACCGATCCCGAGGCGCTCGCCAATTATCTGTTCGCGCTCGTCCAGGGGCTCACGCTGATGTCGGGTGCCGGCACCTGCTGCCGCGAACTGGGCGGCATGGTGGATACCGCGCTGGGCATGTGGCCCGGCCGCTGAGGCGGGTACGGCCGGCCTGAAGGCCGGTCTAAAGGGTGGCGTCGAAAAACTTTATCAGCCGGTACAGAAATCGGTTGACGGATTCCGCTCCCGCCTTTTATATACCGGTCAGTAAGGAACGAGGAAAGGGAGCCCGCCATGCTCCGCATTGTCCGATGTCCGATCTGGTGATGGAGCCATCAGGCTCCCTCTGACCTCAAGGCCGCCGGTGGGTGGCTCCGTCTAACCAACGGCAGGATCGCGCTCGCCCGCTGTCGGCGCGCGGGGCGAAACGCCGCATATCGAAGGGGAAATCCCATGGCCTATCTCGATACCCGCGAGGCTTTCGCCGGCGCCGCACCGGTCGGCTCGTCCTCCATCCCCGCCGCGTTCGAGCGCGGCGAATGGGAAGTGATCGTGCTCGCCCAGCGCGATGATCTCTCCAGCCTGCGCGCGCCGGGCTGGATCGCCCGCACCTTCGCCAGCCTGTTCGGCGGCAATCCGGATCGCCGGCTCGCGAGCCCCCGGCTGGAGGCGCTGCGCCGCCTCGCCGTCCATGCCTGGCATCGCGGCTATGCCGTGCCGGTCTCGGCGATGAAGGCGTTCAAGGATGTCGGTTTCTCACCCGACCAGCTCGAACTGCTGCTCGCCAGCATCGCGCAGGGCCGTGCCGCCGATCGGCGCTGATCGGATTCATTCGGTTCGGGGGCGATCGTCTTTTCCCCAGTAGAGATCGCCCCTGCGATCCCCGGCCGGCCTCTCCCCCCTCTGCCGGCCGGGGACACCCCCATCATCCTGGATCCAGGCGCCTGAGCGCGCGGGCGCGATCCATCGCCTTGCGGGCGAACTCCGCCAGCGCATCCAGCCTGTCCTGGCCTGGCACGACGCGCTCGGCGCGATCGATCACGCAGAGCGCGCCGAGCGGCTGGCCATTCTCCGCCACCAGCGGCATTCCCAGATAGAAACGGATATCGGGCGCCGAGAGCACCAGCGGATTGCCGGCGAACCGTGCGTCGGCGGTCGCATCGGGTATGCAGAGCGGCTGGCGGCAATCCAGCATCGCATGGGCGCAGAAGGAGGCGGCGCGGGGTGTCTCCGCGGCCTCGATCCCGATCCTCGCCGGGAAATATTGCCGCTCGTGATCGATGATCGAAATCGCCGCCATCGGCGTATCGAACAAGGTGGCCGCCGCGCGCACGATCGCGGCGAGCGCGGGATCGTCGGCCGCTTCGAGAAAGCCGGAATCCGCGACGGCCCGCTGCCGCGCGTCCTCGTCCGCCGGGCGCGGGGCCGGGGTGTAATAGATGGTCATGCCGCGTCCGCCATCGTCTCCGGGGCGTGGCGCCGCTCGGGCATCGGCGGGGCGGGCACCACGGCAAGCGCCGGCTGGAGATCGAGCCGGGCGACGCGCAGCGCGTTCTTGCCTGCTCTCTTCACCTCGTACATCAACGTGTCTGCTGCCTCTATCAGCTTGTTCGTGCTGGATATTCCAGTCGCTTCGACGACCATGGCGCCCATGCTGCAGGTGACGGCGTGGCCGGTGTCGCGCAGGATGCGGGAGAGGCGATAGTGCAGCGCTTCCGCCGCGATATCGCCGTGGTGGCACGTCGGCACGGTCAGCAAGGTGACGAACTCGTCGCCGCCGATGCGCGCGAACAGATCGTGCGCGCGGACCGCGTCGCCGGCTTTCCCGGCGAAATCGCGCAGCAGCGTGTCGCCGGCGGCATGGCCGAACGCATCGTTGACCGCCTTGAAGCCATCCAGATCGAGATAGGCGAGCACCAGCGATTCCTGCCGGCGCTGGGCATGCGAGACCAGCGCGCGCAGGCGCCGGTGGAAGCCCGCCTTGTTGAGCACGCCGGTCAGGGCATCGGTGGTGGCGCTCCAGCGGGCATGGTCGAGCGAATGGCGCAGGCCGCTGGCGAGCGCGACCATCACCGTCATCGACAGCGAGCGGCCGATCATGTTCCACGCGAGCGCGACAGGCTTGATCGCCGCGACCTGCCCCGGCGCGCCGAAGCCGTTAATATGCCCGAGCATCACGACCGAGAGCGCGCCGACCGCGAGGCCCATCCGCTCGCCCAGGCACCAGGAGCCGAAGCAGGCCAGCCCGAGATAGAGGATGATGAGATTGACCTGCGGGCCGGTGACGTGATCGAGCAGCATCGTCGTGGCGAGCCCGACGGCCAGGATCAGCCGGGCGCGCGAGCGCGGCAGGCGCATCGATGCCTCGGCGAGCCGGGCGAACAGCCTTGTCAGCATCGAAGCGGTCGGGGGTTTCCGCTGCACTCTTTCCTCCAGGCGAACCCATGGAGGGCTAATCGCGATTGGTTACCCGGGAGTTGAGGGTGGGACGGGGGTAGACCTTCGTCTAAGGCTCTGCCGCAGAACGGGAGAATGCATGTGGAATGGCGGTTGCGGCAGGCCGGGATCGAGGATGCCGAGCGGCTGGCGCTGATCGGCGGCGCGACCTTCCTCGAAACCTTCGCGGGGCTGTTGCAGGGCGATGCGATCGTGGCGCATTGCGCGAACGAGCATGGCGCGCAGGCCTATCGCGCGCTGCTCGCGGATGAGCGCAGCGCGGCCTGGGTGGCGGAGGCGCAGGCGGGGGGCGCGCCGGTCGGCTATGCGCTGGTGACCGTGCCGAAGCTCGCCCAGGCCGGGCCGGGCGATCTGGAGCTCAAGCGCATCTACAGTTTCTCGCGCATGCACGGCACGGGGCTGGGCGCGGCGCTGATGGGGCGGGCGGTGCGGCATGCCGGGGAAGCCGGGGCGGAGCGGCTGCTGCTCGGCGTCTTCGTCGGCAATTTGCGCGCGCTGGCCTTCTACCGGCGCCACGGCTTCGAGAAGGTCGGCGAGCGCCGCTTTCGCGTGGGGACGCAGGATTGCGAGGATGTCGTGCTGGCGAAGGTGCTGGGGGATGGGGTGTAATCTCCCCTGATCGGTTCGCACTGAGCCTGTCGAAGCGCGTGCCTCAAACGCTTCGCCTGCAGCCCGTCCTTCGACTTCGTTCAGGACGAACGGAGGGGATCGATGCAAGAAATTACCCGGCGAGCACCGGCAGCGAGCAGACGTCGACCCAGCGCGCGTCGATCAGCGCCGCGAGTCGCTCGGGCGTGAGCCGTACCGAGCTGGTGCGCGATCCGGCGGCCGGATAGACCTCCGCGAAATCCTTGAGCGACTGGTCGCAATAGATGGGCATGGGGGTGGCGAGCCCGAACGGGCAGACGCCGCCGACCGGATGGCCGGTGAGGGCTTCGACCTCCTCGGCGCCCAGCATGCGCGGGCGGCCTCCGAAGGTGGCCTTCGTCTTGCGGTTATCGAGCCGGGCGTCGCCTCTCGCGACGACGAGAATGACGTCGTCCTGGACCCGTATGGACAGGGTCTTGGCGATCTGCCCCGGCTCGACTCCCAGTGCCAGCGCCGCCTCGTTTACCGTGGCGGTGCTGGCACCCTGGTCTATGATCTCGATATCGGGCGCTTTTTCCGCAAGGAAGGCGCGAACGCTAGCGAGACTCAAGGGTCAGCCGTTCAGCTTGTCCTTGACGGCCTTGGCAGGCGAGAAGCCGAGCTTCTTGGACGCGGCGATGGTCATCGCAGCGCCCGTGGCCGGGTTACGGCCTTCGCGAGCCGGGCTGTCCTTCACCTTGAACTTGCCGAAACCCGAGATCGAGACTTCGGTGCCCGTGGCGGCCGCGTCGGTGATGGCGGCGAAAACGGCGTCGACGACCTTGCGGGCGTCCGCCTTAGACAGGCCGTGGCCGGCAGCGATCTGCTCGGCGAGCTCGGTATTGTTCATGGAACTCGTCTCCTCCTTAACGAAGGTCGACCACATAGACGCTCAAATCTGCCAAGGTCCAGCCTCTCCGGCGTTTTTTGGACGATTCAGGCCAATAGGAGCGTCGAGCCGGTCGTCGAACGCGATTCAAGTGCGCGATGGGCATCCCCCGCATCGGCGAGCGCGAAGGTCTGGCCGACGGCGATCGCGACCGCGCCGGACTCGATCCGGGCGAACAGGCGGCCGGCCAGATCGCGGCGCTCGGCGGCGTCGCGGGCATAATGGGCGAGGGTGGGCCGGGTGACGAAGATCGAGCCCGCCTTGGAGAGCGACAGGGCATCGATCGGCGGCACCGGGCCGCTGGCATTGCCGTAGGTGACGAGCAGGCCGCGCACCGCGATCGAGGCGATCGACGCCTCCCAGCTCGCCTTGCCGACGCCGTCCAGCACCACCTCGACGCCCTTGCCGCCGGTGATCTCGCGGACCTGCGCCGCCAGTTCGCCCATGGGGCAGGACAAAGCGTGATGCGCACCCAGGCCTTTCGCGATCGCGGCTTTGTCCTCCGATCCGGCATGGGCGATCACGGTGGCGCCGATCGCCTTGAGCCACGGCACGAGGATCGAGCCGACCCCACCGGCGGCGGCATGGACCAGCACGTCCTGGCCGGCCTCGATCCGCGCGCAGGGGCCGACCAGATAGGCGGCGGTCATCCCCTTGAGCATCGCGGCGGCGGCGGTGCGGTCGTCGATCGCTTCGGGCAGGGGGACGAGCAGGTCGACCGGGAGCTTCCGCACGGTCGCATAGCTGCCGGGCGGGCCACCGGCATAAGCGACGCGCATCCCCGGCGTCACGCCGTCCACGCCGTCGCCGACCGCCTCCACCACGCCCGCGGCCTCGGTGCCCAGGCCGGAAGGCAGGTCCATCGGATAGAGGCCGGTGCGGTGGTAGGTGTCGATGAAGTTGAGCCCGATCGCGGTCTGCCGCACGCGCGCCTCGCCGAGGCCGGGCGGGGTGGGGCTGATCGCCTCGCGCTCGATCTGCTCGGGGCCGTCATGCTGGCGGACGATCATGCGGAAATCGGACATCGGAGGGCTCCTGATCGGGGCTCCCTCCCGCTGGTCGGGGAGAGGGCCGGGTGAGGGTCTCTGCTTCGACCCTGTCTGTCACGGTTCGGCCGGGTGTGAAATGGCCCGGCCCGGCTGACCCGCTCACACGAAAGCCGCCAGCGCTCCGGTTCTCCGCTGCGCATCGCTCGATCGGTTGCCCTCATCGATATATTTTAAAAGATATCACGCCTTCGCTTCAGGTTGATAACGGCCTGCCTGCGGTAGCCTGCAGATTCAGGTTGGGTACCCAAAGTCCGCAATTCCCTGTTAAAATAGCCTGAAATTCCTGAACTCCGGAGGAATGACGGTCTCTTTCTCTCGTCTTCATAAATATACGAACGATCATCATATCGTATAGACTCATGCAAGGTCGCTCGTATAAACACCCTCAAAATCGAGTCGATGCCCCCATCGAGATCGATCCAGGGAGAGGTGCATGCAGACGGATCCGGTGATCATCGAAGTCGCGATCAACGGGGGCGTGACGCCCGATCGCAATCCGCACGTTCCGCTTTCGACCGAGGCCATCGTCGAGGATTCGCTGCGCTGCTTCGACGCGGGCGCCTCCGTCATCCACGCCCATAATGACGATATCCGCCTGAACGGCCGCGCGGGCGCCGAAGCCTATCTCGCGCCATGGCGCACGATCATGGCGCAGCGGCCGGACGCGCTCTGGTATCCGACGCTCTCGGTCAACCAGTCGGACGGCAAGAATTTCGAGGCGATGGCCGATCGCTATTCGCATTATCCATTCATCGCCGCGGAAGTGCCGATGCCGCTGGGCGTGGTCGATCCCGGCTGCGAACTGCTCGGCTATCCGGGGCCGGACGGGTTGCCGCGCGGCTTCACCTACATCAACAGCTATGAGGACATCGCCTACGCCTTCGGTCTGGCCGAGGAACTCCATTTCGCGCCGTCCCTCGCCATCTACGAGCCCGGCTTCCTGCAGACGACGCTGAGCTGGTATCGCGCTGGCAAGCTGCCGCGCGGCACGATGGCCAAATTCTATTTCGGCGGCGAATGGGGCCTGACGGCGCGCGGCAAGGGCGTCACCTTCGGCCTGCCGCCGACGAAGAACGCGCTGCTCGCCTATCTCGACATGCTGGAAGGCACCGACATTCCGTGGTCGGTATCGGTCTGGGGCGGCGACCTCATGCAGACGCCGGTGGCGCGGCTCGCGCTCGAACTGGGCGGGCATGTCCATGTCGGGATCGAGGAGCATTTCGATCCGGAGCGCACGCCGACCAATCTCGAACTGCTCGAGGAGGCCAAGGCGCTCTGTGCCGAGGTCGGCCGTCCGGTCGCGACCTTCGCCGATACCCGGCGCCTGTTGAAGATCGACTGACACCCCGGGGCGCCGGCCGTTTGGGCCGGCGCGCGATCCGCACGACAGACCAGGCGCGTCGCTGAAACGCAGCCGGCAATCACATATGGGGATGGATATGCCGAATATTCGGTTGTTGCTGCTCGCGTCCGCTTGCGCGATCGTTTCGGACGGCACGGCATGGGCGCAAAGCGCGGAATCGCCGGCGCCAGCCGCCGCCACGCCGGCTGGGGGCCTGCAGGATATCGTCGTCACCGCGCGCAAGCGCGTCGAGACGCTGCAGAATATCCCCGTCGCGGTCACGGCGTTCACGCCCGCGCAGATCCAGCGGCAGGATATCACCAGCATCGACCGCATCGCCGCGGCGACGCCCAACCTGACCGTGGGGCGCTCGCCCAGCGGCTCCGGTTCCCAGATCTCGTTGCGCGGCATCGGGACGCCGGCCTCGGCGCTCGGCATCGAATCCTCGACCGCGATCGTCGTCGACGGGGCCTATTACGGCAATGGCCGGATCCTCAACGAAGGTTTCTTCGATCTCGGCTCGATCCAGGTGCTGAAAGGGCCGCAAGCCTTGTTTTTCGGCAAGAACGCGACGGCGGGCGTGATTGCGATCGACACGGCCGGCCCGAGCGACCATTTCGAGGCCTCGACCAAGGTCGGCTACGAATTCAACGCCCGGCAGCCTTATATCGAGCAGGTTCTCTCGGCGCCCCTGACCGACACGCTGGGCGTTCGGCTGGCGGTGCGCGGCGCCAAGATGTTCGGCGGCTATACCACCAACGAAGCGACGCCGATCACCTTCACCACCAACGACGTCGCCAATCCCACGGCGCCGCTCAAGAGCTTCACCGCGCAGCCGGCCGCGCGCACGGCGCCCAAGGAAAGCGAATTCGTCGGCCGCCTGACGCTGAAATGGCAGCCCGTCGCGGGCCTCACCGATACGCTGAAGGTCTCCAGCACCGTCGATCACACCAACGACGCGGGCTGGAACAACATCATCTATTCCTGCGCGAGCGGTTCCAGCACGCTGCAGCCCGGCGTGAAATGCAACCGCGACTGGACCTATTACCACAATGCAATGCCGGCCGAGATGGCCGCGAATTTCCCGTATGCGAAGAAGAACGGGCAACCCTATACCGACTATCGATCGATCGCGGTCACCAACAATCTCGAATACAAGACCGGCGGCATCACCTTCGCCTCGATCACCAACTATCAATATCAGCACAATGTCTGGTTCGTGGACAGCGATTATCAGGAGCGCGCGACCCAGGTCTATGTCGGATCGCGCGAGAAGTGGCGGTCCGTCTCCGAAGAGGCGCGGGCGACAACCGACTTCAAGATCCCGCTGAACGGCATGGTGGGCGTGCTCTATCAGCGCAGCTGGCTTACCGCCGATCAGGATGTCTATTCCGGCAATTCCGGCGACAGCGCGGCACCGGCGCAATATCAATATGTCGCCTTCGCCAAGCATTCGACCACCAGGGGCGAGACACTGTCGCCCTTCGTCCAACTCACCTGGAAGATCGTCCCCCAGCTCGAGCTTTCGGCCGGCGCCCGCTACACGCACGAGACCAAGGACAGTTATTTCATCCATCCCTTCGTCCGTCCGGGGCAGATCTATCGCCTGCTCACGCCGATCACGGCCAACCAGACGTTCAACCAGTGGACCCCGGAAGCGACCCTGGCGTGGCATCCCACCAGCCACATCAACATCTATGGCGGCTACAAGACCGGCTACAAATCGGGCGGTTTCTCGAACGAGAGCGCCTACACGATCTACAGCGCGCCCAAGGATCTGCAATTCCAGCCGGAAAAGGCGAAGGGTTTCGAAGGCGGCGTGAAGGTGACGACGCTGGACAACCAGCTTCGCCTGGGCCTCGCGGCCTTCACCTACCGCTACACCAATCTGCAGGTCGATTTCTTCGAGGCGCAGACCTTCCGCTACATCACCACCAACGCCGGATCGGCGCGGACCAAGGGCATCGAGCTCAACGCCGATCTCGCCCCGCGCGCGGTGCCGGGCCTCAATCTCCACGGCGCGCTCAATTACGTGAAGGCTTATTATACGAACTTCATCGCGCCCTGTAACACCGGCCAATCCTCCACCGGCGGCTGCCTCACCACCGTCGCCAGCCCCTATGGCGGGCTGTTCGTCCAGGATCTGAGCGGCGCCTCCACCGCCAATGCGCCGCGCTGGACCGGGCTGCTCGGCGGCAGCTACGACGCGCGGCTCTCGGACGATCTGAAGCTCACGGTCTCGGCCGACGCCCGCTACAGCGCCCGCTACAATGCCTCACCCTTCGCCAATCCACTGGCGACGCAGCCCAAATACGTGAATCTCGACGCGTTCGTCTCGATCCACACGGCCCAGTGGGAGGCCGCGTTGATCGGCAAGAATCTGACCAACGTCTTCGTCATCAGCGGATCGTTCGACGGGCCGAGCACCGGATCGGGCACCGGCACGCCGAACGGCATCCTCGCCGACCAGCGGGGGTTCGCCAACAATCCCAGGACCGTGGCCCTGCAATTCACCTACCATTATTGAACCGGCGCGAAGGTCAGGCGCGGGCGGCCGGAATGCCTTCCGTCGAGAGGATCTCGATCGCATCGGTCTTGCCGCCGAAATCGACGGTCTCGCCGACATAGCCGCCCATCATCGCGCGGGCGAGCGGGGCGGAGAAAGCGATGCGGCCCTCATGAGGCTCGGCCTCGTCGTCGCCGACGATGTCGATCCGCTTGCTCTGGCCGTTGAGCCGGAACGTCACCCGCGAACCGAATGCCACCTCGTCCTCGGGCGGCGGCGGCACGAGCTGCGCCGTCGCCTGCCTCGTGCGCCAGTAGCGCAGCTCGCGGCCATGCTGCGCGCGATCGTCCTCGGCGAGGACGGCGGCGTCGACCGCCTCCAGCGCCGCGACCTTCGCCTCGATCGCCGCGAGCCCGTGCACCGTCACCAGATTGGGGCCGGGCGGCAGCGGCAGCTCGAATTTCGGTTCCTTATGCTCCTCGTCGCTCTCGCGGCGGAACGCTACGCTCACTTCCCTCTCCCTCGTTCGAGAGGGCGATATGGCGATGACGGTTCGGTTACGCCAGCCTTGCGCCGTACTTTCGTCCCCTGATGCGCTTCGTGGCATAAGGCGCTAGAGGCGGATGCGACACAGGCCCGGAGCGCGCAGCTTGACCCAGCCCGACAGGCATTTCCCGTCCATCCACGCCCACGGTTTCGTGCGGGTCGCGGCGGCGACCCCGATCGCGACGGCCGGCGATCCCGCCGCCAATGCCGAGGCCGCGCTGGCGCTGGCGCGGGAGGCGGACGCGGCGGGCGTCGATCTGGTGGTCTATCCCGAGCTCAACATCTCGTCCTATGCGGTGGACGATCTTCACCTGCAGGACGGCTTCATCCGCGCGACCGAGGCAGCGATCGCGGCGGTCGTGGCGGGCAGCGCGAAGCTCAAGCCGGTGCTCCTGGTCGGCGCGCCGCTGCTGCGCAACGGGCGGCTCTACAATTGCGCCTGGGCGATCGCGCGCGGGCGCGTCCTCGGCATCGTGCCCAAGAGCTTCCTGCCCAATTACCGCGAATATTACGAAAAGCGCTGGTTCGCCTCGGGCATCGGGCTGACCGGGTTGACGGTGGAGGTGGCGGGCGAGGCCGTGCCGTTCGGCACCGACCTGGTCTTCGCCGCGTCCGATTTGCCGGACCTCGTCTTCGCCGCCGAGATCTGCGAGGATTATTGGGCGCCGACACCGCCGTCCACCCAGGCCGCGCTGGCCGGGGCGCTGATCCTGTGCAACCTCTCCGCCTCCAACATCGTCATCGGCAAGGCGCGCGAGCGGGCGATGCTGGCGGCGGCGCATTCGGCGCGGACCTGCTCGGCCTATGCCTTCGCCGCCTCCGGGCCGGGCGAGAGCACCACCGACCTGAGCTGGGACGGGCAGGCCTTCCTCTACGAACTGGGCGACGAACTGGCCGCTTCCTCGCGCTTTTCGGGCAGCGCCGAACTGACCATCGCCGACATCGACGCCGGCCGCCTGCGTGCCGAGCGGATGCGCATGGGCACCTTCAACGATGCCGCCGCCGCCGCCGGCCATCCCGAAACGCGCGTCCGCCGCGTGGCGTTCGCGCACGCGCCCGATTTCGCGGACATCGGCCTGCGGCGCCCGGTCGCGCGCTTTCCCTTCGTGCCGGACGATCCCGCGCGGCTCGACGAGGATTGCTACGAGGCGTTCAACATCCAGGTGGAGGGGCTGTCCCGCCGCGTCACCGCGAGCGGTGCGAAGCGGCTCGTGATCGGCGTGTCGGGCGGGCTCGATTCCACCCATGCGCTGATCGTCGCGGCCAAGGCGTTCGACCGGCTCGGCCGATCGCGGGCCGACATCCTCGGCTTCACCATGCCCGGCTTCGCCACGGGGGACGCGACCAAGGGCAACGCCTGGGCGCTGATGGAGGCGCTCGGCATCACCGGCGCCGAGATCGACATCCGCCCCGCGGCCACCCGCATGCTGGAGGATATGGGCCATCCCTTCGCGGGCGGCGAACCGGTCTATGATGTGACGTTCGAAAACGTGCAGGCGGGATTGCGGACCGACTATCTCTTCCGCCTCGCCAACCAGCGCGACGGGCTGGTGGTGGGCACCGGCGACCTCTCCGAGCTGGCGCTGGGCTGGTGCACCTATGGCGTCGGCGACCATATGAGCCATTATGCCGTCAATTGCGGCGTGCCCAAGACGCTGATCCAGTTCCTGATCCGCTGGTGCATCCAGACCAGCCAGTACGACGCCGCCACGGACGCGGTGCTGGCCCGCATCCTCGGCACCGAAATCTCCCCCGAACTGGTGCCGGCGGGCGCGGACGGGGCGATCCAGTCGACCGAGGCGAAGATCGGGCCTTATGCGCTCAACGATTTCTTCCTGCACCATATCGTGCGCTGGGGGATGGACCCCGCCAAGATCGCCTTCCTCGCGCTGCAGGCCTGGGGCGACGCCGAGGCGGGCGAATGGCCGGTGGGCGTGCCCGAGGCGCAGCGCGTCGCCTACGATCTGCCGACGATCCGCCACTGGCTGGAGCGCTTCCTGTTCCGCTTCTTCCAGATCAGCCAGTTCAAGCGCTCGGCCATTCCCAACGGGCCGAAGGTCTCGACCGGCGGGGCGCTTTCTCCGCGCGGAGACTGGCGCGCGCCGTCGGACGGCACGGCCGCGCCGTGGCTGGCCGCGCTGGAGCGGATTCCCTCCTAGGCCTTCTTCTTTTTCGAAACCGACAGCGCGATCGCGATCCCGTCCTCCGTTCGTCCTTCGACAGGCTCAGGACGAACGGATATCGAGCTCTTGGTTCTGGCGCGCGATGGTCTGGTGCTCGGCAAAACCCTCACCCAACCCTCTCCCGGGAAAGCGGGAGAGGGCCGGAAGGTTAGGCCTTCCGCAGCGCCTCGGGCTTGTGCGCCGCCTTCTTCCCTTCATCCGTTTCGACGATGAACTGCGGATCGTCCTTGGACGCCGCCACGATATGCCCCTTGATCGAGGTCCGCCGGGTGACCTTCTTCACCACCTTGCCCTCGGCCGTCCCGCCATGGGAGTTCCACTCCACCCGGTCGCCCGTCTTCACCTTCGCCATGTCGGATCTCCTCGGATGCAAGAACAAGCGGGTGCCGGGCGGCGTTCCGGCGCGCGGCGTGTGTGTCGTCCCGGGACTCCCGGGACAGCGAAATATCCCCTCCAAAAGGGTAAACAGTTCGTTAAGCTGCGATCATGTTTCAGGCATCGCGCACGCTCACCGCACCATCGCTCTCCGCAGCGCTGATCCGTCGCCGCAAGCCGTTGCTGCTGGCGCCGCCCGCTTATCATGTCGCGATGCCGGTCGAGGTGGCGGCGGAAAGCGCGCCGCGCTGGTCGACCTGGCGTGAGGATCTGCGTTTCTTCGCCGGCTGTTATGCGGCGGGGCTGATCTTCTTCTTCATCATGTTGAGCTGAACGCCGGCGCGCAGGCGCGATGCAGCCGCCAGGCGATGGCGGCCGCCGCGACGCTGCCCGCCGCCGTGACCAGCAAGGTGTCCGCCACCGGCACGCCGAAGCGCACCATGCCCGCGAACAGCAGGGCGCCCAGCACCATGGCCCCCGAATTGACGATGTTGTTCGCCGCGACCGTGCGCGCGGTGTGCAGTTTGTCCACCGTCGTCGTCAGGAAGGCATAGAGCGGCACCACGAACATGCCGCCGAACGCCGCGACGCCGAACAGGTCGAGCAGGATATGCTTGGCATGGGGCAGATCGACGAAGGCGCGCCACCCGACCATCACGTCCGGCGCGTCCCAATGCGAGGCGCCGTGATGGAGATCGATCAGGCAGGCGCCCATCAGCAGCGCGGCGGCCGGGGCGAAGCGCGCGGAGACGGCGCCGCCGAGCAGGCGGTTGATCGCGATCGAGCCGATGCCGACGCCGACCGAGAAGACGGCGAGGAAGAGCGTCGCCACCTGCTGGTCGGCCGCCAGCACATTCTTCACCAGCGGCACGAACAGGGTGCCGAGGATGGCGGCCTGCATCCAGAAGCAGCTGATCGCCGCCACCGCCAGCATCAGGCGCGGCACGTGCAGCGTTTCGGAGACCAGCCGGATCGAGGCGCGGACGACGTGGAGATCGATGTTATGATCCTCGACCACCGGCGGCGCGGCGGGGACCTGCGCGCCCACGACCCGCCCGATCAGCGCGAGCGCCAGCACGGCGGCGGCAACGGCGGGGGGCGGGATCACGCCGCCGGCCAGGATGCCCAGCAGCACGCCGATATAGGTGCCGGCCTCGATCAGGCCGGTGCCGCCCAGCACCTCGTCACGATGCAGATGCTGGGGCAGCAGCGCATATTTGATCGGGCCGATGAAGGTGGAATGCGCGCCCATCGCGAACAAGGCGAGCAGCAGCAGCGGTACCGACGGCAGCAGCAGCCCGACCGCGCCGACCAGCATGATGGCGATCTCGGCGGTCTTCACGATCCGGATGATCCAGGCCTTGTCGCGACAGTCCGCGAGCTGGCCGGCGAGCGCCGAAAACAGGAAGAAGGGGAGGATATACAAGGCATTGGCGGCGGCGTTGAACGCGGCTTCGAGATGATTGTCCGAGAAGATCCGATAGGTGACGAGCATCACCATCGACGTCTTGAACAGATTGTCGTTGAAAGCCCCCAGGAACTGGGTGGTGAAAAGCGGCAGGAAGCGCCTGCGCGCGAGGAGACCTAGGGATGCCTGCATACTGAAACGAAACGACCCATCTTCCCCAACGATCGGGTGGGCATAGCGCAGGAGGGCGCCTTCGCCAAATTCTACAATAGGCGAAGCGCCCATCGGTTCATTGCGGGTGTTCAAACGGACGCGCGCTTGGGCTAGGCTCCCGTCCCGATGCTTTCGCTCCCGAACCTCCTCACCCTGTCCCGCATCCTCGCCGTGCCGATCCTCGTCGGCCTGCTGTGGCATCCGGGGCCTGTCGGCTACGTGCTGGCCTTCCTCCTCTATGCGATGGCCGGCATCACCGATTATTTCGACGGCTATCTGGCGCGCGCCCAGGGCACGGTGTCGAAGCTCGGCATCTTCCTCGATCCGATCGCGGACAAGATCATGGTGGCGGCCGTCATCGTGATGCTGATCTCCACCGAACGGGTGATCGGCCCGCATCCCGTGGTGACGGGCTGGCACGTGATCGCGGCGCTGGTGATCCTGCTGCGCGAGATCGCGGTGTCGGGCCTGCGCGAATTCCTGGCGCAGCTCCAGGTCTCGGTGCCGGTGAGCCAGCTCGCCAAGTGGAAGACGACCTTCCAGATGGCCGCGCTCGGCCTGCTCATCCTGGCGGGCGCGCTGCCGGGCTGGCCGTGGGTCCATGTCGTCGGCCTCGTCTGCCTGTGGCTGGCGGCGGCGCTGACCACGGTCACCGGCTGGGACTATCTGCGCGTCGGCATCAAGCACATGGATTGACGATGATCCGGCTGCTCTATTTCGCCTGGGTGCGCGAACGGATCGGCCTGGACGGCGAGACGGTCGATCCGCCGGCGGACGTGACCGACGTGGCCGGCCTGATCGCCTGGCTGGCGGGCCGGGGCGGGGGGCATGCCGAGGCTTTCGCCGAGCCCGGCCGGCTGCGCGCGGCGGTGGACCAGAGTTTCGCGGGCCTCGACACGCCGATCGCGGGCGCGCGGGAGATCGCGCTGTTCCCGCCGGTGACGGGCGGATGAGCATGCGAATCGCCGCGCAGGAGGCGGATTTCGACGTCGCCGCCGAACTGGCCCGCCTGGAAGGGCTGGGCGGGGGCGGAGTGGCGAGCTTCACCGGCGTGGTGCGGGGCGGGGACGGCCTGCAGGCGCTCCGGCTGGAGGCGTATCCCGGCATGACCGAGCGGGCGCTGCACGACATCGCGGCACAGGCGATGGCGCGCTGGTCGCTGCTCGGCTGCACGCTGATCCACCGCCATGGCACGCTGGCGATCGGGGCGCGCATCGTGCTGGTCGGCACCGCGGCGCGGCATCGGGCCGCCGCGCTGGAGGCCTGCGCCTTCCTGATCGACTGGGCCAAGACCAGGGCGCCGCTCTGGAAGCAGGAACTGTTCGCCGACGGCACGACCCGCTGGGTGGAACCACGCGCGGAGGATGGTGCGGCGGCGGCCGAATGGGATGCCAGCGCGGAGCACGGCAAGCCCTGAAATGCCTGCTCCCGCCTTGCGGGAGAAAGGGGCGCGCGCAGGGTGGGGAGGATGAGGGTCTTCTTTCTGGGGCCTTGAGCGCCCATCAAACGGAGTCATGTTTGGTCCAAAGAAGAAGAGCCTCACCCCAATCTCTCCCGCGAAGGCGGGAGCGGGATGGAAGGGTTACGCCACTTTCTTCAGGGCATCGGCCAGCAGCAGGAATTCCTTCGCGCGCGGGCTGCCCTTGCGCCAGGCCAGCGCGATGCGGCGGCTGGGCTTTTCGGCGTCGAGCGGCCGCGTCAGCACGCCCGTGCCGTTCAGGATGCCGGCATCGATGGCCATCTGGGGCAGCAAGGTGACGCCGAGGCCATTGTCCACCATCTGTACCAAGGTGTGGAGCGAGGTGCCGAGCATCGCCGCCTCGGCGCCCAGCTCGGGCCGGTTGCAGGCGGCCAGCGCATGGTCCTTGAGGCAATGCCCGTCCTCCAGCAGCAGCAGCTCGCGCTCGTCGATCGCTTCCGGCGGCACCCGCGTCGCGAAATCGTCCTTCTGTGCGCCGGGGAAGGCGAAGACCAATTTGTCCTCGAACAGATCGGAGGATTCGACATCGCCGCAGCGATAGGGGAGGGCCAGCAGCACGCAGTCGAGCCGCCCGCGCTGGAGGGAGTCGCAGGCCGACGCCGTCACCTCCTCGCGCAGATACAGTTTCAGGTCCGGCCATTCCGCGCGCAGCTTGGGCAGCAGGCGCGGCAGCAGGAAGGGGGCGATGGTGGGAATCACGCCCATGCGCAATTCGCCCGACAGGGGCTTTCCTGCTGCGCGCGCGAGATCGGTCAGCAGGTCCGCCTCGGCCAGCACGCGCCGCGCCTGGGTCGCGATCCGCTCGCCCACCGGCGTGAAGCGCACCACGCGCCGGGTGCGCTCGACCAGGATCAGCCCGAGCAGCGACTCCAGCTCGCGCAGACCGGCGGACAGCGTGGATTGCGTGACGAAACAGGCCTCCGCGGCGTTGCCGAAATGGCCGTGCTCCTGCAGCGCCACCAGATATTGGAGCTGTTTCAGCGTCGGGAGATACGTGCTCATAGAGCGGTATTTTCGATCATGGGGCTAAGAATAATCGATTTGCTTGTTACATTGCAATGCGGCAAATGCCGCCTCGTTCAACACGCCCTCTCAGGAGAATCGAAACCATGCTGACCGTTGGCGACAAGTTTCCGGCCCTCACCCTCCCCGTGCAGCAGGGCGTGTCCGCGCTCCCGAACGGCGAGACGATCGACACCGGGGACACCGGCGGCAAGTGGAAGGTCGTGTTCTTCTGGCCGAAGGACTTCACCTTCATCTGCCCGACCGAGATCATCGGCTATGGCGAGCTCAAGGGTGACTTCGCGGATCGCGACGCGGTGCTGATCGGCGCCTCGACCGACACCGATTTCGTCCACTTCGCGTGGCGCAAGTCCGACGAGCGTCTCGCGAACTGCGATTTCCCGTGGATCGCCGACAATTCGAAGAAGCTGGCCTCCGCGCTCGGCATCGTCGCCGAGGATGCCGGCGTGGCCTTCCGCGCGACCTTCATCGTCGATCCGCACAATGTCATCCAGCACGTCACGGTGAACGGCCTCAACCAGGGCCGCAACCCGCAGGAGGCGCTCCGCGTCCTCGACGCGCTGCAGACCGACGAGCTCTGCCCCTGTAACTGGTCGCAGGGTGAAGAGGTCCTGAAGCCGGCCGCGTAACAGCCCGCTTCCTACCCTCTAGCGCGGCCGGCACTCCCCCTCCCCGAGCTGGCCGCGCTTTCTGGGGCGCGCGGGACCCCGTCTCGCGCGCCCCTTTCTATTTCGCTTATGCTCCCCCGCCGTTCGCACCGAGCTTGTCGAACTGCTGTCCTTCCCTTTCCCGAGGTTGAAGGGGAAGGACAGGGCTTCGACAAGCTCAGCCCGAACGGAGGGGTTTCAGGAGATTGGATATGTCCCTCAAGACGTTCGCCGAAACTCTTCCCGATTATGCCAAGGATCTGCGCCTCAATGTCGGCTCGCTGGTCGGCGACCAGACCCTGGGCGACCAGCGCAAATACGGCCTGCTGCTCGCCTGCGCGCACGGCACCGGCTACAAGCCGATCGTCGAGGCCGCCGAGGCCGAGGCCGAGGGCAAGCTTTCGCCCGAGGCCGCCAATGCGGCCCGCGCCGCCGCGGCCGTGATGGCGATGAACAACGTCTATTACCGCTTCGTCCACCTCGCCTCGAACCCCGAATATGGCACGCTGCCCGCCAAGCTGCGCATGAACGTGATCGGCTCGCCCGGCATCGAGAAGGACGATTTCGAGCTGTTCAGCCTCGCCGTGTCGGCGATGAACGGCTGCGGCATGTGCATCGATTCCCACGAGAAGGTGCTCAAGCAGCATGGCGTCTCGGCGGACGTGATCCAGGCCGCCGCGCGCATCGGCGCGGTGATGAAGGCGGTCGCGACGGTCCACGCGACGTTGTGACTCGTATCGATTGCGAACGCGGTCCCATCGTCCGTCATCCTGACGAAGGTCAGGATCCATTCCGTGCGGCGACCATGGTACTGGCGCCGCGCGAATGGATCCCGGCCTCGGTCGGGATGCCGAAAAGAGCGTGTTCGCAATCGATATAGGCGCCTTGAAAGCTGAAAAGGAATTGGGGGGCGGGTGGAGACGTTGGGGGGCGCCAGCCTCGTTCAGCCGGGCATCCGTATCGCGGCCCGGGACACCCAGCCCCACCCTTTCGGGGAGAACTGGGGCGGGAGGTCGCTGAAAAGCCCCGCTTATCACCTCATAAGGAGGCACCCCCTCGCAATCTCTACCGTTCGGTCCTAAATGAAGCGCAGGACAAGGGGAGTTGCATCCATGCCCGGCCGTCTGGTCGCTTATCTGGATTCGATTAAGGCGCGCGATCCCGCGCCCCGTTCGCGCTGGGAAGTGCTGCTTTACCCCGGCGTCTGGTCGGTCTTCTACCATAAGATCGCGCACGCGCTGTTCCGGCGGCAATGGTTTTTCCTCGCCCGCGCGGTAAACCACTGGTCGCGCTTCGTCACCGGCAACGACATCCATCCGGGCGCGGAGATCGGGCGCAACCTGTTCATCGATCACGGCTGGTCGGTGATCGGCGAGACGGCGGTGATCGGCGACAACGTCACTCTCTACCAGCATGTCACGCTGGGCGGCACCAACCCGGTCGACGGCAAGGGTGGCAAGCGCCACCCGACATTGCTCGACGGATCGGTGATCGGATCGGGTGCGCAGGTGCTCGGCCCGATCACGGTGGGGGAGGGCGCCAAGGTCGGCGCCAATGCGGTGGTCACGCGGGACGTGCCGGCGGGCGCCACGATGGTTGGCATTCCCGCCAAGCCGACGCTGGTCGATGCCGCCGACACGCAGCGGTTCGTGCCCTATGGGACGCCGTGCGGCGAACAGTTCGATCCCTCCAGCCAGAAACTGGAAATCATGCGGTGCGAGATCGAGCGCCTGTCCAAGCGCATCGAGGACCTGATCCGCGAGCGCGATGACGCCCGCGCCCGGCTCTCCGGCGTCGCGCCCGATCGGGAGAGCGCGTGAGCGCGGTCGTCACGCCATTCCCGGGAATCGGGCGGCCGGCGCAGGTCGCCTTCGCGCGACCCGAGCTGATGCGCATCCTCGATCTCTACGGCCGCATGGTCGCGGCGGGGCATTGGAAGGATTATGCCATCGATTTCGGGCGCGAGGCGGCGATCTTCTCCGCTTTCCGCCGCACGGCGGAGCGCCCTGAATTCCGCATCGAGAAGCGCCCGGCGCTGCGCCACCGCCAGGGCATGTGGGCGCTGGTGGGGGAGCATGGCGCGGTGCTCAAGCGCGGGCAGGATCTCGGGCCGGTGCTGGCGCCGGTCGAGCGCAAGCTGATGAAGCTGGTCGAGGAATAGCGCTTCGCCGGTTTGCGCCGTCCTCGATCCGTTCGTGTCTCACCTCCCATCGTTCGCGCCCTGCCTCCACCCGTTCGCGCTGAGCTTGTCGAAGCGCCGTCCTTCTTCTTCGATGAGGGCAAGGGAAGGGCAGGGCTTCGACAGGCTCAGCCCGAACGGTTTTGGGTGGGGGATTGGGTGTGCGGCGGGGTGACGGGCTTCCTGCTCAGAAGCTCATCCGGAACTTCACCTTCTTGCCGTGAATCCGCACCAGCGGTGGATCGTGCGGCGGCCCCGGCGGGGGCGTAACGTCGGCGATCAGCCAGCGGGACACGGCGACATGGCCGCCCTGCCCGGCGATCGGCTGCGACACGAAGCGGGTGAGATCGAACCGGCTGGCAAGCGGCATCGGGCTGAGACCGGCGGGCGCCGCATGGGCGGCCCCGGACGAAACGAGCAACGCTATGGCAAGCCAGCGGCGCATGACTTGGACCTGACCCTCATGACGTCAGGCTCAAATCGCGCGATGGCCGTGCGGTTCCCTCGGATCGGCCCGGACGCGCCAGAATGACGCGCCTCGCCGCCGGCCGGTGCGCCGAACGCCAAAGCGGCCCGGACGATCGCTCGTCCGGGCCGCCGGCACCCTCTCCCAAGGTGCTGTCCGATGGACGCTCGTCTTATGCGAACTGGTTCATCGTGTTGTGCGCGCCGCCGGCCTTGAGCGCGGCCTCGCCGGCGAAGGCATCCTTGTGGTCATCGCCAATGTCGGAGCCCGACATGTTCTGGTGCTTCACGCAGGCGATACCCTCGCGGATCTCCTTGCGCTGGACGCCGGCGACATAGCCGAGCATGCCCGCCTCGCCGAAATACTCCCTGGCGAGATTGTCGGTGCTGAGCGCCGCCGTATGATAGGTGGGCAGTGTGATCAGGTGGTGGAAGATGCCGGCGCGCTTGGCGGCATCCTTCTGGAAGGTTCTGATCTTCTCGTCGGCTTCCTTCGCCAGATCGGTGGTGTCGTAGATCACGCTCATCAGCGCGGCGCGCTCGTAATCAGACACGTCCTTGCCAGCTTCCGACCACATATCATAGACTTGCTGACGGAAATTCAGCGTCCAGTTGAAGCTGGGCGAATTGTTGTAGACCAGCTTGGCACTGGGCACGACCTCGCGGATGCGATCGACCATGCTGGCGATCTGCTCGATATGCGGCTTCTCCGTCTCGATCCACAGCAGGTCGGCGCCGTTCTGGAGCGAGGTGATGCAATCGAGCACGCAGCGATCCGCGCCGGTGCCCGCCCGGAACTGGAACAGGTTGCTGGGCAGGCGCTTCGGCCGCAGCAGCTTGCCGTCGCGGTTCAGGATCACGTCGCCGTTCCGCGCGGTGGCCGGATCGATCTCCTCGCAATCGAGAAAGCTGTTGTAGAGATCGCCTATATCGCCCGGCTCGTTGGAGACGGCGATCTGCTTGGTGAGGCCGGCGCCGAGCGAGTCCGTGCGGGTCACGATGATGCCGTCGTCGACGCCCAGTTCGAGGAAGGCATAGCGGCAGGCGCGGACCTTCGCGAGGAAGTCCTCGTGCGGCACGGTGACCTTGCCGTCCTGATGGCCGCACTGCTTCTCGTCGGAGACCTGGTTCTCGATCTGCAGCGCGCAGGCTCCGGCCTCGATCATCTTCTTGGCGAGCAGGTAGGTCGCCTCGGCATTGCCGAAGCCCGCATCGATATCGGCGATGATCGGCACGACGTGCGTCTGATAGGTGTCGATCTCGTTCAGCAGGAAGCGCTCGCGCGCGGTGTCACCGGCGGCGCGGGCCTTGTCGAGATCGCGGAAGATCATGCCCAGTTCGCGGGCGTCGGCCTGCTTGAGGAAGGTATAGAGTTCCTCGATCAGCGCGGGGACGCTGGTCTTCTCGTGCATCGACTGATCGGGCAGCGGCCCGAATTCGGAACGCAAGGCCGCGACCATCCAGCCGGACAGATACAGATACTTGCCCTTGGTGGTGCCGAAATGCTTTTTGATCGAGATCAGCTTCTGCTGCCCGATGAAGCCGTGCCAGCAGCCGAGCGACTGGGTGTAGTTCGCCGGATCGGCATCATAGGCGGCCATGTCGGCGCGCATGATCTTCGCGGTGTATTTCGCGATGTCGAGCCCGGTGTTGAAGCGGTTCTGCAGGCGCATGCGCGCCACGGCCTCGGCGCTGATCCCGTCCCAGGTGCCGTCATGGCGCTGGATCAGCGCGTGGGTGGTGTCGATGTGGCTCTGATAGGTCATGATGATTCCTGGGACGTGGACAGAAAAGGGGCCGCCGGATGTCAGCCGAGGCGGCCGAGGCGATGGTAGAGATTGCTGAACTTGACCGATTCCGGGCTGTCCGCGACGGTCCGGAGGTGCGCGGCGACGGCCACGCGCAGCAGGGCGAAATCCTCGGTCGAGAAGACGGCGCGGGCGCGGGCGGGCTCGGGGTGGCTCAGGGTGGCGGTGGTCATCGTGTCTCTCCGTTTCTTGGGCGATCCGCATCGGGGATCGCGTCATGAACAGGAGAATGGGCCGTCCGGTCCGGCCTTTGAAGGACGATGAGTGACGCTTGGTAGGGGTATGACACGATCATTCTGTCATAATGTGACAACGTGATCGGAACCCGAGCGGTCAGCCGCGGTTCAGTCGCACAGGCTCAAGAGGCTCCGAACAGGGTCGATTTTTTCGAGGTTTGATATGCTGAGCGGTTCCATGTCGCATCGCTTGTTGCTGCTGGCTGGCGCCTCCGCCATGCTGGCCTCGTCGGGGGCGACGGCCGCGCTGGCGCAGCCGCAGTCGCAGGACGGGTACGGAAGCTATCAGTCGCCGCCGCCCGGGTATGACGACCAGCAGGCGCAGGGCGACGGCTATTATGACGACGACAATGGCGGGCCGCCGCCGGGGCAGGGCGGCTATCCGCCCCAGGGCCAGGGAGGCTACCAGCCCCAGGGTCAGGGCGGCTATCCGTCTCAGGGCCAGGGAGGCTATCCGCCGCCTCAGGGCAATTATCCCCCGCCCGGCGGCGCGCAGGGACAGCCGCCCGCTTATGGCTATGACAACGGCTATAACGGATCCCAGACACCGCCGCCGCCGCCCCTGTCGGCACCGCCCGGCTATGACGGATCGCAGCTGCCGCCGCCGCCGCCCGGATACCAGGCCGGGCCGGACGCTGCCCAGCAGGCCGCGCAGGATCAGCAATATGCCGCCTACGCGCAGCAATGGTCCCAGGCCTATTGCGTCAAGGCGCATGCCGATACCGGCACGGGCGCGGTGATCGGCGGCGCGATCGGCGCGCTGCTCGGCTCGGGTATCGCCGGGCGGCACGATCGGACGGGCGGCGCGCTGCTCGGCGCGGGCGTGGGCGCGCTCGGCGGCGCGGCCGTCGCCAGCGGGACCAACAGCAATGCCACCAGCCCCGGCTGCCCGCCGGGCTTCGTGGTGCGCGGCGGCGCGCCGGCCTTCGCCTACAGCACGCCGGGCTACGCATATGCGGCGCCGGGCTGGTATCGCCCGTGGGTCTTCTATGGCGGGGTGTGGACCTACCGGCCCTATCCCTACCATGTCTGGTATACCCGCCATTATGGCTGGGGGCCGCGCGGTTATTATCGCGGCCCGCGCGGTTACTACCGCCGGCACTGGTAGGCCGGTCGCTGTCTAGAGCGTGATCGCCCGGGGTTCGGCCGGGCGATCAGGCCGGCGCCTCAACCAGGCGCCGGCCCGTGCGCGCACCGGCATGTCGTAGAGGTGGAACAGGATGTGCGCCGCGGCGATGCAGGCGACGGCCACCGCCGCCGCCTCGAGGGCACGGGCAGCCGGTGGCAGGCCGCCGCGCGCATATTGGCCGAGCGCGCTGACGATCGGATAGTGCAGCACGTAGAGCGGGTAGGAGAGATTGCCCAGCCAGCGGCAGAGCCGGGCGGTGCGCTCCGATGGGCTGGCGCGGGTCGCGAGCAGCACGGTGAGCGGGAAGAGCACCAGTACGAGCACCACCTCCACCCATCCTTCGCCGCGCCAGCCGGCTGGCATGGGCACGCCGACCGCGAGCGCGTAGGCCAGCGCCGGCGCCCAGAAAGGCAGGCGTGGCAGGGCCGGCAACCACCCGGCTCGCTCGGTGCGATGGATACCGACTCCGGTGAAATAGCTGGAGCAGAAGATCGCGACGCCCCCGGAGAAATTGCCGTTGCCCCAGCCGACGCAGAGATTCCCGACCGAGTGCGTGGTCATCACGGTGCCGAACGCGCCGATCGCGATCAGTGCGCCCAGGATGCGGGGCGTCAATTGGCGGACGAACAGGGCGTGGAAGGCGTTGCCCCAAATCTCGATGAACAGCGACCAGACCGGGCCGTTGGCCGGAAACAGCTCTATAGCGCCCGACACGGTGGGGATCAGCAGGGCGACCATCGCCACCCGATCGGCCGGGAAACCGGCCAGCACCGCCAACAGGCAGGAGAGAGCGAGCATCGGATAGAGCCGGATCGCGCGGATCGCGGCGAAACGGGCCAGGCTCATCCCCGCCAGCAATCGATGCTGGTAGGCGCGGTCGATCACATAGCCGCTGATCACGAAGAAGAGCGGCACCGCGAGGTGCAGCCGCCCCGGCCAGCCGGCGAAGCCAAAGCGACCCGGCACGTGCAGCAACAGGATGCCGATCGCAGCGAGTCCGCGCAACCCGTCGAGGGCGCCGATCACGCCGCGATGCGCGCTTGCTGGCGAGGCCGTCTCCATGAGGACCGGTCTTGCCGCGGCACCGCTGATATTCGGTTAAAGCGCGGGCGCCTGCCGGGAGGATATGCCGAAAAGCGCCGTGTCGATGCTAGCCGGCAGCGTCAGGCGACGCCTTCGGAATCCAGCGCGTAGCCGGCCGAGCGGACGGTACGGATGATGTCCGGCATCGCGCCGTCGTCGTTGATCGCCTTGCGCAGGCGGCGGATGTGGACGTCCACCGTGCGCGGCTCGATATCCGCCTCGCGGCCCCAGACCGAGTCCAGCAGCCGCTCGCGCGAGAAGACGCGGCCGGGATGCTCCAGGAAGTGGCGGAGCAGACGGAATTCCGTGGGGCCGAGCGCGATCGGCGAGCCGTCGCGGCGCACCTTGTGGCCGACCAGGTCCATCTCGATCCCGCCATATTCCAGCCGCTCGCCGGCCAGCGCCGGGCGCACGCGACGCAGCACCGCCGAGACGCGGGCCAGCAGTTCGCGCGGCGAGAAGGGCTTGGTGACGTAATCGTCGGCGCCGGTCTCGAGACCGCGCACGCGATCCTCTTCCTCGCCGCGCGCGGTCAGCATGATGATCGGCAGGTTGGCCGTCTCGGGGCGGCGGCGCAGGCGGCGGCATACCTCGATGCCCGACAGGCCCTCGACCATCCAGTCGAGCAGCACCAGATCGGGCGTCTGTTCGGAGGCGAGCAGCAGCGCTTCCTCGCCGTCGGGCGTCCGCTCGACGTCGAAGCCTTCGCGCTCGAGGTGCCAGGATACGAGCTCGGCCAGCGCCGCGTCGTCCTCGACCAGCAATACCCGTCCGGGCATCCGTTTACTCCGCGTCCGCCGCGAGCGGATCGCCGCCGCGCGGGCGGTCGATCAGCTGCTCGCCGGTGGCGGCGAAGAAGACCATTTCGGCGATGTTGGTGGCGTGATCGCCGATCCGCTCCAGATTCTTGGCGATGAAGAGCAGGTGCGCCGACTCGGTGATGCTGGTCGGGTTCTCCATCATGTAGGTGAGGAGGGTGCGGAACAGCGAATTGTAGAAATCGTCGACGTGGCGATCGGCTTCCTGCACCGCCACCGCGCCGATCGCGTCGCGCGCCGCATAGGCATCGAGCGCGCCGCGCACCATGTCGCTGACCGAGCGGGCCATCGCCGGCAGGATCGCCATCGGCTCGGACGAGCGCATCTCGGCGAGCAGCGGCACGCGCTTGGCGATGTTCTTGGCATAATCGCCGATGCGCTCGATCACGCCGGAAATCTTGAGCGCGGCGACCGCGTCGCGCAGATCGTCGGCGAGCGGGGCGCGCAGCGCGATCAGGCGGATCACCTGGCGCTCGACCTCGGTCTCCAGCTCGTCGATCCGGCGATCCTCCTGCACCACCTGCGCGGCGGCCTCCAGATCGATGCGCTGGAGCGCCTGGATGCTGGCGGTGATCGCCGCCTCTGCGCGGCCGCCCATCTCGGAGACGAGGCCGCGGATCTGGCCGAGATCGCTGTCGAACGCCTTTACGGTGTGGCCGGTGGTCGCCATGTCGTGCTTGTCCCCAGTCGTGCGGCCAGCCTAGCCCGCGACGGCCGCAGGCGAAAGGTGGTGCTCTTGGCTGCGCCTCTGCACGGCAATTGTTACAATTTGGCGTCGCCAGGGAAATCAGGAAGTCGGGGACGGAATCGTGCGATCGTCGGGGTTGGCGATGGCTTGGTCATAATCGCGCAATAGCCGGTCCAGGCCCGGTACATGGCGAATATCGCCGCGCCTGGTCACGAGGTAGAGCGAAAGCGCGGGCGCATGCATTTCGTGGATACCGCGCGCGATCATATCGGCGGGCCGATAGGCTTGGATGCGCAGTGTGTCCTGATGAACGCGGGCCTGGGCAAGGGGAAGGATGCCGATCGCGCCCGGTTTTGCGGCGACGGCCCGGGCAACCAGCTCGGCATTCGCGCCGTGGCCCGTATAGGCACCGTCGGTTCGGACCTTCTGCCCATCCTGCAGGAACGTGTTGTAGAGCGTGTCGGCGATGGCGGGCGTCGGCGTCGGACCGTGGAGATCGATCGGCGTTGCGGGGAGGTCGGCGCGAATATCGGCCCAGGTCTTGGCGCGCGAGGTAAGGGCGGCCGCAATGTCGGTGGGCATGAGGATGGGAAATGGCGCCGCCGATTTCGCTTCGATCACCGCGATGGCGGTGATGCCGATCATCTTCTGATCGACATCCGTCGATCCATTGGCCGCGCAGCGCGCCCGCTCACCCTCCGTCATCTCGCGCGTGGTGATCAGGATGTCCGGCCGCGTCGGATTGTCCGCATCGCAGAAGCGGGCGATGCCCTCTCCGGTGCCGCCGGCGCGGACCAGCGGCGCCAGCACGTCCGGCGCCTCGCGCATCAGCCGCTCGGCGACCTCGGTGGACAGCAGGTAGCCGGCGCTCGATCCGGCGACGTGGATCTGGTGCGGAGCCGAACCCGCCGGCGCTTTCGAGCAGGCGGCGAGGGCGAGCAGGGCGAGCAGGGCAAGGTGGCGCATCGGCGCGGTGTAGCGCCGGATGGCGCGGCCCGGAAGGGTGGCCGGCGTCTTTCGGGAGGGGGGTGAGAGCGAAGGGCCGGGCGGGGGGACTTCCGGTGTTGAGGGATGGAAGGGCCCGATCCTCCGCTCTCATGGGACAAGACGGAGACGATCGCTGTCACCCTTATGTCCGTTTCGGCTCCGTTCTGTGAGAATGCTTCGCAACAGGCGATTTCGCTGCACTTTTGGGTCCGGGAGGCGTTAGGGAGCCCGAACCCTATCCCATCAGCCCAAGGAGATGCCCGATGGCTTTCGTCCTCCCCCCGCTGCCTTTCGAGAAGACCGCGCTCGATCCGATCATGTCGGCCGAGACCTTCGATTACCACCATGGCAAGCACCACAATGCCTATGTGCAGAAGGTGAATGGCTGGGAGGAGGAGAAGGGCCTCCAGGGCAAGAGCCTCGTCGAGGTGATCCACCTGTCCAAGGACAAGGGCGACAAGGGCCTGTTCAACAACGCCGCCCAGATCTGGAACCACACCTTCTTCTGGAACAGCCTGGCCCCGGCCGGCACCACCAAGCCGTCCGAGAAGCTGGCCAAGCTGATCGACGATTTTGGCGGCCAGGACGCGCTGATCGCCAAGCTGAAGGAAGAGGCCGTCGGCCACTTCGCCTCCGGCTGGGCGTGGCTGGTGCTGGATGGCGGCGCGCTCAAGGTGACCTCGCTGCACGACGCCGACACGCCGGTGGTGCACGAGGGCATGAAGCCGCTGCTCACGCTCGACGTGTGGGAGCATGCTTATTACATCGACTATCGCAACGCCCGGCCCGATTTCGCCGAGAAGGTGCTGAAGAATGTCGTGAACTGGGATTTCGTCTCCCAGAATCTCGACGGCGAGGGCGTCTCGCGCGCCGACCAGCAGTCGGCCTGAGCTTCGACTGACATCCGTTCGCTCCGAGCGTAATCGAGGCGGCCGGCGGGTCCCTCGGCTTCGCTCGGGACGAGCGGGTCAGGAACGGCAAGCCGTTCCAGATGCTGAATCAAGAAGGGGCTGCGGGAGGATATCCCGCAGCCCCTTCTTGATTTCGCCGCCAGGAAGGCTGGCGGCGGGCCGGGGGATCAGACGAAGAGCGCCCGGCCCTCATGCGCCTGGCCGTGCGACTGCATCTCGTGCGCGATGGCCGAGCCCATTTCCCCGGCGAGGCCGATGAACGCCGCGCCCGCGAGGAACTGACCGAACAGGCCGCTCAACTGCTGCAGCGTCTCGAAGGCGGAGCCGGGCTTGGTGTTGTCGAGATCGGCCTGGGTGGCGTCCTGCCCGGTATAGGCCGAGGTCCAGCCGCTGCCGTCCGTCTTCTCGTTCAGCACATAGCCGTCGGCGGTCTGGTTATCGAGCGCATGGCCGTCCTGGCCCATGGTGATCGAAAGATCGCCCTTGGTCTGCTCGGACAGGCCGGTGACGGTCATGCCCTGGCTGCCCTTGGTGATGGTCAGCGAGTCGGCGAAATAGACGTCCGGGTTGGTCTGGCTCTGCTGGGTGTTGACGGTGATCTTGGTGCCGTTGGGCAAGGAGAAGGTGGTGGTGCCGTAGAAATCGAACTGGTGCTGGCCGTTCACGTTGACGTGCGGATCCCCCCAGATCTGCGTTGTCTCGCCGGTGTTGGCGTCGGTGATGGTGGCCGACGAGCTGTTCTCGTCGAGCTGCAGGCTGTAGCCGTCGCCGAGATCGATCGAGGCCTGCCCCTCGGCGCCGGTCGACGCGGTCCACTGCGCCTGCGGCTGGTCGTTGGAGAAGAGCGCGGCCGTCCACATCGAGGGCAACTGGGCGCTGGCCCAGGGGCCGGCGCCGAGCGGGTTGAGCATGCGGCCCATGATGCCGGCGGCGAGAACGAAGCCCTGCGCGGTGGCGGCGGCCTGGAGAGTCTGGGTGGGGCTGGCTGAGGCGGTGGTGATCGTGGTCATGGGGCGATCCTTCCTGCGTTCCGAACATCCGGGATGATGCACGGCCCGCCGTGGAAGCGCCCTCCACGATCCGATTAGACGGCCTAATCGGTTCGATTAGGATGGTCTGGAGAAAGGTGGATTCGCACTTGGCCCCGTTCGCCCTGAGCGTGTCGAAGGGCTGTCCTTGCCTTTTGTGCAAGGTGGAAGAAGAAGGACAGGGCTTCGACAGGCCTCAGCCCGAACGGGATCTGCCGCGATCGGTCGCGAGGCCCCTGATCACTCGATCGGCGGCGCGTCCGCGAGGCTCTCCGCCGGCGTCTCGCCGAGGCCGTGCTTGAGCAGCATGGGGATGTTGGCGGCGGCGAACAGCATCGTGGCGGGCAGCGCCCCCCACAATTTGTAGCCGATCCAGAAATCGAAGCTGAAATGGCGCCAGACCAGTTCGTTGGCCGCCGCCATCGCCAGGAAGAACAGCGCCCAGTTGCGCGACAGGAGCACCCAGCCGCGCTCGTCGAGCCCCGGATAAGCCGAGCCGAGCGCCAGCTTGAGTGTCGGCTTGCCGGTCAGCAGCCCGAACCAGAGGATGCCGGACACGAGCAGGTAATAGAGCGTCGGCTTCACCTGGATGAACCACGGCTTCTGGAACACCAGGGTCAGCCCGCCGAGGATCAGGACCATGGCCGCGGAAAACCACTGCATCAGCGAAATTCCGCCGAGCCGGACCAGCGACACCACCATCGCGATCGCCGTCGCGGCCATGAAGGTGCCGGTCGAGGCGTAGATCACATGCGGGTCGGCGACGCCGTTGGGCTGCGCCGGATAGACGTGCTTGAACAGCGCGTAGGACAGGAAATAGACCACCAGCGGGCCGAGATCGAGCGCGAGGCGGAGCATCGGCCCGGCTTCGGGCTTGGCGGGGGTGGCGGCTGTCAAACTCATCCTCTCCATTTTTCTCCGGTATAGACCCGGCCGGCCTTCGCAATCCTGAACGCGCCTCGATCCGGCCCGGATCTCGCGATCCGTTCGGCCCGCGCCTGTCGAAGCCTGTCCCGAGCGACGCCGCGGGGGACTGTCCTTTCCTTTTGCGGCACAAGAGGGAAGGACAGGGCTTCGACAAACTCAGCCCGAACGGATCGGGTTGCTTCCAAACCGGCTATTTCACGCTGGCCTTGCTGCCGGCGATCAGCCCGGCCACCTCGTCCGCATCGAAGGGGCGGAAATCCTCCAGCGTCTCGCCGACGCCGATGGCGTGGATCGGCAGGCCGAACCGCTCCGCCGCCGCGACCAGCACGCCGCCCTTCGCCGTCCCGTCCAGCTTGGTCATGACGAGGCCGGTGACGCCGGCTTCCTTGCCGAAAATGTCGATCTGGCTGATCGCGTTCTGGCCAGTGGTGGCGTCCAGCACGAGCACCACGTCGTGCGGCGCGGCCGGGTTGAGGCGGCCGAGCACGCGGCGGATCTTGCTGAGTTCGTCCATCAGCCCGGCCTTGTTCTGCAGGCGCCCGGCGGTATCGACGATCAGCACGTCGGTGCCGATCGCGGTGCCCTGCTTCACGCCTTCCCAGACGAGGCTGGCCGCGTCCCCGCCCTCCTTGCCGGAGATGATCGGCACGCCGATCCGCTCCGCCCACACCTTGAGCTGGCCGATCGCGGCGGCGCGGAAGGTGTCGCCGGCGACCAGCATCACCTGATAATCCTGCTCCTGCAGCAGGTGGGCGAGCTTGGCGATGGTGGTGGTCTTGCCCGAACCGTTGACGCCGATCACCAGGATCACCTGCGGGCGCGGGAAGGCCTCGATCTCCAGCGGCCTGGCGACGGGGCGGAGCACCTTGGCGACCTCGTCCGCCACGATTTGGCGCACGCCGGCCTCGTCGAGACCCTTGTCGTAGCGCTCGTCCTCCAACCGGTCGCGGATGCGCATCGCGGTGACGGGGCCGAGATCGGAGGCGATCAACGCCTCCTCGATCGCGTCCAGCGTCTGGCGGTCCAGCTTTTCCTTGTTGAACAGGCTGTCGAGATTGCCGCCCAGCCGCTCGGCGGTACGGCGGAAGCCGGCGGCGAGCTTGTCATGCCACTGGATGGTGGGGGGGACGCGGTTGTCGGTCACGAAATCATCCTACATGAACCCCAGAACCGTTCGGCAAACGGGAAGGCGCGGGTCACAGCGCATCTCCCACCAGCATCTCGCCCTCCACACGGGTGACGCGCATCGCGACGATGTCGCCGATCACCGCGCCGTTGGTGCCCGCCCGCGCCCGGGTGGCGCCGGAGGCGAGACGGGCGGGGGCGTAATTGCCGGCATGGCCGCGCCCGTCCTCGCGCTCGACCAGCACGGACTGCTCGGTGCCGACGAGGGTCTGGAGCCAGCGCGCGCGGCGGGCGTCGGCGGCTTCGCGCAGGCGGCGCGCGCGCTCCTTCACCAGTGCCAGATCGAGCTGCGGCATCCGCGCGGCCGGCGTGCCGGCGCGGGGCGAGAAGGGGAAGACATGGCCGAACACGATGTCGCAATCGTCCAGCAGGGCGCGGCTGTTGGCGGCCATCGCGTCGGTCTCGGTGGGGAAGCCGGCGATCAGGTCGGCGCCGATCGCGATCTCGGGCCGCCTGGCCTTCAGCCGCGCGACCATCGCCACCGATTGCGCGCGCGAATGGCGCCGTTTCATGCGCTTGAGGATCATGTCGTCGCCGGCCTGCAGCGAAAGGTGGAGATGCGGCTGGATGCGCCGGTCGCCCGTCACCAGATCGAACAGCCGGTCGTCGATCTCGACCGAATCCAGCGAGGACAGGCGCAGCCGCCGGAGGCCCGGCACCAGTTTCAGCACGCGCTCGACGAGATGGCCGAGGCTCTGGTCGCCCGGCAGGTCCGGCCCGTAGCTCGCCGTATCGACGCCGGTCAGCACCACTTCGTTATAGCCTTCGTCGACCAGCGCCTTGATCCGATCGACCAGCAGGCCGGCGGGCACCGACCGGCTCGGCCCCCGGCCATACGGGATGATGCAGAAGGTGCAGCGATGGTCGCAGCCATTCTGCACCTCGACGAAGGCACGCGCCCGCTCGCTGAAACCGGCGACGAGGTGCGGGGCGCTCTCGCGCACGGCCATGATGTCCGAGACGCGAATTTTGTCGTTTCGGCTCAGACGGAACGGATCATGGGATGCGGGAGGGGCAGGGCGAAAGGAGTCCGCCTCCCGCTTTTCCCGGTTCCCGATCACCGCCGCCACCTCGGGCATCTTCGCGAAGGTCTGCGGCTCGACCTGCGCGGCGCAGCCGGTCACCACGATGCGCGCGTCGGGCCGGCGCTTGGCCGCGCGCCGTATCTCCTTGCGCGCCTGCCGCACCGCCTCGGCGGTCACCGCGCAGCTGTTGACGATGACGAGATCGTCCTGATCGCCGGCGAGCGCCCGCATCGCCCCGCTTTCCACGGCGTTCAGCCGGCAACCGAGGGTGATGATCTCGGTCACGCCGGGAAGGCCTCGAGATCGAGCGTGCCCGAGAAGACATGCGTGGCCGGCCCGGTCATGCGGATCGTGCCACCGGGCTGCCAGTCGATCACCAGTTCGCCGCCGGGCAGCGCGACCGTCACGCCGCTCCCGGCACGGCCCGACCGGATCGCGGCGACGGCGGTGGCGCAGGCGCCCGTCCCGCAGGCGAGCGTCGCGCCCGATCCGCGCTCCCAGACGCGCAGGCGGATGCGGTCGGGGCTCTCGACCGTCGCGAAATTGACGTTCACCCGCTCGGGAAAGACCGGGTCATGCTCGATCGGCCGGCCGAGCGCCGCGATGTCGAGCGTATCGGCATCGGGCACGAACAGGATGACATGCGGATTGCCGACGCTCAGCGCCATCGGCGCGCCGATCGTCTCCACGCCGTCCCACGCCAGCGGCAGCGCCAGCGTGTCCATCGCATAAGCGAGCGGCACGGCGTCCCAGTCGAAGCGGGGCGCCCCCATGTCGACCGAGGCGCCGCCGCGCGTCACCGTCGCGTCCAGCACGCCGCCCAGCGTCTCGATCGTGGCGCCGTCGCCGAGCAGGGTGGCGATACAGCGCGTGGCATTGCCGCAGCTCTCGACCTCACCACCGTCCGCGTTCCAGATGCGCATGCGCGCCGTCGCGACGGTGGAGGGCTCGATCAGGATCAGCTGGTCGCAGCCGATGCCGAAATGGCGATCGGCGATGGCGCGCGCGCGGGCCGGCGACATCGCGACCCCGCCCGCGCGGGCGTCGAACACGACGAAGTCGTTGCCCAATCCGTGCATCTTGTGAAAAAGCTGCGGCATGGCGCGCGATCTAGGCAGTCCGGACCCCCAAGTCCACGGTGAAGACTCGCGGGCGCAGGCGGATGCGGTGCTGCGCTTCTGGTTCGACGAGACGCCCGAGCGGCTGTGGTACAAGCAGGATGACGGGCTCGACACCGCCTGCGCCCGCCGCTTCGGCCCGCTGCGCGATGCCGTGCTGGCGAACGGGGCGGCGGGCTGGCGGGACGTGCCCGATACGATGCTCGCCGCGATCGTCCTGCTCGATCAATTCTCGCGCAACATCTTCCGCGGCGAGGCCCGCGCCTTCGAGGCCGATCCGCTGGCGCTGGAGCTGGCGCAGGAGGCGGTGGAGAAGGGGTGGCACGAGGGGCTGGACGAGCGCCGCCGGCAATTCCTGCTGATGCCCTTCATGCATGCGGAAGACCGGGAGATGCAGCGGCGTTCGCTGGCCCTGTTCGCCGGCACCGCCAATGCGCCCTTCGCCGAGCGCCATGCCGGGCAGATCGAACGGTTCGGCCGCTTCCCCCAGCGCAACGCCGCGCTCGGGCGGACGACGACGCCCGCGGAAGCCGACTTTCTCAGCCGGCCAGACGCGCGGTTCTGATCGCCTCCACCGGGGCGCTCGTCCCCCGCGCGCTCGGCAGCAGGCCCTTTTCGGCGAGCAGGCGGCGGGTGGCGGTCACCGTCATCGGCTTGCCGAAATGCCAGCCCTGCCCCTTGTGCAGGCCCATGGCGCGCAGCCGGTCGTATATCGCCTGATCCTCGATCCCCTCCGCCGTGATCGGCAGGTTGAGGCTCTCGCCCAGCTTGGAGATGGCATCGACGATCGCCATCGATTCCGGATCCCGGTTCATCGCGGTGACGAAGCTCTTGTCGATCTTGATGCGATCGAAGGGCAAAGCGCGCAGGTGGGCGAGCGACGAATAACCGGTGCCGAAATCGTCCAGCGCCAGCCGGATGCCCTGATTCTTGAGGCTGCCGACGATCGACTGGGCCAGCGCCAGATTCTGGAACAGCGAGCTTTCGGTGATCTCGATTTCCAGCCGGTTGGCGGGATAGCCGGTCTCGACCAGCAGCTTCACCACCTTCTGGGCGAGCCAGGGATCCTTGAGCTGGGCCGGCGAGATGTTGACCGACAGCGTGATCGACGGATCCCAGTCGCGCGCTTCGGTGAAGGCGCGGCGCATCACCGAGACGGACATGTCGGCGATCAGGCCGCATTCCTCGGCGACGGGGATGAAGCTGTCGGGCGGGATCACGCCGCGCGTCGGATGCTCCCAGCGGGCCAGCACCTCGAAACCGATGATGGTGCCGCTCTCGAGATCGACCTGCGGCTCGTAATAGGGGACGAACTGGCCGAGCGGAATGCCGTCGCGCAGGCCCGCCTCGATCATGTTGCGGCTGACCAGCTCGCGCTCCATCGTCGCGTCGAACCAGGCGTGGCGCCCGCGTCCGGCGGCCTTGGCGGCGTGCATCGCGATGTTGGCGCGGCGTAGCAGGGCGTCGACCGTCTGGCAGTCGGCCTCGGTGCGGGCGATGCCGATGGTCGCTCCGATATGCGCGGTCACGCCCCGGGCGACCACCGGTTGGGCGAGCGCGCCGACGATATAGTCGGCGATCGAATCGACCGTGTTCACATGGCGAGGATCGAAGGGCAGGAGCAGCGCGAACTCGTCGCCCTCCAGCCGGCCGGCGATCGCGGAGGCGGGCAGCGCCTTGCGGACGATGTCGGTCGCGGCGCGCAGGATGGAATCGCCGGCGAGATGGCCGTGCATCTCGTTGACCGTCCTGAAATGATCGAGATCGAGGATGAGCAGGGCCACCGCCTTGTCGCGGCGCAGGCCGTGGGCGATCACGGCGGAGCCTTCCTCGGCGAGCGCGCGGCGGTTGAGAAAGCCGGTCAGCTCGTCGGTGCGGGCCAGCGTGACGGCGCGCGCCTCCGCCTCGTCGGCCTGGCTGCTGGTGGCGACGAGATCGCGATAGCGGCGCCAGCCGAACAGGATCAGGGCGAGGTTGAGCAGCAGGCCGGCCATCAGCATACGATCGCCCGAGGCGAGGTTGGCGGCGCGGCTGGTCGCGCCGATCATGCGTTCGACGGACGCGACATAATGCCAGCCGCTGCTCACCAGCACGATCAGCGCGGCCAGCAGGACGGCGCCGGCGATGAGATCGCGACGGGCGCGGCTGACCGCTCTCGCGGCGCTGTTGTCCTCGCCCTTCCGTCTTGTCATCGTCGCCCATTCCCCACTGCGGCACTGCGCGTCTTCGCGCGAAAGGATGTAGAAGCGGTAAAGAGCGGCGGTTTTCCGGGCGATCTTGGAGCAATGAGCGTCCCTATCCGCCTCCGTTCGTCCCGAGCGAAGTCGAGGGATCGGACCGAGCGGAGCCGAGGGCCGTCTCGGCTTCGCTCGAGGGGTGCCTCGACTGCGCTCGGCACGAACGGCGATGACGGTATCGCGGCTTGCGCTTTCCCATCCCATCCGCTATCGGCCGCCGCGATCGTTCCGCAAGGTTCGTGATGGCTCCAGCGCCGACCCCCTGACGGGCGGCGCACGCCGGCCGGCGAGTTTCGCCCGCCGGCGCTTTGTGCGTTGGAGCTGTTGGCATTGGAGTAAGCGCATGTTCGAAAGTCTGAGCGAAAGGCTGGGTGGAGTTTTCGACAAACTCCGCGGCCGTGGTGCGCTCAACGAGGCGGACGTGCGCGCGGCGATGCGCGAGGTCCGCATCGCGCTGCTGGAGGCCGACGTCGCGCTGCCGGTGGTGCGCGAATTCGTCGACAAGGTGACCGAGCAGGCGGTCGGCCAGTCCGTCCTCAGGTCGGTCACGCCCGGTCAGCAGGTCGTCAAGATCGTCAACGACGCGCTGACCGAGATGCTCGGCTCGGAAGCGTCCGATCTCCAGCTCGACGTGACCCCGCCCGCCATCGTCATGATGGTCGGCCTGCAGGGCTCGGGCAAGACCACCACCACCGCCAAGATCGCGCGTCGCCTGCGCGAGAAGGGCCGCAAGAAGGTGCTGATGGCGTCGCTCGACGTCAATCGCCCGGCGGCGCAGGAGCAGCTCGCGGTGCTCGGCGTCCAGGCCGAGGTGCAGACGCTGCCGATCGTGCAGGGCCAGCAGCCGGTCGACATCGCCAAGCGCGCGCTCAATGCGGCGAAGCTGCAGGGCTTCGACGTGCTGCTGCTCGACACCGCCGGCCGCCTCCACGTCGATCAGGCGCTGATGGACGAGATGAAGGCGGTCGCCACCGTCTCCGAGCCGGACGAGATCCTGCTCGTGGTCGACTCGCTGACCGGCCAGGACGCCGTCAACGTCGCCAAGAATTTCTCCGAGCAGGTGGCGCTCACCGGCGTGGTGCTCACCCGCATGGACGGCGATGCGCGCGGCGGCGCGGCGCTGTCGATGCGCGCCGTCACCGGCAAGCCGATCAAGTTCGTCGGCACCGGCGAGAAACTGGACGGGCTGGAACTGTTCCAGCCGGGCCGCGTCGCCGGCCGCATCCTCGGCATGGGCGACGTCGTCAGCCTCGTCGAGCGTGCCGCCGAGACGATCAAGCAGGAGGACGCCGAGAAGCTCGCCGAGCGGATGAGCAAGGGCCAGTTCGACCTGAACGACCTGCGCAGCCAGCTCAACCAGATGCGCCGCATGGGCGGCCTCGGCGCGCTCGCCTCGATGCTGCCGGGCGTCGCCAAGGTGAAGAACGCCATGGCCAACGGCCAGGTCGACGACAAGGTGCTGATCCACATGGATGCGATCATCGGTTCGATGACGCCCAAGGAGCGCGCCAAGCCCGAATTGCTCAACGCCAAGCGCAAGATCCGGGTCGCCAAGGGCTCCGGCACCACTGTGCAGGAGGTGAACAAGATCCTGAAGATGCATCAGGAAATGGCCACCGCCATGAAGAAGATCAAGAAGATGGGCGGCCTCAAGGGCCTCGCCGGTCTGTTCGGCAAGGGCGGTGGCGGCATGGGGGGCATGGGTGGTCTCGGCGGGCCGGGCGGCGACATGCCGCCGGGTCTCGGCGGGGGCGGCGGGCTGGGTGGCCTGCCCGGGCTCCCCGGCGGGCAGAACCTGCCGCCCGGCTTCCAGAATTTCATGAAGAAGAAGTGATGTCCCGAACGTGAAAACCACCGTCGCCCCTGCGTAGGCAGGGGCCCATCTCCTCACCGTGCCGCGAGGACGACAGTGCGGGTGATGGGCTCCTGCCTTCGCAGGAGCGACGGACGATGATCAAAGCTCAGAGTGAAGGAAGAAGAGAATGTCCGTTTCGATCCGTCTGTCGCGTGGTGGCTCCAAGAAGCGCCCGTATTACCGTATCGTCGTCGCCAACTCGACGGCGCCGCGCGATGGCCACTTCCTGGAGAAGATCGGCTCCTACAACCCGATGCTGGCGAAGGATGACGAGAAGCGCGTCGTGCTCGACGCCGAGCGCGCCAAGCATTGGCTGAGCGTCGGCGCCCAGCCGACCGACCGCGTTTCCCGCTTCCTCGACGCCGCCGGCGTCCTGGAGCGCGCCGCCAAGAGCAACCCGAAGAAGGGCGAGCCGGGCGAGAAGGCCAAGGAGCGCGCCGAGGAGCGTGCCGCCAAGGCCGCTGCCGCGGCCGAGGCCGCCGCCGAGGCCGCCAAGCCGAAGGAAGAGCCGGTCGCCGAGGCTCCGGCCGAGGAGGCGCCCGCCGCCGAGGAAACCACCGAGGCGTGATGGGTTGGGGAGAGGCGCGATACCTCTCCCCGTTCGTCCCGAGCGTAGTCGAGGGACGTTCGCACAACCTCCGTTCGCACTGAGCGAAGTCGAAGTGCAGCCATGGCGCATGGCCTTCGACTTCGCTCAGGCCGAGCGGACCTTGGTATTCGGTGCCGTGTCTCGACTTCGCTCGACACGAACGGAGTGGGTTGATGGCTGATCCTGCCGACAAACTCGTCGTCCTCGCCGCCGTGATCGGCGCGCACGGCATTGCCGGCGAGGTGCGCCTCAAGCTCTTCACCGACGATCTGGCGCGCTATCCCTCGCTGATCGCGGGCGGGCGGACGCTGACGCTCAAATCCGTGCGGCCCGGCCCCAACGGCGCGGTCGCGCGCTTCGCCGAAGTGAGCGACCGCACCGCCGCCGAGGCGCTGCGCGGCACCCCGCTCGCCGTGCCGCGCGCGGCGTTGCCCGATCTGGGCGACGACGAATATTATCATGCCGACCTGATCGGCGAGGCCTGTATCTCCACCACCGGCGAGGCGCTGGGCCGGATTGCCGACATCATGGATTACGGCGCCGGCGACCTGATCGAGATCGAGCGTCCCGACGGACGCCGCTTCCTCGTGCCGGTGAAGGCCGGCGTGGACGATTTCGGCCCGCCGATCCGGGTGCATGCGGAGTTCGTCGAGGCATGAACCCGGATGCCATCCTCTTCTTCGCCACCGTCGGCGCGCAGCTCTTCTTCACCGGGCTGCTGATCTGGATCGTCGCGCGGCGCGTGCCCCGGCGGGTACGCCTGTATCGCTTCCTCGCGCCCGCGCCGGTGCCGCTCTTCTTCGGCGGCATGGCGATGCTCGCCTTCCTGTCCTGGCCCGGCCGGTCCATATTGGCGGCCTCGACCGAAGCCGGCATCCTCGTGCGGATGGTGATCGGCTATCTCGTGCTGTGGCTCGTCGGCGTGCTGTGGGCGGGGATGATCGCGCGCTGGACGCGGCGGTGAGCTTCGCCGCCACGATCCTGACCCTCTATCCGGAGATGTTTCCCGGCCCGCTCGGCATCAGCCTCGCGGGCCGTGCCCTCGCCGAGGGTAAATGGGCGCTGGAGGCGGTGCAGATCCGCGATTTCGCGACCGACAGGCATCGCTCCGTCGACGATACGCCCGCCGGCGGCGGCGCGGGCATGGTGATGCGCGCCGACGTGCTGGCGAGCGCGCTCGATGCGACGGCCGCGCGCCATCCCGGCGTCCCCGTCCTCGCCATGACGCCGCGCGGCGCCCCGCTCGCGCAGGCCCGCGTCCGCGCACTGGCGCAAGGCCCCGGCGCGATCATCCTGTGCGGCCGGTTCGAAGGGATCGACCAGCGCCTGTTCGACGCGCGCGCGATCGAGGAGGTGTCGATCGGCGACTACATTCTTTCGGGCGGCGAAATGGCCGCGCTGACCCTTCTGGACGCTTGCATCCGGCTGCTTCCCGGCGTAATGGGCGCCGCTTCGAGCGGAGACGACGAGAGCTTCGAGACGGGGCTGCTCGAATATCCGCATTATACCCGACCCCAGGAGTGGGAAGGGCGCACGATCCCTGAAGTGCTGCGATCGGGGGATCATGCGAAGATCGCGGCGTGGCGCAAGTCACAGGCCGGGATCATCACACGGCTAAGGCGGCCGGACCTTTGGGAGCGCCACGGTGGCGCTGCGGGTCGGTCGCCCTCTGGCGCGCGGCATGAAGATTGGGACGAAGACTGATGAACCTGATCCAGCAGCTCGAGGCCGAGGCCATCGCGCATTTCAACGAGACCAAGAAGATTCCGGAATTCCGCCCCGGCGACACCCTGCGCGTCGGCGTGAAGGTGGTCGAGGGCGAGCGCACCCGCGTGCAGGCCTTCGAGGGCGTGTGCATCGCGCGCTCGAACAAGGGCATGGGCTCCAGCTTCACCGTCCGCAAGATCTCGTTCGGCGAGGGTGTGGAGCGCGTCTTCCCGCTCTACTCGCCCAACGTCGATTCGATCGACGTGGTGCGCAAGGGCGCCGTCCGCCGCGCGAAGCTCTATTATCTGCGCGGTCGTCGCGGCAAGTCGGCCCGCATCGCCGAGCGCAAGGACAACCGCGCCGAGGCGTAAGCCTTTCGCGAGAGCGTTTCGGGAAGGGCGTCGGCGATATACCGCCGGCGCCCTTTTTCTTTGGCCTTCTCCCGCCTTCGCGGGAGAAGGAGGGGACCCGTCGCGAAGCGATGGGGAGGATGAGGGCCTTCTTCTTTCTTCCGGTGATCGAAGACAGAAGAAGACCCTCACCCAACCCTCTCCCGCGAAGGCGGGAGAGGGCTTCAGATTACCTCGGCACGGCGGCCTGCCAGCGGTAGCCGTCGCCCGCCTTCACCACATAGCCCACCCCCGGATAGGGGAAGTGCGGCGCGAAGATGCGCTGGTGGCTGGCGGCCAGCCTAACCAGTTCCGCCTTGCGCGTTGCGCGGCCTTCGTCGGCGTCGGTGTCGTACTGGATTACCCAGTCCGGCTTCGCCAGCGAGACGATCGACGAATGCGCGGTGTCGCCGATGTCGAGCAGCGCATCCTTGCCCGTGCCGATCAGATAGCCCGAATGGCCCGGCGTATGCCCCGGCAGCGGCACCGCGCGGATGCCCGGCAGCACCTCGGCCCCCGGTGCGAAGGGCTGCACCTTGGCCCGGATCGCATCGACCACCGCCTTGCTGCCCCTGGCCCGCAGGAACGCCCATTCGGGCGCGGACATGCGGATCGTCGCATTGGGAAAGGCGAGGCCGCCCTCCTTGGTCAGCAGCCCGCCGATATGGTCGCCATGGCTGTGGGTGATCAGGATGTCGGTGACGCTGGCCGGCGCGACATGCGCCTCGGCGAGGCTGAGCGGCAGCACGCCGCCGACCTTCGGCCCCAGCCCGGTGTCGAGCAGCACGACATGGCCGGGCAGCATCGCCAGCAGGGCATCGACGCCGAGCGGGATCTGGTCGGTCGCGGCACCTCGCGCCTTGAGCACGGCGGACACCTGCTCGCCAGGTAGGCCGACGCCGAACACGCTGCCGTCATTGGGCACCACATTGCTCATGTCGCGCAGCGCCACGAATTTCGTCTCGCCGATCGTGAAGGGCGTCGCGGCGGGGGAGGCGGGCGCGGGCTTGGCGCAGGCGGGCGCGGCGGCCAGCAGGGCCAGGGCGAGTGCGGGGAACAGTCGATGGGCCATGGTCATATCCTCTCGATCCGCCGCCACCTTATCCCGTTCGGGCTGAGCTTGTCGAAGCCTGTCCTGAGGGCAGTCGAAGGGCCCTGTCCTTCGTCTTGAAAGCCCGGCCAAGGCAGCACAGGCTTCGACAGGCTCAGCCCGAACGGTTTTGGTCGATGACAGGGTCTTGACCGATGGCGGGTGCGGGGCAAGCCGGTTAGAGCATGGCCATGCGCCCCATCATCCTCGCGGCCCTGCCGCTGCTTCTCGCCGCCGCTCCCGTCCCCCAGGGGCCGCTCACCATCGACCGGATCTTCGCCAGCCCCTCGCTCTCCGGCCCGACGCCGCGCGCGCTCAAGCTGTCGCCGGACGGCAAGTGGGTGACCCTGCTCAAGCCCCGGCCGGACGATCGCGACCGCTTCGATCTCTGGGCGGTCGATACGACGACCGGCGCCCAGACGATGCTGGTGGATAGCAAGGCGGCCGGCTCCGGCGCCGCGCTCAGCGAGGCGGAGAAGATGCGCCGCGAGCGCGCCCGGATCGGCGGCACCAAGGGGATCGTGGACTATGACTGGGCGCCGGACGGCAAGGCCCTGCTCGTGCCGATCGACGGCGACCTCATGCTCGCCACGCTCGACGGCAAGGTGCGCAAGCTGACCAGCGGCGAGGCGGTGCTCGATCCGCACGTCTCGCGCGCCGGGCATTATGTGAGCTTCGTGCGCGACCAGAATCTCGTCGCGCTCGATCTCGCGAGCGGCCGGGCGAAGGCGCTCACCCGCGCCGGCGGCGGCACCGTCACCTGCGGCACCGCCGAATTCGTCGCGCAGGAGGAGATGGACCGCACCGAAGGCGCCTGGTGGTCCCCCGACGATTCCCGCGTCGCGGTGGAATGCTATGACGAGGCCAAGGTGAAGGTCGTCACCCGCGCCGCGATCGGCGCCGACGGCACCAGGACCTTCGACCAGCGCTATCCGGCCGCCGGCACCCCCAATGTCACGGCGGCGTTGAGCATCGTCTCCCCGGCGACGGGGCAGGCGGTGAAGGTCGATCTCGGCCCCGATCCCGACATCTACATCGCCCGGGTGACCTGGGCGCCGGACGGTCGCACCCTCTACGTCCAGCGCGAGACGCGGGACCAGAAACGGCTCGACATGCTGGCGGTCGATCCCGCGACCGGTGCCGCCAAGATCCTGTTCACCGAGACGTCCAGGACCTGGATCGACCTGACCGACGATTTCAGGCCGTTGAAGGACGGCAGCCTGATCTGGGGCTCGGCGCGCAGCGGCTTCCTGCACCTCTACCGCTTCGCCGACGGGCAATGGACGCAGCTCACCCATGGCGACTGGTCGATCGAGATGAACGGCCAGTCGGCGCACACCGGGCTGATCGCGGTGGACGAGGCGACGCACCGCCTCTTCTTCACCGCCAACAAGGACGATGTGCTGGAAAGCCAGCTCTACGCGATCGACTATCTGGCGCCGGGCGAGCCCGAGCGCCTGACCGAGCGGGGCTATTGGAACGAAGCGGTGATGGACGGGGCGGGGACGCGGATGCTCGTCACCCGCTCGTCGCCCGTGCAGCCGCCGCAGGTCTATCTCGCCGATGCCGCCGGCAAGCGGATCGCGTGGATCGAGGAGAACCGGCTCGACGCGAACCATCCCTATGCGCCCTATCTCGCCCGGCACCGGCCGGTGACGTATGGCACGATGAAGGCGGCCGACGGCTCCACCCTCTATTACGAGATGATCACGCCGAAGCTGGAGGCGGGCAGGCGCTACCCGGTCTTCTTCGAACATTATGGCGGCCCCGGCTCGCAGCAGGTGAAGCGGGCGTGGATGGCGCCGATGGCGCAATATTGGGTGTCGAAGGGCTGGATCTACGTCCAGATCGACAATCGCGGCTCGCCCAACCGCGGCACCGCCTTCCAGGACCAGATCTACCACGCCATGGGCACGGTCGAGGTGGAGGACCAGGCGACGGCGGCGCGCTGGCTCCAGCGGCAGCCCTTCGTCGACCCAAAGAGGATCGCGATCTTCGGCTGGTCCTATGGCGGCTACATGACGCTCAAGATGCTGGAGAAGGGCGATGGCCTCTATGCCGCCGGCATCTCCGGCGCGCCGGTGACGCAGTGGGACCTCTACGACACCCATTATACCGAGCGCTATCTCGGCAACCCGCTGACCGACCCGAAGACCTACGCCGCATCGGACGCGATCGCCGATGCGCCCGCGATCAAGGCGCCGATGCTGCTGATGCACGGCCTGTCCGACGACAATGTCGTGTTCGAGAATTCGGCGGCCCTGATCAACAGGCTGCAGGAGACCGACACGCCCTTCGACATGATGCTCTATGTCGGCCAGACCCACCATATCGCGGGCGAGGGGCGGCAGGCGCACGTCCAGAAGACGATCGAGCGATTCCTCGACGAGAAGGTGCTGGGGGAGCGCTGAGGTTTGCCGGTGCCCTTCCCGGAGGGGCGGAGGGTGACGTGCGCAAGGGGTGGGCAGCAGGCGCCGCCCTTCCGTTATCCCCGCGAAGGCGGAGATCCATAAGCACGGGATCGAGGCGCATGATGACGCAAGGACGCAGACGTTGTGCGTATGGATTCCCGCCTTCGCTGGCACACCTATGGCGTAATTCGCTGGTCATATCCATCTGATGCTGGGCAAAGCGATTCGGCAGTCACGTGACTGACTATCGACGCGTCTGTTTGTAAGCTTCGTGTCGTCTGGCGACGCAGGGCGAGCGCGGTTTCAACGCAGATGCTTCGAATACGGGCTGATTGTGCCGGTCGTTGAAGCGGCAAGGCGGCAAGATGAAGCCAGCCCGTCTGTTATTCAGCTTTACTTTACCACGTTTGCGCAGGATGGCGAGCGACAGCGCTTGGGGGAGGATATCGAGGCGAATGTATATCTGTATCGTCTACGATTGCTTATTCCCTTGGACGATTGGCGGTGCGGAGCGCTGGTACCGCAATTTGGCTGAGCGACTGGTGCGCGAAGGGCATCAGGTCGATTACTACACTCTTACCCAGTGGGATGCCGACGAGCCACCGATACTTGAAGGCGTGCGGGTAATCGCGGCAGGGCCGCGGCTCGCACTTTACAACGGAACCCGACGAACGATTTGGGCCCCCTTACGCTTTGGCATGGGGGTATTCATGCGCCTACTCCGCGATGGGCGACGCTATGACGTGGTGCATACCGCGTCTTTTCCATTCTTTTCACTCCTCGCTATAGCGATTCTGCGTCCGTTTCTCGGCTATCGCGTCGTGTGCGACTGGCACGAAGTATGGAGCTTGGCCTACTGGAAGGCCTATTTGGGGCCGGTTGCTGGCCGGATTGGAGCCATGATCCAATGGCTCTGCGCAGCGCTACCGCAGCGGGCATACAGCTTCAGCCGTTTGCATGCAGATCGGCTGCGGGCGCTAGGCAGAAGTGACGTGACCATCCTAACGGGGGAATACGAAGGCGGCGCAGAGCACGGTTCGTATCTAGCTTCGGCCGACCCCCCGGAACTCGTCTACGCCGGGCGCATGATTGCCGAAAAGCGTATTACGCTGCTGATCGACGCGATCGCGGTCGCCCGGCAATCGATCCCGGGATTGCGCGCGCGCATCTTCGGGCAGGGTCCTGAGTATCCAAACGTGCAGGAAAGGGTCAGGCGTCACGCGTTGGAGGATAATGTCACCCTCGAAGGTTTCGTCGAGAGCGGTACGGTCGATTATGCCATGCGGACAGCCTTCTGTATCGTTCAGCCATCTAGTCGGGAAGGTTATGGGATGGTGGTAGTCGAGGCTTCGGCACGGGGCGTCCCGGCTGTTGTCGTCGCCGGCGAGGACAATGCGGCTGTCGAGTTGATCGACGAGGGGCTCAATGGCTTCGTGGCCACCGCTGCCGAGCCCGAGGCATTGGCTGCAGCTATCCTGCATTGTTGGCGAGCAGGAGAAGCGCTGAGGCTTTCGACCCGACAATGGTACGCGCAAAAAGCGACGCAGCTCTCGCTGGAGACATCCCTCCGAACAGTGGTCCAGCATTACAGCTCGGAAAGATCATGATGACGAGAACCGCTCTCCAGCGGGCCATGGTCCGGACTGGAGCCTGGGCTTTCCTGCTGACGGCCATAGCAGCCTGGGTGCCTATGGAGCCACTGGCTATCCTGTATTTCCGGATCGACGCGCCGGTCAGCCTGCTGATAGGAATAGCGTTGATTTTGCTAGGAGCGTGGACTCTCTCCGCGGATCTTAAGCTGCCGCGTTGGACGAGCGGGCCTGTTGCGGTGACAGTGCTGATCTTGCTGGTGGGCTTGGTGGCACTGGCCGGCACCTGGCTCGTATTTGGAGATTTCGGCCAATCCCGCGACGAGATACTGGCCGATTTCGGCGCACAGCATCTGCGCGCAGGTGTGCTACTTCCGCCGGTGCCAGCACAGTGGCACGCTTATGCGTGGGCACTCCAACCCAATTTCATGATCAACGTGCCTGGCGATCGCTTCTGGCTGAGCGGATACTTGCCCGGTAACGCGATGTTGCGCGCCCTGTTCGGGCCGGCTACCGCGCCGTCGCTGGCGATGGTGGCCTGCCTCGTCATCTACAACATCGCCCGCCGGCTCTGGCCCGACGAGCGAGGTCCCGCCCTGGTCGCTTTGATGTTGAGCGCTACCTCGGCCCAGCTTCTCGTCAATGCGATGACGCCCTATGCGATGACAGCACACCTAGCGTGCAACCTGCTGTGGCTCTGGCTCTTCCTGCGCTGTAATCGATCCGCCGATGTCATGGCGCTGGCGGTCGGATGGTTAGCTTGTGGTCTCCACCAAATCCTTTTCCACCCGCTCTTCGTCGCGCCGTTTGTAATCCAGCTCTGGCTGCATGGCGAGCGACGCCGAGCGGCGGCCTATACCCTGGGATATGCCGCAATCGGCCTATTCTGGGTATGTTATTGGCAAATCCTGCTGCACCTGCTGGACTGGCCGCCGCCCGGCCATGAAGGCGGCGCGGGGAACGGTCTAGCCCTCGTCCTCAGCCGCATCGAGGGAATGCTGAGTCAATTCAGCCTGATCGATGTCTGGCTGATGATCTTCAACCTGCTTCGATTCCTGGCATGGCAAAATCTGATACTCGTACCACTCATGGTCCTGTCTTGGCCCGCAATCCGGGCCGGTGAGGGCGTCGCCCGCCCACTCGCGGCCGGCATTCTCCTGCTCCTGATTGCACTCTTCGTCCTAATGCCATCACAGGGGATCGGTTGGGGTTATCGATATCTGAACGGCCTTCTTGGTAGCGCCAGTATCTTGGCGGCCTATGGCTGGCGCACGGCTGTACGCGAGGCGCGAGGTCAGGCGCTGGCGAGCCTGTGCCTCGGCACGATGGCGACGGTGCTGCTCATCGTCCCCTGGCAGATGTTTCATGCCCATCGTATCGTCGAGCCCTATCGTATCGCATATCAGCGGTTAATCCGCACTCCTGCGGATATCGTGCTCGTCGATGACGGTCGCCTGTTTTACGCCGGAGACCTTGTGCGCAACCGGTGGGATCTTTCCAATCGCCCCCTCGTCATGGAACTGGCGATGCTCGACCAAGCGAGCCTACGTGCCCTGTGTGAACGCTACCGCGTCGCCTTGTTCGATCAGCGAGACGGTGCCGCGGCGGGCATTCGCTCCGGGAGTGGAGGTTGGCCAGACCGGTCCATCGCCAATCATGCAACACTGAATAGCCTAGGCTGCGCGCAGCGAAGGGTGGTTCCAGCCGCACCGTGATCCGACGAGACAAGCACTGCCCATGGACGAAATGTTTAACCTCGCATTAGCCAAAGAGCGATACGACGGAGCCGGTATGCTAAAGACCGAGGCCTCACCCACTGCAGTGCCAGCGATTGTGGAACGGCGCTGTCCATCAGCTGATGATAGCCGCTGCCTGTTCGGTGAGCCCGAGGCTTTCCCAGATCGCAGCGGCATGATTGGTGATGTCAGTGTTGTCCGTTGCCGATGTTGTGGCATCGGTATCACCCAGCCGCCTCTTGCCGACGTAACGTCGCTGTATGCGGACCGTAAGAGTCAGGATTTCCAACCGAACACAGGCAAGTTCATCCACGCGATCAAGAGCCTCGCCTTCCGACGCCAGGCGCGCGCGCTTGTGAGGCAGGTTGGCGGCAGGTCGGAACGGGTCGTAGATTTCGGATGCGGCAGCGGATTGTTCACGCAGCAACTCTCAGAGATGCTGCCCGCATCCGAGGTGATCGGCGCAGACTTTCACGATCGCCCGCCTGCTGATCTCACCGAATCGTCTTATCTGTCTTTCGATCGGTTACAGAATGTGAGCGGCACAGCGGATCTCGTTCTCGCCATGCATGTGCTCGAGCATGACGATGACTCTCGCGCCTTGCTGGCTCGAATAGTCGATCTTGCGAAGCCGGGTGGTCGTATCGTTCTCGAGGTTCCCAACATCGATTGCGTGTGGGCCCCGCTTTTTGGACGGCGATGGGATGCCTGGTATCTCCCCTATCACCGCGTTCACTTCACTCGGATGAGCCTCCGCAGCCTTGTCGAAAGCGCGGGCCTGACGGTGGAATTGGAAGCACCTGCATGTGTGCCAACGATGGGGCGATCGATCGCTAATTTGCTGGGTTGGCGGAATTCGATTGTCTTCGTGCTTGTCGGAGTCGCGCTCCATCCGATTCAATGGATCGCAGAGAGGATTACGCAGCGGTCGTCGGCATTGCGGATCGTTGCCCGCCTCCCGAACCGAACCGAACCAGGCGACGGTTAAGCATCACGAGGCCGAAAATGCCGAGCAGAAGGGCGATACCCATCTGGAGAGCGCGGTTAACGAGGGCGAATGATGCTGAGGCGGACATTGGCACACCGCCAAGCGCGAGCAATCCCACGAAGCTCAATTCATTGACACCGATCCCAGCGGGAACAAAGCTAAGCGTTGCGGCCAAAATAATCGGGGGAACGGCCGCTGCAATCAAGAACTCGTGGATGTCCGCATTGGCCGCTCTGCCGATACCGACCGAGACGAGTATCAGGATCATTGTTCGCATCAATGACAGCCGCCATAGGAACTTGCACAGCGCCGGCGCCGCGATTGCTGGGCTGATCCGAGCAAATTTGATGATCAAACGCGGGACCGCTACCGCGCAGCTTTCCCCGATGATCAAGGTAGCCAAGCAACTCGTAGCGATTACGGCCCACCCGGAACCCAAGAGAAAAAGCAAAGCTGGGCCACTGAGAAGCAGCGCTGCCCCCAGATCGAAAAGCTGCTCCCATGCGGATGCGAGAACACCGTGCCGACAACTTCGATGGGAGAGACGATTCCCGAAACCGCGCACCGTCGCGCTGGCAACAGGCGTCGGTAGTACTTGGCCAAGTGCTCCGGCAAGCGCTGTGAGAGCGATTGCCTTATCCAACGGCTGCCTTGTTTCAGTCAGACAGCTCTCCACTCGCCGCCACTTTTGAGCGGCTAGCACGATGTTGATGGCCATGCCCGCCAATACCAGTGATCCCCATCGCAAATCGATGGTCCGCACAAGCTTTGCGACGTGACCGATATCCTGCCCGCTCCGATGAAATAGGGCCACAATCAATGCTACCCCGGCGAGAGTCGTAACAAAGCTGAAAAAGAGGCGAAACCGGTTCATGCTAGACTGGCGCGGGCCGAGTCCGCCGTAGCCTTCCGGACCAGAATGTGTGTCGCGAAATCCGCCTTATGCCCGCCAATAATCGCCAGAATAAAGGCGCCAAATACGGTTTGAAAACCTACAGTACCGATCGTCGCGGCGCAGACCAGGGGTAGTGCCGTCGACAGAGCAGTGAAATTTCCAGCTGACCAATTATATGCAACTATGCCGAAGAGGCCGAATGCCATTGTTATAAGAACGGCACCCAAGCCGAGCAGCGATTCGAGCGTCAGAAAACGCGCCATCCAGCGCATGGTGCGACGCACTGGCCGGTGGCCCTCATGGACGCCGTGAAGATGTGCTGCAACAGCCATCAAGCCCGCAAAATGGCCGGTGGTAAACAGAAAACCGGCAACGATCGTCCAACTCGCACCGAAATAGCTCGGCCCGTTCAAAACGCCGGCATCATGGAGCCCTGCGATCAGAAAGATTGCGCTCGCAAGGCAAATAGCAAAAAGCGATGGCACGCCAAATGCCCAGGTCGGGCTGAGCATGATGAGGTAACGCAGATGGCGCCATCCATCGCGCCACGGGCGCAGATGAGGCGGACGATCGCGCAAATCCACCGCTAGCGTCGCTGGGACCTCGGCAATGCGCAGTCGCTTGAGACTGGCCTTGACCACCATCTCACTTGCGAATTCCATGCCACCGCTACTGAGATTTAGAGAAAGAAACGCAGCCCGAGTGATGGCACGCAAGCCGCAATGCGCATCGCCGATCCCGGAACGAAAAAAGAGATTCAACACCCCTGTAAGGGCGGGATTCCCGATGTGCCGGTTTTTCCATGGCATGGCACCTGGAGCTATACCCCCCTTGAAGCGAGACCCCATGCAAAGGTCGGCCCCACTTGCGAGCCTGCTGACCATGGCCACCGACTCCCGAAAATCGTAGGAGCCATCGGCATCTCCCATAACAATGAACCGACCTGCAGCTCCCATTGCGCCGCCGATCAGCGCGGCGCCATAACCGGGCTCCACCACGCGCACGACACGCGCGCCAGCGGCCTCCGCGATCGCGATGCTCCGGTCTGTACTGCCGTTGTCGGCAATCACGATCTCGCCAGAGAGACCGAGCTCAATAGCGATCTGATCGAGCGCATCGCGTGCATTGGCGATGCAGTGTGGCAGCGATAGCTCCTCGTTCAGACAGGGCATTACGATGCTGACATCGACGACAGATTGAACGAGACGAGTATCGAACTGAGAGTGCAACTCGATCTGCATGATGCCCCCTTTTTCCGGGACTATCGATACAATGAGTTGGTTATCGGAGGCTTAAGCTCAGCGCGTCGGGTGCCCAATTCAAGCACTAGCATGGAAGCGTGCGCGCCGGAAAGAGCCAGATCGCGACAGATACAAACCGCACCATGAACTTGGGTGCGATCAGGCCAATCTCTATAATAAGTAGCAATTGGCAACTAAATTTCTGATGTCGATCCGTGAGGCGGCGCGGCGTGTCGGCCGGGACATGAAGGCGGTGCATGGCGACGTGCAGGCACTCATCAAGGCCGGCGTGATCCACAAGGAAGGGCGCGGCATCGTCTTTCCCTTCGATGCCGTCCATGTCGATTTCATGCTGACCAGGGCCGCCTGACGGCGGACAGGATTTCGGGAGACGTTCCATGACCCGCGTAGCCCTCTATGCCCGTTACTCCACCGATTTGCAGAATGCCGCTTCGATCGAGGATCAGGTTCGCATCTGCCGCGAGCGCGCCGAGCGGGAAGGCTGGCAGGTCGTCGCAACCTATCAGGATGCCGCCGTCTCCGGTTCTTCCGTCATCCTGCGCCCGGGCATCCAGACGCTCTTGCAGGACGCGCGGGCGGGCCAGTTCGATATGGTGCTGGCCGAGGCGCTCGATCGTGTCTCGCGCGATCAGGCGGACGTGGCGACGCTGCACAAGCATCTGCAATTCGCCCGCGTGCCGCTCGTCACGCTGGCCGAAGGCGAGATCAGCGAACTCCATGTCGGCCTCAAGGGCACGATGAACGCGCTGTTCCTGAAAGACCTCGCGAAGAAGACCCATCGCGGCCAGCGCGGGCGGATCGAGAAGGGCTTTTCGGCCGGCGCGGTCGGCTACGGCTATCGAGTGGTGCGCCGCCTCACCAGCGAGGGTGAGCTTGTCCGGGGCGAGCGCGAGATCGACGAAGCGCAGGCGCTTGTCATCAACCGCATCTTCCGCGAGTTTGCCGCTGGCAAAAGCCCGCGCGCCATTGCTCGCGATTTGAATGCGGAAGGCGTTGCCGGCCCGTCGAAACTGCCGTGGAGCGACACCAGCATTCGCGGCAATGTCCGGCGGGGCCTCGGCATCCTCAACAACGAACTCTATGTCGGCGTCCGCGTCTGGAACCATAAGCACCACGTCAAAGACCCTTCGACCGGCAAGACGATCGAGCGGCCGAACCCCGAAGCCGAATGGGTGCGCGTCGCCGTGCCGCATCTGCGGATCGTCAGCGACGATCTGTGGGAGGCCGTGCGCCGCCAGCAGCAGGCGCTCGCCGCCCATCGCGCCGCCTCGGTGCCGGGGAGCAACGCGCACAGCCTCAACAGCATGCACCGGCCGGTCCATCTCCTCTCGGGGCTGATCGAATGTGGTGTCTGTGGCGGCAAGGTCGGTACGATCGTGACCGATCGCTATGGCTGCATGAACCATCACCGCCGCTCGGTCTGCTCCAACCATCGCACCATCAAGCGGGACGCGCTCGAAAGGCGGGCGCTGGCCGGCATCTCCGAGCGCCTCGTCTCGCCCGACAACGTGCGCGAAGCGGTGGCGGCCTATGCGGAGGAGATCAACCGCCAGAACCGCGAACGCCGCGTGCAGGCGGAAGCCGACACGGCAGCGCTGGCGAAGATCGACAAGGCTGTCGCCGGGATCATGGCCGCGATCGAGGATGGGCTGTACCAGCCCGCCATGAAGGCGCGCATGGCCGAACTGGAACGCCAGAGGGCAGAGATCGAGGCACGGCTGGGTCAAGTCCCGCCAGCCGTTCTCGACGTGCATCCCGGCATCGCCGACATCTACCGCCGTCGTGTCGCGCGCCTCGCCGAGACGCTGGACGATCCGGAGACCCGGCTGGAAGCCGCCGCCGCCATCCGGTCGATCGTCGGCAGAATTGTGCTCACTCCCGGCGAGAAGCGCGGCGAGGTGCTCGCCACGCTCCACGGCGAATTGATGGGCATCCTCGATTTCGTGCGCGACACACCACCTGCCGCCACCGCCCCGCCGCTTGTTATGACGTCGGTGGCCTCGGGTTCGCGGGAATGACGGGAAGTGGTGGATTTCGGTCGGGCCGCTTTTGCCGAGCCTCTTGGCAAACGGACGATCGACCAGATACGAATGCCTTATGGAATTGCGCCCCGACATTCGCTTCAGGATCGTGCTCGGGCTCTATGTGGCCTGCTTTGGAATAGGCGCGCTCAACCATATGCACGACTTCCTCGCATATGGTTGGCGACCCTATAAGTGGGGATCGCCTCTGCTCGAAGCATTCTGGACCTCGCTGGTCGGTTTGGACCTTCTCGCGATCATATTGCTCCTATCCCAATTTAGGCGGACCGGCTTATTGCTGGCAGCAGCGATCATGGGCGCTGACGTTACTGCGAACACATATGCTTTGGTCTTTTTAAGAATTCCGGCGTTCGGCATGGCCATACCGTTTCAAGCGACGTTTCTGGGGTTCGTGCTTGGCTCGCTTCCGTTTGTTTGGCCTCGAAGAGCATCCCCTTTCGACCTTCGGCAATAAGCGCGGAAATGTCTTGGAGTCGGATTCGAAATTATCGGCCGCGATATCAGAGTTTTGCGATGCGCCGCGTGAGCAGCTGGACTGAGGCGATGAACAGCCAGGCGGTGGCCGAAGCAATAGTGTTTTCAAAGTCTTTGGCGAGACGGCGATTGCGGTTGAGCCATGCGAGTGTTCGTTCGACGACCCACCGGCGTGGTAGGATCTCGAAGCCGTTGGCGATGTCGGATCGCTTGACGATCTCGATGGTCCATTTGCTCATGGCGCGCAGTGCGTCCTTGAGCTTGTCGCCTGCGTAGCCGCCATCAGCGAAGACGTGCCGGAGCCAGGGGAAGCGCTGGACGATGGCAGAGAGCACCAGCGGAGCACCGTCGCGGTCCTGAATATCGGCCCCGTGGATGACGGCATGGACGAGGTTGCCCTGGGTATCGGTGAGGATGTGGCGCTTGCGCCCCTTGATCTTCTTACCCGCATCGTAGCCGCGTGGACCGCCGGATTCTGTGGTTTTCACGCTCTGACTATCGATGATGCCGGCGCTGGGGGAAGCCTCGCTCCCTTGGAGTTCCCGCGCGATCATGAGCAGCATGTGGTTGATCGTCAGCCACAAGCCGCTGTCGCGCCACAGATAGAACCAGCGTCGAACGGTGGACACCGGTGGGAAGCAGGGCGGCAGCATCCGCCACGGCAGCCCGCCACGCAGCAGATAAAGGATCGCCTCGACGATCCGACGCATCGGCCATTTACGGGGGCGGCCTACCAGCGAGGGCGGTGGAAAGAACGGCTCCAGCACCTGCCACTCCGCATTCGTCAAATCCGTTGGCAAAGCCAACTCGCTTCGCGCATGCTGCGCGCGAGTGATATCGGTCCACATCGCTGTTCCTCGGAAGTTCTTCGCAAAACTCCAG